>ENA-OWNT01000056-OWNT01000056.1-seawater-metagenome-genome-assembly--contig:-NODE-56-length-350340-cov-9.580430_pt1 | contig 350340 bp, 303 predicted proteins | sample MGYA00238136_ERZ651165 | MGnify/ENA primary metagenome ERZ651165 (study PRJEB26861, sample SAMN08777766) | seawater metagenome | isolation source: coastal seawater | place: USA: Florida | collected... | reverse complement strand
CTGCTCATCTAGACGTTGTTCCAAGGAACTTAGGTAACAGGAAGCTTTACGAAGAATAAAATTAGCAGCTGAGGCAGACTTTGATGCTTTTGATTTATCTTGCAAATGTTCTTTGAACATAACCCTTTGTGATTTGGTGTGGTCAGATACTCAAATTTACAAGGGGTTTTTTACGTTTCCTCATCAAATGATCATCCCGAACCTTGGATAACTCCAAAATTCGGGATGACTCATGTCTAAAAATCTCCCACTTTGAATTTTCATTTTGGACTCCTTAGGAAAAGGATCGATAAGCCCCTATATTAGATCATTATCTACCTAGTAACCATCAAATCCTAATGAAGAATTCCTTTTGTGTTATCGGATTAATCCTACTAAGTTCTACTGCATATTCGCAAGAAACTAATAGTAATAGTATAGCCAAAGAAGCCATCCAGGAGACCATCCAATCTTTTTTTGATGCCATCGAAAAGCAAGACACTATCTTATTTAAAAGTACGCTAAAGCCAAGAGGACAAGTTTGGGTTCAAAATCGAACCAAGGACCCCGTACAAATTACGACTCGCTTCCTCAATGAAGATGTAGGTCATCTTAAAGGAAACCATCAGTACCAAGAAAAAGCCTTGCACTATGACATTAAAGTACACAAAGGTATAGCTATGGCTTGGGTTGCCTATGAATTCTGGCGAGATGGAAAATTTTCGCATTGTGGGATAGATGCTTTTACCCTCATGAAGATAGAAAGACAATGGAAGATCGTCAGCCTCTCTTATTCTGTAGAAACTTCGGGCTGTGAAGAACTCAGCACGCCGAAGTAGCTCCGAGGCATTCTTATCTTACTTACCTTAGCAAAATGAATATTCAGGCTCAAACCTACTTTAGTTGGAGTAGTGGGAAAGACGCCGCCCTCGCCTTATATTATTTACAACAGCGTGAAGGCCTGGAGGTGAGCCGACTACTGACCACTGTAAACCAACACTTTGGCCGAGTTTCCATGCATGGATTGCGGAAAGAGCTCCTGGAAAAGCAGGCTATGGCCACAGGTATCCCTTTGTCGATCATTGAAGTTCCTAAGGAGCCTACTATGGATCAATATGAGACTTTGATGAAACAGGCCCTTACTTCTTTACAAAAGGAGGGATTTAGGCACTGTGGCTTTGGAGATATTTTTCTAGAGGATCTAAGGAACTACCGAGAGCAGCAACTGCGAGCTTTTGGAATCAAAGGAAGATTTCCCATTTGGAAAAAGGACACAATTACTCTGCTACATGAATTCATCACTTTAGGCTTCAAGGCCATTGTGATCTGCATCAAGTCTGAATTGCTGGATAAATCTTTTTTAGGTAGAGAAATTGATGCATCATTCATCCAAGATCTTCCCAAAAATGTTGATCCTTGTGGAGAAAATGGCGAGTTTCACACCTTTTGCTACGATGGGCCCATTTTTACCAACCCGATTTTATTCAAAACCGGAGAACGAGTCTTTAGAGCTTATAAAACCCCTCAGCAGGATAAAGAAACGCTAGCCTCTATGGGATTTTGGTTCCTTGATTTAATACCCTGAAATAGCTTCAAGATGCAGAATATTCCAATTAGAGCGATACAGACCATACAAGAACCATTGCCCATTATAGGCGATTTTAGCATTCGCGAATTGGGGCCTCTGCTAAAGGAAGGAGATTTAGTGCAGGAGCTGCATAGACACGATTTCTACTATATGTTGATCGTAGAAAAGGGTGAGGGGTGGCATGAAATTGACTTCATCAAGTATCCCGTAAAAGATCATTCCTTATTTTTCATGCGCCCTGGACAGGTACATCAGCATTGTTTAAGGCAAAGGAGCATCGGCTACCTTATTGCTTTTACCGCTCTTAATGAAAAAGCCACCTATCAATTGCTCCGGCAAGCGACCAGCGTCAATTACTACTCCCTGACTTCGGCGGTGTATCAACAAATTCAACCCTTGATCACTCATCTTCTGGAAGAATCTGCTGAAAGGTCAGGAGGGCATGCAATAGTAATTAAAGCGATGATTGAGACCATATTGGTCAAGCTGATACGACAGCAGAGTCTAACAGCTCCTGCACAAACACTTTCCTATGAACAGCAAAAGCTGGATGAGTTTTTAGCTTTACTCGAAATGCATTGCCAACAATTAAAACAGGTATCTCAATATGCTGCTCTCTTAAATATTTCTACTTTTCAATTAAACGCCATCACAAAAGCTACTTTAGGCAAAACCTGCTCTTTGCTAATCAATGAACGAATTATATTAGAAGCCAAGCAATATCTTCTAGCCACCACAAATCAAGTTAATCAGATCGCTGAGTATTTAGGGTATGAGGATGCCTCCTACTTTATACGGTTTTTCAAAAAACACACCAATTTCACGCCGGAAGCCTATCGACAGAACTTTGCATAAGTCCTATTCAATTCAATTTTCATCCTATCGCTCTGCAATAGGTACCACTATCTTTGCCTCAGAAAGTATTGATAACTTACAATTAGAGAGATGAATCGAGAAAAATGGAACAATAGATATAGCGAAGCCACCTATGCTTATGGAGAAGGACCAAATGTCTTTTTCAGCCAATGGTTACCTAAATTTGAAGCTAGAACCATTCTAATGCCCGCTGATGGGGAAGGGCGAAATGGGGTATATGCGGCTACATTGGGTTGGCAGGTGACCTCCTTTGATCTAAGTAGCACAGGAAAAACTAAGGCGCTCCAATTGGCAAAGCAGCAACAAGTAAAACTGGAATATACGGTGGGAGATTTTGCCGAAATCCAATTCGAGGAAGCAAGTTTTGATGCTATTGGTCTCATTTATGCCCATTTCCCAGCGGAGCAAAAGGCCGCTTTCCACCAAAAACTGCATACTTATCTCAAGCCGGGAGGAGTCATAATCTTTGAAGCCTTTAGCAAAAATCACCTTCCCTATAAGAAAGCTAACCCTAAAGTGGGAGGGCCAGGAAACATTGATGTTGCCTTCTCAACAGAAGAAATCGAAGCCTACTTCCCAAATTTCGATTACCTACTTTTGGAAGAAGTTGTAGTAGACCTAAGCGAAGGCCAGTATCATGTTGGGAAAGGATCTGTGGTCAGGTTTGTAGGAAGAAAGAAGAACTAAACGTCAGGCGATACGCCAAGTAGCTGCACTTGGGCATCTTACAACCATATAAATCTTCCGATATGGCTAAAGAACATAACATCCAACTATCATCGCAATCGAAATGGTTTGAGATTATAGCAGCGACACTGACTGGGCTGGGTAAATTCATATTTATGGACTGGCTCAATTGGAAATTGGCTTACATACTCGTAGCCTGTCTGTTCTGGATTGGCTATGTGATTTATCGAAAACGCCAACATCAAGGGATATTAGAGTATTGGGGCTTATCAAGTTTAAATTTTCGAAAGACGTTCCTTGAGTTGCTACCCATTGCCCTATTCTTTGTTGGCGCTTTTATTTTAGTCGGAAATTACCTTGGAACCAATATTCTCAGTTGGCATATAATTCCGATCCTTCTGCTGTATCCGATTTGGGGCGTCATCCAACAATTTTTAGTCGTCGGGCTGATTGCCAAAAACCTTGACACCTTACCTACCCTGTATGTCCCCAGATTGGCAATCATATTCTGCACCGCCCTCCTTTTTGGCTTGATCCATTATCCCTGGCAATTACTTATGCTTGCTACTTTTCTATTGGCAGTAGTGTATACCCTCCTCTATCTCAGAAGCAGAAACCTGATTGTATTGGGAATATTCCATGGCTGGCTAGGTGCATTCTTTTTCTACACGCTGATGGAAAAAGATCCCTGGTTGGATGTTTTTGGGGTGTTAGGATTATGATTACTAACAAAGTGTTTTTCTCCTTAACAAAACCACAGAGGAGGAGGAGTTCCAGGTTTCGTATACTAATTTCAGTAAGGTAGGGGTTTAAAATAGGGAGGCAAACATTAACCTCCACTCTAAACAATCTACAAAATGAAAAACATCTGCTACCTACTGGCGGCCGGGATTGCTGTATCTCAACTTTCCTGTCAATCTCCTAGAGATTCTTCATCGCTTCCTTTCACCACTTCCGTTGATCAAATCATGCAAGAGTGGGAATTCAAAGAACCTGGCGGTGCGGTGGCCATCATTGAAAAAGGTGAGCTCATTTATGAAAAATACTTTGGTCTGGCTGATTTGAAAAAGAAACTCCCGTTCTCCGCACAAACCCGGACGGATATTGGTTCTATTTCCAAGCAGTTTACAGCCTGTTTGATTGTCTTGTTAGAGGAAGAAGGGACGCTTTCCATAGAGGATGACATTAGAAAATTTATTCCTGAATTACCAATTTATCAAGATACAATCCGCATCAAAAACTTGCTTCATCACAGTAGTGGCATTAGAGACTATGAAGCATTGGAGTTGCTAAAAAGGAAACACTACTTTGACGAGCATATGACCAATTCCTATGTAGTCCAATTGATGGCAAGACAGCGATCCTTAAACTTTGCTCCCCATTCCAAATTTGAATACAGCAATTCCAACTACATTCTTTTGGCCGAAATTATCGAGCGGGTTACAGGTAGTAGTCTTAATGAAGTCGCAAAGGCTTATATCTTTGAACCACTTGGCATGAATCACACCTTTTTCCACATCAACCAAGGAGAAGACTTCGAAAACAAGGCAATCGGGTATTCGGAGGTAGATGGAAAATTAAGTAGACCAAAATATAAATCTCACCTCATCGGAGACGGAGGAATTTACACCACACTTCAAGATATGGTCAAATGGGATCAGAATTTTTTCTCCAACCGATTGGGCAAAGGGCAATCCGATTTAATGGAAAGAATGAAGTATCGAGAACAACTCTCCAACGGCCAACAAAACTTCATGGCCTTCGCCCAGATATTCACTTCTCATCCCTTTGGGGAACAAAGTTGGTCTCATGGAGGAGGGTATCGCAGTTTCTATATTCGATTTGAAGAAGTTCCTTTTTCCGTCATCGTGCTCTCCAATTCTGATCCTCATAATGCCTTTCAAAAAGCCAATGCTATTGTAGACACCTATTTTGCCGTAAATCCTGCAAGGACGGAAACCACTATTGAAGAGAAGTCCTCTGCTCCAGAACTAAGTACAACAGTTCCTACGAATGAAGTTATCGAACAGTTCAGCGGGTATTACTACGATGAGAATAGATTCAGTTTTCTACAAATTTCCTACGAAACCGCAAAGCAAAATTTTCGAGTCAATTGGTTAGAAAACAAAGATGCTGGCTATTCCTGTTTACTCCGGAATGACAGTACATTGGTAGAACAAGAGGATACCCGTTATTCCTACGAATTGAGTAGTCATGAGGCTGAATTAGTCAATAAATATAGAGGAGTGATCGAGCGGAGATGGCGAAAAGCACGGGACATTGTATTCCCCTTGGAACATTGGTCAGGAAGCTACCACAGCTCTGATATCCAACATACTATAAACTTGCGTATAAAGGACGGTACTTTGATTTCTGATACCCCCTATGTTACAGAACTTCTGTACATTGGGGATGGGATATTCTTGGATTTCCCGACCTTATCACTCCTTACATTCCTGGATGAGAAACGATTTACACTAAATATTCCGCAAGGTGATAGGAGCCTGCGGCATCTGGAATTCAATAAGGTAGTGGCGAATCGCCAGCTGCAAAAATAGGCATATCGAAGACTTAGAGCATCGTACATTGATGAAAATACTCACATTTAATACGGCTACAGGCCTCTATGATTTTGCTTTGGACGAAGTAGAAACAGACTGGCATACCCATCCAGCCATGGAAATTGTCCTGGCTCCGAGGGGGGATTTACAATTGGAGGTCGATCATCAGCTGCACACAAGTGTTTTTTTCGCTATAATCAATGCCAATGTTCGGCACAAGTTAAGTTGTCCAGCGCCCGTTCGCCTAGTAATGATCGAAGGATCGAGTTCCACCCTGGAGGCATGCTGGCAGGAAAACCATATTTCCCTTAGTCAAGGCATATTTGTAGAACAAAGGCCGTACAATAGGGTAAAATGGATAAGCCAACTTATCAATCGACACGAAGAACTCCTGCCCAATTCGATTATGGATCATCGTATACAAAATTGCCTGGATTACTTTAGTAAACAGGACATTCAGTACCCCGAAATGATGCAATCTCTACAGGCTCGAACGCATCTCTCAGAAAGCCGATTATCGCACCTATTCAAAAAAGAAATGGGCATCTCCTTGAAAAAATATCTAGTTTGGAGCCGGCTGCGGGAAACTATTCAGTATGTAATCGCCGACCAACTTAGCCTGTATGAGGCCGGACTTCGGAGCGGCTTCTATGACCAGGCACATCTCAGTAAGGCCTTTAAACAAATGCTAGGACTTAGTCCTTCTAAAGTATATAACAGCAGAACCTTACAAGAATAGATGCCTACAGCCGACTACCTTTGAGCAGATTTAGACACAAACGCAAACATCAAAATGAAAATTAGACCCGTAGAGAGAGGAGATCTCCCGGCTTTGAAAGCCGTACTGACTTCCAGTGAGCTTTTCCCGGCTGAATTATTAGATGATATGATTGCTGATTACTTGAGTAATGAAAAATCCGCAGATATTTGGTTTACCATGGTCAAAGAGGATCACCCCATTTCTCTCGCCTATTGCGCACCTGAGCAGATGACCATAGGCACTTTCAACCTCTATGCGATTGCCGTACATAAACAGTACCAAGGGCAGGGGATAGGGAAACAAATGATGCAGTATGTGGAGAACCTGCTGCGAGAAGCGGGGCATCGAATTCTATTGGTTGAGACATCCGGCCTAGCTGACTATGCATTGACGCGGGAGTTTTACCTCAAATGCCAGTACACACATGAGGCCACCATTAGAGATTTTTACGAAGCAGGAGAAGACAAGATCGTTTTCTGGAAAAAACTCTAGAAGAATCAGGTCAGCGGATATCAATGCCTTGTCTTACGATTTTTCATTGATCTTAGCGTCTTAAACGGCCATATCAACCCCATTTTTCTGTTGCCAGCTAGCAAAAAACCTCCAATGATTCCCTTCACATTTCTCTAACATCCTGCAAATTTTAGTCAATAAGGTGCAATTCTGGTCTTAACAGCTCTCTTCATGGGGATTAGGAAAAACGGAAACCAATGCAATGTAATCATCTGATTATCAATAAAATTACACCTTCCTTAGGAATACCTTAACCTAGGTTAACTTGGATTTAAAGTAGATCATTCATTAGAACGGCTAGCAATAAAGAGTGTTCTTTAGAGTAAATCACTTCTACATATGAAAACTCGGACTATGAAAAAATTATTGGTTTGCTCGCTACTGTCTTTTCTATTTCTAAGTAGCTACGCTCAATACGGGGATGACAGATCCGGTTATGATGGAGATTTCTTTAGTCTCCAAGGAGCGCTAGACTTGTTTAGAGAATCCTCCAACTTAAGGGCTTTTGAAAGAAAATTGAACTCAGAAAAATACTGGGTCAATAATCTCGACTTAAACTACGATGGTGATATCGATTATGTTCGTGTCGAGCATCGCCAGCAAGGGAATTTCCATGCAATCGTACTGCAAGCCTTGGTGGATCGATATGAGGTACAGGATGTAGCCGTTATCGAGATAGAGATTCTTCGCCGAGGAGAAGCAATTCTTCAAATCATCGGCGATGAAGATTTGTATGGTCGAGAAGTTGTCGTGGAACCCGTCGATGACTATGCCGATTATCGCAGAGGTTACCATTCCCAATATGGAGATTTTGTAAATGTGTACTATTGGAGGCCTGTACAAAATATCCTCGATAGGCAATATCGTATTTACGCCTCCCCTTATCGATGGCAATACTATCCAACCTGGTGGGCACCAAGAGTATGCCTAAGTTGGAATGTTTTTCGGCCACGTGTCGTCATCTATTCTACTCGTTTCCATATCGTTAGAAGGCACAGACTGGTTCTCGTCCGCGATTTCTACCGTCCTTATCGTTCTTACTGTCCTTCCGTACTCCAACGCACAAATACCGTTCGAGTTAGACAAGGTAGAGCGCCAATCTACCGAACACAGCCCAGTCAGCCTAGGAACCGGAACGCAAACACCTCACGTAGTAGAAGTGAGGTAGCACAAACCCCTAGAAGTCGCGCCACACCACAACGACAGACTGGTTCATCCATTAGTCGGAAACGATCGCAGGAAGCAGCAGGAAAAGATACGCGAAGAAGAAGTACTGCAGAAGCCAGCCAAAGAAGCCGTAGCTACGACACACCGTCTCGTACTTCTCGAAATAGCTCCCCTAAAAAAAGATCGGCCGAGGTGCAGCGATCATCTCGGACGTCTAGTCAAGGACGAGCCAGAAGTACTAGTCCACAAAGTAAAACTCCGTCCCGTACCCGTACCAATACGTCGAGAAGCTCCAGCCGAAGTACTACTCCCAATGTCCGTCGAGAATCAAAGCCGAGGCCATCGACTTCCCGTAGTCAATCTTCGTCTCGATCTCGATCTAGTACTACTTCTCCTAGTAGGGCACGCAAGTCTTCAGGAAGCAGCAATCGCAAAGTTGGAAGTTCTTCACAGTCAAAAGCGCGTAGAAGTCCGGCCTCTAGTAGCAAGAGCAGAAGCTCTAGTAGCTCTAGCAGAAGTCGGAGCTCCAGCAGCAATAGCAGGAGTCGAAAGGGTAGAGGGCAATAAGAACTACCACAAGAAAGAGACGCAGAGCAAAGGATAAACCTCTGCGTCTCTCTTTCTCTGCATTCAACTATATGGTTTGTTTTTTAGCTAAGCCGCTTTTTTACACAATCCCTATTCATTACACTTTAAGCGGACTTTTCCAGATAGTGCTTTAGATGTTCCGTCACATAGCTTCCCCATGTTCTGCTGCAGACCTCATAGCAAATAAATGTCGGTACCAAGCCCTCATGCACTAGGTCTATCCGCACCATGCCATCACTAATGACAGAAATTGTCCATACTATCCTCGTACCTACCCATTCCTTTTGCACGCCCTCCAAATCGTCAATGATCTGATTGGCATCAATGCATTCCCAAACTAGCTTCTCCTCGGGTACAATCTCAATAAGTTGGAATTGATACCAAGGCTCCCCCCAGGAAACGGTAAAAATGCCCCCAGTTTTAAGGGCAGCTTGATCCGTTTTCCCCCACCACTTGTCAATATTTTCGCTCAAAGCATTAAAGGCTTTAGCAGGAGTAGTTGCAATATCTATCGAAACCGAATAGCCTTCTTTAGCTTCCATTAATAAATTCATTTCGTGAGCTTAACTGCTTGCAAATTACAATCAGTTGCAATATAAACCAACTAGTTGCAATTTGCAAGCAGTTCCAATTCTATTTGAGCCATGAAAGAGCCTAGGTCATACTGCCCACAAAACCTCATCCTTGAAGTCATCGGAGACAAATGGTCTCTATTGATCATTCGAGATATGATGATTAACGGAAAGCACTATTTTCGAGAATTCTTACAATCAGAGGAGAAAATCGCCTCAAACATTCTATCCAACCGATTAAAGTCTTTGGAACAAGAAGGCTTAATTCAAAAATCCGCCGATCCGCAGCACAAACAGAAAATTCGATATTTATTGACGCAAAAAGGCATTGATTTATTCCCAGTCCTGATGGAAATGGCGCGTTGGAGCCTTCGGTATAAACCTGTTGATCGGGCGGATGCAGAACGAGCCCAAGCCATTCTAAATGGAGGCCCTCCAAAGATTCAGTCCTTGATGAAAGCGATGGGAGAGGAGCATTTACTCAAAGAGAACTAAGTCTAATTCCCTGTTTCCAAATTGAAGTCATCGGACTTACCATCTACAAAATGATCTAGCTGGACGGAGCTAGGTAACCAAAAATTGAAAAAAACCAGGTTACAAAACCGTTTTGTAATCCTTTTCCATTTGGGGTTTGCTAATTTAGCTGTGAATCAACTAGAAAAGAACTTATGATGAAATTCAAAGGATCTGTTGAGATCAATGCATCCATAGATAAGGTAACCGCCTACTTCATTGATCCTGCACACTTAGGGGAATACCAGGATGGCTTTGTTCGCAAAGAACTACTAGAAGGACAGGCTGGAACCAAAGGAGCCGTTTCCAAAATGTACTATCAATACAGTGGCCGAGATATGATTTTGACGGAAACCATCACAGCCAATCATCTGCCCCATTCCTTCGAAGCCTTTTATCATCACCAGCATATGGATAATACCATGAAGTGTACCTTCACACCGCTGGATCGAAATCGCACACGCTACAACTACGAGTTTGAATATACGCGTATGAGTTGGGTAATGCCCAGACTCATTGCCATTCTCTTTCCCAGCGTGTATCGTAAACAAGGAGAAAAGTGGATGCAGCAGTTTAAGGAGTTTGTGGAACGGCAGGAAAGTTAAAGGGACAGATTTCTTCATTTCTAAACTATTTAAGGGCGCTATAAGTCCTACAATAACAGTCTTCTTCCTTTGGTCATTAAGCGGCTCATTTAGAACTACAGAATCATAGCACTATTAAAGAAGGGCAGAAGGATCATTAACAACAGGCAGAAGTAGGCTGGGCCTTGTATGCGAAGAAAAAATAATTGCAAAATAGAGCCGTGAAGGGAACGAAGGTATTTGATACTATGTTACCTTGTACATGCAAGCACACCAGCAAGCCCTTATTGAACGGTATATCCAAGCTTATAACCAATTTGATGTAGCAGGGATGGCCGAAAAACTGCATCCGAGTATCCTGTTTGAAAACATTTCTGGGGATAAAGTAACACTGAGTTTGCGAGGTCTTCAGGCCTTTCGCGAGCAAGCCGAAACAGCTTCCTCCCTCTTCAGCTCCCGCCAGCAAGAGATCACGAATTGGCATTTTAATGGACATGAAGTAATCATAAACATCGCCTATCAAGCCATCATGGCTATCGATTTTCCAAATGGTTTGAAAACTGGAGAATCCTTAGCGCTCAATGGACAATCCGTTTTCCACTTTGAGAACGATAAAATCATTAAGATCATTGACAAAAGTTAAATGGCTATGCCGAATCCTCCAAGAATGGCCTATACATTAGACCTTAGTTTGAAAAACCCGATTACCCATCTAGAGATAGATCATATGATCAACAAGATTATTACTGCCGAGAATCCAGTCAATCTATTGATCAACTTTGGGAAACATGAGTTTACCTCGCTAGCGGTGTTGCGCTATTGCAAGGAAGAACTAAATCAAATTGCCGACAAGCTCGCGCTTTTTGAAAAAATTGCCTTTGTAGTCCCCGCCGCGTATCATGGAGTGGATCAGGAGTCGTTGCGATATTTTCAACAAGAGACTATAGCCATGAAGTGGCTTAGTTAAAATCTTATGGGCACGAAAACGAGGTATAGCCAATTACTATGGCCTTTACCGATACCGTAAATACCTATAGATTTAAGTTCAGATTAAATCTATAGGTAAAGGATAATTGGCCGGCAGCGAAAATATATTGCATGGCCACTAATAGCAACTGCCAGGTTTATATCTCGTGTTATAGATCAGAATATTATGACACTTTGAACCGCCGTCAGAGTGCCATGGAAACACTTAACAATAGCGACTAGTTATGATAGATATTCGAGAAGCTAGAAAAGAAGATATTGAAATCTTATATGATTTGATCATAGGGATCGCCGAGTTCCATAATCAGGAGCAATATGTACTGACAAATCAAGAGGAAATGTTACGGGCAGGATTTGGTGAAAATCCAAAGTTCGGAGCCTTGATAGCGGAGTACAAGGGTAAAGTTGCGGGTTACCTTTCTTTTACTTGGAATTATTCCATTTGGAATGGTACGGACTACATGAACATGGATGATTTATTCGTTTGGGAAGCGTTTCGAGGGAAAAGAGTAGGAGAAGAGCTCATGCTATATGCAAAGCAACTTTGTGAAAATAAAGACATTAGCATGATCCGTTGGGAAGTACAGCAAGATAACGTTAAGGCCGTTTCATTTTACAATAGACTCGGTGCCGATATGTATTCAAAAGGAATATTTCGATGGAAGTTCTGAAGCCTGCTTAAACAGTTCTAAACTACAGAATAACTTAGGAAATGCCTAGCAGGCATCTTAGTGTAATATCGTTTCCAGTCATCTCATTAATAAAATAGCTGTCGGGTTGGTATCAGGAGAACAATGGCCTATATTGGGCTATGATAGAACAGCTTTAGCTGCCTCAAACTATCCTTTTCTGCAAGCAGGAAATATACGATGAATATTAGGAGCAAGAATAATGGCAACTACCATTTGATTACAGATCCCAGCGAAATCTCTGGAATGTTCAAGGTTTTGTTTGGCTTTATCCGGCAATTGATGGAGATTCCTGAATCTGATCAACAGCTTTGCCGACAGTTTTTCCAACCGTTCTTTGTCAAAAAAGGTACAATACTAGAAGCAGCTGGGACCATTCCTCGATATCACAATTTTATCGTTTCTGGCTACATGCGCAACTTTCATCATAGCGAAGAGGGGAAGGAGGTAACAACGGATTTAAATGATGGCCCAAGGTTCTTTACCTCCTATTACAGTTTTATTCAACAAACTGTATCAAGTGACAATCTGCACTGCCTTACAGACTGTAAATTGCTTCGCATCAATAGGGAAAACAATGAGACGATTACCAGAACAGGTAAGCATTCACAACAATTTGTGGAGAAGATACTACAACATTATCTAGAGTCTAACAGACATCGACTCATTGATTCGAATACATTGACCGCAAAGCAACGCTACCTCAAATTATTGAAAAGCCACCCAACTGTAGTAAGAGATGTGCCCATCAACTATATCGCTTCTTACTTAGGTATCAATCCGGGCAGCTTAAGTAGAATTCGTCAAGAAATATCCACCTAGCTGTGTTTTTCTCACATTTGTGAAGTCCTGATAACAGAAAATGGAAAACCTTTGCCTAAAGTAAAAACCATCTACAAGATGGCACTTATAAATTCCAAAAGGTATCGTAATGGACTTGACAGCTCAGCACCATCTTCCCAAGTGGAGGCTTTACCCCATGAGGGGCTTATTTTTCCTAAATTTTATCAGTCTTGCCTTTGATAATTGGTCAACTATTCTATTCCCTTCGGAACAAATGACGGTATTGAGTGGAGTAGCCATTAGTTTTTGGGCAGGCTTTTCCCTCCTGAACTTGCTAGGCGTAAGATTCCCCTTAAAAATGTTACCGATTTTAATGCTCCAAATGCTTTATAAATCGGCTTGGATCATCGGAACCTATTGGCCAGCCAGAGTAGGGGGTACCATTGACGCCGAAACTCAAGAATTCTTTTGGATTTGCGTTGCTGGAATAGTCTTGAATTTAGTAATAATCCCCTGGGAGTATGTATATCGAGAATTTGGCAAGAACTTGTTTCAATTCCGTGGAGCTTCACAGGAATAAGTGCTGGGCAATTCCCGAACCATTCATCAGTCCAATTAAACTATTGCGATAGAACCTGCCGGTTTGAGCAAATTTGAATAGCCCTTCTTGGCTATAAGGGGCTCCCATCATGTAAGAGCAACTTCCTGATACCGGAATGAGTAATCCGGACAGTTAGGTCCATTAAAACCAGACCAACTCTACCTCTAGTCAAACAAATTGTGATTACCAAATCACTTAAGATACACGAAAGCAATTATGGGCATACAAATTTCGAGCAACATTGGAGTAAAAACTAGATATTAGGGTCCACAAAGATTTTAAAGAAATCACCTTAAAAATGGCTGAGATGAAAAGGACCAAATCCTTATTGATAATTTCATGCTTACTGGCTCTAGTCTTTTCTGCTAACTCAATCAGTGCCCAAGAATTTCAAGAGTTGAACAAGGATTCTATAAGCAACTTAGTTAAGCAGTATTACGAGTTGAATAAGCAGGTATTCGCAGCAAATTCTACAGTACCAGACATCGATAGAATTTTCGATCTTTTTACGGACGACTTCACCTATATACATCCCAAATATGGAGGAACCTATTCTAGGGAAACACTATACAATGGGTATGTAAGAAATCAAAAAAATGGTGCTTATGATGGTAAGATCGTCGATATAAAAATCACGAACATCATTGTAGGACTAAATGCAATTGTTGTAGAAAAAAAGTTTGTTAAAAAAACAGCAGATGGTACCTTAGAAGAAGGAGCTGCCGAGATGACGCTCTTTGAGTTTCGCGAAAACAAGATTGCCAAAATATTCGAATACTGGTAGAACGGGTATTACCCCAAAGCCTGCCACCTGGGCTTCTGTTCCAACAGAGCTGATTCGTACTCGCTGAATATTGTAAGTATATTGGGCCGCGAGGCCTGATCTTATATGATGAACTATTTACTAACCCGGGCTTTCCACCCCCAAGTAAGTAACCCAATGATCATGGCTGCCATGCTTGCGAAAACAAAACTCCATTTCCCTAAGGAAAAATAAGCAGCTGTCTGGGCGGTGCTGGCAGTCGGAGTAGGATATTGATTGATTAAGTTGACTATGGAAAAATTCTCACCATAGTCGAATATCATTCCAATTAAGGGAAAAAAGATAGCCCATTTTAGCAAGCCCTTGTCCCATCCGATCTTGCGCCATAAGAAAGCAATCAATAAGGCAAATGCAAAGCCATAAATCAATGGATAAACTAAATCTGCACCCAATTCGATAGATTTGTAGAAAGCTCTAGCCTCATCGGACATTTTTGTAATTAGACCTTGGGCATATTCAGCAGAATAGCTGGGTATGGTAATATCCAATGGTGGGATTCCAGGCGCAAGCTGCTCCATTTTCTTTCCCATATAAGGCATAACACCAAGCATGAAGACGAGGTCCGCAGCTAGTAGTATGAGTACATTGCGACCATTGGCCCATTTTTGTAGAAACTTCATCATTGGTTTAAAGTTGGTATATCAATACCAGTGAAGTTACTAATAAATCAGAGCATTTGTTGCTTTAGCTCACTTCCAACCATATTACAAAGTAGCTTCGAGGGCAATATTGTGTTCCATTTCATTTCTGAGAGAACAAAGATAATACAGCCTTATTCCTTAATGAACCTCTTGGTTTAGGCCGATAACCACCTTCAATGAGCAGTTTGCACAATCCTCCAGAAATCTCCGAACTTCTGCTTTTCTCGAACGACTCTGTTTTCCGCGACCAACTTGTTGAGGTGAGCTATTGTGACGTTATCATCTTGAGATAAGACAATGGAAATTTCTTTTGTCGATAGATATCCATGCTTTTCGAGCAATTGCAGTTCAGATTGGTCAATCGGACTAGGCTCCAGCTTTTCACCAAATGCTTTTTCTAGTGCCATAACATAGTACTTGTAAGCCGACATGCCGGAAATCTTAAAACCTTTTCCATCTTTTGCCATAAAAATGAAAGTGGGAAATCCACGAACTCCCATTGCCCTACCTTGCTGCATTTCGTGATGGAAGCTTTGTTGGGTAGCTTCACTGCGATAGTCTTCTAAGAATTGCGTGATATCTCCTCCGCATTCCTTAACCGCCTCTTCTATAAATTCCTTCTTTGTAATATTCTTCTTTTCTAAAAAAAGTTGTTCCCTAATCCTTCTAAGAAATCGTAAAGAAAATGCTTTGCCTTGTTTTTGAGCTGCTTTGAAAGCGATGGATGGAGGAAAAGAAGATTCCAGCGGATCTTCCAACCAAATATCACCATCGATACTCATACCGGAATGTTGCCCAACTTCATCCCAATGTTGAGCCACATCACTGGGTTTGGAAATCCCATTGGCCTTGTCGGCAAAACCTTCCCAGCCCGGCAGTAAGCCTCCCATTCTATATTCTACTTCTACATAATCACCATACTCTAATTTAAACTTCTTCAGTTGAGGCTCAATGGCCCAACAAGCTGAACAAATCGGATCAGTATAGTAAATCAACTTCACCTTCTCGTGTTGAACTAATTTGATTTCTTCTATTTCAGTTTGATCGCTAGGTGCACATACGCCCGTCTCTATGTCGCAGGAAAAATTCTTGTTGCCAGTATCACTCATAGTTTTTGTTTGCGTTTTAAGATGGCCTGCTAGATTTAGCATTAGAGCAATTAAGAGTAATATTTCTTTACTTTTCATGGCTCAAATTTCATACATTAGATCCATCAAAACAAGTAGTAATATTTTAGAACCCCTTGTAATAAAAAACAGACCATTATTGATAATCAGACAACTATGGCCGAAAATAAAACTGAAATAAAGTGCCCGATGCGTTTTATGCTGCAAATGATCGGTGGGAAATGGAAGCCATTAATTCTGCAACAGCTGAAAGGGGAGAAGCAAAGATTTGGAGAATTACGGAAATTAATCCCGGAAATCAATAAACAAATGCTAACCAAAAATCTTCGGGAGTTAGAAAAAGATGGTATCGTTCATAGAAAGGTATATGCTGTTGTACCTCCAAAAGTGGAATACTCGCTTTCAACAACTGGCTTAACCTTAATCCCAGTCCTGGAAGCCATGGAGGATTGGGGACAAAAACAAATTAGTGCAAAGGTTGAATCAGGCAATCACTGACCGAATTCTCTAGCAAGGAAACCAATACTCGCAACCATAAAACGAATGAAATATTGGAAATTATTAATGCTAATCGTCTTCGTATTTGCCTGTGAGAAGCAGGAGGGTATAATAGGTGATAAAGATTTTGAAAAGTTGATGAATAATATTGCCGAGGGGTGGTCTACTCAAAATACAGATCAAGCGCTCAGCAGTTTTAGTCAGGATGCCATATATATGGAACCGCCAAACACTCAATATTATCGCGGGCATCAACAATTGAGACCCTATTTTGATGAATTGGATAGCAGATATAAGATGACCTTCCATAACTTGTGGTTCAATAAATCTGCTCAAACTGGGGTTGGCGAATTTACTTTCAGTTACGGAAAGGATACATCCGATGTAGGAATAGCTATCGTTGAGTTAGAGAATGGAAAAATCAAGTTTTGGCGCGAATATCAAACAAAGGGACCTACAGATTTCAAGGAATTTCTAAGTATTGAGAATAAAGAATGGGAATGGCATATCGGAAACTACCCAGCGCCAAAAGAAACCAACAATAACAATTGAGTTTTTCATCCTTTGTTCTGGTCCTTAAACTCGTATATCAGTAGAAGAAACTAGATAGAGATTTGTCGTAATAGTCCATCCCGATAACTTTTGCCAATCGGTAAACTGATTCCTTCTACCAGCACTTCACTCTGATTATGTGCACTAACATAAGCCAAAGCCACTGCATAAGAGCGATGAATTCGCGCAAATCGAACCTTAGGCAACTGTTTCATAAAGGATCCCAGGTTACCTTTCACCACCAAACGCCCCTTTGTGGTATGGAACCGAACATAGTCCTTAAGACTTTCAATATAGAGGATATCCTTCAACCAGATTTTGTGTTTGGTCCGATTCACATTGCAAAGAATAAATTCTTCCGATTCTTCTGAATAAGGGCCTTTTCCAATCACTTTTGTTGTAGTACGATCTCGGTACCGATCCACCGCCTTCAAAAATCGATCAAAAGCGATGGGCTTAAGTAAGTAGTCAATAATATCTAGGTCATAACCATCAATCGCGTATTCTCGATATGCCGTGGTGAGAATAATGGAAGGCGGATTTTTCAATGTCTTGATGAAATCAATGCCATTAAGAACAGGCATGCGTATATCCAGGAAGATGAGGTCCACGGCTTTTTCTCGCACCATATCAAAGGCTTTCACCGCGGAGTGGCTCGTTCCCACTACCTCCAGCTGATCAATCATGCTGGTGTATTTTTCCAATAACTCGATGGCAGGTGGTTCATCATCTACTAGAAGGCATTTAATGGGATTCATGCAGCTGGTTTTATGGAAAGTGAAACACAAAAGGAGTCTTCTTGATCCTCTATCCGAAGCTCATGCCTTTCTGGATAGATGAGATCTAGCTGTCGCTTAAAGTTCGACAAGCCGATGCCTTCCTTATAAGCATCGTTCAGTTCGCCTTGGTGCTGGCTTTTCGTATTCCAGATTCTGCCCAGAATCGTGCCCTGTTCTTCCTTTATTTGAATCCTGATTTTCGGACTGTCTATATCACCACTTGCCCCATGCTTAAAGGCATTTTCCACTACTGATAGAAGGATTAGCGGAGAGACAGGGGTTGCTAAATTACCTGCTTTATGGAAATCAACTTGTAGTCGGTCGCCGTAGCGAATACGCTCTAGTTGCAAAAAGTGTTCGATCGTATCCACCTCTTCTTGTAGTGTAACTTCTCCTTTTTGACTTTTGTACAAAACATAATCCAAAATGCCAGATAATTGCATAATCATATCCGGAGCCTTGGGGGATTGGTTGACAACATAGGAATAAAGGTTATTGAGGGTATTGAACAGAAAGTGGGGATTGATTTGGGCTTTCAGAAATTTGAGTTCATTGGCAATCTTCTCTTTCTCTAGCAATTGCATGCGTTCCAATTCGGAGCGCCTGGCTTCGTGCGAATTCCAGGCGAGTATGGCCATGGCCGGGGTGTAATAACGTACAGTTTTCACTAAATACGAGCCCGGCGTCATGAAGGGTATATCATGAGTCTTGCCAAAAAAGGCATCCATCCACATATAGCCATTAATCCTACAAATAGCCCCAATCACAAAAGATGATGCTATGATGCTAATCACAAACCAGCCGATTCTTCCTTTATTATAGAGATAAGGAATTTGTACATAGGCCAGTAAATAATAGGCTATCATAAAGAGCGGCACATTAACCAGGTTGGCCACCATCCTGCCATGCCAATCTTCATAGAAAGACATCATGTAGGTATACACCACGTATATAGCTACCCATAACAATAGATGTTTTGCAAAAGTGCTCATCAGGCAAAGATAGGGCAAGCCATTACAATACACCACAAATGTATACGTATAGGCGGTAATCGTATAAGAAGGAGGTTCGTGGCGGATAAAGTTGCTTTAGACCATTTTTCTTAATGGAGTTGCATTACCGATACGTTTACAGGCTGTACTTATACTTTCCGTGCAGGGCATAGGTGGGGCAACTATTTTCGTCCTCAAAAAAGCGATGAAAAGGCTTATTAACTTGATTTTACTACTATTTACAAGCATTTATGTGTTTGCTCAAGCCCCTATTAAATACTTGGATCAAAGTATAGAAGCAGATGGCGTCTTGGAGGAAGCTATCTGGAAAGAAGTCCATGCCTATAAAGGTTTCCACAATTTCTTTCCGATCAATGAAGGGCTGGCCAGCATGGATACCGAGGTGAAGATCTACCATGATGGCAAATACCTCAATATTGCTTTTGTCTACCACGATTCCCTTTCTGAAGTCCGAGTCAATAGTCTCAAGCGGGATAATTATGGGGCCGGATTTCACCTTAGCGACTGTGTAGGAGTAATCATCGATCCATACAACAATCAAAATAGAGGCTATTTCTTTGCAGTGAATGGTGAAGGCACTCAATTAGATGCACTAATCGCCAATTATGATAATGAAAACCTTAGTTGGGATGCGCTGTGGGAAAGTGGTCAGAGTGTACAAGGCACGGCTAAGGTCTATGAGATGAAGATCCCACTGAGCACTTTCAGTTATGATGAAAATATCTCTTCTTGGAGCTTCCAGTTCTATACCCGAGATGCTAAGGACAGAATGTATACGGTTTGGAATAAATTTCAGCGAGGGTTTCTTCAATTCGATACTCGCTTCCTCAAGCCCCTTGAAATGGAAAATCTAAAACCCTCCAAAATCGCCAAAACAACCTTAATCCCCGCCTTTACGGCTAGTCATGGCCGAAACCTGATCGAAGAAGAATCCCAATCCGAGCTGATACCCAGTTTGGATGTTCAATACAAGATCTCGGACGGGCTGCGATTGGATGCAACGATCAACCCTGATTTTTCTCAGGTAGATGTCGATCAGCAGGTGACCAACCTAACTCGCTTCAACATTGTATTTCCTGAACGCAGGAACTTCTTCATCGAAAACAGTGATCTGTTCACCACATTGCAATTGGCCAGCGACATCAATCCCTTCTATTCTCGCTTCATTGGGGCTTCCCAGGATATCCTGATGGGGCTAAAATTATCGGGTAATGTAAGCCCCAATACACGGCTAGGTTGGTTAAATGTACAAAGCAAAAAGGGAGAGGATGAGGTAGCTCAAAACTATATGGTTGGGGTCGTGAAGCAGCAATTTGATCCTGCCTTTTTTATGACGGGATACTTGGTCAACCGACAAGCCACAGATGGGCTTTCCCTTGAAGATGACTTCAATCGTGTGGCCGGGGTAAAAGGGAATTACTTAAGTAAAAATCGAAAATGGTCTGGTTTTGCGGGGTATAATCAAAGCTTTACAGATGGCTTGCAGGGTGAGAATCGTGCCTTTACCCTTGAAAACAACTATAATACACGTACACTCACTTTTGGTACAAAATTCAACTCGGTCGGAAAGAATTTTTTCACAGATATTGGCTTTGTTCCACGCTTGAGCAACTATGATGCCTTAAATAAAGTAGTGATCAGAGAAGGATATAAACAGCTTTCTCAAAGTCTACTCATCAACCACTTCCCAAAAAATCAAACCGCCATCCAAACCTACCGTCTGTTGAACGCTAGTATGGACTTGTATTGGGATGAGGAAGGGGAGCTGTATGAAAAAAACTTTTTCTATAATACTGCTCTTTTCTTTGCCAGTCAGATGTCTGCCTATCTCAATCTATATCATGATGAGGTGCAGTTGAAGTATGCCTTTGATCCTTTACGCAATGGGAACTTAATCTTGCCTGGGACCTATCAAAATACAGCAGTCCGTCTGGGCTTCAATAGCGATTATACCCGAAATCTTTATGGGTCTGTTAATCTTCAATTTGGCAGTTTTTACCAAGGAGACCGGACCCGTTTTGGGGCTAATGTTGGCTATCGATTTTTGCCCCTTCTGAGTTTGCAAATGAATTACGAATACAATACACTATCATTTGAAGAGTTGGGGACCCAAAATCTTCACTTATTTGGCATCTCTGCCGAAGTGTTTTTTAGCAACAAACTCAATTGGACTACCTATATCCAATACAATCAGCAGATCGATAATTTCAATATTAACTCTCGCCTGCAATGGGAGTACAAACCCTTGTCCTTTGTATACCTCGTCTTTGCGGATAACTATACAGAAGTGCTCGACCATAAGGATTGGGGCATTACTTTAAAGATCAACCGAAGGTTAAATTTTTGAGGTTCTCTGACAGTTTTTGTGTTTTAAGTCATCTGATCCCGATAACTATACGGGAAAACGAACACTCATTATCAATCATTTATGATCTTCGCTTTAAGCTGACCACAAAAAATGTCAGAATAGGATTTTTGAGATAAACGATCGGGTAGGGGAGAGTATCCAATCTGGAACTCCCCTTCTTTTAGGCTCACTCTTTCAGACCGAATATCGCGCCAGGGTTTGACTGAAAAATTTGAAATACTTGATCTCCAAAATTTCGCTACTTTATAGACTAAAGTCAGCAAAAACCTTAAACGACTAATGGCTATACTGAAAATTCGATTGTAAAATGAAAATCCAACGACATCAACCTTCCTCTCGACTTGCCCCTTATATCAATCACTATTGGTCGATGACGGGAAATCTAGCCAATGAGTTCCTGTATACAAGAGATATTCCCGATGGCAATATAGAGGTCGTTATCAATTTGGGCACCTCCTTCCTCAAAGCAGACTCCATAGGAAAGTGGTCTCACTTTAAACACGGAGCCATTAAAGGCCCGTTTGACCAAAGTGTAATCATTGCCCAGACCCGTATAGTCAATATTATTGGGATTTCTTTCAAACCATATGGATTGTATCCCTTTATAGGTAGTCCACTATATGCCTTGCGAAATTCAGCCCTGCCTTTGCAAAAACTATTCCTTCCCAATCTATTGGGTCAACTATCTGAAGCTGTAAAACAGGGGATTTGGATTTCATGGTTGGAAGAAAGGCTTTTGCAGCAGCAGAAAAAGGAGCTTTTCGCGCTGCCACTTCTTGAGAACTCCTTTAAAGAGCTCCATTTTGCCACCCAAAACAACCTCCGAAAATGGAGTCAAGGCCAGGGATGCAGTCTTAGAGGCCTTCAGCGAATTTATAGAGAGGTGATTGGCTTGCCACCAAAAAAACTATTCCGTATTATCCGAATGCATAAATTGATCAACAGATTGCAGGCCACCACAGAAGTAGATTGGATGCAATTGGTTGTAGATTATGACTTTTACGATCGAGCTCATCTTTGCAAGGAGTTTCAACAACTAATTGGTACTCAGCCCACGAGCTTCATACAACGTCCAGACACCTTTTCCTCCCATTATCAAGTTCAAGCATAGTTGTCGCATTTTTACAAAGATCTCACCTGTTTTTTGCCGTACTTACATAAAAAAACAAATGAGTATCTTCCACTTGATCAGCAGTCTGGCCTTGCTCTGTCTAGGGGTCATTCATCTGCTAATATCCGGCACAGTGTTTGAATCCTTAACACAAGATATGCTATGGTTCATTGGTTCGGGATTGGCCATTATCTATTTGGCTTTGATGAATCTGCAATTTCGCGCGCTGTTTGCCAAAGTGATGTATTATCGACTTCTTCAACTTGCTAATATTCTCCTTATCGCTTTCATTGGAAGCATGATCGTAGTTTCTCCTATGCTTCCAGCTTACATTGGCTTGGCTTTGGTAGTAGGATTAGTTTTTGCCAATTGGCGGATTTTTCTCGCTAGAGAAAGTGTTTTGAGCGCGAACTAAACGCTAGTCAGTCCAACAACTGCGTTTTATGATTGGCAGGCTGGAAAAGGGCGTAAATTATCCAAGCAGATTCGGCACGGGTTCGAACACTGCTAAAAGTAGACTTACCTGATTTTAACACCTGGCTAGAATGGCTTCGCTAATTCCCAGGTTTTACTAGACCAGTCTATCAAGCATAAGGTGGAGGGGATGAATCTTGCCCTTCCCCAGTTCTAATTTTCAGAAAAGCAGAAGCTAAGATCTTAGGCCATTAACTATTGAATGACAGACATGCCTAGGCTTAGGAGCTTTAGGTTCTTACAAAAGTTAACTAACTTACGATCCAAAACCCACAGACATGTTTTGGCGTAAATTCTTAAGTAAACTCTCTGGAGGCAAGGTCAACATTTTAGCATATGTATTGGAGATCTTCTTAATCATTTTTTCCATTCTAGTCGCCATTCAGGCAGATCGATATCAACAAAGTAAACGCAATCAGCATAAGTTAGATGACTATATACAAGCGATGTATCTGGACCTGTTGGAAGAGCAGGAGAGCAATCGCAACAATCTTTTTGACTGCCAACAAGATGTTCTCAGTATTAGAGAGGGAATCCGCCTTAGTCAGATCAATAATAATGATAGTCTCCAGCTAGCCTTGTACCATTTGGCACAGGTAGCCGGTCGAGGAGTTTTTCGCGCCTTTCCCCCCACCACTTTTGATATCATGCTTAGCACGGGCGATATTGCCCTGATCAAGAACCTAGAGATACGCGGCCAGTTGGCTTCCACCTTTTCTTTTCGAGACAATTACACAAAAAGAGACCTCCTAGAATTTGATAAGGAAACAAAACGAGTCTATGGTGAACTGCGTCAATATGCTAATCTCAACTGTATGTATAATACCAGGAATCTAGTAAGCTGCCTAACAGATCGAGAAGGTTTCTCTAAGGAATTCCACAATGAACTCTTTCCGCTTTTACGGACCGCAGACCTCCGCGCTTTCCATCTACAAAGAGCGATCAACTACTTCGACGCCGCTATTGAAGACCTCGAACGTACCTATAGCTTGAAACGGGAAGATGTGATCAAGGATACCAGTGAGTAACTGAAGGTCTGCATTACTCGATCATAGCATAGTCCCAATTCAAGTCTTCTAGTTTTTCTTAGTCGCAGGCATCCAACAAGGTTCTCCGTGGTAGGCTTTGGCTGTCGTAAGCTGCCGCTCATTCTTTCCGTCTATATCCATTGTATAAATGTGATCCTCGCCTTTGCGTTTAGCATGAAAGGCTATCTTCTTCCCATCTGGTGATACCGCTATTTCTTGATAAAAGGCAAGATCATTAGTAATCTGCTTTACCTGCTTAGTAAGAATATTAATCATAAAGAGATCATTGTGCTCCCTATCTCGTTCATCGGAATAATGATAGGTATAAACAATATGTTCCCCATCAGGCAGCCAGGAGGTATACTTTTCGCGCTTTTCACTCTCCGTAAGTCGACGTGTAATTCCGGTTGCTATTTGATAAATATACAATTCGCCATTCCCATCTCGATCGGAGATGAAGCTAAAGTATTGCTCGTCAGGCGACCATTTAGCTCGGCTATTATAAGAAGGGTGATCCACTAGCAAACGGTTAGATCCAAGTCGGACATCCATTATACCTATATATCGATTTTGGTTATCCTTGAGTGTATATAAAGCATAACGACCTGAAGGTGAAAGAATGTACTCTTCTAGGCCCTTGGTATCTACGACTTTTTCCTTCCCCTCCAAATCGATCGTGCGTATGGAAAACTGATTTGCCGTATCGCTTGAATTATACAAAATGGCATTGAGGCTGGCACTCCATTGTGGTGCCCAATCCCAGCCGAGATTAGTGGTCAATTGTCGGGCTTTAATACCGTCCACATCGATGGTGAAGAGATCGAAGTTGCCAGATTGATTGGATAGATATGCAATACTGTGTTGCCCGACGGCATGCTGTACCCAAAACAGCATAAGAAGAAAACAAATACTTTTCATCGAATGACACTTTTGAATTTTTGATCAGCTATAAAACTGAAGATGCCGCATAATGTTGAGTGATTGTAGGATAAAATATTAGGTATGGAACAAATAATCCTGCATAATTAACTCAGGATTTAAGCATGAAGGGCGAAATTGTACGCCAACATGAAAAACTTAACAAAAAGTACTAAGCAGTACTGGGCATTAAAACTAACTTTGGATCAACAACAACGATCAACCAACTGTCCGTCATGAATAAAACGTTTCTGGGTCTTGTACTAGTTGCTTTACCAATTTTAGGAGTAGCGCAACAGACAGCTACTATTTCTGGTCGAATTATAGCCCAACAGTCAGCCGAAGCAATTGAATACGGGACCATTTCTATCTTCCAGGCAAAGGATTCCACCTTAGTTGCAGGAACAATAAGCAATGAAAAAGGTCAGTTCAGTATCGAAGTGCCTAGAGATTCCCTCTACTTACAAGCCCAGTTTTTGGGCTTTGAAAATTACTTTTCTGAAGTTTTCTACGCCACGGATCGCTCAAAATTTGGAGATATCCCATTACGAATAAACAGTTCCACACTTTCGGAAGTAGAAGTTACCGGCCGCGCCATAACCTCGTCACACAAGGTGGATAAGCAGGTGTTTGATGCGGGACAATTCCAGAGTGCCAAAGGGGGGACGGCCTCTGATGTTTTACGCAACCTCCCTTCAGTGAGTATCAATTCCTTTGGTGAGATATCTGTTCGAGGTTCTACCGGCTTTCAGGTCATGATCAATGGCAAACCAGTCCAAGGAGACCCTTCCGTGGTATTGCAACAGCTACCAGCCAATGCGATTGATGATATCGAAGTGGTTACAGCTCCCTCTGCCAAGTATGATCCAGATGGAAAAGCAGGCATCATCAATATCAAAACCAAGCAGGCGCTCACGGATGGGACCTTTCTGAGTGTAAATACCTTGCTTGGACTACCAAGTATTGAACCTTATAACAATCAAAATAATACCCCACGTTACGGGGCTGATATCACCTATAGTCTTCGACAAGGCAAATGGGATATTTCAGCTGGATTGGACTACAGAAGATACGACATCTCGGGAAGGCGAGAAGGATATGTAAACACCTTCTTGGGCGATGTCCTGACCGAATTCCCATCTGATGGCGAACGTAGTTTTGATGAGACGAATTACTCAGGCCGGTTATCGCTATCCTATGCGCCCACTAAGACACAATCAGTAACCTTAGGCTTATATGCGGGAAAAAGAAACAAGGAACGGACTGCTGATATTCTGTACCTGAATCAGCAACGCACCCAGTTGGCTGAAGGAACGTATAAGGGGGCTGGTACCTATTATGATGACTTCCTAGAAACGGACCAAGCTTTCCAGGGCGGAACCGTCTTGAATCGACTCACTTACTTCAATGAAAATCTTCGGGTACGAAGAGGGGATTTTATTATTGGTTCTCTAGATTATGCTTTTCAGTTTCGAGATAAATCCACCCTAAAGCTATCTGGGCTATACGAACGTACTGTGTTAGGAGGCCCTACAGACAATGTTAGTCTTGATTATCCCAATACAGATCGAATTCTACAACTTCAATTTAACACCAACGATAACCCGCTAGATGGTGTACGATTACAAGTGGATTATAGTAAACAATATGGCGACACCCAATGGGAAAGTGGTTACCAATACCGATACCTCCAACACCCCGGTGACTTCGATTATTTTGACCGAGATTTAGCGAATAATATTTGGGTGGAAAACCCACTATTCACCAATAGCATTAATCTTAGCCGTTCTATCCATTCCCTCTATTCGCAGGTCTCTGGACAATCCAACAAGCTGAGGTATACACTTGGACTCCGCCTGGAACATTTTGACCGAACGGTTACCATCGAACGCCCTGATGAAACTTTCAATCTGAGTCAGTTCAACCTATTCCCTTCCTTTAACCTAGGTTATAAACTCTCTGATAATTTTAGTCTAAAAGCGGCGTATAGCAGAAGGATCGAAAGAACAACCACATTCAAAATGACGCCTTTCCCTGAGCGTGAACATTCGGAAACCTTAGAACAAGGCGATGCTGAATTACGTCCTGAGTACATTGACTTAGTTGAGGTTGGTCTTGTTCAAAACTGGGGGGACCATTCCCTTTTTGCCACGGCTTACTACAGAAATATCGAAAATGTAATCAACCGAGTAAATACTGTCTTCAATGACACCATCCTCAATCGTATTTACACGAATGCTGGAACGGCAAATGCACTAGGTGTGGAGGTTGGTGCTACTTTTTTCCCTGCGCCCAAATGGCGGATGTATCTGGGAGCCAATGTGTTCAACTATCAAATACAGGGCGATCTATTTGGAGACCAGATCAATACTTCAAATACCATCTACTCCTTAAACCTCAACTCGACATTTAACCTAAGCCCTACACTTTCTGCGCAAGCTGCTTTTAACTACCTATCCGAAAGAGTCACTGCCCAAGGTAGAGATTCAGAATTCTATAATCCCTCTCTCACCTTACGGCAAACATTTTGGGATAAAAAGCTCGCCCTTGCCCTCCAGTGGCTCAATATTGACATGGGGCTTTGGTCTGCCAATGAACAACGCATCACGACTGAAAGGTCAAGTTTCTTTACCACAACCAACTACGTTTATGAGGTAGACATCGTGCAACTCAGCTTTAGCTATCAATTAAATGCAGCCTCGAAAAAAATCAATCTACCTAAGAGCGAGTTCGGAGCTAAGGAGTTCTAAGCTACATTCAGAATGTGCCAAGTTCCGGAAAAGAAGCAATTAACTGATGCCAGTAGTATTAAATTTTCGACAAACTCTTTTTGAGTGATGCCCAGCATTTTGTAAATTGTGGGTCAAGTCTCATGATTACTTTCTCTCCTCGAAGGATCATGAAAAATAACACCTCCTTCCTCCTGTAATTCTCATGGGAAGGCCTTAGTGATTTCTCATTCATTAACAAAAGTTCTGTCCCAAACTAGGGACGGACGAAGATTTTATCACCTATGACAAGCTTGCTTGTCACTAACGTCCTTGTTATGAATCCAAAGAAAATCACTATGTGGATAACGCTATTGGTGCTTACCGCATGTACATCCAAATCCCCCCTCGAATACCTTGACCCCATACCTGCAAGTGCCAACGTTCAGGTATTTGCCCAAGGAAAATTGTCCAAACTCGGCGTTCGGGAGGGCAATGTGGTGCTGTCTCCTGATGGCCCACTATTGTTATATATACAGGTCGATACCGCTACGGGGCCACAAATTTATCAACGAATTTTCCAAAACCAGCAATGGTCCACTCCTAGGCAGGTGTCCTTTTCCGATCAAGGGGAGAATTATGAGCCTTTTTTTACTAGAGATGGTCAATCTGTATACTTTGTCTCAAACCGCTCTACCGGAGAGAAATGGAATGGCCGGATTTGGCGCGTGGAGCGCCAGGGACAAGCTTGGTCAGAACCAATTATGATTGACATACCAATTGCTGAAAATAAAGGACTTTGGTTTCCGTCTGTTTCCCAAAACGGATTAATCTATTTTGGGGCAAGCCTGACAGCGTTTGAGAACTATGGGAAAAGTGACTTATACAGTTTTGATCCGGTGACGAATGATGTAAAAAATATCAAGGCCTTAAATACACCGGCTGAAGAATGGGATCCTTTTATTGCTGCGGATGGTAGCTATATCTTATTTGCTTCAGATCGCCCAGGAAGTCTTGGAGGTGTAGATCACTATATTTCCTTTAAAACAAAGGATGATGGCTGGGGTACTCCCATAAACATGGGCGCGACAATCAATTCTGTGCACTATGATGTGGCGGCAAAAGTAACGCCGGATGGAAAGTATATCCTCTTCGACCGACCTATGGACAATGATCAGGATGTATATTGGATCAAAGCAGACCTTATCCACAAGCTCAAGGCAGAACATGAGCAGTAAATAGGTTCAATTCTCAACATGCCTGCGTAAAAAACGAAACAATATGACTCAATTCCTCTCTATACAGCCCATGCTAAAAGTCAAATCCATCAAGGAAACCCTAAACCTGTATGAAAAGATGGGTTTCCAGCTAATCTATCAACAGAAAGACACACATGCCGTAATAAGTAGGGGAGCGGTCCAACTTCACCTGACTACCATCGAGCAGAAACCGGCTTGCCAGATCATCGTCAACCAGGTGGATGAATTCTACCACATGGCAAAGAAGACTGGAGCAAGAGTGGTCTACCCAATCGGGAACCGCCCCTGGGGCAACCGGGATTTCACCCTTGAAGATTTAGATGGGAACCAGCTCACTTTTAGCCAGAAAATCTAGCTTTTAGGTAAGTTCTTCTAAAGTTTTTGGTCAGCCTATCTATTTATTGGAAATAGCAGAAGAATTGAATTGGCCTACCGGAAGGCCGATTGCTACATAAAGTTCATGTACCGGTAAATCACACCTTATGAATGCCAGGCTATGCCTTTGTACATCTCTGCTGCTATTACTTTTATACAGCTGTAAAACTAGTCAATCTGTGTCTACTCCCCCAAAGGGCGGCATTGTCTATCACTATAGTCTAGATCTAGCAAAACTGGATCAGGATCGGTTGACAGTAACCCTGGAAATCGACGGTCTGGTCCCCGAAAATCTTACCTTTTGCTTCCCGAAGATTGTACCAGGCATCTACGGCGCCATGGATTTCGGCCAATACATCTCAGGACTCACCGCTCTGAATAGAAAAGGTAATCCACTGCGTGTTCAACAATTGGATACCAATTGCTGGTCCATCGGCCAGGCTTATGATTTGGATAAAATTACTTATCAGGTGGATGATAGCTGGGAGGAGTTTGGCAGAAATACAACAGAAGGTTTTTATCGTTCATCCGCTAGTACATTTAAAGACAGCACATTTGTTATCAATGCAAATTGTTTGTTTGGCTATTTCAGAGGGTTTACGCAAAGTCCACTGGAGGTAGTCTTCAACAAGCCTTCCAGTCTATACGCAGCGACCAGCCTTGTCCAGACGACCCACTCACCTCAGCAAGATGTTTATCAGATATCCAGCTATCATGACCTCTTGGATCAACCTATACTCTACGCCCAAGCAGATACCAGTATGATTCAACTTCCAAACATAAGAGTGGAAGTAGCCTGTCACTCCACCAGCGGCGAAAAGATAGCCAAGGAAGTTGCCGCCTTTATCAAGCCTTTGCTTCTCAATCAAGCTAAATATCTGGGAAACCAACTACCAGTAGATAAGTATACTTTTTTGATCTATCACCACAGTGATCCGCAACAGAATATCTACATGGGGGATGGCTTGGAACATTCCAATTCAACTTTGATTTTACTGTATATGCCGTTGGATCAGCAGGTAATTAAAGAGACAGTCTATAGTATTGCAAGCCATGAGTTCTTCCACATCCTGATGCCACTAGGCCTCCATTCTCACGAAATTGAAGATTATGATTTTAATGAACCTGCATTTTCTCGACACCTCTGGCTATACGAAGGCATGACCGAGTACTTCACTATCCATATGCCTATTAAGACAGGTGTCCAAACACTCGAAGAATTTTGTACGGTTCTGGAGCGCAAAGTAAAAGAAATGCAATCCTTTGATCCAGATTTGTCACTTACTGCCTTGAGTATGGCTCCAATGGAAAAACAAGACCAGTACTATAATGTATACCTAAAGGGGGCTTTACTAAACCTTTGCTTGGACATATACCTCAGAGAACTATCAAGTGGTGAATACGGGGTGCAGGAGCTCGTTGGCCAATTGATCCAAAAATACGGGCCAGATCGTCCTTTTCAAGATGAAAAACTTTTCGAGGAAATCATTCAATTGACCGGCTTCACCGAGTTGCAAAACTTCATGGACAACTATATAAAAGGCACTGAAGCTTTACCATTGAAGGAGATGCTACAGAAGGTTGGCCTTAGCCTGAAAAATGGCCAGATCACTCCTAGTCCAAAACCTAGTGTCGAACAACTCCAACTTCGCCGGTACTGGCTATAATAGGTAGATAATATTCCTAAGAAAACACCGACTCACTATGTTTGAGACAACGGAATTATCCACTTTTATTCTATTTACGGCTCTCCATTGTTTCATTTTGGGTGGGCTGATCCTATGGATCAAAAATGGCAGTCGAGGAAATCAGGCTCTATCTTTGATTTTCTTATTGTTCGGTGTATATCTAATTGAGTTTTATGGTGTGATAAGGGAGGCTTGGCCGGTAGGAATGTCGCTCTGGACTTACCCTTTGCTTTATGGGCTGGGGCCCTTACTTTTCCAGTTACTTAGAGGAAACCTGGCTACAACTGATAACAGGCCCAATTTCCGAAACACCACCTGGATAGTCACAGGAATATACCTTGTATTTCTCCCCTTCTTCATCGTGAACTTCTCCGCTACCGACTTGATGGAAAGTAGTGAGAAATTACCGCTTTTCTACCGCTTCATTTTAGCCATATTGATTTATCCGATAACATACCAGCTTTATACTATTATCTGGGTAATGATTACATTAAAGCAAATTCCAATTTTCCGGAAATCTATAGCAGGAACCTCCTTTACTCAGCAAATCATTTCTAAGCGATATGCCCCTTTAAAGCTCTTCACAAGTCTACTATTAGTCTATTTCCTTGTCGGGATCACCTATGAATTGCTTCATCTAAAACGTCAATCGATCGAATTCCAGCCTTATATATATCTCAACTTGAGCCTATCCGTAATTCTCCAAGGTTTTGGATATATCATGCTACTGCGTCCTGAACTTCTGAGAAATGTTCGCCCTATTAAGAATGAGAAAAAGTATGAACGGGATCTAATTCCGGAGTCCGCTTTACCTCAGTACGAAGCACAGTTGGCCATTTATTGGGAGGAGCAACCTTATCTTTCGGATGACTTCCATTTAGAAGAACTCGCCCGTCGCCTTGACCTTTCAAAAAACCAAGCCTCTCAATTAGTCAATCGTATCCACGGCATGAGTTTTAGCAAATGGGTGAAATCTTCCAGGATTGAATTTGCCTTGAAGTATTGGCAAGCGCATACAAATGGTAATCTGCCCAGAGTAAAAGACATGATCTTTTCATCCGGCTTTCAGAATACTGTAAGTTTTTATCGTGCATTTAAGGAAGTGAAAGGAGAGTCTTTTCCTGAATTCAAGGAAAGGCAGAAAAAAAACATAACATCCTATAAATTGTAACGCTTGCAATGTGCCAGGTCTTCATTTTGCCATTAATTCTTTATTACTAAAACCAGCAAGATGAAGTACATACTTAGAAGATTCTTAGTTCTCATTATTATTTCTACCACAGCGTTTCTCGCTCATACACAAACCATTCCGCAAGCTAGCCCTTTAGCTTCCGTCATGCAGCGAGTTGGGGTCACGGATATCACAATTGAATATTCTCGTCCAAGTGTAAAAGGTCGGCAAGTTTGGGGTGGCCTGGTTCCTTATGGTTATGGTTCGTTTTCAGTCAATGGTAAAGCGCCTTGGCGAGGCGGGGCTAATAAGATGACTCATATGAATATTCCACATGATATTACCATCAATGAAACGGAAGTCCAAGCTGGCAAATATGGCATAAGTTTCGCAATCCATGAAGATCATTCGGTCGATCTACTCCTATTGAATACACCGGACTACTGGGGAACCTTCTACTTTAAAGAGGAAACAGATGTGGTGTATAAGATTAAAACTCGCATGGAGGATTCCCCTGTGTTTCATGAAATGCTTACCTATCATTTTGAAGAGGTCACTACGGATAAAGCTATGGTTTACCTTTCATGGGAAAAGAAACGAATCCCGATCTCAATTTCAGTTCATACTGATGACATAGCCTTCCAACAACTACAAGCTGAACAGCTGACAGCCAAGGCCGTCACTAGCTTCCCCGCCTGGCATATCTCAGCTAGTACTTACCTATTGCTATCCGAAACTCATCCTGAACAAGGAGAACAATGGATGAGTCAGGTGGTCAACCCACAAATGGGTAACTACCGAATCTTCCAGACGCTTACTACTTTGGCCAACTTTCAGCTACTGCAAGGAAAACAGGAAGAAGCCTTGAAGACGATTGCCGAAGCCTATGAAATCTCACCCCCAAACGCAGGTATTCTCAATTATTACGGTGGCCAAATGTTAGGCCTTGGAGAAGGGTATCCAAACATTGCCATACAGGCCTACCAGCAGTTATTGGACAAGCATGCTGGCAATGAATTTCCTGCTTATCAAGGCTTGGCAAAAGCCTATTCCATGAAAGGAGACTTATCTACAGCAAGAGAAATGTTGGAAAAAGCCAAAGCACACCTTCCTGATGGGCAGGACGGTGGTAAATTAGATCAACTTATTCGAAAATTGAAAGCGGGGAATCCCATTCATGATCCTGCATCAAAATAAACACAATTTACAGTTGTTCGAACCTGGTTTTCGAACAACTGTTCCAAAGATTCTGTTGTCTCTTATTAGTTGTCAGTTTGAGTCCCTGCAACAATGAGGTACTGTGACAATACTTAACAACCCTAAGAACAAACTAGAATCAAATGAAAACAACCCTATTAACCACTGGCCTAGCCCTTTTTCTCCTGGGGATAGTTGCCTATCTATATGAACATGGGGACATCAGCACCATAGGCATGTATTTTGTAGTATACACCATCCCCATCTTTGTCCTCGTCATATTGAATAATCTTTTTCTGCTGCTCCTTCCCAGCACACGGAAGGGAGGTCTCAAGTCGATGTTGATGCGTCTTATTCCGAGCTTAATTTTAATTGGGATCGGTTCGTTCTCTAACCTTAGGACGGGCTACTTAGACGGCTCACTTTCTTTACTATTTCTCTTAACAGGCATTGCCACTGCCATGACTAATGGCTATTGGGGCTATCGGCATAGGTAATGGGCTTAGCATATGTCTTGGCTAAAAGGCACATCAAATAATTGAGGGCAGTGCTTCCCGCGGCAATTAAAAAAGGGTCTAAAAATTCCAAACAGTAACATTCTGGTAGTAAAAGAAGACAATTGGGGTGCTAGCTCTTGGGCTAGGAATGCAGTAAGCACTTATTAAATCACCTCAAAACACAGTAATGAAACAAAGATTTTTCTTGTGCATTGTTGCCATGTTATTATTCTCAGCTGAGGGGCGAACTCAAAAGGAAGCTCCTCCCGTCCGCGAACTAAAAAAGATTTATCAAGCAGATCTGGCCTTTCAAGACGTGGTTCAGAACATGTTTGCCAACTTACGAGATCTCCCGAATGGAACGCCGAATCCTTGGCAAAACAAAGGAATAGAGGACTTATATGTATTCCTCAATGACTGGTTCTACTTTCTGCCGAACACGAAGAATGGCTTAGATAGGATCATTGAATTTTCGATGCTGTATTACCATAATCCACATGGGATGAAGTTCATTCTAGAAGAACCCGGTTACAGTTGGTCACTGAGATTTATTGAAGCAAGGGGTCGGTATATGGATAGTCCTGAATCCGCAAAAGGGATAGCTACGTGGCTAAAAGATAAATCTATCAAGCACGACGACTTTGTGATGCCGCTTGGAGGCTTCCAATCCTTCAACGAGTTCTTTACACGAGACCTGAAGCCCGGAGCCCGCAAGATCGAAGGACAGGATGATGATTCCGCACTAGTCTCCCCCGCTGATGGAGTGATCAATATGATCAACAATGATCTGAGATTAGAGACTCAGATTCCTACCAAGGGCCGAATGACCTTAAACCTGGATGCCCTTTTGGGAAACTCTGCCTATGCTGAAAAATTCATCGGTGGCACCGCTTTAGCTGTCTTTCTCAAACCTGACAATTACCACCACTACCATGCGCCTATCTCAGGTACTGTCGTAGAAGCCCGAGAAGAAGTAGGCGATCGACTTTTTGGTATGCCAGATATTCCTGATCTTATAAACAATGGAAACATTGCCTACAATAAGGACTATAGTGTATTTGAGCACTTCCGGCATGGTTACTTAGTCATCAAGACGGAAGCGTACGGCTTTGTTGGAATGATTCCTATCGGTCTGCAAACCATAGGCTCGGTGGTTTTTGAAGAAGGTTTCAAACACGTGGACGATACCGATCCACAAAAGATATACAAAGGAGAAAAAGTCGGGCATTTCGCCTACGGAGGGTCCACTGTTTTGCTAATTTTTCAAAAGGGTGCTTTTAGTGCAGTTAGTGTAAAACAAGGGCAGCAAATTGGGCAGCTGAAAAGCCAGCAGAACTTGGACCTACAGCACTAAATCGGGTTTAATTAGGGATATCGGCTCCCTTGCATAAAAAGCAATGTGCATTTTTGCTTAATCCTACCTAAGTACTTACTATTGTAAGGTATATTGTACGAGTCCTGTCTGGAAGTAGCAATCCTTCCAGACAGGCAAGCTCATGAAGTGATTTCCCTGTATGTTAAAACTGGTTCTTCGACAATTCTCGTGTTTGAAGACACTCAAAAATGAAATGCAACGCTTCACTGACAATTAATCCTCAGTGGCGCTTTTTCATCCCATTTTATGATTGTCCACGAGAATTGTCGAAGAAGGCTAAAACTTTATGAACATGCGTACCATTATTTGGCCAAAAGACCAACAATCGATAGCCCGTAATCGCGCTATTGGGCTACTACTACTTCGAATATTCCTAGCTAGCAGGTTACTGTACGGTGTAATCGATAACATCCTAAGTTGGGAAAGGATGTTGGAGTTTTCCAATTTTCTAGCACAACATCACTTCCCATGGCCCACCCTTAGTGCGATTAGTTCAGTTTATGTGCAAGGGCTCTGCGCCTTACTGTTGCTTATCGGTTACCAAACGAGGCTGGCAGCATTATTGCTTAGTATTAATTTTCTGATCGCCTTATTGATGGTTCATTTTCCCGTTGGGGACAGCATTGAAGGAATGACGCCGGCATTTGCTATGTTGTTCGGAGCTCTAACGTTATTCTTCACAGGTGCAGATCAGCTTTCTATTGACCGTTATCTAAAACCAACTTCATGAATAAAAATCAAGAAGTCACCCAATTCCTAACAGATAAAAAACACCCCATGACGCCGGAGTTAGAGCGCGTCCGAGAAATCATATTGTCCACTGATCCCGCCATCAAAGAAACCATCAAATGGAGTAGTCCCACTTTCATGTACAAGGGCAATATCGCCTCCTTCTTTTTGAATGCTAAAAAGTTTGTCAGCCTCATGTTTCATCAAGGAGCCCATATTCCTGATCCGAATGGACTCCTGCAAGGTGATTCCAAAACCACAAGAATGGCGCGCTTTCAAGGAATGGAAGACATTGAAAATAAAAAAGAAGCCCTGCAGACCGTGATTCGAAATTGGATGATTCTGATGGATGAGGAAAAGTGAACCTCCTAGTAGAAAAGGAGAACATCAAGTTTATTCTTTTCCTCGAATAATGCCAGTCGAAGAAAAGCGCTTATTTGAAGGAAATCTTTGCTACTTTGAAGGATAGTACAGATATTCTAGGGAAATCAAACTAACCCAAGTAGTCTGCCATAGTATGAACAAAAAAGAGGAAAAACTTCAAAAGCATTTGGAGGAATTCCAAAGTATGCTACGCGCTCAAAAGTATCTGATCAAGGTCCGCCAAAAGATAGTGAAAGAAACAGAAAATATCCAGCGAGAAGAGCTTCTGGTAGAGGCGGAATATCGTGATTGGCAGCGACTGGAGTCGCTTTCGATGCAGGCCCTATTTAGTAGAGTATTAGGCAACAAGACAGAGCGAATAGAGCGTGAACGCCAGGAATACTTAGAAGCTGTTCTGACGCTAAAGCAATCCCATAAATCTTTGGAACTATTGCAGTTCGATGAGAAAATCTTGACAGATAAAGTTCAATCACTCCCTCAACAACAACAATTCATACAAGACTTGATTTTGGAAAGGGAAAATAGCCTGGAGGATCACCAAAGAAAACCAGAATGGTTGGCATTCTTCAAAGCCTTCGACGATGCCCAAAAATTAGGTATTGAGATCCGAGAGGCCAAAGCTGTAGGCAAGAAATGCCAGGAATTGACCCAGTACATTATTGAATTACTACAATATGCTGCCGAACTCAGGGAATGGGGTATTAAAAGTAGCCTTCCGGATTATTACCAAGAAAAAACAACGGTGGACCAGGCTATGGATCAGTTCTATCTGTTGTACTTGGAGTTACAGAAATTCGAAGACGAGGTACAAGACATTGAGCTGGATACGAAAATATCAGTAGTGGCTGCTGCTAGCAAATTTGAACAATCTGTCGAAGTATATCACAATCATCTCATCAATGACTGGATTGTAAGAAGTAGAATATCCAGCGTTATCACAATGATGAAGTCCCTATTAAAGGAGGTCATGGACTTGTGCAAAGCAGTCGATCAAAAAGAACAAAGCACTAAAGATTTACTCCTTGCCTTGGAGAATAAACAAAGGTTGTTGATTTTGCAGGAATTAAAGTGATAGCTATTCCTATATTACCCCCAACTACCGCCTAAACCTGCCCATCATAAGGCATTGATCAGCTAATCAGGTCATTGACTCAAAAATCATCGAATTTCTATGCCTTCAACTCATATACAGCACCTTTTTGACAGCTTCCAGATATCAATACAAGAACTGGAAAAGAAGAACCCCAAGGTAAAAGCCTTGCTGTATCTTCCTTACCCTGATTACCGACCACTGATCAAACATCCCCCCAAAAAGCGAATGAGGATAATCGATGAGATGTTTGTCGAACAGTATGAGCAGCTTTTACCTTACCTGGGCAAGAAGAAATTTAAGGTAATTGGCGGTACGGAAAGGCCCAGAGGGGTTGAGTTGAAATTACGATACAGTGATCTGAAGGCTCTAAGTAGTATCCCGCACATTAAGTCCATCCATATTCGAGAAGTCAAAGGATACAAGCAGAAGGTGGATAAAAGTCCGCTGACCTATTACGCCGTCAAAATTCGTCTGGCTATCAAAGTGGAAGGCCAGCGTAAAGGGAAACAGACCTACGAAGACAGTATCTGGTTAACCAAAGCCACCTCTCCGAAGAAAGCTAGAAAGCAGGTTAAAGCTGAAATTAAGGCCAATGAAGAACCCTACCTCAATACACATGGAAGGTTGGTCCTCTGGCAATTTGAAAAGATAATCGCCGTCTACGAAACAGGATTGCCCAATTTCTCCGAAAAACCGGATTCTACGCCTGTAGAAGTCTTTTCTGAAGTAAAAAGTAGGACCTTAAAAACCAAAAGAATCTTGAAAAAAAGCTGGTCATGAGAACCTTTCTTGTAGAGATCGGTTGCAGTTCATTGAGATGGAGCTACTATTATCATAACTTGCATTAACGCCAAAAGAGATGTTGTTCATGACTGCACTTTTACAAAGACTTATTCAATCAAAGGTCGATCAAAAAGCAAGCCATCTGAATCTGAATCCAAAGGGGCCACATTTTCAAATGCTGCTCATTTTAGCCTTAATTTTCGGATTAGGCCAACCTCTCTCTGGCCAGGAAACCCGAAAAATTACTGGAACCGTACAGATAGAAGGCGAACCGCTGATCGGACAATCTATTCGGGAGGAAGGAACACGAAATGGTACGACTACGCAACTTAATGGTGAGTTTGAATTGATGATCCCGAAGAGAGAAGCTGTCTTATTACATCTCTCACAATGCTTCACCCAAGGTTACGTCATCATTACTCCAGAAATGGATCATGTAGATATTCAGCTAGACAAGAAGTTCTTTAGAAAAAGTAAGCGGGCTTATAGGAGATGGAAGAGACTTCAATCAAAATCGACGAATCAAAATCCTGTTGGCAATTATTTTTCCCAAGATAAAAAAAGAACTAGTACAGTAAGATTAGAAGATTCAGGATGGTTCGAATTGACCACCGAGTTACGTTATAAGGTAGATGATTCGCCATCCAAATGCTTCCTCCAAGAAGGTTTTTGGAAACTACGTAAGGATACTATCGAACTTCATGCCATTGGACAGACGGTATCCAGTGGGCCAACGTGCATATTCAAACCAAGCTATTATCGAATAGAAATTAAAGAACGATACCTCGACTCAATCAAAGGGGTCCGGTTTGAATTTTTAGATGAGAATCATCAGCCCATTGATTATCTGGCAGTGAGCCTAAATGAACAACGCGAAAAACGGGACATATGTGGATTGGGACTCCACTCAGAATATTTACTACCTGATCAGTGGACAGAAGTAGATTCTATACTTTATTTCTATACCTATCGCACTGGAGGCACAGATCAGGAATTAGATCGCTATGAACCGATTGATAAAGAGTCAAATCATTTTGTTATACAAGCCTTTCCCGTACACAACATCAGGGATAAACAAGTGCTTCCGTCTCGCACTTCACATCTGTTATATGCAACAAACAAAGTATTTAGTTCTATTTACCACTGGGGATGGGACCCGGTAGAAAGAAAATATCAAAAGGAACTTGCCGGCTTTAATTTCGACCGTCCACTAAAGAAGAAAGAATAATTCATTGCGTTATTTCCGAAGATTCCCTAAGATGAGAGGTCGAAAACTTCGGAAATATGCCGCGCTGCTGGACTTATGCTTATTCCACAGCAAAAAACCATCACTCAATCCCTTGTTGAACTTATTCGGAATTGAAAGCATCGGTCTATTTACGATAATGGTAGTTAAGGTCACTATGATGCTAGTCCAATTGGGTAAGGTGAAATGGTTAACTGTAAGTTTGAAGCTATTCGTCACTTATTTTATCACTACCGTTATTGGGCAGTTTTATTTTGGAGTTATAGTGTTGTTAAGTCTCGTATGTGAATGTTACAATCCACATCTATCTTTTCTTGTTCTATTTTTAGGCGCATATGTTCTTCTAGTCCTTGTTTTAGATGATTGGCTGAGTCGTAGGTTTCTCCTGAGGTATTTCCCCAGCAGTAAAATTAGAAAAGCTAGTCTCCGAACAAACCTACTAGTTTATGCCATCGCTATAACTATTCTTATAATTTCGCTTGATCTTTGAATGCCTTTGTGCAATGTACAGGTTGAAAGACACAGCAATGTGCCCTTTGAAGCCTGTCCTCCAACCTGTAAATAAGCCATTCCTCTGTCGGCATTCTAAAATAGTCTTGTCTACAATTATCTAAAAATCATACTTCAAAAAGAAAGTAAAGTTCCGACCGGGATCATAGATCGCTCCATTGATGTCTCCATTTCTATAAAATCGATTTAGGTGTTCCCGATAGTTGCGATCAAATAGATTCTGTATGGATAAACCAAAGGACAAGGCTTCAGTAATCGTGGCGCCAGCTCGGAAATCGAAAACGCTAAAACCTGCTGTTGCTCCTTCTCCAAATCGGGTAGAAACTCGATCCTGCTGATCCACAAATCGCGCGCGAAGATCTGTCCACCAACTCTCGTGCTCATACCGAATCCCTGCGGTAGCTACCAAAGGAGGGATCTCAGGCAAAGGCTCTTCCCAATCTAGGTTCTGCGCCCGGGTGTAGGCCATACCTAGGCTAGCTTCCCAGGCTTTAGTAATTGCCCAAGTACCTGAAATTTCAAAACCATATTTTTCTGCTAAATCGATATTGTTAAAACGGCGGGCATGGACCAAAGAGCCCATAAATTTGCGACTTAGCGTCGTATCCACCGCTGCAGTAATAAAGTTTTTTATTCTGGCATAAAACACGTTAGCAGTAAGCCCAAATTGGCCTGCTTGCTTCTGCAGTGACAACTCTACCTGCCTATTCACTTCTGCTTGCAGATTCGGGTTTCCCACATATTCATAGGCATCCAACCCAACAGTGAAGTGATTGATGTAACGCTCAATCATATTCGGTGTTCTTACTCCTCGACCCAGCGCCAATTGCCATTGCCAATCATTTTTGCTAGTGTAGTTGATCGTGGTATTAACACCTAAATTCCATGCTCGTTGTGTATCTAGATTTTCATACAATGCCAAAAAGTCCGAGGCTGGTGCTTTGGATACTGACCATACATGATCTAATCGAGTCCCCAAAGTAAAAGTCCACTGTGGAGAATAAGCGTGTCGAAGATCCACAAACAAGCCTGCGTCATAGATACTGGATTGTTGCCAGATTGCATCTACCATCCGTATAGGAGTAGTCAATTCCTCACCCGTCATCATATTTCGTTTCATCAAGCGGATACGTTCTCCATCACGCCCAATGTAGCGAAAATCTGTCCCCACATAAACCACCGATTTATTGTCGGGCATCCAGGTCACTTCTGCCTTACCTCCATAAGTGGCTGCTTCCACCTCTGCCACCCCATCTACCATCATGAAATTTGGTCGTAAGTGATTTGTCATAATATGTTCAACCTTTGTACCATAGGCTTTGAACTGAAAAGCCGAGAGACGCGGACTGATATTCTTCCACTTATAATCTAGGGCATAGAAGGTGCTGTTATCCAATTCGGTATCCATCGGCAATCCCGCATGAAGAATATCTCTACCGAATGATTGCCGCCAATTGAACTGCAAGCGCTGGTCCGTAGTCAGGTTAAGGCCTAATTTGGCACCATAGTCATAGTTGCTGAAGGCCGAAGGAATGATCGTACCAGAACCGCTCTCGTAATTGCCGTAGTCTTTCCAACCTCCACTAATACTCAAGTCGAGGTTCTTTTTTGCCCCATAAAGATTGATTTTCCCCACCTTTGCCGCTCCATTTGTTTCATAGCCGCCGGAAAAACTGCCACCAAAGCCATTCTTTTTTTGATAGGCTGCAGGGTCCGTCACAATATTGATGGTAACACCCAGAGCGGGGCCATAGCGAACGCTAAACGGGCCTCTAATAATTTCAATTTTTTGGACATCCTGCGGGTTGATATGTGTGGTACCAGGATCCATTCTACCTGGACAGGCATGCACGGTTTGCACCCCACCATCATAGATCAAGTTCAATTGCTCATACTTAAATCCTCGGAATACGGGGTCCATCGCAAAAGCCCCCTTCTTAATCACACCAAAACCGGGTTGGTCCGCAAATAGATCTGCCACATCTCTAGCTTGACTACTTTGCTTGGCCTGATCAACAATTATATTCGATTGAGGATGTACAAACTTGGCTTCTCCTTGCACCAGCACCTCCTCTAGCAATATTTTCTTTGCCACTAACTCAAATTGAACGGTCCGTTGACCCTTTTCAGCGATATTAAACTGTTGTGATTCATAACCGATCTGACTAAAACCAATCTGCAAGTCATCAATTAAAAGTGTTTCGGGAATAGTGAAAAAACCAGCCTCATCTGTGTAGAAGAAAGCTTGATTTGCATTCACTAATACGAAGGGAATTCCCTGTTTCGTTTTGGCATCTATAACTTGTCCTCGCTGCGTCGTGGTCGATTGAGCCGACAAGGCGAGGGTGAGCCCAAGCAAGCTTAAGGTGATCAATAATGTTCGCATGATATATTTTTTATTCCTTTAGAAATCTTTTCGAAGAGAAAGCCTTTTGATAGCCCAGGCAGGTATTATGACCCAGAGTCCTAGCATTAATCCGGCAGATAACATTCCAATACCTGTGCCAAGGAATTTCTCAAAAACAGCTCCTGTATATCCCATCAAAGCTGAGATATCCAACTGCAAGAGGATTAAGATTCTCGATAGATCTATCGGATTAAATAGGGACAATCCCAAAGCAGTGGATTCTAATGGATAGTCTTTAAAGGCCATTAAGAGCAATAAGAAAAGTCCATCATAAATGACGGCGAAAAACAGCCACATGAGTATCGCAAGGCCAAAACCTTTAATCTTATGCTCATAGCGTAGCGCAATGAGAATGGCCAAGCCTGAAAAGATAAATGATAGTATACAGCCATTCAGAATTAAACTGAAGAAATTCCAGATTTCGCCGGACACCGTAATCCCATAGAAGAGAAAGGGGAGTCCCAAGCCTAAAACCAAACTTAAGGAGAGTGAGAGTGCTACCCCCAGGTAAAGGCCCAAGAAGATTTGTTGTCTTTTAACGGGTTGGGCTAAGAGAAGGAGAATAAACTCCCTTGAATTGTAGAAATACATAGCGCCAAATAGGGTAGCGATTAGTGGACATAAGATCAACACCACATTCATGGAGCTGATGATAACTTTAGACAAATCTCCGCTAATCAGGAGTAATGCGCCACAGAACATCAGGTAGAAGCCAAAATATAGGAGGCTCCAACGGCTTCTGAGTAGATCATACAGCGTATAGGTAAATATCTTGAGCATGATGCCAGGCTTTTAGATTTAGTTTTTTAAACGGCTTCAGTATATGGAGTTACTGGAGCGCTTCCTTCAACAGCATTTTCATCGGTCGTCTCTAGAATGCGGGCAATCGCTCTTTCTACATTTGTCTCTTGATATTTCTCTTTCAAAGCGAGTTTCGTGCCTTGAAAATGGATGTGCCCATCTAATAGGAAAATGATCTCATCTGCAATCTCCTCTACCAGACTCATTATATGGGTCGTCACCAATATCATCTTGTTTTGTTCCTTTTGTTCATCCAGCAATTCTCTCAATCGCTGCATAGCCAGCGGGTCCAATCCAGAACTGGGTTCATCCAGCATCAATAAAGGATTGTCGTACATAAAGGCTAGCGTCAAATTAACCTTCTGTTTAGTCCCTCCAGAGAGGTGGCTCAAGCGTTTGTCTAGAAAAGGAGTAAGCCCAAATCGCTCAATCAACGCTCCTTCATCTGTTCCTGCACCTCGAATATCTTTGATCAGCTCGATCAACTCTTGCACGGTCAGATTTTCTGGGAACCGGGCAATTTGAGGGAGATATCCAATCTTGGATCTGTAGGAAAAGCTGTTTCGCACATTCCTTTCAAAAACCTCAATCTCCCCGTGATCCGGAATAACCATCCCCAGTAAACTCTTAATCAGTGTGGTTTTGCCAGATCCATTTGGACCGAGAATAGCCGTAATCTTTCCCGTATTAGAAAGATCCAAGTTGATTCCTTGCAAGACCTTTTGTTTGCCAAAGGACTTACTCATATTGCGAATGCGAATCATAATACACGATTTATTAGCGGACGATGATCGAGGACATTTTCAGGTGTGAAGACAGGACTGACCTTTTCTGAGAAATTGAGCAAATCAATGAAAAAACTTCTCATTAAAATGATAGATTCAGGCGCCTGGCTCTGAATATAACTATACAGCTTCACTGGTCTGTAAGCTACATCCCCTGCACCATCTCTATCAAGGTCATAACCGGAATAACTGGACCAATAATTATTGTCAAAGGTGTTATTGTTTACCCGCCCATTGATCACCAGGTCATTAGAATTATAGAGAAAGTCATTGAAGGAAAAATTATTATCCAGGCAACCTCCACTCATTTGCACGGCCCATCCATTAGCACGAAATTCGTTGAAGCGATAATTTAGGCGCGTGGAACCTTCTAGTAGAATCCCTATGGTATTCTTGTCAAAAGTATTGTGCTCTATTTCTGCATCATAAATCTCCTTCAAAAGCAGCCCATAGGAAGACCTTCCCCAATTGTGTTCAAAGCGGTTATAGCGCATCTCAATCCGCTTGCTAAACATAACCGCCACTCCTGCTCCGTTATCTCGGAAAAGATTACAGGTATAACTATCATCATTGGAAAACATGAAATGCAATCCGTACCGGATGTTCTCCACGCTAATATTATCTCGAATCTCACTCTCATTTACGAATTCTAGATAAATGCCATCCCGATAGCCACGCACTTCATTACCAACGATCCGAAGCTGCTTGGCATCCCAGGCGTGAATGGCATTCCCGGAAGACATCTCATCCACAGCCTGGCCAATCAACACATTATCAGCAATCAAACCTTGTTTACCTTTCTCAATATAGATTCCAAAATAGGCATCCATAATGCGGTTGGACTGAATGACAAAGCCTTTTCTCCCTCGTACGCGAATGGCCGCCAAGTCTTTGAGATTGCTCTTCCCGGCATCCCGGAATTCTATGCCAATGATTTCTACACTATCAGCGGTAATAATCAACAATTCATCTTTCTTATTACCACGAAGTATAGGCATTCCTTCGCCGATTAGCCGGAGTCTTTTGTCAATATTTAGGGTAGATATTGCGTATTCTCCTGCTAAAACCCGGACTTCATCTCCTGGATTGGCCATTTCGATAGCGCGTTGGATATCTCGAATAGGGCAAGATTCACAGACCATCAAAGGATTAGCTGTCAAAGCAAACCTAGTTAGCAGTAATCCCAGTACTATTAATAATGGTTTCATGACCTAATATTTAGTGCGCTCCTATTTGTATTTGAATGGAATCCCAAGAGTACAACTCACCACCATGTTCTTGACGCATTCGATCTCCGGTCTTTTGAGCCAAAAAAGCAGATAAATTGGCCCCCATGGGGCTAGGGATAGCGGGGCTAATGAGATAGCTACACTGTGTAGCATCCACCAACACTCCTGGTTCCAAATAATCGTTCACTAGAGATAGTGCAAAAGGAATCTCATTATTTTCTTGCTTGTACTGTATCATACATTCAATGGCGTCAAATTTGTACACCTTTCCTTTCTGACTGACTAACTCGGCTGCATGTTGTTGGTCAACAATAGTCATTCGACAGAAATCACAAAAATCTGCTCCATATTCGATCGGCTTAGGGCTAGGTGCGCACCCAAAGACGAGGCTGATCATCAGCGCTAAAGCGAAAATTCTATTATACATTACTTTGCTTTTTGCTTTTTGGTTTTGAATCGCCAGGAGAGCATGCCTAGTAGAATAGATAGGCCGACGAAATATCCGCCAATGTGAGGAAGTGAAACTGCTTGAAAATTTAAGATCATCTTGCTGCCAATTAAAGGGGGCTGGAAAGAGGCTCCCGGAATCTTGATAGGTGCGGTATCACTTAGATTATGGCCATAGTCATACTCCCATAAGTAGAAATCGTAGAGCCCTAGTATGCAAAGCAAAATGAATAGGATCACCCAGCTAAGGTAGCCCCAGGGACGATCGATGATAATGAATAAGAGCCCTAGTGCCATAACTCCCATAATGACGTATTGGAAGTACTTTAATTCTGGTATGGCATCCGGTTCTATATACTTCATGCCCACATAGTGATTCAGGATATTAATATTCTGTAGCGTAGCAGGACTCTCTCCGCCAATCTTATTGATCCAAATATGCATTTCCACTCCATCTGGGTACTGTGGCGCAAATAATTGGATTTTCCACATTGGAAATACGAATAACATTCCCAGGCAAATGACCGCGAGGATCATTAGTAATCTTGGCAATTGTTTCATTATGATAGCTTAGGAGGGGCGAGGCCGTAGCCTCGCCCATGTACTCAAATGAGGTCTGTCAAATAGGATATGCTTGAATTTCTATTGGACTTCATCTTCGCCCAATCTCCACTTCAACTCTGTATTCGCTCCTCTAGGTGATACGCGAATATACCCTTGCATTTCCTGGTGGAGTGCGGAGCAGAAATCGGTACAGTAGAAGGGGAATACACCTTCTCGCTGTGGTTCCCAGTACATCGTTTCTGTTTGTCCGGGCATCACCAGCAGTTCGGCATTACGAGCTCCCATCACAGAAAACCCGTGTGGTGTATCCCAATCTTGCTCTAGATTCGTCAAGTGGAAATAAACCTTATCCCCAATCTTGATTCCTTCGATATTATCCGGTGCAAAGTGACTACGAATCATTGTCATGTAGACATGAACTTCATCTCCATCCCGTTCGACCCTGGCATCTTTTTCACCTTTGGCCGCATAGGGGTGGGCGTTTTCTTCTATCGGATAGAACTTCTTAGATTTAGGAACAATTTTGGATGCGGCTATGCCTTGCGCATAGTGAGGTTCTCCCACCGTAGGAAAATCCAGCAACAATTTCATTTTATCACCCGAGATATCATACAGTTGAGCAGAGTGGTTCAACTCAGGACCAGTCGGTAGATAGCGATCCTTAGTAATTTTATTTAAGGCTACCAGGTATTTGCCGTCTGGCTTCTTAGAATCACCTCCAGGGATCATCAAGTGACCTACAGAGTAATAACAAGGCGCCCGATCCGCTACCTCCCAAGAACCGATCTTCCATTTCACTACTTCCGAAGAAATAAAGAAGGTCGTATAGGCATTTCCTTTACCATCAAATTCCGTATGCAAAGGTCCTAGGCCTGCTTTCTCCACTACTCCAGCTACGATGTCTTCATATCTCAACACTGGAATGCCAGAGATTGTAGTCTCAAAAGCTTCTTTTTCGATTGCCTCCAACACTTTTGTGAAAGAGTGCACCGTAAGGTCCGCCGAAAGTTTCCCATTACCGACGATGTATTCACCACTAGGATCAACATCCACACCATGAGGTGACTTCGGAGTTGGTAAAAAATAGACTAACCCAGGGCATTCGGAAGGAATCAAAACTTTAACCTTGTCATTCATCGTAGTCTTGGCGATATGCGATTTCTCATCATATACATTGTGAGCGTACGAAGCTGGAACCTCCTGGAATTTGCCTTGAGCAATGTACTCTTCTGCTTTTTTCCAATTGATAGCAGCGATAAAGTCCTTGTCATTCTGCGAAGCACTTACCTCCAATAGGGTACTCTTTTGCTCCGTATTATAGGAAGTAAAGAAGGTCCACCCGTGAGATTTTCCTTTACCAGAATGCGCAAGGTCATAGTCAAAGGCCGGCAACAATACCTGGAAGGCAATATCCATTTCTCCTTCCTCAGCTACACTAATAAAAGTAAGCGCCCCTTTGAAGTTTTCTTCATAACTATCAATGGGCACGTCCTTCTGTGGAAAAGGCACACCAAAACGCGTACCCGCTACCACATATTCCGTATTCTCAGTTGTAAAAGGGGAGGAGTGATTCCCTCCGGAATTCGGTATTTCAATAATTTCACTGGTCTCGAAAGTGGTCAAATCAATTCTAGCTACCCTTGGTGTGTTATTACCATTAATAAATAGCCAGCGTCCATCTGTTTCACCATTAGTTTGAGATAACTCCGGATGGTGAGCATCATCCCATGGAATAAACCCGAAGGAGGTTTCTAACATGGGCTTAGTTTCTTCATTGTATCCGTATCCTTTCTCTGCATCCTGACTAAAAACGGGTATAACCTTTAGAAGTCTTCCCGATGGTAAGCCATAAACACTAACCTGTCCACTGAAACCACCAGACATGAAAGCATAAAACTCATCGTAATCACCTGGCTTTACATAAACTGCACTGGCTTCATCTCCATCTAGGACAGAATTGGTTGTTGTTGGTGTAGTACATCCGTGATACAATACGACGGCAAACACGATGGCCATAAGTGCCATCCCGATACCGCCCCACTTGGAAGGATTTTTCATAATAATATTAGTTTGTATTGGCTCTGAATTAAAAGAGATCACCAGCGCATCAAAGCTGGATCAGCCCTTTGATTTTTCATCGACAAGGAGTGAATTATCAAATCCTAATTTCCTTGACTTATCCAATTAGAGACCGCCTGTAATGCTTCATCTAAAAAGACTTTTTTATCCGATTCAAAACTAGTCACTGTAATAGTATAGAAAAATGATTTTTGTCATTATTTCTGATATCAGACAATGATATAAGTTATCAAATAACTGTAAATCAATTATTTAATTGCAAAATTAAAAGAGATAAAAAGATTTTTTTGTCTTATTAAAAGAAAAAACTTATACTTGCCTTAAAGAAGAATAAGCTATGTTTTCAAAATCTTGTCAATATGCTATTCGTGCGGTGCTATACTTAGCGGTCAACGCTCGTTCAGATCAAAAGACCGGGGCTAAGGAAGTAGCCGAAGCATTAAATGTACCTAGTCCTTTCCTTGCCAAGATACTCCAGCAACTGGCTAGACACGATTTAGTGTCTTCCAGCAAAGGAGCAGGAGGGGGGTTCTATTTACAAGAACAAGATTTGCAAGTAACCCTTAGTCAGATCATTGATTGTATTGACGGCAAAGGGGCTATGTCTGCCTGTGTTTTAGGCCTGCCTGTATGCTCATCTGAAAATCCATGTCCGCTCCACTTTAAGGCACTTTCTTACAAGAGTGGTTTAGAGAAATTGATACAAGGACAAACTGTAGGGCAATTGGCCAAGAAGATTATTTCTAAGAAACTAAGCCTTTAGGAAGCTATTTCATAGGATTTCTAGGGGCATTTTATCACACACAAGAAATTGTCATGAAATACACATTCGGACTACTGCTACTGGTATCGCTATTCTTATCGGCCTGTAGTGGAAATACTTCCTCTCCTGACCAGGAATCTGAGTCGCCTCCTCCGGCCGCTAAGGTTGATGACGGGAAAGGAATTGGAGAAATCAAATCGGTCACACTTAATGTACCACTCAAGCCAGACCTAGTAGATGAAGGGAAAGCCATATACGAATTGAAATGTGCCGCTTGTCATAAATTGACCGATAAGCGCGTAGTAGGGCCAGGCTGGGCCGGTCTTACCTCTAAGAGAAAGCCAGAATGGATCATGAATATGATCCTAAATGTCGAGGTAATGCTTGCGGAAGACCCTACCGCACAAAAATTGCTGGAAGAATGTCTGACTAGGATGCCTAATCAAAACCTGAGCATTGACGATTCGAGAGCAATATTGGAATTCATGTATGCCAATGATGGCCTCGAAGTAGGCAAATAAGAGAAACTCCATACTTTCCTTTGCGAGGCCGTGTATGAAATTCTGGGCAATAGCTCCAATTTGTACACGACCTCTCCAATTTTTTCCTAATTATGATTAAACGATGGTTCTTAGTAGCCCTCATCAATCTATTGCTGGCTACTGCATTAGGTGCTTTACTAAGGTATGCATTTGTAGATGAAGTTGCTGGACTGAATTTCCGTTATGTGCTACATGCACACTCGCATGTAGCGATGTTGGGGTGGATTTATTTGGCACTATATTGCTTCATCGTTCCCAACTTTATTCAGCTAGATAATCGTACAAGCAAGGTCTTCAACCGACTATTTTGGGTCACTCAGCTCAGTGTCGGCGGAATGCTCTTGAGTTTTCCATTCCAAGGGTACGGCCCAATTTCCATATCCTTTTCCACCTTGCACATTCTGTGTTCTTACTACTTCGTCTGGAAGGTCTGGCCTCATTTGTCGACAAAGGCCTCTTTTGCCACTCTACTCCTGCGTTTTGCCTTGTTCTTCATGTTGCTTTCTACGATTGGAGTATGGAGCATGGGGCCCATCATCGCTATGGGTATGAAAGGCTCGGCATTATACTATATGTCCGTCCAGTTCTATTTGCACTTTCAATTTAATGGTTGGTTTATTTTTGCCATCCTGGCGTTGCTATTCAAGCAATTGGAAGCGATGGGCATTCAATTACCTCCTGGAAAAACTCGACAATTCTTTGGCTTGTTGGTTCTCTCTTGTTTTCTGACCTATGCTTTAGCCGTAGCTTGGTCACAACCCTTATTGATCATATTTATCATTAATAGTGTAGGTGTTCTCATCCAGCTGCTTGCGCTCTGGCTACTCTTCCGAATCATCCAACCGCTTTGGGCCTCTTTAATCGCCAGATTTGATGGGCTGGAAAGGTCGCTATTACAGGTGGCTATATTTTCTTTTGGTTTAAAAATAATGGCTCAAGCGGCCGTGGCTGTACCCTTTGTGGCAGAAGCGGCCTATACCATCAGGAACTATGTCATTGGTTTTATTCATTTGGTCTTATTGGGGGTAATTAGCGCTTTTCTCTTTTCATTGGCTTACCAAGGAGGCATTCTGGATCGGAAAGCATCACTGGTTCGGATAGGCATTGTCACCTTTGTTTGTGGGATACTACTATCAGAATTGCTCTTGTTTTTGCAAGGCACCCTACTCTGGGGTGCTATGGGTTTTTTGCCCTTCTACTATGAGATTCTCTTTGCCTTTAGTGCTTTGATGCCGTTTGGTATTCTGCTGACCTTAATTGGGTGGTTCTTAGACAAATCTCGTGTTTGAAGACACTCAAAAATGAAATACAACACTTCCTTCGGTCACTTTTTCATCTCATTTTATGAGTGTCCACGAGATTTATCTAAGAAGGAACTGGGTTAATCAAGAAGGTTTCTAATGAAACTAAAGGAGTATATTTGAAATAGAAGAGGACAGGCAGCCGCATTTGGTTGGTGGAAAACATCAACCTAGGCGTGTGTTAGTCGGTATTTTGGTCTAAAGCCCCAGTGATTTAACCTTTTTCAAAGGCTGGCATTCCATCAATACATCAGCATTCGCGCAGCTTGATGTTTTCTACCAACCGCCTGAGTAGCTTAAAACTTCATCTATGCTGTTTCTTGTCACGATTGCGCTTATTGGTCTTTATGGCTCAGGTTTGTACTATTTGTATACCAAGATGACTTGGAGTCTAAAGCCCAACTTGACTCTGCGTATTAAGCAATTACACTTTCTAGGGGTAATTTGCTGCCTACTACTAGCAGGTTTACATATGGGTTCTAGCTTAAGTCTTGCCAGCTACCTCGCTATAAGGATCTTTCTGGGCTTTACCTTGATCACTGGCATCTACTATAGACATCATTGGACATAAAAGTGTCGTCAAGAACTGGGAACCGTATTATTTTAAACTCTTCTCCCTTCTTCCCTTATTGCTTTTAGGATTGTTATTACTTCCCTTTTTAGGAATAGTCTTGTTTCTTTCTTTCGTAGGTTGGTTTATGGGGCCAGAAGACCACATCTATTATGAAGATTCAACGATTCGAGTCGCTTCATTTTTTGCCGGTCCTTTGGGGCCTCCACACTTAGGTATTTATGAAAAGAGAGGATGGTTCGAAAAAGATCATTCCATCCCTAACATATACTCACCTCAATTTGATTCTGTACACGTCCGTTATGATCCTTATTCGACCAGAATATTAATTTTCTACAAACATAATGAAGGTGAATCTAAAGAAAACCTGCCCCAGGTGCTGAGTATTGAAAAGATCAAATAATTGCTAGTCTTTATTTGTCTTTCGCCATGAGGTATGGTATGTGAATACAAGCCCCCGCATTCGGCTGGATTTCTCCACCAAATACCTGAATATCAAATCTTTAATTACAGAGCAAAAACCGAGACAATCACGGCAAATTTCCGTATCTTTATTCAACAAATCATCAATAGCCAGCGCTCAACTTTCCACATACTTCTATGCCTCGAAAACTCATATCCAACGAAGAGCTAGATTGGACTGCAGTAGTAGCCAACAATAGGATGAATCGTAGTCGAAAAGCTACTGGTGTGAATAGTTATGCACAGGATCTAGCCTTTAATCCCATTCCGTTTTTGCTTGAGAGGGCAGGTCAGCAAGAAGTCCGGTGGCTAGACTTATGTTGTGGGGAAGGAAATGCATTGATCCAAGCCTCCAGAATCCTACAGCAAGAAAGCATTAATTTTCAACTAATCGGCATTGACTTGGCCGGGCATTTCTCTATCATTCCAGCAGCTGCCAGTCATGACCTAGAACTAGTTCAGCAAAGCTTAAGAGATTGGGAAGTAGGAGGGGAATTTGAGCTGATTACCATGGTACACGGCCTGCACTATCTCGGAGATAAATTAGGAATCTTGGCCAAGTATCTTCCTCATCTTACTTCTGATGGTCTGTTTGTGGGACACTTAGATTTGGATAACCTGGAGGTCCGCGGCCTTGAAGATTCACAAGTACACCTAAGGAACTTTTTTCAGCGAGAAAGAATTAATTACGACAGTCGGCAGCATCTGCTTTCCGTAAATGGCCCTCGGCAATTGTCTCTTCCCTATATATACCTGGGAGCAGATATTGAAGCTGGTCCAAATTACACCGGACAGGCAGCTGTGACCTCTGTTTATCAAGTATGTAATTAGTGAATGAAAATAGGTAGAAAAGTTCCGCGCTCTAAAACAGGTAGAAGGTTCGTTATCGCCGATATACATGGTTGCTATAAGACCTTGCATGTTCTCCTGTTTGATCAATTAGATCTGAATCGCCAGGATCAACTGTTCTTGCTTGGTGATTATATCGATAAAGGCCCAAGAAACAAGCATGTCTTAGATCTCATCATAACCTTGGTGGAAGAACAGTTTCAAGTATATCCACTTAAAGGAAATCATGAATACTTCCTACTTAGAGACCTGGAGTACAATGTCTTACCCTCCAGCACTCATCGCTTGGGAGATCTCGTTTCTAGTAAAGATCTACTGGAAACCTACAACCGAATCAACTATAAATACATTGAATTCTTCGAAAGTCTGCCCATATTCTATGAGCTAGATGATTTTATCCTTGTCCATGCTGGTCTGAACTTCCATTTGGAAGATCCACTCAGTGATACAGATAGCATGATGTATATCCGAAACTTTGAAGTTGACCGGGCCAAGATGAAGGATAAGATTCTGATTCATGGTCATACACCGGTTACAAAAGAAGTAATAGAGCACACCGTAGCAAACCATGGTGAGATAGGGGCAATCAACTTAGACAATGGTTGTGTGTTAAAGATCAGCCCCAGCGGCAAAGAGCGCCAAGGTTATGGCCAGTTGTGTGCGCTAGAACTAAATACTATGCGCTTGAGCTGGCAAGAAAATATTGATTAGATCCCCTGAATCACACAGCATTATTCCTGCTGGGAAAGCACAAAAGAACGCAGGCCTCTAAGATATCTATCCTGATAGCTTAACTCTGCATTGTAATAGGCCAGTCGCCCTTCTGTATTAAGGTAGGGGATGGTCTGGCGGTGCAGCAGTAAATCCACAATGGCCGCCTGTTCAGCATGCACCTTAGTAATGATTCCTCTATTATTCACCTCTACTATAAATTCTTCATTATGAAGTGGGTAATCATTTAGGGATACTTGGATTTCTCGCCAAGCATTTTCAGGTACCATAATATGCGAAAGCACAGGCTTCTCTCGATGAGTTGGTTTTACCAATAGCCAAAGAGTTCCAAGCAGCATGAGGGATGCGATGATTAAGGTAGGCTTACGTATTTCCATTAGCGCGAATTTTTTATTTGCCGTAAGATACGCCGATGCCACGAAGTAGGATAACTCTTTAGACAAAGATAGGATAGGAGTTGATGAAAAGCATTTGAAATATTGTTGTGCGTAGTTTTGAAACCATACACAACAATATTTCAAACTGTGGCTACTCACTTTCCACTCCAGCCGCATTCACCGATTTCACTACAAACTTCTCTGGCTTTTTATATTTCTTGGCCAATGGATATTGCGTACCATAAGCAGTGCCAGCCAACTTACTCCCATAGTAAATGTTGTAGGCTACTACCCAACTGCCATCGGTTTCATCAAAGGCAGGATTCCAATGCAGGAATATTTTACCTCGCCTTTTGTGAAAGCCAATGTTTTGGGGGGCCGCGGGAGGGCTGCTATCCAATTCAGGAACAACTCCCATCATCAATTCATCAATCTCCTTAGCAATCAAATTCTTATCTCTTTTTTTCTGGATATAGCCTTGTTTTCCGTCAGCGGAGGCCTCCCAAATACATTCGCCAGCTTCACTGAGGATAATCTTACCATTCCGCTGAGCTACATAGTTTTCACCTTCTCCTCGAATGGCATAATGCAATGCACATTGATCATTGCTATGCCGACTGATATCCTCATCCCCACCTCGCTGCTGAAAATGGTATTCATAACTCCGACGTACAATATGCTTCTCATCCAACTCCTTTAGGCTTTGTCCGGTCATTACGTTGCCATAATTTGCATCATGGTAATCGCCACAACCCACCTCCCAGCCAGAAGCTATAAAAGGGGCCGGGCAATTCTCTATCACATATCTACACATGCGATTCCGTTCTTCATTAATGCAAGACCAAGAGGTATATTCACATAAGGCATCTGCGCCACCCCAGTTGGTGCGATCCAATCCCTGCCCATCAATAAAATTCCCGCCCATCGTCACCACCTGTTTCACCTTAGCTCTAACCAATTCTACGCCATTTAGCGAACTAAAGTCTCCCGGGCTTGATTGAAGAAGTCCATAAAAATTGTGCATCGTTCCAATAATAACAATGGTAATACTCCGATTTGCAGCACTGGCCAAAATCTCACGATAGAGTTTAACTCCATCCACGGCATCTTCCCAAGAGGCCAAGCTACGAGGGTATTCTTTTGCTATTTGTTGATCATAGGTTAATACAGGGGCATTAATCTTCTCTGCATAACCTTTGTAGTCCCCGACTGGAATCGCTGGGCGATTGTAAAATTGATTGATGGAACTAATACTGAGGGAAGATTCCTGGTGTTCGGTGGAATTAATGATGGCTAAGATTTCGCATTCGCCGCGGCCAGCCATGGTGTGTAACATGGCCATGCAACCGACATCATCAGGGTCATAAGAAGGATCAGTATCTAAGATTACCTTTTCCTGGGCAATCAAGAAGATAGGTAAGGATAGGGCTAGGATCAGCCCAAAAATTGTACGAGCTTTCATGATCAATGTTTTGAAGAGAGGTAAGTAGTGTGACAATAGTAATCGAGCAATCTTGGCAAGCGAGTATAAGTATCAGCCAAGACACGAAAACCGCAGCCAAAAAGTTGGCGTGTCTATTGTCACACTACTTGGTACCTTGTACCATAATTTTCTAGGATACAAAATACTTAGATATCAAAATTCACCCAACATTAGGGCTTCTATCAATACGGCCATTTCTTCAGAGTCCTTGATCAATTTCAGGTAAGAATGCTTGGAACGTTTCTTATTCTCCCACGTATTTCCCCCTTTTTCGTCCGGGACACATTTTCCTCCCTCAATTCTCTCCCAAAAATCCCCCACTCCCCCTCGAACTGCATATAACACAGCTGTTTGATCAAAAGTGGAATTGTCAATTATGCTTCCCGTCCGTTGCGCTTTCATCCAAGGTGCATGGTTGCTGAAATGCAAGGAACCTACATAAAGCGGAGTATGCTTATCAAGCTTATTGAAAACCTCGCCAGTCTTAATCGCTTGCCCTAATTCAAATCCCAGGAAGGTAATGGGAACTTTCAAATGTCGGACAACTCGCTGTGTGACACCTGTCATATCTCCGTTAAAGTTCCACTCATTTTCCCCAGTGGGGAATTGTCCTCCCATGACTACAAACTCTCTGACCTTCCGCTTAATCAATTTTTTACCTGACCAGGTTGAGATATCATCTCCTTTTGAGTCTAGCAGGTTTTCAATATTTTTTAAAGGACCCACCGTGATGATCACCACACTTTGATCCTCCGCTTCTGTTAAAATCTTCCGATAAAGCCGGGTGGCGTCCTCCGCCTTTGCATGATCTAATTCATATTCGAACTCATCACAGATCGGCTTGCTATAGCACCAAGCTTCATGATGCGTCTCGGCTTTCCGCACGCCCACTGGGATATCCGGGTGTCCATAAAAACGGTTGACGGCATCAATGGCGGAGACGGCATACAGTTCTGTAGACCAACACATAATACCAAGTAGGTCACATTCTCCCTTATCTACAAAATGATGCAGCATGGCTAAAGCTCCCAGGTCATCTACATCTCCCCCGAGGTCAGTATCAAAGATTAATTGTATTTGTCCCAGACCTACTGGTACATACCCCAATAAGCAGATAAATAGGCTCGCAAGCAGTTGTTTCATATTATGATAATTAAAAATACGAAATTAAGCGCGTTTTATAGTCGAATTTGATTCTTTAGAACACTGTAGGTGGTAGCGTCATGTGTTTGGTAGCGGAAAATATCAAAGTCTCCATCTTGTTCAAAATCTACGGCCTGCCCGTTGTAGATCCCTTCTTGGGTTATTAGCATGGGTTCCCAGGATTGATAATTATTAGCGCTTTTGAAAATGTATACATCAAAAGTCTTGACACCCAATGCTGCCCCTCTAGATTTGTTAATACCAGCCAAGACATCGTAATCACCATCTAAATCAAAATCAAAGACTTGTAGCGTATGACAGGCAGGGATGCTGTCTATAATGGTATGTTCTTCCCAAGAATTGTCGGACAATTGTTTGTAGTAGGAGAGGGGATAACCTGATCGTTCCGAGTGACTCATAAATATCTCCGACTTGCCATCGCCGTCTAGATCTTGCAAGAAAGATTTTGTCCCGTTGCGCGACCAGTCTCCGGTCTGCGTATTCCATTTTTCATCTAAGTTTTCCTCCCCCCAGTCCGCCATCAATTCTCCATTAGGATTGTAAAAGATATGTGCATTGGCCACAATATCTGCCCAGCCATCGCCATTCACATCACCAGTCCCCATCCCTTCATGCAAATTCTTATAGTCTTCAAAGTGCTGTACGACCTCCCATGCTTCTTTATCGTTTTGTTGAAAAATCGTTAGCGTATTCGTTTCAAAGGTCATAGCCACCAAATCCATCTTCTTATCCTGATTAAAGTCCGCCAGGTTTATGTCTTTGATGAAGTTTGGGGCCTCTCCAATCTTATGTGCTTCCCAACTTGGGTTTTCGTACCAATAGATAATCGAATTAGCCTTAGAGTCCTCCCACTCTCCGGTATGTTCAGCAGCAATGATATCAAGATCCCCATCAAAATCAATATCAGCGCATTCTAAGTCTCCCTGAGCAAAGGTTCCGCCGCCAGGAGCCTGATCTGCAATCAAAATTTTCTCCCAGATCCCATCGGTCGTTTGACCTTTTAAGTAATATAGTCCACCACCATATCCGTTGTTATTGATGTATACCAAATCCGCTACGCCATCTCCCGTAATATCCGCTGGTCGATGTGCCCAAATGAATTCCAAAGAATCTCCAATCTGGCTCGCCTCAAAGCTCAAATCTTTAGGAGGTGGGGCTTCAGGGGCCTCCTCCTGCGCTGCAGGTTGGCAAGCCATAGCCATGAAACTCAGCAAGACTAAGGTCAGGGTGAAGTAGGACCATATGTTTCGAATTTCCATTCTATTTGTTTTTTGCGTTGGTTTTCAAAAATTGTTGTTCTAAATATTCTGCAAAGGCTTCATGTTTTTCCTTTGAATCCACTCTCGTGTGATAAAAGCCAATTATAAATTGCTGCGGTTCGCTAAGCAATGCTTCGGGCTTTTCATTGCGCCCAAAGCCCCATACTGTCATTCCATCAGAACTCTCCTTTCCTTTATCACTATTCCCTAACATAGAGATAATGTCATCCTTGTCATCAGTTTCGAGCTGTAGCATAAAAAACACTTGATCTGCGGCTTCTGTGCCGCAATAAGCCCACTGCATCTGATGCTTCAGTAATTTGTTTTGATAGTAATCGTATTGATCGTTGTGAGGACCGGATAGATTGGTTCCAAAATAGGTTTCCTCCGGCTGATACTTCCCACCTGGGGTGCCCTCATAGAGAAACCAATAGCCTCGCTCCGAATCGATCTTGAGTACATCTAATTGGGCGTGATCCGGGCCAAAAGTCCAGCTCCATTTCCAATTCCCACTGACACTCTCCGTCACGATCTTATTGCCCTCAATCCAGGATTTGCATTGCTTGTGTCCAGGGTGCCCTGCTCCATCATCTGCCCCTTGCCAGACCAGGTTCGGCAAGCCGCGAAAGGCTGAGGCGGCCGAAGCGGGATATTCTCCCCATGGCTCCCGCTTGAACGAAACCCAATCATTTCCAGCTTCATCAATAATGCGTGAAAACCCACCACCTTGTCGATCATAGTAATAATGTACCTTTTGGGTTTTAACCAGGAAGTGAGGCAACCCTTCATAGCTAACTTCCTGAATCGATAGCTGCTCTGGTTGTTTTTGGGCTTTCACCTTCAGCATGATGCCGGGCCATTGCACTTCCATCCCATGAACCATTTTGCCCTCATGGAGCGGTGTTTTTAAAGTCTTCAAGGTGTTTTTTCCCTCATTCAAAAAACTAAAGCTTTCAAGCGTCTGCTCATGCTCAAAATAATCATAGCAGGGCCAGTCTTCTTCTATTTGTAAAGCTTGACCGTTTAACACCAAGCCTTCCGCATAACAAGGACTCCAACTGCGCCAGTACAACTTGACTTCTTGCGCTGCTTCCGGACGGATGGGCAAGTCAAATTGCTGGGCGAATTCCCCAGATCTCGTCACCCAAAAGGCGGGTTGATTGTAAGGCTTAATCAAGTGAACAATGTGGTCTCGGTCCAACCCGAGTTCATCTACAATAGGAGTAAAATAGACCAAGCCATCCTGCCGGGTGACTCGGGCCATAATCTTGATTTTTTGGGATTGATCGGGCAACCATTCAGTATTCCAATCAACAGCAAAGGGTGGGGTAGTAGACGAGCCAATGTGGTTCCGGATCTGGGTTTTATGGGTATTGAATTGCCATTGCTGGTAAATTCCATCTCCTTGCCAATTTACATCCTGATACCAGCCGATATAATCGACTTGAGCAATGTCACTCAGTTGTGTGGAAGCAAGACTTAGCTTCTGGTGAGTCGATAGGTTTCCACCCGATTTTATCCCTACTATCTTCGCCAAGACTTCTTGCTCATCCGATTGATAATAAATACATAAACTCAAGCCGTAGATGATATTTTGAGGCCAATCCCAAGCTTGCGTACTATCTACTCGTAGCTCAAAAGTAACAGGGCCTTGGGCAAGATGTTTCAAAGGCAAAGCAATTCTGGGGCTAAAATGGAACATGTAGTCGGTTGCTTTGGCTGGGATCAAAGCTGGTTCGGGTACATTCAACCATTTATGCCCATTGATCCTGATCTGTAGACCATGTGTATCTTCATGAGATTGAAGGCGTTCAATCACTAACTCAGCATGAATGGCTAGATTTAAGTCGACATTTTCTGCCAGAATGATGGCACCATTTTTATGCGCCGTACCGGGGAAGAATTTGTCATAGGTTTTATAATCAAAGTTCCCACCAACTCGTAGGAAGTCTTCCTGCTCTTCTGAAGAACGATGCCAGCGATATTCTCGGAATATACTTCCTGATTTTAGGGGCTTAACTTGATTATTGATCCAAACATGCTGCCACCTATAGTTATCCCAGGCTGCTCCGATAATGTCCAGGTCCCCATCTGCATCTAAATCAATCCATTGTGTTCCCAGATGATTTTCTTTGCCCGTATCGATTACGTGTTTAGTAAATCCAGCTTTACCATCATTTTCCCAGATCTGCAGGGCTAGAGTTTGGCCTTTGTGTTCTCCTGTCAGCAAATCGATATCACCATCTTGATCTATATCAGCTATATCTAAATTATTACTTGAAAATTGAGTTGTGATCAAGTTCTTCTTCCATGCTTTCTTTAGATTTTCCGAAGCAGAGAACCAAAAAATAGAGCCATCTGGTTCTAAGCCAGGATAGCGCTCCTCTGCCATGACTATCTCCGGTTGGCTATCCCCATCCAAATCTGCAACTTCTATCCGATCAATGGGGTGGGAGGTGTAACCTACGGGGTAGCTAGCCCAAGGCTTTTCGGTATGACCTGGATTTTCAAACCAAACCAGAATCGTGGGTTCGCTTTCTCCATCAGGTCGACGACCGCAAGCCAGGTCAAGATCTCCATCTCCATCTATATCTCCAAACCCTATTCCTTCATCAGAGGTATTTGCGGCAATCAGATGCGTAGGCCATAGTTTTTCTTCCTGCAGGTTTTCCGGAATGCTAATGGCATAGACATTACCATTGCCAGCAATCAGAAGCTCTTTTTTTCCTCCGGCTATAACATCGGCCTTTTCGAAGCCTTGGCTATTCACATGGGTAGTAGCAGGGACCGAGGAGATCAGTGTTCTTCGATAACTAGTACCTGTTTCATCTAAAGCTTCATACCAATAAACATGAGGCAGGGCCATAGCGATGATGTCCGCTAGGGCATCATTATCTACGTCTATATAAAATATTCCATCTACATTATCATCCAACACTGTTCTTTTCCAGGCATGGGTCATGTCCTCACCCGGATTATGATAAATATAGCGACCTGAAATCACATCCAAATGTCCATCTCTATCAACATCACCAGCATCCAAACCAAAGTAGCGCAACCATTCTGGCTGTGCCCAATCTCCCCATTTTTGCTTATTGCTGTCAATAGGAACGTAGGTCCAGTTCTGAGCATCAAAAACCTGTGCCGGCAAAGCTCTACAGAACAAGATCAACAGAAGGCTGCATATAAATTTCATGATTGAATAGGATTAAATGTTCAGTAAGGAGTTCGTAGAACTATCTAAAGGTGGATATTGGCCTTTTTGACTCCACCCTCCATCAATGACCAATGTTTGTCCTGTAATATGATCAGCAGCTGGGGACAGCAAAAAAAGAGCTACCGCAGCTATCTTTTCGGGCGTTGCAACTTTGCGCAATGGAATCAGGTCTTGCCAGTGTTGTTCGTAATGGGGATCATCTTGCAATGTACGAGGGGTGATGGTGGCACCTGGCGCCAGGGCATTGATGGTGATTTCATAGGGAGAAAGCTCTAGAACTAGAGACTTACTCATCATTTGCAAAGCGGCCTTGCTCATACTATAGGCCGTGAGCTGCGGATAGGTTTGAGTGCCAATGTTGGACGACATTAATAGTAGTTTTCCTTTGATTCCGAGTCCTCTCATTCGCTGAGCAGCAGCCTGGCAGAGAAAGAAGGTTCCTTGCAAGTTTAGATCCATAACCGTCCTAAATTGCTCGGGACTATAGGAGAAGAAATCACCAAAACAGGTAAGGCCGGCATTAGCTATGCAAAAATCAATTCGACCATACACTTGAATAGCACAATCCACCATCCCTCGGATAACCTCCAACTTGCCTGCATCTCCGGGGAAGGCTGTACAATCACCTCCACTTCGCCGGAGGCTGGTAGCCGCCTGCTCGGCCTTTTCCAATGAAATATCATTTAGAACAACACAAGCCCCCTGGTCTATTAATCCTCTGGCAATGGCCAAGCCTATGCCAGATCCAGCTCCGGTAATGACAGCGACCTTACGTGCAAAGCATTTGTTGTTCATGGTCGTAGTAGAATTTTAATGGCTTGCTTCTGCTCCATCAGATCAAAGCCCTTTTTCCAATCCTTCAGCGACAATCGGTGGGTAATCGTATCCTCGATATTCAGCTTCCCTTGTTGTAAAATATTCATCGTTTGCGACCAGGTATCCCGCGTATATCCAACCGAGCCTGAAATCTCCAGTTGCCGAAAGGCAATATGGTCCCATGGGACCGTCAAGTCTTTCCCAAAGTGACCAACTTGAACGTAGTGACCTAGCGGTCGTAATGAATCCAGGCAATTGCGAACAGAACCTTCGACCCCTGCTACTTCAAAGGCTATATCGACGCCTCTCCCCTTTGTTAGGTCAGCAATTACTGCCGTCAAATCTTCCGTTCCTAAGGCCAACGTACGTGCAGCACCATCACTTTTTGCCTTTTCGAGTCTCATTGAGTCTTCCTGTGTTCCAACAACCAGCGTCTGAATGCCTTGTGCAACCAATAGTTTTACAATCAGTAACCCGATCGGTCCCGGTCCAGAAACCAGTGCAATATCACCTAGTTTAAAGCGCGCGATATCGCAAACTGCATGTACGGCGGCCGCGAAGGGTTCTACCAGGGCAGCAGCTTCCAAACTCACCCCTTCCGGCACGGCATACAACTGATCAAGCCTGGCGACGGCATAGCGCGAAAACGCTCCATTGACGCCATGCCCCATTCCTCTGCGATTGGCACAGAACATAAATTCCCCTTGCCGACAGTACTTACATTCTCCACAGGTAATGGCCACAGCTCCAAGCACTGAGAAGGTCTCATCCAGCTCAACTCCTTTTACCTTTTTTCCAACCTCCACCACTTTTCCCGAGAATTCATGACCCAAAATAACAGGCGGGTAATTCTTGAAGGTATCATGATAGACGTGAAGATCGGTACCACAGATCCCACAACAAGCAATCTCCAACAGCACCTGATTATCTTGAGGAATGGGCTCAGGCATATCGCGCAACCCGACATTTCCATGCCCTTTGGCGTATTTCACTACGGCTTCCATATACAAGACTTAAATTGTAGGATAAAACTGAGTTAGAATCTTTTGTCCTGCTTCTACGATATTACGGGCTCTTAATCCGTACTTATCCATTAACTCTTGGGCTTGTCCGGATTCTCCAAAGACATCTTGCATACCGATTCGTAGTACCGGTTTCGGCCAATGTTCACTGACTACTCCAGCAACCGCCTCTCCCAGGCCACCTATGACAGAGTGCTCTTCAGCAGTTACAATTCCTTTCGTAGCCTTAGCTGCCTCAACAATAGCTGCGGTATCTATGGGTTTGATAGTAGGTAAATGTAGCAATCGAATGGAATGCCCTTGCTCCTCCAGCATTCGTGCCGCCTTAATTCCTTCGCTCACCATAATTCCAGTAGTGATGATGGTAAGATCATTTCCCATTTGTAAAACCTTAGCCTGCCCAATCCTAAACTCACCGTGTACCGCTGGGATCACCGGGTAAGCATCTCTCCCAAAGCGTAAATAGACTGGGCCATCGTGGCTTGCTGCCGCGATAGTGGCTTGTTTCGCTTCCTCATAGTCGCCCGGAACGAGTACCGTAAAATTCGGAAAGGAACGAACGATCGCAATATCTTCATTGGCCTGGTGAGAGGCTCCATCCCCTCCAGTTGTCAAACCGCAATGGGTAGCCCCCACTTTTACATTTAGTTTTGGGTAGGCTATTGAATTACGCATTTGATCTCCCCCTCTACAGGTAGCAAAGACCCCAAAGGTGGAAGCAAAAGGAGTGAATCCTTCCAAGGATAAACCTGCTGCCACCGATAGCATATTCTGTTCCTGCACGCCACAATTGAAAAAGCGATCAGGATAGGCGGCCTCAAACTCAAAGGTCTGCGTGGCTTTGGCCACATCTGCATCTAGCACCAAGATCTTATCGTTTGTTTTAGCGAGTTCTTTCAGGCCATCTACGTAGCCTTGTCTTGTTTTTTTAAATTCCATGGCTCGTTTTAGTATAAGGTCTGAATCGCAGTTTCATATTCGGCTGTGCTGGGCGGTTTACCGTGCCATTCCGCCGCATTTTCCATAAAAGGAACGCCTTTACCTTTCAATGTTTTAGCAATAATCATAACAGGCTTCTCACTCTGCTGGGCCGCTTGGACCGTCAGGATGATGTGCTCCAGATCATTGCCATCGATCTTGTGAACTTCCCAGCCAAAAGATTCCCACTTGGGCGCTAGGGGATCTAAAGGCATGATATCCTCAGAGTAGCCGTCTGTTTGTAAGTAGTTGCGGTCTACGAAAGCAATGAGATTATTCAGTTTGTATTTATTGGCGAACATAGCTGCTTCCCATATTTGTCCCTCTTGAATTTCCCCATCGCCACACAAAACATAGTAGTATTGAGCTTCACCTCTAAGCTTGGCAGCTAAGGCCATGCCACAGGCAGTGGAGAGTCCCAGTCCAAGTGTTCCTGTCGAAGCTTCAATACCCGGTGTTTTCGGCTGAAAAGGATGACCTTGGAGATGTGAGCCGGGTCGTCTAAATGTTGTTAGGTCTTCTTCGGGGAAGTAACCGGCGTCCGCTAAGACTGAATAGATCAAAGGAGTACAATGTCCTTTTGAAAGAATGAATCGATCTCTTTCTCCCCAATCTGGACGTTTGGGGTCATGTTTCATCAAGTGGTAATAAAGCGCTACGGTAATTTCCGCCGCCCCCAAACTGCCTCCAATATGGCCCGATTGGGCGCCATGTACCATCGTCAATATTTGATGGCGGACCGTCTTTACCTTGTCTACCAAAAACCGCTTAGTTTCCGTAGTGAGCATCTCAAAAGGATTTAATCAAATAGAAAGTGACTGGAACTGGATCTATAACTTAGGCGAAGTTAGCTGTCTTACTAGAGATTAGTTTTAACAGTTTTGGTTACTTTTTGTACTATATTGTCATTATTAGCTCTATAAAGTATAAAATTGAGCAGTATGGTGAATAAAAAGCACAATGAATCCAATTCTTGAGAAAGTCACTTCCAACTTGGATCACTCCTTCGCACTGAAGGAAGACATTCTCCCCTATATCGAGATTGGCTGGCATTTCCACCCAGAATATGAATTAACTTTAATTGCTGAGAGTTATGGCAAACGAGTGATCGGTGATCATGTTGACACTTTTACAGCGGGCGACTTACTATTGATTGGTCCCGGTATTCCGCATTATATGCGAAATGATGAAGCCTTTTACCGTGGAGATATTAAACTGAGATGCAGAGCCATAGTAGCCCATTTTTCTGAGGATTTTATGGGGAATACATTTTTCTCGAAACCCGAGTTGAAGGTTGTCCAGCAATTATTGCTGGAATCCCATCAGGCTATCCATATTTATGGAGAGACAGCCCGACAGGTAGCAATAAACATGGAGCTACTCTTGCATAAGGAGGGTTTTGAACGCTTGCTACTATTACTCTCGACGCTATATAAAATTGCGCTAAGCCCAGAACGTCGATCATTGGTTTCCAATGGGTACACTAGAAAAATTCCAACAGGAGAAACGAAACGCATTGGTCAGGTATACGCCTACCTTTTCCAGCATTTTTCGGAAGACGTGCAATTGGGTAAAGTAGCCAAGACCATTAACCTCACAGATTCAGCTTTTTGTAAGTTCCTAAAGCGCCATACTGGAAAAACATTCTCCTATATTCTCAACGAAATTCGGATTGGGCATGCCTGCAAATTGTTGAACGAAACGGGCAATTCCGTAGGAGCGGTAGCCTACCAGAGTGGATACACCAATGCTTCCTATTTTAATCGTAAATTTCGAGCCTTTACAGGGCTTACTCCCTTGCAATATCGACGACGTTGGCGGCCTTCGGAACAGCCAGTGACGAGTAAAGAACTCATCCAAAAATAAATAGTTCAATGAATCCAAAAACCATCTATTGGATCTCTACCTCTTTGATCTCCCTTATGCTGCTTTGGAGTGCCTACACCTACATCTTTACTCAATCGGTTATCGAGGGCGTCAAAGAGCTTGGCTTTCCCAATTTCTTCCGAATTCAACTGGCTGTTCTAAAGCTATTGGCTGTTTTCGTACTCATGCTACCAATCTTCTCCTTGCAAATGAAAGAATGGGCCTATGCCGGGGTAGGACTTTTTTTCCTAACGGCATTAGTAGCACATATTTCCCATCAGGATAGTTGGGGGATATCGGTTTTTCTGCTGGTGCTTTTAGCTTTACTGGCCGTTTCGAATGTGTATCTAAATAGGATTTACATAGGGTAGCCTCCAGCATGTCTTGAAATTCTGCGCTTTGATCTAGTTTACCTGTCTTGTAAGTGGATTAACGCTAACTTATGAGTACCAAGTAATCAGAACATGAAGCAGAAAATTCTATCCATTCTTAACAGTAATTGGACAGTGACTCTAATATCCACAACTGTCGGCGTGTACCTGGGCATCTTCATGAATGAACATTACAGTCAACGAGCGGAGCAACACAGAGCAGATGATGCTTTTGGAGATGTTTTATCTGAGTTAGAAGACAATTATGAGGACTTGCTGAAATGGGACAGTATTTCCACTCAGAATTATGGTTTTTTTAGTCAACTAGCCGAATATATTGAAGATTATGATGAAATGATTGTCCAAATGCCGGCTGGTCAAATGCACCAGTTTCGTACCCAGTATCCTAAGTTCTTAGTCATAGAGGACTCTACTTTCGTAAAGGACTCTATCTATTTCTACGATTGTACTTTTGATCTAGACTTCAATTCCAACCTAGCCTTTCTCCCACACTATGAAATTGCCTGGAGCTCCATTAAGGATACCGAATATATGCGCTTGTTAGATTTTGATTGTATCAAGAGTATTGAGTTTTTCTATCGCATGTACTCCTATTCCAATGACAAAAGAGACAAATGGATGAAGCCCTTCTTCGATGGCAAGAATCGAGCCGAATTGCTTGATGAAATGCTAAGAGATTGGAAAATGGAAAACCAGATCAATCAGATGCTGATCCAGTCTTACCCCGAAATCCAAAAGATACTGCAGAGATGTATTTAACCTGATAAGCTATGCATAGAAAAGATGAAAAAGTTTTTGAAAACTTAGGCTATCGAGTTAGTGCGGAGCTATGGAATGACCGAGACAAGTTGACCCTTATCTTTAAACATGCTAGAAAGCTTCCTGATCTATGCATTGTACTTATTAAAGATCGAGATATTGAGGAAGAGGATCAACTTCGTTTTGAGCATATGCTCCACAATCAGCTCCCAAAGGAAGGTTTTATCATGTCCTACCATTCCAATAAACGACTATTGGGAGATTTTTTCGAAAATGTTTCGTTTGTAAAGGCACTGTGTTCCCTACTCGATAAACACAACCTTTTTGAGGGTATTGGCGTACTGGCCGCAAAGCTTAATGAAAAAAATAAACGGCATTTCACCTTACGGGAAGCCTCAAGCATTCTGCCCGATTATAACCTTCACACCCTACGTACTCAGCTCAAGCAATGTCCCTTCACTTCCATTCATCCTATTACGCAAAAAAGGCAATTTATTCATCCAGCTTTTCAAAAGTATTTTATCGGCCGAGAATTCAATCGCTTTGAATCCTCTAAATTCTATGGCCTTTTTCAATTACATGAAAACCTCAACTATCAGGACTATCTAGACTGGGAAGCTATGGCACATCGCAGTGCTGCCATAGCCGACGAAATAACTATGATTCAACACCAAATTCGGTTAGCACAAAAGAATCATGAATATGAAAAATGCCTTAGCATAAGAAAAAGGCTCTATTCCCCGGCAGCTCTAAATCGGTTCATTCTTCCCTTCTGGCCTACCTTCGAATCAGTAGATCTTAGTTTTATGAATAGAGAAAACCTGGTCAAAAACGAAGATTAATTATCTTTGTTCTATGCCGCCGATACTGTCATCTAAACTAACACCTACCTGCCTTCTAGTCTCAATATTGCTTCTGATAATCTGCGCCTGTGGTAATGGCCCAAATGAGGAGGAGGGGAACAAACAGGCCGCTAGCATTGCCATCGCTGTTGCTGCTAACATGCAGTTTGCCATGGAAGAACTCACCAAAGCATTTACCGAAGAGACTGGCATATCCTGCCAAACCAGTGTGAGTTCTTCTGGAAAGTTGACCGCCCAAATCCAGCAAGGTGCACCTTTTGACTTATTCGTTTCCGCCAATATGAAATACCCGAACGAGATACAGAATAGTGGTTTGGCTGCCCTGCCCCCAAAGGTATATGCCCAAGGTAAACTGGTATTATGGTCTATGCGGAAAGGGCTTAGCCCGAGCCTTGGCCTTTTAAGCGAATCTGCTGTACGCCATATTGCTTTAGCCAATCCTAAAGTAGCGCCCTACGGGCAAGCAGCACAACAAGTTTTGGAAAAACATGGATTGTTGTCAGAAGTACAAGAAAAATTGGTGTTTGGAGAAAGTATTGCTCAAACTAATCAATTCATTACAACTCAATCGGCTGAAATAGGCTTCACAGCAATGTCTGTGGTTTTATCACCAGCCTTACAAGGTAAAGGAAAATGGTTACCCCTCGCAACAAATCTCCACACCCCAATAGAACAGGGGGTTGTTGTCATCAAACGTAAGGGATCACCTAATAATGCTGCGATAGCATTCTACGATTTCCTTTCCTCTCCAACTGCAAAAGACATCCTGGAGCGGTTTGGGTATGAACTGGCAGGACTTCAATGACTGATAAGGAAACACCATTTATTCCAGATTTGACATCTAGGCAAGAGATAGATTTTGATACCTACAAAGTTTTGTAACATGCGAAAAACGCTAGCCTTTTATCTTCTTTTCTGCCTGATGGCTTGCCAAAATGAAGCTACCGTAGAAACGGAACAAATCCGGAGCAATGAACCCCCTGCTCCAACCCAGCTTAGAGACGAAGTTGTGATAAGCCTCGCTGATACCAGTTTATCATTTTTTACTAATCTTTTACACGATGAATTCCAGGATAAACCCGATATGTTATTCTTGGGGTCCAAGCAAAAGAGGTGGTCAATCACAATACCGACCACCGATTCAATCAAAATATTAGGAGGAGACCCCATGTTATCCTTCTTTTATCAACTTACCCTACATCGAGGGGATAGTTTGATTATCCGACTCGACCCTCTCACTATATCCCCTGATAGGACCATCAACTATCCCATCTTTGAGCTAAGTAATTCCAGAAGACCTGCTGATGAAATCAACTTTGACCATAAATTGTATCGGAAAAACCTTTCCACCAATGCCTTTGGTCTTGCCGCTGGAGTTCCTTCCCAGAACAATGTGAGAGATAACGAACGGATCTTAAAGAATGGAATATCACTTTTGGATAGCCTTCAAGCTCTAAATCAAATCTCTACCGACTTTTACCACAGCCGTAAAAGGAAGTTACTACTCGATCAAGCCCGAGAAAAAATCTACGTCGCCCGAGCCAAACAAGCTGAATTGTCATTGGATACACTCGGAGTTGGGTTACAGGAGGAAAAGTCGGCTTGGGATCAAGAATACCTCAGCTTTCTTAGAGTTGTCATTCTCTATAAGCATTTTGAAAACAAAAAGAGAATCAAGAACACCAAACAATTTGACTTTGTTGCGACGAAAGAAACCTTTCTTACTCCCAAGCTGCGGTTGGCTCTCCTAGGCAGCTACCTAAAGAGCATTTACTTCGTGGAAAAAGCACAATTCCCTGTCTACCTCAAAAAACTCCAGGCGATAGATACCGCCCACACCTACACGACAAAGTGGGAAAACCACATTACTAAAGAAGGTGAAAGAGAACGACTCAATCAACAGCAAATGACCGGCAACGATGTCTTGAGTAGGCTGCTTGACGACTCATCATATGTTTTCGAAGAGATACTTAAGCGTGAAAGAGGAAAGATCGTTCTTGTTGACTTTTGGGCAAGCTGGTGCGCGCCTTGCCGCCAAGAGATGCCAGCCGTTCATCGCCTGCAAGAAGAAATTGGTAAGGATCGCTTAGCCATCGTACAGATTTCTATTGATCAAAAGTATACCGCATGGGAACGGGCGTCTAAAATGGAAAATATCAACCAAGAAAAGCACAATTATATCATTAGTAATTGGGAATCTTCTCAGCTTTATAAACGTTTCCAAATTAAGACGATTCCTCGATATTTGCTATTTGACAAGATGGGGCAGCTGCTTGATGATGATGCACCCCGTCCTAGTAGCGAAGCATTAGCAGCCTTAATCCAGGCCAACCTCTAAATTTGAAAAATGAGTCCTATAAAAATCATTGAAAACAAGCTCCCAGCCGAAATATACCGTCACCTACGAGTAATAAGTGGGTTATCTGTCAAAAGCGTCGAAGCTAGTGAAATCGGATTGCCCCATTCCCTTTATACTATTCTTTTACAAAAGGGAGAGCAAGCGGTGGGTATGGGTCGACTCATTGGTGATGGTGGGTGCTTTTGCCAAGTTGTAGATATCTGTGTACATCCTGACGAACAAGGGCAAGGCCTGGGCAAGCTAATTATGCAAACCCTCACGACTTATATCCATAAAAACCTCCCAGCTACATGCTACATAAGTTTGATTGCGGATGGAGACGCTTCTTTTTTATATGAGAAATTTGGTTTCCGCGATACCTTACCGGCCTCCAAAGGGATGTATCTGAAAGTTGGGAGCAGCACTTAAAAGTCAACAACATGAATTACTATCTTCTAAGCGCAGGCATCCTAAGTATTGCACTGGGCTTAGCTCACTCCATTTTGGGGGAGCTACTCATTTTTAGATATAAACGAAAAGAAGGGACGATCATCCCGACAAAGCACAGCAAGGAAATGCCGGAAGGTCATTTACGCATTATTTGGGCAAGTTGGCATGTGGCTACTTTCCTGGCCTGGGGAATCGGAGCTACTTTGATAAATATGGCCCTAGCGGCCGAGCCAGAGCAGCCCTGGTTTTCATTTTTCACTGCTGCTATTACCTACACCATATCAGCGGTAGGGCTTTGTGTGCTGTTGGCCACAAAAGGGAAGCATCCCGGTTGGATCGTCTCGTTTGTCATCGTAATTCTTCTAATTTTGGCCTAGAGCTTCTTCAAATGCTTTGATATTTGATATAAGTTTGGTGAGACAACTATCCTTCTCCTTAATATTTACTGTAACTTGACCACATACAATTCACATTAAAACCCAACTGTTATGGAAATATCCATCTGGCTATCCTTTCTAGGCACGGTGCTCCTGATCGCCTTCACACCAGGTCCCAGTGTTTTACTGGCCACTGCTAATAGTATGAAATACGGGGCTAAGAAAACCATAGGAACAATATTGGGAGACCTGACAGCTAACCTTTCTCAGATGATTCTCGCTTCACTGGGATTAGCCTCCTTCGTCATTTCATCTGGTTCCCTTTTCCAATTCATTAAATGGTGTGGAGTAGCCTATCTGATATATATGGGGTTGACCAAGATCTTTAGCAAATCTCAAATCCAACTTTCAGAAACAAAGACAGCTGAAGGTAGTTTCTCCAAACTATTTGGCGAAGGCTTTCTAATGTCGGCAGCAAACCCCAAGGCAATTGTATTCTTTGCCGCCTTATTCCCACTCTTCCTGGATCCTAGTGCCCCCTTTTTGATCCAAGTAACTATCCTTGCTGCCACCTATTTAATAATTGATGGAATTTCTTTATTGATCTATACTCGCTTTGCAGAACAACTGAAATCTTATTTGGAAAATCAGCAAAAGGTTCATCTACAGAACAAAATTGTTGGTTCATTACTCATCTTTAGCGGGATCATGTTATCAATGGTTAAAAGAGTTCAAAATTAAGAAGCTAAACTCAAAGACTGCTTAGATCACCACCAATACCTAGCATATGAAGATTACCCGTCTGTTACTGTTGACTTTTCTAGTAGGTCAAGCAACAGCCTGCGAACAAGAGGTTTCCCAATCCCCCGCTAATATCTTTCAGCCCCAATTGATGGCTATCGTGGTAGAAAACCTAGAGCAAAGCCTTGACTGGTATACCCAAGTACTAGAAGGAACACTTGAAAAGCCAGTCGATTCCTTTCCAGATTATGGCCTCAGAATAGCATTCCTTCAAGTTGGAGATTTTCACCTTGAACTGATAGAAAGTACAGCCGCTATCCAACCAGCTGACCTACTCCCCAATACGGATGCCTATTTGGGAGGATGGTTCAAGGTGGGCTTTATGCTCTCTGATATAAAGGCTAAATATGATCAGCTGAAAACAATTGAAGCGCTAGACTTTGTTACCGGAATCGGAGAGCTACCAGCAACAAATCTTTCGATCAGCTGGCCTACTCAATTCTTTCTCCTCAAAGATCCGGATGGGAATTATGTCCAGTTCTTTGATGGTGGAGTTGGAGAAGAACCTACGCCCTGGTTGTTTATGAATACCGTTAAAGACCTACCAAAGGCCATTTCCTGGTATACCCAGCATTTAGGGTTTACCCATCATGAAACGCTTGGCGATCCCGGAAACCGAAGGGCTATTTTAGCGCATGACAATTTTGTTTTGGAACTATTTGAACCCGCTACAGTAGTTACACATGCCATACCTGGAGATAGCATGGCCATTGGGTTTACGAAGTTAGCCTTTGGGTTGAATACCTTTGATACGCTCACTACAAATTTGCAAAGAGAAAATATACCCATTGTTTATGGTCCAGAAGTCAGCGATTCGCCCTGGGCATCTCAATACATCATTGTGAAAGATATGGAAGCCAATTGGGTCCAACTATTTGATATCAAATAGCGACTTAGAAAGTCATAAAAGGATAATGAGAAGGTGCTCAGACATTGCAAACTAATAGAAAGTGTACTATTAAAGAGGTGGTCAATACCTCAAACAAATTGTCTGAATCCAAGCAGGATCATCCTCAATTGTAAATGAGAACCTTTCGGCGAGATATAGTACTTCCAGGTGCTTATAATCCAACTCCTTCTTGGTTGACAGCAACATAGGGTTAAATATTACCCCTAATCAACTCCAGAAACTCAGTATTGGAATATTCTATGTACATTGGTCAGGAATTAGAGAATTAGGGCTGATCAACTCGTTGTACTTTCGATGGCTATTCATTGAGAAAATGGGTCTTCTTTTTCCATCTGCCTTATGTCTTTGATAGCCCTATCAATCCATCGTAAGCCTAGCTCCGAAAAAGTCAACAGCGATGAAACTTACCTTCAAACAAACGGAACGGCGACCAGGTTCAGCCTTTATGGTTAGACAGGATACTATGCCTTGTATTGAGCATAATTGGCATTTCCATCCTGAGTTAGAACTTATCTACTTCATGAAGAGTACTGGGACGCGGTACGTCGGTAACTCCATCGGAAGTTTTGGACCAGGGGAACTCTATTTAATTGGCAGCAACGTTCCGCATTTGTTTAGAAATGAAAGAGAATATTATGAGAGTGATGAAGAACTAGAAGCCGTTGATCTCATCGTAGTAAAGTTCGAATCCGATTTTCTGGGCTCAAGCTTCTTAAATCTGACAGAAAGTACGAGAATACAAGCTCTTTTTGAGAACGCCAATAAAGGATTGAAATTCTCAAAGACAGTCACTTACTTGGTGCACAATCATCTGGTTGGACTTGTAGGAAGCCAAGGCTTATCCAGCATTATCGGGCTTCTCAAGATCTTGGATATACTATCTGTCAGTGAAAATTACATTCCGCTCTGTTCGGACATTGTAACTGGGACATTTAGGAAAGATGAAAAGGAAAGAATGTCTGATATAATCAGCTACTTAACTCAAAATTTCGAAAAGAAGATCGAATTGAAAGAAGTTGCTGAGGTTGCGCACATGACGCCTAACTCATTTTGCCGATACTTCAAGAAACGAACCCATAAATCTTTCTCCCAATACCTGAATGAAATTAGAATTAGACATGCCTGCAAGTTATTGATTGAGGGAGATCGATCCATATCTGAGATTTGTTATCAATCGGGATTCAACACTATCACCAACTTCAATCGGCAATTTAAACTTCACATGCAGGTCACACCATCAGCATTCATGAAAAGGTATGAAACGCAGGAAGGCGCTGGTTCAAGTTTAACGAACCCCATGCTCCTGGCCTAGAAAAACAACGAATTTAAGGGTGGATTGAATCCCCTTTCTCCCCGTTTTGAACGATCAAGCCTAGCGTTGATTTTCCTCCTATTGGGTCTGAACAAACAAAAGCCCGAAGCTATTCAAGCTCGGGTAATATAGTGCTATACTTAGGTAAATTCCACCAAGATTATTCTTACGCATCACTTTTCATTTGTGAGAGCATTTATCTCTACACATTACGATTTAGCCATTGATGTATGAAAATCAAGTCAATAGAAAGTTTTATTCTTTCCGATAAATTGAAACAGAGTTTCTACTTTTCGCAATGGGAATATTCCGAAAGACGTATATGCATTGTAAGGGTGACTAGTGATAGCGGGCACGTCGGTTGGGGAGAGGGATATGGGCCTGCTGGAATTATTCGCGCGGGTATTGAGCATCTGACTCCCTACATATTAGGCATGAATCCGCTGGAAACAGAATCGATCTGGAGTATTATGTATCGACGGACTTTGGATTTTGCTCGCAGCGGAGTGTTAGTTTCAGCGATGAGTGCTATCGATGTAGCCCTATGGGATTTGAAGGGCAAAATATTAGAGCAGCCTGTTCATTTGCTACTGGGGGGAAAGAAACGCAATGCTATTGTTCCTTATGCAACAGGCATGTATTTTACGAAGGAGCAAAACTTGAGCGAAACCCTGGCTACCGAGGCTAAGCAATATGCTGAAATGGGTTATCGGGCCATGAAAATGAAAGTGGGTTTAGGAATAGAAGAAGATATAAAACACGTTAAAGCCATTCGAAAAGCCATTGGCCCCAAGATTCACCTGATGATCGATGCTAACCATGCCTACAATCTTAGAGAAGCCATTCAACTAGCACAAGCAGTAGAACCATACAACATATACTGGTTTGAGGAACCCATTTCTCCGGAGTATTATGACCAATATGCCGAATTGAGGAGCAAAACAAGCATACCAATAGCCGGTGGAGAGTGCGAATACCTACGGTTCGGTTTCCAAACCTTATTGAGTTCTAATTCAGTAGATATCGTACAACCGGACATCTGTGCTTGTGGAGGCCTTACTGAGGCCAAACGAATTGCCGTCCTTGCTTCGGTTTATGGAGTAGAAATTGTTCCGCATACTTGGGGTACCGGTATTGCCATATCTGCTGCTGCTCATTTTATTGCAAATATGGAAACAATGCCAGGAAGGCTTAATCCGCCAACCTGCTTCATCGAATATGATCGGACGGAAAATAGCTTAAGAGAAGAACTTACCTCCACTGACATGGTATTTTGCAATGGCGAAATCAAAGTCTCCGATACTCCAGGCCTCGGCTTTGAATTGAATGAAGATGCATTGCTGAAATATGCTTTAGATGGCTCCAATGGTCAATTGCCTCAACAAATTTAAGTACAATTTCCAAAAGCCAAACTCAAGCAGCTTTTTAGTGGCAAAAAACGAAAGCAATAAGGGCGGTTGCTTACTTGTTTTTTACCCATTTCAAATTGGTCTTCCTTTGGAACTGATCTGTAAATCGAACTATATAGGTACCCGTAGGTAGTTGACTTGCATCTATGTGAACACCTGGATTTGCAGTTTTAACCACTTGTCCAAAACTATTGAAAATTGCAATTTTTTCCAGCTTGATGTCCGCTGGTATCTGATAGTAGAGGAAATCATGACCTGGATTGGGATACAACTTAATTAGTGGTTCTAATTCAATATCTTCCGTTGCTACTGGGCTAGAGCAAGTCACCAACAATTGATAGGAGCTGGAACTCCCATCATCGGAATCTACTACTATCCGGTAGGATTGACCAGCTTTAGCTTCATTGTACATAGCTGAAGAAGAAGAAACTGTACCTAGGCAATCGGATGGATCGCAGCTGCCTAAAATGTAGACATCTAGATCGCCGGTAAAACCAAAAAGCTCTGCCGTTAGTGGGCCATCCGTAGTTGGAGTGATAATATGGACTCTCTCCGGGCCTGTTTCAGTCCAGTTATTGCATGCGTAAGAAAAAACACTGGAAGTATCTGAGGAAGCTTCCCCTGTATATAATATACCACAACTTAAACTGATGGCATTATCGCAGTCTAAAAGGTTGGGGTTTCCATTGTAGCATTGATAATTTCCCACGTCTATTCTGACTGAAGACAGCAAATTATAGAGGTTTTCTCCAGGGCATACCGTTCCGCTGGCACAAGATTGTGGTGCTGGGGAAGAATTACCATCGCGATGACCAGAAATGTGAAAAAGATCCAGCTGAGAGCTGGGGTGTTGGCTTCCACTTAGCACCTCTATATTCTTATCTGTTGCTTCCCATGCTATCAGATCTTTAAGTTTATTTGTAGCGGTAGCCGTGGGCGTTTCTAACTCGAAGTTTCCGATCAAACAAATACCAGTAGTAGCCTGATTCATACAACTAAAATGTGCCCCGCGAATTCCATCTCCTCTACCTTCGTAGATGACTCCGTTTCTGTCTATAAGCCAGTTGTAACCAATATCCGCCCATCCATTGGTATTGACATGTTCGTCCCAATAGGCTTGTACTACCAGCTTGAAGTCAGTACCAACTGGCCATACTAGGTTATCTCCCGAATGATGCACAATTATATGGCTTGGGTTGGTCATAGCCGGACTGGCTTGGGCTGGATGACGTCCTTGCGGACTCCAGCAAAGTCTATCACAAAAATTGGGCTGTCCACAATCCTGGGCTGCTACCTTAAATCCACAGGAAATGAGGATCCAACACCCAATAAGTTTGAAGCTTACAACCTGTCTTAATTTTCCCATAGTCTAATTCTGATTATGCGCAACGAACAACCTGAACACCACTGGGGATTTGGTAGCATTACTTGATCTAAATTGGATTTTCTGGATTTCCTGAAAAATATTTAGGCCACTGAAAACTTTCCGATTGGGGTTCACCTTCTCCTTGCTTTCTGGTAACAGCATCCACTCTCCCCATTGATCTTTATCATAGATTCGATAATGTAATACATAGTTACTTTCAAGATCCAGGGAAAAAGCAGACATTCTTACAAATGATACTTCTTCTATCTCTAATGTATGGATAGCACTTAGCCATTTGTCTTTATTATCTGCCTGCTGGAATTTCTGGTGGATTTCAATGACATTTTCAAGCTGTTTCACCTCGGCCTGATTCAAAACGGGCTGCACCGCCTCTTGGGTTGGCGGAGAGTTTTTCGCAGGGGCATTCTTATCACTGCCCACCTCCATCATTTTTGCGCAGCCAAACAGGAGACCGAGCATAAAAAGGAATAATATATTTTTCATTTCTTCAATTTTCGGCTCTTCTTCCACAAATGGAAGGCACGCGTAGAATAGGAACCGATGTGAGTTAATTCATCTGGACTGCGGCCTAAATTCTTTCAATGAGTCAATTTACTCCTTTTTGTTTGGGTTCTTTGCCTTTACCGAAATAGGGCATTCTCTATCTTATCTCCTTTCCCGTTTTCTAAGGTAAAATACTGTAAAGACTGGGTAAATTTTAAACATCCAAAACCTGTCAATTCCACTTCTTTTACAAGTATGACTGATCTATCTAGATCAACGCTGACAAGGACATTTTTTGTCTGTAGGACCTATAACTATCGAAAAAGAATAGCTCCTTGACCATATTTTGAGCTGTCTTCCAACTGTGGAATTTGCTAACAAAAGTAGCTTTAGAAGGGCTATCACGAAATCGAGGTGTCTAGCTCAGACAGCTTCTCAGAATATCAAAAGTCAAAGAATGAGAGAGAAGTAGACCGAGACATACCAACATAAAAAGTACATTTAGCCTTTGTTAGAGGCCGAGAGCATAAATGGAATGCCAACTTTGATAGGCATTTTGCGCTTGGTTGCTGCTCTCCATTTTTCGTCCAGATCACTAGCGTCAAGATTTACCTGGTTCAGCAATTTTTTCCCTGGCAATTATCAACAATGGCTTCAAGTGTGATCTTTCTTTTTTAGGCAGGAACCAAAGTAATTGGTCGCATTTTCTTGTACTTCTTTTAGCTAGAAATCAAGAACATAACCATGGAGGAAATTCCAGTAGCGATGAAAAATAAGTAGCTTAGAACGATTTTCTTCGCTTATGCCGGGGTAAGGCAATCGACCTATTCCATAGAAGAAGATTCGATGTATTTCCTGAAGTTGTTTAAAAACGTCTACTGAGTTTATTTGAAGAAGGTTTTTGGCTCAATTGAGGCTGTTTTGAGCCTCATAGCGGTGCTACAACGCGATAAAAAAACAAGAACGGAGCCAAAGAGGGCTTCAAAGAGGCCAGAGAGATATTTTTAAACAACCTCGCTATAAAAGAGTAACCCATGCTATTGAACCTTGCTATTCTATTTGGATTTTTACTACTCTTAATCTTGCTTATTTCCCAGTGGAAAATACATCCGTTTATCGCCCTGCTATTGATTGCACTAGCGCTGGGCATGTCATTAGGAATGGGGGGAGAAGAAACCGTAAACGTCCTACTCAAGGGATTCAGCGAAACCTTACGTTGGATTGCCGTGATTATCATTCTAGGGGCTTTTATCGGCGAGGTCCTGCAAGAAACTGGTGGAGCCTTCAGGATTTCTAATCGGATTGTGAACAGTGTAGGCGAAAAGAAACTCCCTTGGGCCATGGGTATCACAGGCTATATTATTTCTATTCCCGTTTTCGTCGATGTAGCTTACATCCTAATGCAACCCGTCACAGAGTCGTTAGCTGTCAAAAGTAAAAAACCTGTGCTTTACATTGGGTTGGCGCTAGCGGCAGGGTTGACAGTGGCGCACACCTTGATTCCCCCCACTCCCGGCCCCCTTGCTGTAGCCACTCTATTGAACTTGGAACTAGGTAGGATGTTAGTAGTCAATTTGGTCGTAGCTGTATTTGCAATGACAGGGGGTGTCCTATTTGTCATTTATTTCCTGAAGTACAAATGGTTGACCTATGATGAAAAGCTCTCATCAATCATCGATCAAAAAAAAGAACAACAGCCAGCCGAAAAGAGCGGCAATCTTTCCCTTGACATTATGCCGATATTGATTCCTATTTTGCTTATTGCCATAGGGGCTTTCACCGACTTCAATTCGGATTATTGGGGGGGAAGACTAATGCATTTCGTATCTCTGCCATTGGTAGCAGTTTTGATCGGAGCGTTCATTGCTATGATTCAACTTCCTTCCAAACAGAAGCGCAGTACAGCCAATAGATTGGTCGAGCAAGCCATCCTTAAATCTGCACTCGTTATCATGATCACAGGAGCTGGCGGTTCTCTAGGCTATGTCATCAGAGAGACTGGGATTCAGGATCAAATTGTCAGTTTCTTCAGTGCTTATCCGTTTCTCGGCATCATGTTGCCTTTTTTAGTTGCATCCATCCTCACTATCTCAACGGGGTCCATCACTGTTTCTTTGGTAGGAAGCGCATCCATGTTAGGGCCAATGGTCGATAGTTTACCTGTTTCTCCTGAAATGACGGCTGCCCTCATAGGTTGTGGTTCTTTTTGTGTTTTTCATGCCAATTCCAGTTTCTTTTGGCTACTCAATAGGCTTCATGAAGTTCCACCAAATGTCCTCTACAAAACTTACACTGTACAATCATTAGTCATGGGCTTCAGTGGTCTAGTTGGAGTGTTGTTACTCTTATTACTAGGCTTTTAGAGGATTATTAAGCAGATGGCTTCATGCTGGCAAAGATCCTGACAGGCACGGGACCGTGCTATTAATAGACAAAAAGTAACGCATGGCATACCATATCACCAAAGATGGACATCAACTGTACTATGAGCATCATGGAAACCAAGATGGCCCCACCATACTCTTTCTCCATGGCGGCCCAGGCCTGGGAACCTCCTCCAATGACCTAAATTATTTTGACCTCAAAAAAGTGAATGTCATATTGCTAGATCAAAGAGGAGCAGGAAAAAGCCTGCCTCCCGGAGGGCTGGAAAACAACAATTCGCAGGCTCTAGTATCGGATATTCTTACTCTATCAAATGACTTGGCCATAGAAAAATTCTTGCTCTTTGGCGGCTCCTGGGGGAGTACTTTGGCCTTGCTATTCGCCATTGCCCATCCCACGCGAGTACTGGGAATGGTTTTGCGCGGTTTATTCACTGCCTCCAGAAAAGAGCGCCAATTTTTTGAAGAAGGAGGAACCAAGCTCTTTTTTCCAAAAGCAGCGGCACGATATCGCCGCCAAGTTCCCCATACCTATTCTGGCTCGATCAGTACCTACTACTTTCAGGAAATTTTAGCGGGCGATATTTCTAAACAGGAGAAAATGGCCTATGAGTTGATGTACTATGGCATCTCCGTATCTCGTAAGAAGCCTTATAGTACTGCTGAAATTGAAAGCCGATTAGCCGGTGGTAATTTCCGCAAACAAGCACGTCTTTTAGCTCACTTTTCCACCCATGATTTCTTTATTCCAGATGAATATATCATCCAGCAATTGCCTTCAATAACACAACTTCCCATCCGGATCGTCCATGGTCGATACGATATGATTACCACCCCACTTAGCCATTGAGTTGGCGAATGAACTTGAAAACATCCGACTGAATCTAGTGGACGGCGGACATTCCCCACATGAAGAGGCCGTAAAATCAGCATTGAGAAAGGAGGTTGTAGATCTATTGGAAGAAATTTTATAAGCAGACATGTAATCATCTATCTAAATATTTAGTGGATTCATAGAAAATCGGTCTAAATGACTTAGTCCTTATCGTGCTTTACAGTATTTTGTTGGGGACAAGGCGGAACAAATGATACTCGAACATCAAACATTAGACCTATTCGATCAGCCTCTATTCTCCTGGCTTGAGCTGGACACTCCCATGTCAGGTTCCCTTCCCATCCCGACTGATGCCTGTTTCACCTATTTTGTAAAAGGCGATGATCAAGCCTTGTCCGCTCAACCTAGAATATCAGCTCGCTCCGAGCATGTGGTGGTTTCCCTATGCAGTATGAGTATGGGGCAGTTACTCACTCAGCAGAAAGGCCGTATTCAATCCATGATTGTACATTTCAACCCCGTACTGCTCAAGGAAGCCTTTAGGGAGAGACAACCGCCATACTGGAAAGAGTTGGAAAAACCGGTAACCCAGTTCGTCGCGCAGATGGCAGCGTCCAATTTGATCCAGCATTACATTAAGGGAATCCAACAACTTTTTACCAATCCACTGGCTGTTACGGATGAGATATTAATCCTCAAGCTTAAGGAGATCATTCTCTTACTGTTACAAACAGAAAATCACCCTCAAGTTTTGCAGATCATGCGAAGCCTCTTTTCAAAACGAAGCTTTACTTTTAAGGAAACCATTGAAGCGTATTTATATACACCAGCCTCAATTAAAGACCTAGCGCAACTGACCAATACGAGTTTATCGACTTTCAAGCGAGAATTCGCAAGGTTGTATCAAACCACTCCTGGACAGTACATCCTTAACCGAAGACTGCAAAAAGTCGCCTATTTATTGCAGGTTTCGGATGAACCCATCAGTGCTATTGGGTATGATTGTGGTTTCTCAACGCCGGCGCACTTAACTAAAGTATTTAAGGTGAAATATCAGAAAACGCCATCACAATACCGCTTGGACCTAGCAGATAAGTAAATGAACTTATCGAAAAAGTTTATGCTTCATTTTCTCTGCTCCTTTGTAATTGAATCAAACGAAAAGAGAAATGAAAATGCCACGTCGGTCTGGCTTGGACCGTAAAACACTGATTTCGACAATTTGGATCTTCGTACTGCTGAACATGATTTACTGCGATATTATAGGTATGTTGGTCCCCGGATATCTAGAATTCCTGGATAAGATGAGTAAGGAATTTAGTCCAGCTATCTTATTGGGTTTTTCGGTGCTACTGGAAATGGCTATTGCCATGATTTTATTGAGCAGGGTTTTGCCTCGCCGATACAATCGCCTTGCAAATTTCATTGTTGTACCGATCTCCATTCAGCTTGTCATCTTTGATGGATCGGGTTTTCTAAAACCTTATTACGCCTTTTTTGGAAGTGTAGAAATCATCGCCATGCTCTATATTGCTTGGCTTGCCTGGAAATGGCCCAAAGAAGAATTAGAGCATTAATCATTACCTAGTTCATTAAACCTATTCTTGTGAAAGCTATTATTGCAAAAAGCTACGGCCCTCCTGAACAACTTCAATTGCTTGACATCCCAAAACCTCAGCCTAAACCGGGGGAGGTATTGGTTAAAGTGGTAGCCGCTGCGGTGAATGATTTCGATTGGGGTATGGTGACTGGTAAGCCGGGGATTTACCGCTTGATCTTTGGCCTTCTCAGGCCAAAAAGAGAAGTGATCGGTATTGAATTATCGGGCATAGTGGAGAGTATAGGGGAACAAGTCGAGAGCTTGTCAGTTGGAGATGCTGTTTACGGAGATATCTCTGGCGCAACTACTGGTGCCTTTGCCGAGTACTGCTGTGTCCCAGAAAAAGCCCTGATTAAGAAGCCAGCAGCCATGTCTTTTGAAGAGGCTGCTGCTCTTTCTCATGCCTCTATGTTGGCCTGGCAAGCGATGGTTAAACTGGGTCAAATCAAAGCAACAGATAAAGTACTCATCAATGGTGCTGGGGGAGGCGTGGGTACGATTGGACTGCAAATTGCCAAAGGGTATGGGGTGGAAGTGACGGGAGTTGACACAGGTCCCAAATTACAAATGATGCAAGACCTAGGCTTTGATCACACCATTGACTACAAGCAAGTAGACTTTACCAGAAATGGACAACAATATGATCTTGTCATTGATGCAAAAACTACCCGCTCACCTTATGCATATCTAAGAGCCCTTAACCCAGGAGGTCGGTATGTAACGGTAGGGGGACATATCTCTAGATTGCTGCAACTCGTATTCCTCAAAAGCTTTCTAGGTAGAAGGAATAAAAAGAGTTTACAGCTCTTACCCTTAGAGCCCAATCAGGGCATAGAGCATATACACAAACTCTATGCGGCCAATCAACTCCAATTGATCCTCGACGGCCCTTATCCCTTAGAGAAAACACCTTGGGCTATCCGGTATTTCGGAGAAGGAAAACATCAAGGTAAAGTGGTAATTAGGGTAGGGGAGCCTACAGAAAACCAATGATAGGAATGTCAGGAGAAGAATCTAAATCATTTTTTGTTCTGCATTGTCACGTTTTTCACTTTCTAGTTGTCATTGACCAGAAAGGTTAAGGAATGGGCCTTAAGAAAAACGAGCCTTAGCATGACCATCAAACTGCCAACGATTCTTGATTTGAAAAACCACCAGCATATCCTATTCCCTTATGCCTACAATATTCAACCCTTCCCAAAAGCGGGAGGGCTTCTTTAGAGGTCTATATGAGACATTGAATGAAGTACCAATTGACCCCGAGAAATACCTGCAACTCTATAACAAATATGATAGTTTCCCAGTGGATACTTCTAATATGCTACCGATACGGGATTAAGTAACGTAAAAAAGAGAAGCCTTCATATCATGTAAAGGCTTCCCTGTAAACACCTGATCCATTATTCGATCAGATAACCTATTAACTTCGAACTTCTCAACTTTCTTTTTTCAGTGTATGTATATCGGCTATGAGTTGCTGGACATCTGTCTTGTTAAGGCCATTGTAAATTCCTCGAATATGCCTGTTGGCGTCAATTAAGACAAAGTTCTCGGTATGGAGAAAATCATCCACATCTTTCTCAACTCCCAAATCTTCTTCTATGAAATAGTCATTTCTTCCCAAGCTATAGATATCTTGACGGTCTCCAGTCAGCAAATGCCATTTTTGAGAAATCACCCCCTTTTCCATCGCGTACTCTCGTAGAACCGGGATTGAATCTCGTGCTGGAGTGACGGAGTGAGACAGCAGTACTATAGAAGGGTCTTCCAGGAAGGCTTCTTGTAGCAGTGCCATGTTCTTCGTCATTTTCGGGCAAATCCCGGGGCAACTTGTAAAGAAAAAGTCAGCTACATAAATCTTACCAGCCAGCTGCTCGCTCCTCAATGTATCCCCATCCTGATTGATTAGTTCAAAGGAAGAAATACGATGAAAGCTCTCCAATGCATCAGCCGTTGGTGTAAGCCACTGTGGGGTGAAAGAGGGATCTCCATAAAAGGGCAGGTTCTCTACTCGACTATTAGGTTCTTCACTTCCACAAGTTACCAACAGGAGGCTGATCCCAAAAGCGGCTAGTAATCTAGTTGTTAGATTGAATATTTTCATCACTGAGCTCATAACAAAGATTTGCACGTTTTAATCCAAAAATCCGTCCGTTCTTAGCTTCATAGTTATTGTATAACTTGCCATTATCTCTCCAAGATTGTTGGAGTCCTTCTTGTTTACCTTGGACCAGTTGTATCCGTTTGAATTTATTCCCATTTTGGTACCATTGCCATTGCTCTCCATTTGGGATCCCTTCAACAAATTGCGAGATAGACCGTTTCTGGCCATTTTTCCACCAACTTGTCGTTTTACCATGTCGGAGGCCATGTACATATTCACTCTTAAAACTCAAGGATCCATCTGCGAACCACTTCATGGAAAGGCCATGTATCTGGCCGTTCAGAAAGGTTCTTTCTTCAGCCAATTGTCCATTAGGATAGGTGGAATATACCTGCCCCGTGTAAGGTTTGTTTTGAAAGAAAAACAAACCTGCCGCTGGATGCAATTCTAGTTCCTCCTTAGCAATACGGTCACAATTGAGTAGAATCTGTTGTGATTCCGCATTTGTTGGGCTGGCTGTTTCCTGAGCAGGTAACCAAAGCAAGAGGAGTTTGAGGAATAATAGCTTACTGAATAGCATTGGGAGATCCTTGATAGTCGCCAGGAAATAGGATGTAGTACTGATTGAGATACACCTCATTCTGTATATGATAGTGATATTCTGCTTCTCCTGTATGTTGTGTAGTGCTTGTATGCCCTCCGGAAACATCCAAATCAGAAGGATAAGTACTCGTTGAGGCGCATTTTCGACCATATAGAAAAAAACCATCCGACATCACCCCAATCAAGGCATTATCATCATCAGACCATGCTTCGGGTTCTAAATGATAGTGATAACTTTGAGGACCAGTATGCGCACCATTGTAATCCAAGCTCCCAATCGCGTTATCAATAGGGACATTTGGGCCTTCTTCATCATTGTATATCATGGCACCACTAATGGCAATTCCAATCGGTCCCAGGCCTGTCGATGAGGTACTTGTAGCTTTGGATGGATTTGCAGAAATCGTCAAGGTATAGCTTCCATTGAAATTATCAATATAGCCGGGAGCCATCTGTTCAAAGGAAGTTCTTGTAGGCATCACAAATAAGGGATGATCCTCTGCAGCGCCTTCATGCCATACTGATTCCCCCTGAGGAGTTACCTGGTAGTAAGAGTTGGTGTTGCTCCAGTATGGCGAAGTATGATTCGGCATCCCATTGGATTCAATGACCACCTGATTCCCATTGAGAAGTACAGTTACATTGCTTTCATCAAATTCAGCAAAGGCAGCGTGCAGGCTTACCTCTGTTTCTCCATCGGTTATATCTTCTGAGTCATTGTTGCAAGCAAACAATAGCAAGCTAGTCCCTGCTATTAGCAGAAAGTGGAAGGTGAACAACTTCATAGTAGTGATTTTAAGATTGTATTTATCTCTTAGATGTCTGTTCAGGTAAAACCCTGCGCTTGCAAGTCATTTTTTTTTCCAAAAAAACAAACCATAAACCACAATCCACTTAAAATCAAATACTTAGGTAGCTCCTAAAATAAAAGAACGTTGGTATGTATGTGACCGCACCCGACCCCGAAAGCCACAAACCGAAGAACTACTTGTCCTAGAAATTACGTTATCCGGCGATGATAGATCCTACTTTCCCATGCCCTTAGTTGATCACTTGTATCTGAGTAATTCGATTTAATCAACTGAAATAAGTCCCATTCGACCAATCCTTCAATTAGCAAAGGAGTGGCGGAAAAATTCAGCAAAACCAAGAACTCATGATTGGTATCCCATCTTCGATAGGCAAAAAGTTGTTCTGATTCGGGAGCTAACAATTCAAAGTCGCCATAAATCAAGGTGGGGTTAGCTCTTCTATAAGCCAGCAACTCTTTGTAATAGTAAAAGATGGAAGAAGAATCCTCAAGTGCTTCCTTTACATTAATCTCCGTATAACTCGGGTTTAATTTGAGCCAGGGCATACCAGAGGTAAATCCGGCGTGGGGTGCATTACTCCATTGCATTGGCGTTCTGGCATTATCTCTTCCTTGTTGTTGAACCGCCTTCAATAGTCGAGCAGTGTCCTTTCCGTCCTTTTCCCATTCTCGCACAAGATTGACCACCTCTACATCATCATATTCCTCCAAAGTATCAAAAGCAACATTGATCATACCGATCTCACTTCCTTGATATAAACAAGGCGTTCCCCGCAAGGTCAGTAGAAGTGTGGCTAATAACTTCGCGGATGGCTTACGATATTCACCATCATTTCCATACCGAGAAACCATCCGCGGAAAATCATGGTTGTCCAACACGATATTGATCCACCCTTTGTCTTTTATCGCTCTATCCCAATCTAGAAAGATACGTTTGAAGGTACTGAGTTTCCAGTCTACTGGATCGTACTTGCCTCCTGGTCCATAGTTGATCGTCACATGATCAAAATGATATAGCATGTTGAGTTCTTGACGGCTTTCTTCGATATATTCTAAACTATTCTCCGGTTTCACCCCGATCCCTTCTCCCACCGTCACAATATCATAGTGAGACCAAACCTCCTGATACATTTCATGCAGAAACTCATGTAGTCGTGGTCCATTGGCATAGATCTCGAGCACAGCCTGATCAAAATTATTAGGGTCACTATCTGGCCAATCCAATCGTTTGGAGATAAAAGGGATCACATCAATCCGGAAACCATCAATCCCTCTATCAAACCAAAAGCGCATAATGTTATGTATCTCCTCCCTAAGCTTGGGGTTCTCCCAATTGAGATCGGGTTGTTTTTTCGAAAAAAGGTGGAGGTAGTAGGCTTCTGCTACTTCATCAAATTCCCAAGTGGACCCACTAAAAAAAGATTGCCAATTGGTTTTAGGGGCTTCAGACCAATAGTAATAATCTCGGTATGGGCCATCCTTCGATTTCCGGGCTTCCTGAAACCAGAAGTGTTCGTCTGAGCTATGATTGGGTACCAGATCGAGAATGAGCTTCATGCCTCTCTCATGCACACCAGTGAGTAACTCGTCAAAATCCGCTAGCGTCCCAAATTCATCCATGATGTCTTTGTAGTCGCTGACATCATAGCCATTGTCATCATTGGGCGATTTAAAGATCGGGCTAAGCCATAAAATATCTACACCCAGCAATTTTAGATAATCCAATCGTTGGATAATACCTTGCAGATCACCAATTCCATCTCCATTACTATCCTGGAAGCTCCTGGGATAGATTTGGTAGATGACGCTTTCCTTCCACCAAGTTTTTGTCATTTGTTAAGTCGTTTATAGGTTTCGTATCATTATCTTTCTTTCGCTCAAGGTCATCCTTCAATGCCCTTAGATAGCCGTATCCTGAACTGCTGTCTTTATTTATAATCATAACATAGAGCTTCCACAAAATAGTCATTGTCCAAATTTCTTGGAATATCTTTTTAGAATTTGCACTGGTAAATGAATGTGATATTTTGATAGTTTTGGCCATTCGGTTGATAGCCCCTGTAATTTGTCATTCAACTATCTAAAGCCCCAAGGTCTGAGTCCTTTTATTATATTTGCTCGCACTTTAGTAGGCACAATACTTAGCAAAAGAGTCTTGTATGATGGATAATGAAATTCAGTTCTCTCCGCTGATTATCGGCACTATGAGATGGGGTACTTGGGGCGCAGACCTGAGCACTGATAAAATTGAGCGATTGATTGACCAATGCCTTGATCTTGGTTTAAAAGATTTCGACCATGCCGACATCTATGGGCATTATACGGAGGAGGAAAATTTTGGTCGGGTAATCAAAAGAAGGCCCGACCTGAGAAGTAAGATACAGATCACCACCAAGTACGGGATAAAGCTCACTTCCGAAAATCGCCCTTCGCATCGCATCAAGTCCTACGATTCGAGCAAAGCTCATTTGCTTCAATCCGTAGATAACTCCTTATTAGCTCTTGGAGTCGATCATATTGATGTGCTATTGTTGCATCGGCCTGATTTACTGATGAATCCGCTGGAAATTGCAGAAGGCTTTACGCAATTAAAGCAAGCAGGAAAAGTTCGTAGTTTTGGCGTTTCTAACTTCACGACAGATCAGTTCAACTTATTGAATGACCATCTTCCTTTGGTCACCAATCAGATTGAGATGTCACTGCTACATCTGGATGGGTTTCAGGATGGAACACTGGTTCAATGTCAACGATTGGGAATAAGTCCAACCGTATGGTCACCCTTTGGAGGTGGGCGACTCTTCCAAGCAGAGGGAGATGAACAAGTACAGCGTATTAGAACCGCAGCGAGCCCGCTAATGGAAAAACACCAGGCTACCTTAGATCAGATCCTGTTAGCTTGGCTTTTAAAACACCCTTCTGGCATTGTTCCCGTATTAGGAAGTTCGAAGTCTGCTCGCATTACAGCAGCTATGCAAGCGACCCATATTCAACTCAGCCATGAAGAATGGTATATCCTGTTGGAGGCATCGACGGGAACCGAAGTGGCCTAGTTAATGAAATGGGCCGTAATTTTAAGTAAGACCATAGAAAATGCAAGACAACAACATAAACATCCGATCAGCACACCTAGAGGGCGCAGAGGTAGCGTGGTTCGCACCGCTCTGCAATGGGGATGATCAATATTTAGGAAGACACGACATCCGTTACAAAAGTGATTGGAGCAATACCTCTAATGTACTATTGACGGCCGATCGACTAGGGTTTCGCAATATTCTTTGCCCTTCTTCTTACCAAGTAGGTCAAGATACCTTAACCTTTGCCTCCGCTGTCGCTCCCTTGACTTCTAATATCAATATCCTGACTGCCATTCGTTGTGGAGAAGTGTATCCTCCGATGCTGGGACGCGCCATCGCCACCTTGGATCATTTATTAAAAGGCCGATTAACCATCAACATTATTTCCTCCAATCTGCCTGGAACGAACCTAAGCTCTGAAGCCAGGTATCAACGATCCAGAGAAGTGATTGAAATCCTGAAACAAGGATGGACCCAGGATCATATCGATTTCAAGGGGGAATTCTATAATATTCAGTTGCCAACGACCGCCCCGATGAAGCCCTATCAACAAAATGGTGGACCACTTCTATACTTTGGCGGCTATTCCGATCCGGCGGTAGATCTTTGTGCCGAGCATTGTGATGTGTACCTAATGTGGCCTGAAACGGAAGACAAGCTAGCAGGCTTAATGAAAAATATGAGTGAAAAAGCCGCTGGTTATGGTCGTAAAGTAGATTTTGGACTGCGTGTACATGTCATCGTGCGAGAAACGGAAGCAGAAGCTCGAGAAGCTGCCCGATCTCTCATGACCTATGTTGAAGATGAAAAGGGCAAGGAGATCCGAGAACGCGCCCTGGATGCTAAATCCTATGGTGTGAGTCGGCAAACCCAGGTTAGAGAATCGGCAGATGAGGAAGGCTTTGCTGAGCCTCACCTCTGGACTGGCATTGGCCGCGCCAGATCGGGTTGTGGAGCCGCTCTTGTAGGTACTCCGGATCAGATTTTGAATAAGATCAATCGATACATGAAGATGGGCATGCGCGCCTTTATTTTCTCGGGCTATCCACACGCGGATGAGTGTAAGCTATTTGCCAAATATGTTTTGCCAAGAATCAAAACCGTCTCACTCCCAGAGGCACAGGGTAGAAAGCCAGCGGGAGAGCCCTTAACACCCTTAGCGGCTGGAGAAAGAAATTAAACCCACAAAGCCTTTTATTTTGTGGAGCCACCATTCCTTCGCTGGGCCCTGATGCGGCTCAATTGGATCGGGGTAATTCCCAAATGCGAAGCAATATGATATTGTGGAATCTTTGATTCAAGGCCGGGATATTCTTCCTGGAAGTAGGCATAACGTTCGGCTGCATCCGTAAGTACTAGCCGTAATTCTCGCTGCTCTTTCTTGATCACCCACTCAAACTCAATGATCTTCCGAACCATACGCTCGATACAATGATGCTTATTAAATAACTTAGTCATTTCAGTGTAGCTCGCTTGCCAAAGTTGAGTATCCACTAAGGCATCAAAATTGAGAAAACTAGGAATGCCTTGTAAGATAGAAGCTAGAGAAGCAGCAAAGGTATTAGCAATAAAAAAGGTCTTATTGTAAAAGTCTCCCTTCGCATCTAGATAATAAGCGCGTAGGGCGCCATCAATAACGAAAGCCAAGTGGTCATTGTATTCTCCTTCCTTAACAAAGAGTTCTCCCTTCTTCAACGCTCGATACGAAAATAAATTACTTAAGTCTTCCCAAGCCGCATCCGTGAAGGGTTGAAATTGTTCCACAAATTGCCGAATCCTGATCTTCTCCTGTTCTTGCATATTGCTAAATATATCAGTTTTGGAATAAATGTGAGAGAAGTACTAAAGCAAATCATTTTTACATTAAAAAATTACTTCTATTTGAATAAGGAGTTAGGCACTCTATCATACGCGCCCAATACCAATCTTACAATAAAGGACATTTTACAGGCAAATTCGTTCAAAAGTAGGTGATAATCACCCCTTTTGAATAGTTCATCATTTGTAGTACGCTTAAAATCATATTCCCATGAACAAGAAAATCTTACTAGCCTGGCTAGTCCTTTTTCCCTTATCTCCCGTTTTGCCCTGTGAATGTACCTTGCCTATTCGAACCTTCTGTGAAAGTATCGGTATCGACACTAACGATCAGATTGGGTTGATAGAAGTGCTATCTTGGGGTGGGCTCGAAAGAGATGGGTTTAATCCCTGGAACCCTTATATTGATATCTTGGTCTTAGACAGCCTCAAAGGAATCCCCAACAATGACACGCTGCGGGTTGCGATGAGCAATGGATCCAACTGTGCAACAGATCCCTTCTATTTTTGGCCTGGAAAAAAGTATGTTTTCAATCTGCACAATTACCCCCATTGGAGTAATAGGGATTCGCTAGCCTATAGGCTATCGGCTTGCGAAAAGAATTATATCACCTACGATTCAGATAGTATCTATTATAAAGATGCAGGTACTACTATCTCGATGCACTATAGTGACTTCAAAGCAAACCTACAGAATTGTTACAACACCCAGGCTAGAGTCGAACTAGGAGGTCGTGTCACTTTTATCAAAGATGGCGAGGACATCCCAAATTTTGATTTTTCCATGAATGATCAGCAAATTGAAACAGATAGTACTGGGCAATTTGAAACCATTCAATTGTTAGCACTAGAGCGTGGTTATACCATGGATTCCAGTTTCTTCCACAAGGAAAATGATCCATTGGAAGGGGTTAGCATTAGGGATTTGGTTCAAATACAGAGGCATGTACTAGGGATTGAGCGATTTCCAGCCTTCTGGCATTATGTAGCAGCGGATGTTGATCTCTCGGGTAGCGTTACTGCCTTGGATATTATCCATTTGAGAAGGTTGCTGAAAGGGCTTACCAACCAGCTGCCTACTAAAAGCTGGGTAATTATCCCAAAACAGGAGTTTTACAGTTGGCCAACGAGCGAGCAACACTTCAGGGCGGTGGGTTCAAGGTCAAAATTTCTCTTTGAGATTCCTTACGATCAGCAATATTTTCATCCAGAGGGCTATGATCTTTGGGCTATAAAACTCGGCGATTTGTTATAAGGAAATTCTACCAATGAGCTACAAGTAAAAGCAAATGAAAAAAATAGGACTACTGGGTGGTATCAGTTGGATATCTACTATGGATTACTATCGGCTAATAAATGAGGGCATAAACCAAAGATTAGGTGGCCTCCAGTTTGCAGAATGCGTGATCTACTCCCTCAATTTTGGAGAGCTACAAGCAAGGGGATGGGAAAATGCTTTTGAGCTTCTATTGAAAGCTTGTAAGCACCTAAAAGATAGTAAAGTTGAAGCCATTGCACTCTGTGCAAACACGGCCCACTTATTTGCGGATCAACTAGAACAGCAGGTAGCTCTGCCCATCATTCATATCGGTACAGCTACCGCAAAGAAAATTCTTGCTAGTGGTATGAAAACAGTAGGGCTGCTAGGTACAAAGTTTACGATGGAAAAGCCATTTCTCATTCAACACCTCGAGAAACAAGGTTTACAAGTACTTGTTCCACCGGAGCAGACGGTTCGCAATTACATCCAACAAACTTTAAGAGATGAGTTGGGAAAAGGGCTAGTGCTTCCAAATACAAAAGCACGGTATCTACAGATTGCCCAGGGGTTATTGAATCGTGGTGCCGAAGGAATTATCCTCGGCTGCACTGAAATTCCTTTGTTGCTCAGCCCAGAAGACTTGCCTGTACCCACTTTTGATACACTGGAGATTCATGTAGAGGCAATAATTGATTTTATCTTAGCGCGGGGTAAATACATCGTCTCCTCTGACAATTCCTATATTTGAAATCGAAAACATAGTAAATTAGGTAGTGTATTCAACTATGGCAGAACTCATTCCACAATGGGAAATTGGGGAGGATGTAACCTACGAAATCCAACGGCAAGAGTTTTTGGATTTTGTACACAATCACAGCCCTAAATTTGAGAAAAAGTACCAGCTTGTGCTTCGGCTCTTAGAGGATCACGTTATCGAAGCACACTATCCGGCGGGGATTCTGCCGATTTTAAAATTCCTCAGTGAATTCGACTTAAGCCATCCGCTATTCAGTCGGCCTAAATCATTGTATTATGAGGTGGATGAGTTGTTTCAAATCACCAGCTTACTGAATGCCGAAAGTCTCCAACGGGAAATTGCAGAAGTAGGGGATGCCGCAGCTGAGTTAATCCATAAGGCAGAAGACCTAGAGGACCTTCAATGGCATTTATCTCACATTTCCGAAAAATATGATCAACTAGAAAAATATCTCCTAGTCGATGCCAGGGATATTCATACTTTTTATGGTATTGAAAAAAGAGACGAAATAGTAGAAGATTTGACAAAACCTCCGACTTTACTCAAGCAATGGACGCAGGGATTGCTGAGCAGATTGGGCCTAGGATTAGGAGAAATGAACGTTTTACATGCTCACTATACAGAATTGCAAGCTTACACGATCAAAACCTTAAGCGGCATAGATACGATTTCCACTCAGACTCGCCAAGATTTTGACCAAATTGGGGCACTGTTCATCAATGGGGAATTCCATTTTGAAACCTACGAAGACATTACCTTACATCATCACATCCACCAGTACAGTCCAGGAACGGATCTTCTGGAATCCTATGCTTATCAGATGAAAATCGATACACCAAAGATGCACAAGGGAAAGAGAACACATATCCGAAGATTGGAACATTAAGTAATGTGATAAAATACTTCATAGACTCCATCTATAGATCTTATCGGAGAAACTTAGTATCTTTTTGCGAAAGTCCTCAATACACAGGTTCCTGTCACGACTAACGCGCTAAATACATTCCAGATACCGTCAAGGGGTTTCCTAGTTCCGGTGCTTTAGTTATCAGTCCCTCCACTATTGAGGCGCTCTTTATCAATGGAAAAAATTATACAATGATTGATCAACTGAAGTGGTTGGGCAAAAAAGAAGAACTTGCCTTTGAAAAGCATACATTCAGAGGGAAATTGGCTGGGAAGGCCTGGAAGTATTCCAAGAATTTGGATGGATTGATTCGCACTCGAGCCATCATCTTCATTATGGCAGTACTAGTTTTTTACCCTTTAATTGGACTTTATGCTATACAGGGTGAAGTTTTTTCTGGTTTATTAATAGAACGCCTGGTCTATGCCGTACTATTGGTGGTGGCAGGCTTACTATTTAATAAATTTAGAATGTTAGCTATCGTACTAGCAGCTTTACCTTTAATTGCGATTAGTCTTAGCTATATACTAATCCCAGGTGTTTTTGACTCCCGCAAACTGGGGTTTACCATCGCGATGCTGGTTTTTGTGCTTTCAGGTTTGTATCATCATTTCCAATTGAAGAAACTCCGCAAAGAATTAGAAACTGGTTTGTTGGAGAATCAATTAATAGAATAATAGGTCCGCAGTTCTCAGGTCAATGATTCTTTTTTCTTTACAAAATCTCGTAGCATGAGAAAGCTGGCTTGTCTCACCTTTCTACTATGGACGATTGGTGTGTTTGCACAATCGCCACTGAACCTAAAGGCAGATGGAAGTGCTTATACAAAGATTGCGCAAGAGGTAGGAGCGTATCCGATAGTATGCCTAGGAGAGGAAACGCATTGGGTAGAAAGTTACCTGGAGGTGAAATTGGAACTCATTAAGCACTTGCATGAAGAACAAGATTTTAATGTATTGATCTTCGAATCAGGATTTATAAATGCCTTCATGAGCAATTGGTATGGTTTAAAACACCTAGAAGGATTGCAGGAAAGTTTATATGATATTTGGCAAACTACAACAACTTTGCGGTTATATCAGTATCAGTTTAAGCAGGAAGATAATGGTACCCCCATCTCGTTTTGGGGTTGTGATATAAAGGGGCCAGTGTCATTTCGTTTTTCTCGTTTTCTTAAGGAACTGTTCCATTCTCATCTTCCTACATACGCTGAGGAGTTGAGTAAAGTAGATTCTTCCTTCGTTGAGATCAGGGATGCCTGGGAGCCGGCCATTGGAGGGGTTTATCGCGGTGTTTATTTGTCGAGTGAAAAAGCAGATAGTATTAAGTCCATCTATAGGGCTGCCCTAGATTCTCTTAAGACACATAGAGGAATTCTCTTTCCCGATAACAAAAACACCACTACTAGTAATTACAGGTTCATAGAGAGGTGCCTACAAAATCGCTTGTATTTACTACAACTGATGCAACTACCCACCTATCAGCAAAAGCATCAATTCCGGGACTCAATCATGGCCGAAAACACAAATTGGTTGATGGAAGCCTGGAGGCACAAAGACCAGAAGTACCTGCTGTGGGGCGCTGATATCCACCTTTCCAAAAACGCCAAATGGGAAGCGAATGGAAATGCCTGGAAAAACAATCGTTCCTTAGTTGAGCACCTTCAAACCAAAACTAGTAAGCCTATCTTCTCCATCGGCATAAAACCCAGAAAGCGCCTAGACAAGGAAAGCCGAAAGTCAATGGGCATAAAACCTACAGGAGTCTACTGGCTAAGTCAAAACACCCTGCCAGAAGAACTAAGCATGCCATTTGGGGATGAACATGATGCCTTGATCATCTGCGGTAAAACACGAACGCTGGACAAAATCAGAAAGAAATGAGTCTTAGACAGATCTGTCAAGGATTTCCAACAAGCACTTTATTACTGTACATCTTGATCTATACCGCCCCTCTTCCAGCCCAAACCTCAACTCCTTTGCCCACCCTGGATTGCGAATCAGCGACCACTCCTTATCGCTTGGATAGCCTAGGAGTAGTCGCAGATTGTTCATTTGATTCCGCTGTACAATGGATCTTGGCATGGGGAAAAGGCGGGAACTACATAATTGTGAAACGAGCAGACTCTGTTTTCATGAGAAGAAGCCATGAGGTGATGGAAGAAGGCCATATTATGCAATCTAACTTCTATCAAAGTCATCGGAAGAAAGTATACTTCATTTTCTCCGTTTTTGGGATGGAAGATGGAGATATAGCCATAAAATTATTTACACTTTCAAATCAAAGCCTGGATTTCCATGGAAACATTCCCGTACTTGCACTAACAGATGACGGAGCGTATAACGACGCTCCAATACATGCCATGACAATTTACGAGAATAAGGAAGGTCATCTGGAGATTTTCTTTATGCCTAACAAATATCAGATAGAAGAGGACAATACCTTCTTCAAGGTAGATGGAGCGCTACAATATAGATTTGACGGCGAAAAAATTATACGAATCCCTTAGGATCATGTAAAGAATAAGTTGTGACAATATTGGCAAGTTATTTCGAGCTTAGACAAGGCAAAAAACGCAGACCTAGCAGGGCTAAGGCGAGTATTTTTAACGCTGGGTAAGCTCGAAAGAAGTGGCGAAGTGTTATAAGTTATCCTTTATATGATCCTTAATTGATTAAACCTATGGAAACTCGAGCGGAATTACTGACTGACCTAATCGGTCAATTCCATAACCATGATACCCCGATTGAAGCATTCGAACAAGCGATTAGGCCAAATATCGAATATTATCGTTGGGCAACTGAACCTCAATTTCACCTGGCTCCACTCAGTATTGAACGTGCGCGCCTGCCCAAAGGAAAAGTCTACGACCAAGTACAAGAGGACGCTTTTATCAAACTGGGATATAATGCACAGGGTCAAATTATTTTTGAGGAAAGAACTTCATCCTCTTCCAGTGGCGCTTATCAGAAATTCGTAGAGTATCGATCAAATACTACTTGGAGTTTTCTTTTCAAGAAGAGCCAGCTAGAAGGGCTGGCGTACCTCACTATTAAGGATAATCACCCTTATCAATTTGTTTCCTATTCTCCAGGCGTGGTGAATACAGCAGAGCATTATTTTTATAGAGGAGACAGGCTTCAAGAAATACAAACCCTCAACAACTATGAGGCTTTCAAACTGGCTCCTCAGCATCCTGTTTACACCATAGAATATGATCGCCTAGGAGAAATAAACCTGATCTTAAGAGTAGATCAACCCTCTGACTTCTTTCCGAATGGTCAACGACTTTCTGTCTATAAGAAGAGTAAGTATAGCTTGAAGACTCTTACTGATATCTTTCAATCTGAGATGTCTAATGCCATTCGAAATCACCTGGAGAAGCATAAACCGGAGGACGGGGATTGTCTTGCCTTGATTTTACATAATAGTTTCAATGGGGAAAACTGGCTTCCTTTTCAGATCTATACAATGCAAGCTCAGTTAACACTGGAAGAGGGCACAATGATAGAAACGTACTTAGATTTCACTCAGCTATCAAATTCTACAACATCAAATAGTCGACTGAGGGAAGTCTCCAATCTCCTTATGCAAGAGCTGGAATTAAAAGAAAAGTACGAGATGCCCCTTAAACTATTGAAAAAACTAGGAAAGGAAGTTGCTGCTGAGCTAGCAGCCAATGACGATGGAACTAAGCTGAAAGTATTAGCGTTGGATTTGCCAGATGATTTTTACGAGGAAGCATTTAGTGTTCTAAAGAGAGTATACTCGAGTCGAGAATGCAAGAGCTTTCTACAGAAATAAACTTTCTATGATCGAAGATATTCCTGATCTAGATTTATTTATGATGTGCCCTCAATTAGATAGGCGCGCCTTGTCACCGCTTCCTGTAGGGTATCATATACGTAATTGCCGGAAGGATGAATACGAGACCTGGAAGGCTTTCCCCTTCGACAACCCAGGCGAAGCCGATGCTTACGCAGACTTCATGACGGAATTTTTCCAATCTACTTATGGTGGCCAAGAGGATCTCTTCTTTGCCAATACGCTTTATGTTTGTGATCACAATGATAAGCCCATCGCTACTTGCCTCCTTTGGAAAGCCTACGGCCTTTTCAATACTATTCATTGGCTCAAGGTAGTGAAAGAGAAGGAGGGACTAGGGATAGGCCGAGCCCTTCTCTCTGCCCTATTGCAAGACCTCCCAGATACAGCCTTTCCCATTTACTTACATACCCAACCTGGAAGCTATCGAGCCATCAAGTTGTATGCTGATTTTGGGTTTACCATTCTAACCGATCCTGTTATTGGTACCCGTACTAACGATTGGGGAGCCTGCCGACCCATTCTACAGCAGTATATGCCAAAGGAGGCTTTCGCTAGTCTGAGAACCTGCTCGGCTCCTGCTTTCTTCATTCAGCAACTGGCTAACTTTGAGACGGTGGAGTTCTAGATCAGCTCTTGTAAGAATAAGGGAACAACTTGAAGGAATCTTAAAACGCAACATTGTTGCATCTTAAGAAAATTACCTGCATCTTGCCAATGAAAGAGTAGGGAAGAGGTTACTCCGTAAACGGTAGTCGATTCCTTGCTCATTACATTAATTAATGCAAGTTACGATTCATTCTAAAGCGCCTAAATGCGACAGATATTTGCGGCAAAACCAAACTGTTGGCTTTGTTTTTTGCAAAATCTTCCTTTATTGCGCTCATTCATCGCAACTTGGGGTAATTACCTAAAGCAAGTAAGATGGAAACTCGACCATTTGAAGTCATTATAATTGGCGGCAGTTACGCTGGCCTTTCTAGCGCCCTAGCTTTAGGGCGAAGCCTCAGAAAGGTTTTGATCATAGATAGCGGAACGCCTTGCAATAAGCCAACGCCTCATTCTCATAACTACCTCACGCAGGATGGCGTTGCGCCTGAAGAAATAGCGAGAATTGGATTGAAGCAGGTATTAGCCTATGATAACGTTCAACATTTGCAGGACAAAGTACTGGAGGTTATCCGTACAGGAGAAGAGTACGACTTGAAAACTAGCAAGGGCAAAAACTTTACTACTGGGCAATTGATATTCGCTACCGGTTTAAAGGATCATTTACCGGACATTCCTGGCTTTGCAGCATGCTGGGGCAAAACAGCTATTCATTGCCCATACTGTCATGGCTATGAAGTACGTGGAAAACGAACCGGTATTTTGGTTAATAACGCTACTGCCATTGATTTCGCAAAACTTATCCACAACTGGACAAAAGATCTTCAAATTTTCACCAATGGTGCTGCTAAATTTGATATTGCAATCATAACAAAATTGGGAATCCCAGTAATAGAAACACCTATCCAGCAGATCTCACATGAAGCGGGATGTATGACAGCTTTGCAATTGCAAGATGGGACAAATCACAAGCTCGGGGCCTTGTATCACCGCGCTCCCACTTCCCAGCAGTGTGATCTACCGGCTAAACTCGGCTGCCAGGTATCTGAAGAGGGCCACCTAATCGTAGACGGCTTTCAACGAACGAACATTCCTAGCATCTTTGCCGTAGGAGATTGTACGACGCCCTTTCGTTCGGTGGCCAAAGCCGTAGCCCAAGGAAGTACAGCTGGCGCTATAATTAATCATGACTTGATCGCCAATGCCTATGAGAATGTTCTCAGCTAGCCTCTACTTCTGCTCAACAACGACAATCTTGCTCTATGCCTGACTTCCAAATTAAATTCCTTGATCATGTGGCCATTCGCGTGGCAGATATAGACATCGCCAAGCAGTGGTATGTAGATATTTTAGGGCTTAAACCCTATCAATTGCCCGAATGGGGCCCTATTCCGATATTCCTTTTAGCAGGAAAAACTGGAGTAGCTTTATTTCCTGCTAATCCTGATGCCCCATCTCCAAATCAGGAGATGAAGGGCATTAAGATTGATCACTTTGCCTTTCAAGTCGATGGGGACAATTTTGTGAAAGCTAGACAACACTTTAAGGAAAAAGAAGTTTCCTATGTGTTTCAAGATCATCACTACTTCCATTCCATTTACTTGAAAGATCCAGATGGACATACGGTAGAATTAACTACTTTGGTCACTTCAGAAGCGGCTTTCTACAATCCTGCTTAATCCATGCTTTTCTAATCATCTATTTCATCTTTTGTAAGCGTAAGACTTCCATGCCAGGATTGTCGCCTTGTAGATAGACCTGCTTGATTAAGTAAGGAGCCTGTTCCGACACATAACTCACAATTTTAACGCCAGGGGCCGCCGCTACTGCAATGACCGCACAGGCATATTCGACTTCATTGATCGTGATCATCTCCCGGCCCTCAACCGTAAAAGTAGGAGACAAGCCTACCTCTAGGCCTTTCGGGCTTTGTTTCCATCGGTTTAGCATAAAGCTGTCTACAGTATCATTTATTCCAGATAGGAGCCAGAACCCAAAGGTGCCATCAAACACTTTACCTCCTACCAAAGCAGAATCTAATTTCACAGCATGTTCTCCATATGAAGCTAAATGTATGCTCCCTTTGTTTACTTCCATCCTGTTATACGACCAAGAAGGCAGCAGCAAGTGAAAATCTCGATAAACTACTGCTCCAGTTTCCGCTTCAAGCCCTATCACATCCGTAATTAGTCGGGAGGGGCTTCGTACATTTGGCATGGACATGTTTATCTGGTACATCTTACTATCCAAAGACAAGCTAGTCTCCACAGCAAGGGTACTTCCCATTTGGCTATAGGTAGCTGAAAAAGGTTCGAGTTTAAATTGGAAATGCTTTGAATCAGGAGTGACCACTGTTTGGCTACTCATTGATACTGAACAAAACAAAATTGCCATCAATAATAGCATGGGTATTCGCATCTTCATTTTTGATTTACAAGTTGAAAAGATTGGGTCGCTACACAAAAGCGAGCCCTTTGTAGTCTCTGCTTCATATCCTGTTCCTTTGGCAAATCAGCATCAGCTATAATCAGTGTGACTTTTAATTCTAGTTGCTCCTTTAAAGGCCAGTTTAATACCTCTAATGGTAAGGCCAATTCAATGGCAAGATCACCTACAGTCCCTCTTGCAACTATTGTTTCTACTAATTGTATAGTTTGTGAAGTTCGATCTGAGATAGTACCTGCGTTCTCCCACTGTACTGCGATTGAATCGGATGCTGGACGAATCCATCCCTCATAGAAGTAATCACCAAAGAATAGTCGGATACCTAGGTTATCATAGAAGTACATTAAATCTTTATCTCTTCGCACTCCTTCCGGGTCTTTCCATCGTCTTTCATCAGGTGAAATAGCCCGAGTATCTTGAAGATCATCTGCCCAGCTAATGTTAAAATAGAGTCGGTCTTCTTCAAGTCGTGTATGAATTGTGGTCAGTGTTTCGCAAGATATCAAAGAATCATTCGGATAGGCTTGGAAAGATTGCCATGTGAAGCGTTGGCCTTCGATCAAGCTTTGTAGGGAAGACTGGCTGAATCCTTGAATACTAGACGATAAGGCTAGGAGACAGCAGGTCCAAAATAGATTTCTCATTGAGTCGGGTGTTTGAGACATTGTAATAAGTGTTGGACAAATCGAGCAAAATCCTTCCTAGGAGGTTCTTGTGTCAGTCTAGGAATCGCCACTGCTCCTAAGGATGTAAAATTACCATGGGTAAAGTCGTAGTCCTGATTGACAGATACATGCTTATGCTTAGATTCCCATTCATGAACTAAACTCAGGTCTTTACCAAATCCGAGATCTTGACTAGTAAAATGTATGATCGGAGTAGTTATAGAAATCGCACTTTCTGGTTCTTCCATCAATTTTATGCCATACTCATATCCTAGGGCAGAATCTAGACTGATAAATACTTTGGCTTTATGAGTCTTAGCTAGATCGAGTGTCGGAATACCCTCAAAACTCCAGGAAACAAAAGCTAGGGAATGTTCTTGTACTACTCCTGCATCTTTGAGGTACTCAATGACATACCCCAGGTCTTCTTTATATTCTTGCACCCCTGCTTTATTGAGAGGCAATCGCTGGCCTTTTTCTATCCCCTTTCGCGCCAATGAAAGCACGAGATAACCTGCCTTTGCCAATCTTTCAGCGAGGTCTAGGAAATACAAAGGATGGGCTCCCGACAAAACAAGGAGTGGCAACTGCTGATTGGGAAGTTCACCACAAGAGACGGTTGGCAACCATTCTTGCAAGTATATCTCTAGATCCCTTGGACTCACTGAATCCTTGTCCAAAAAACTGCTTAGTATTCTTCTAAAAACCAACGTATTATACAGGCTGTCTTCATGTAAAGATCGAGCCTGAATATAAGCTAATCGTTGCAAACGATCCTGCCCTGTACTTAGTCCAGGTGGAATCCACAAGTAGGCAGACAAAGGCTTATATTTACTTGGCTTGGCCCACTTGCTTGAGGGCCGATCAATACGCAAAGGGTAAAACCCAATGGGCGTGGCATGTTTGCGCAGGAAGCCTTCCAATGTAGGCCAGTCCTCCGCTTGGTCGATCAAAACAGAGGCACCATGCCTTCCTGCAGATTGGTGAACATATAAATGAGAGCTATTGATCAACTGCTGCTGCACCTCTGCTATCATAGCCCTTTCTTCCTTTCCCGCTGAGAGGTAAACCGGCACTGAAATTTCTTTTGCCCAACCAGCCAGTAATGCCTCATCCGTTGGGTGATATTCGCCAGGTGAAAAAGCCAAAAGGCCGGCCACTTGGGAATGTTCCTTTGCCAATTTAAAAATTAACAAAGCGGAGAAGGAGGATCCCATAGCCCAGACGGGCCCGGTAAACCCTTGTTTTGCTAAATATCGCAAGGATGCCTCCATGTCTTGATAGGACTGCCAGATGATAGGCCAAACTTTTCCTAGTTGATAGGCGGTATCTTCTTTGTATTCCGCTATCACCGTAGCTGTCCCATTTCGTGTAGCTGTTTCGTTCTGTACTTTGTTCCAAAAATCCCGTTTTCCCCAGCGCAAATCGACCGCCAAGCAGTTGTAGCCCAAGCCTTGGAGGCGTGGCGCAATCGTGGAGAACTCCCCGCGACTAGACACACTTTGATGAAAAAGCAGGAGGGTAGGAGCCGTCTTATCCTTTAGATACAAATCAGCAGTCACCGTTAAACCATCGGTGCTTGGGAAGCTAACCTTTTGACTGACCTGCCCATTGACCGATGAAGCAAATGCAATGAATAGGATTAGGTTGATATAAAACTGGGTTGACATCTTATTGCTAGATTTTCAAGCAATTTAGTCAGCGTTTTAGACTGTAGGACAGAATTGATATGGAGGTGCTTTTTTCTGTCATCAAGCCTCAGGTTTTTGATTTCGACTTCTGCTATAGAGAGGTGTTTTCCGAGCTCCAGAGCGATTTAGTTCTAATTTTATCACCAAATTTGTTGGCATGAAACAGGAACAATCTCTTCCCGCTACATGGGTGCTGCTGTTAAGTGCTTGGCTATTCATCAGCCTATTGGCAGGTGTGGAGGTAGTCATCACCCACATTTTCCGCCCAGAAACGATTAAGGTTAATAAAATCTATATCCTCCCCGTAATACGCTTATTTAGCGGAATCATCGGAATCTTTTTGATTCTGCTTCCTGGCTACAGGATGCTAAAGGGGAAAGCCTGGGGGCTTCAGGTGGGTGGCTATTTTGGATTATTGGTGGTTTTTGTTTTCACTTACCTGTTCTTTACGGTCTTGTTTTTTCAAATGGTTTTTCTAGAACCCACTTTCAGCTTAGTCATGGCCGGGATCGGAGAGTCAATGATGACCGGCCTGCACCATGTGGCCTCTTACTTTTCTTTCCTACTGCTCATATGTGCCGGTAAAGATTATTTCGATGAACGGACCCAAGCCCTAGTTCGGAAAAAACAAGTTGAAAATGAGTTGAGTCAAGCGAAGTTACTCGTCCTACAGCGGCAAATCCAACCGCATTTTCTCTTTAACACCTTAAACAATGCCATTGCGATTATGGAGGAACGCAAAGGTGCCGCCCAAGATATGTTAGTAGATCTGAGTGAACTTCTTCGCACTTCTATGTCATTGGATTTTAGCCAAAAAATCCCTTTGCAAAAGGAATTGGAAATCCTGGCTTTGTATATCGCCATTGAACAGAAACGATTTGAACATCAGCTTCAAATTCAGTTAGAAGTCGCCCCTCAAACCGAGTCAGTCCTAGTCCCCCCCTTTTTACTACAACCCATCCTGGAGAATGCCATCAAACACGGCTTTAAAGGAGGCAAACGGCAATTGCATATTGTGCTAGAAGCCGATCGAGTAGCAAATCAACTACATATTCTAATCAAGAATGATGGCGCGCCTCTAGGTCGCCAGGCTGCTGGAATTGGCCTACAGAACGTGAAGGATCGCTTACAAAGTGCTTTTCCAGGCGCCGCAACTTTCCAGCTGGAACAAAAAGAGAACTGGGTCATCAATACCATAAAACTGCCTATCCATGAAGTTTAGAACCTTGATCATCGACGATGAAGCTCCTTCTCGCCGCAGAATGAAGAAACTTCTTAAAGCTGTTCCTGATTGCTCGGTGATTGGTGAGGCTGAGAGTGGTACAGAAGCAATAGATCAGATCCGTAGCCTTAGGCCGGACTTAATCTTCTTGGACATCCAACTCAAGGATATGACCGGCTTTGAAGTATTACATCGATTGCCGGATATCCAGTGCAAGATCATATTCATCACTGCTTATGATGAATTTGCGATTAAGGCCTTTGACCTCAATGCCATCGATTATCTACTGAAACCTTATAAAGAAAGCCGTTTTTATGAAGCGATTTCCAGGCTCAGACTGCGCTCTGCCGAAGTCAATTATTACAATCTACAAACACTTGCCCAACAATTGTACAGCTCGCTTCCACCAGAGAAGTTAAGAATCAACGAGGGAAAGACCATTCATCTTATTGATGTGGACAAGCTAATCTTTGTGCAATCAGATGCTTACTACTGTCATCTGAATTTTGAGGAAGGGAAGAAAAAGGTTATACGGGTGTCTCTCAAGAAATTAGAAACGATCTTACCCAATCAGTTTTTGCGGATCAACCGCTCTTTTATCATCAATAAGGACAAGATCGAATCCATCAAGAAACGAAAAAGGTCAACAGAAATCGAGCTGCCAGGAGGCCTACAGCTCTCTTTTGATAAAGTAATTGAGTTGTAAGTGCATGTTTCGTGATCGCTTTTGTAGGAGGAAAGTGTCATTTTTATGCTTAGGCTAGGCGCTTTTCGCAGGCCATATCGGGAGTATACAGCCAAGGAAGGCAACGAAGTATCAGCAAAAAAGGGCGATTTTCTCCCCAAAGGGTGATGGTTAAACATGCCCTACGGAGCTCTCTGAATCTATCTGGCTACCAGACATAACACGATGGTTTTGCTAAGCTCAGACAGCTTTTGAGGGTGTTAAACTTTGGGCTATCGTCAATTCCAGTTGTTGCTGTCCGTTTTATTATAAAACACCTATACAGTATGAAAAAATCGATCCAGTTAATCTTGTTGTTACCCCTCTTGATCTTAAGTGCTTGTCAATCCAACGAAGATCCTGTCTCAGTAGCTAAAGAGTCGCCAATATTTGTGGAGCAAACTGATGAATTACATTATGTGCTCATCAAGGTGAAGTCTATGCCTATTGAAAATGTAGAAGGAGTTCAAAGCGCAGCTGATTCAGAATTGACTAAACTCAGAGAAAAAGTCAATAGCATTATCAAAGAAGATAGTGAGGCAAAACTTCGAGCCTCCTTTATTTTTTTCGAGAAGGACGAGAAAACGAAAGATCCCATTTTGGTTGTTCGCCGTTTTAACAACTTAACGTCTGCAAATAACTACCGCAAAATACTGGAAGAAAAAACTATAGGCGAAAGTGAGATCGAATCCATCATGCCAATTGCTCAGGCCAACTATCGAAAAGTATTAAAGGAAAAATCGCTGTCCAGTTACCAATCCTACTTCCAAAAACAACTCAGTGGTTTAATTGAGTTAGACTCAACTAAATAGAAAATAATCTATACGAGCATTATGTGGTCGGGGCAGGTAGATAATTCGCTTGAAAAAGGAACTATTTGCCCCGATTCTAGTGTTGGTAGATAAGAAGATTCCTGTCAAGTCATTCCAATTCTTACATTTTACTGCCCCATACTCAATAAGGTAGTTATACCATTCTGTAGATTCAACCTACAGCAACTTTAATCACACCTTGCATCGACTGCCAATGAATGAACAAATTCGTTACTATAAGTTAAGAGCTCCATCCTATGAAGCGATTTACCAAAAACCAGAAAGGCAAAAAGATCTAGTTGAAATCCGGCAATACATCAGTCAACAGTTTTCCAACAAACATCTACTTGAAATTGCTTGCGGCACGGGCTATTGGACTCAAATACTATCCACTTCCGCTCGAACTATCCTCGCCACAGATATCAACCCGGAAGTTTTGGCTCTAGCGAAGCAAAAAAGCTACCCCCATGCTAAGGTGACATTTCAACTCCAAGACATAGACCGACTGGCTCCTCCTGCCTCTCCCTTTGAGGGACTTTTCGGGGGTTTTATTCTTTCACACATCTCGCGAACCAAATGGGGCTCTTTTTTTGCTAGTTGCTTAGCACAAATCAAGGTAGGTTCCGAATTGCTTTTCCTGGACAATCGGTACGTGGAAGGAAGTAGCACTCCGATTAGTCGATCGGATCATAGCGGTGATACCTATCAAACCAGGACTCTGAGTTCGGGTGAGGTCTTTGAGGTCATGAAAAATTTCCCATCGGAAGAGGAATTAAAACAGATTTTACTCAAAGAAACCACGGATTGGGAATGGATCAATTGGCAACACTATTGGCTCCTAAAATGTAAAAAATGACTAAACGCTATTGACAATTACTCTCCATAGGCGAGCACTGTCAGTAAAACGTTTAATATCCGTTTTGCATGCCTTCAACCAAGAGATCTATCGAAGAACCAAAACCATAACAATCACTGACCACCACAAAGAAGAAACAATGAAGTTGCAGACACAAATGTTCCAAGAGTTAAAAGACAAGGAAATTTTTGAACAAGCTCGCCAATATGCCTATGCCTATATAGATGAGATCGATGAGATGGATGTTTTCCCCTCTGCGCAAAGTTTGACAAATTTGAGTGCCTTCGACGAGCCGCTCCCTGACAAACCCGGTTCTGCACTGAATGTACTGCACCAGTTAAATCATTGCGGAGGTCCAGCAACCATTGCACAAACTGGAGGACGGTATTTCGGTTTTGTGAATGGAGGGGCGCTGCCTGCTTCTTTAGGCGTAAAGTGGCTGGCAGATGTCTGGGATCAATGTGGAGGGCTATATTTGACATCCCCAATCAACGCCAAACTAGAATCCGTCTGTGAGGCATGGCTACGAGATATTTTTGGCTTGCCGAGCGGAACCGTAGCTGGATTTGTGAGTGGCACCTCAATGGCCAACCTCTGTGGATTGGCGGCAGCTCGTTTTCAGTTATTGAAAAACCAAGGTTGGGACATCAATGAAAAGGGCTTGAATGGCGCTCCAGCTATTCGAATCCTGGCACATGAGCAGGTCCATGCCAGTGTAAAAAAAACATTGGCAATGCTGGGTTTTGGACGGAAAAACATTGAATGGATACCGGCGGATGAGCAGGGTAGGATAGTGGTTGATGAGCTTCCCCAATTGGATAACACCTGTCTGGTACTCCTACAGGCGGGAAATGTCAATACCGGAGCCTATGATGATTTTGATAGCGTCTGTCAAAAAGCTAATGCCGCCGAAGCTTGGGTCCACGTCGATGGTGCTTTTGGTTTGTGGGCAGCGGCAGTAAATGAGCTCAAACACCTAACCAAAGGATACGAAAAGGCGGATTCCTGGGCCGTGGACGGGCATAAGACCTTAAATACGCCTTACGATTCAGGGATCATTCTATGCAAGCATCAAGATGCTCTGATCAGTGCCTTACAAGCCTCCGGGGAGTACCTGGTTTTCAGTGAACAGCGAGATCCCTTGCTATACACTCCCGAGCTATCCAAACGCTCACGCGCTATTGAACTGTGGGCGAGCTTGAAGTACCTGGGGCGGGCGGGGGTTGATGAAATGATTCTAGGTTTTCACCGCAGGGCTAAGCAATTAGAGCAAGGGCTTGCGAAGCTGGGGTTTGAAATTTTGAATGAGGTAGTTTTCAATCAGGTTCTAGTTCGATTTGGAGATGATGCCCAAACTAAACAAGTGATTGATTATGTACAAAAATCTAGAAAAGCATGGATTGGCCCTTCTTCTTGGAATGGAAATGTGGTAATTCGGATTAGTGTATGCTCTTGGGTAACGACGGAGGAGGATATTAACAAAACTTTGGCTGTTTTTGAGCAAGCAGTAGAAGCCAACCTAAGGGAGTGATCACAAACAAATATCAATTATTTTTCTTAGGCTGGAATCTACTACCGTGGCCTACCTGTTTTTTTTCATCCAGTATTGAGAATTTCATCCATATCGATTTGCAGCCTTACAGGCCAAATGGCATGTCCGTTTCGGTGATAATAACGGAATTGATGTTCCTTGGGATTCCAGCGTTCTCCTTCGGCGACATCTGCTCGGCCCAGACTGTCGACTTGTACCAATCTGATCCCTGTTAGCCCATTTGGTAATTCATTGGTAAGGTTTGTGATTATGTTAGTTTCATCAGTCAGCAGATACAGGGCTCCTCGGATTAAAGTACCGGTAAGATTGCTTTCTTCCAAGGCTATGTTGACTTCTCTTTGGCAATACGCTTCAAGCGCAGTCCTTATTTGTTCAACGGGAGGTTTGTTGATAATCGAGCTAAAGGTTAGGTCGTGTGTCATAGCCTCGGTAATGGGGCCTTGATTATTTGTTTGTACAACTAATCCTAATCTCGGAATAAAAGAGTTCAGCCCCTCAAATGATCCCACATCCTGTGCTGCAAAGCCCACTTTGATATGGCCTTTAACTCTAATATCCGCTACCAAAAGACTATCCAGTTGGTAGGAGCGACGCACACTTTGCCAGCTGCAGTTGTGCTCTTCTCCAGGCCTAACTAGTTGCAACATCTGAGGGTAGATGTGCCATTTTTGATAGACTCCTTCGATCAGTATTTGATAGGGGATTTCGAAGGTTCCGACTGTAGTCTCGACTCCTGCCCCCGGGATATCTGCTTCGGGCCCTCTGGGGATGAATCGCATTCGGTAAGTAAGCCTAGGAGGGGATTCCAGCGGTTTTGGGCCACAAAAATCCTCGAAAACTTCTTCGATTGAAGTATACTTGTCACTCACAAGCAAAACCCTAAAGGCAGCAGCATTGGCTGGCCCTTCTAAGGATCTTTGATATTCTAAAGCTTCTGGAGGTGTGCCGACTTCATTCAAGGCAGGGAGGTCCAAGTCAACTAAACCCCTGATTTGATTTTGATTGAGTGTCCGTCGCTCAAGTAAATTTTCCAACAACGTAGCCACCCAGGCTGCTAGTAGACGTGGAGTAAAAACATATCCGAATGAATGAATATCCGACAAATCAACTTCACCAACACTTCTACTATCGTTTCCTGCAGTACCATCTGTCAACTCAGCCCACATTACTTCGCCAGTTCCTGGCGCTCTAATACTCCTTAGATTAGGTCCTTTTTTCAGCGTTAAAAGGTTCGGCCATGGCAGTATAGTCATATTGGTGAAGGCATTTGCTAAAGCATTGTTGATCTGATTCTGTAGTGTATTTCTGAGGATGGGCCGAACCACCGCCCTAAAGAGGGTTTCCAGGTCCTGCTTCATAATTTCTGGAAAACGAAATACAAAATCCTGATTACCAAAATTGCCCCAATTGATGTTATTCACAACAAGGTTAAGGCCGCGGCCCTCTTCTCTCCAGGTCAATTCTAAGCTGAGATCCAATGTCAAATCCCGGAGGTTCATCATCAGGTTACCACTGGCAAATCGATATATCAGATATCTTCCAGCAGTAATAACCCCAAGTATGGGATCAAGCAACCAGAGTCCATCTGCCAGGCCAATACTTGGTATCCGTAAATCAAAGAAAAACTGGAACATTTCGAAAGTCGCCGAGAAAAAGCTGTTTTGTTCATTCAAGCCTGATAGTTCGTTAGTACCACCAGAGAACAGTATCTGATTTGGATAAGGTGTTAATGAGAAGATATCATTCTCGATATGGATGTCAGTCAGGTCTGCATTAGAGATCCTAATTTCTATATCTAATAACATCCTAATTTGAGCGTCCAAGAATCCATAGAGCCGGTCTCTGTTTTCAAAAAGTACCACATTTTGTTCAAAGGTTCTGCCCCCCAAAAGAGCATCCAAGCATGGGAGTGGGATGGTCAGGCCCAAGATAGCCGCAGTTGCCAAGCCGTAAATAAGATCTCGATCTGCTTCATTCGAAGGATCGAAAGATAGCCGCTCCTGGATATTCCGGATCAATTCCAATGTGTTTGTCGAAATCGGGCCCATAGATTCGGACAAACCAGGTTGCCATCCTTCAGTCTCATCCCAACTAATGTAGCTCATTACCAAGGTATAAAGACGAAACATACTTTCTTCCTGACCACTCAAGCCACCGCTAAAATCGCCTTCCAGGGCAAGCAAGGAACTGAGTTCCTCTTCTTCATACTCATTGCTGCGAAGTCTTGGACTTACCCTTGTAATAACATGGACAATATTGAATAGTGCCTTCAATGCCCGAATCTGTCTATTGCTCCCACGTATATTCGGAAACCATTGGCTACCAAAAGGGAGAGAAAGCGCCAGGTAATCTGTCGAAAAACCTCCAGTTGACTGATAATTCCCATTAAAAAACGATGGCAAACTCCCCATTAGATTATTTGTCCATCTTTCAAGGTCATTTAGAAAACCATCCTTGTAGGCCACGCCAATTTTACCATCATGATTATTTCCAGTAAATGCTGTGATTGGTATTCCCCTCGGGGTGATTTGTAGGGCTTCCGTTGAAGCTTGTCTTTTCTTCCTGGTCGCAATTCTATTAGAATTATTGAATACCGGCTTGGGGACCCCTCTTGCAAATAAACCTTCATCCTTTGGCTTAGCATACCCGATTTTCACAAGCTTCAAGGTCATTAATACATGCTCTGGGCGATCCTTGTCCCTAACGATGATTTGTATGGGAATCCCTGCAGAAAGAGGTGCTTCGGTTTTAAACCAAAGCGCCCACATCGCACGAGCGGTTTTCGGGTGGCAAAAGAAAGAGTGGCTAGTCAAGATATCATAGAATGCAGATCTTGAATTGACCGTATATCTCGATACAGTAATTTTTGTTTTTGCAATTTGAATTTTTTGTAATCCACGCAAGGATTTCACCTGTGCCGATTCGTTGATGGCCCTAAACAAACTATCAGCGGATATTCCTGACATATCTGGAGCCTGATCCTTTTGAGCTGTGCTCAAGCTACCATTGCGAAAGTCAATGGAGGTGTTTCCTCCTGAACAATCTCCGACCTGGAGACCATTTTCATAGAGCTTGACAATTACTTTATTATTGAGGTCTCTCGCCAAGCCAAAGGGCAACTTGGCGGCCTGCAAATCGGTTTTTGTTTTTTCATTCAACAAACATTCAAAACTCAATTTAATTATTTGTTTTTTCTTAGGCTTTGACTGGAGGGGTTTCATTTACTTAAGGATTTAAAAAGATCTGATTTTTAATTTCTTGTAATTAGAATCACAGCTCTACAATTCCAGGATTTATATTAAATTTACTCATTTCTATCCCTCAAATCAAGATAGCGTAAAAACAAATCACCATCTCTGGCAATTTTTGAAGCCGAATTCACTCAATAGCTAGTACTCCTCTCTCTACCAATACTACATTTTTTTTCTTCTTTTGGTCAGCTAGAATCGTTCAAGACTGGCCTGGTTGCTGACATTAATCTTTCAACCTTGGAAGGCCGAGAAATAACGGATTACATTGTCCACACGATTACCCCATTGGGTAAGCTGAGCTAGGATATTTTGCTACCCCTGCAAATATTTTCACTTGTTAGGGAACTAATCTCCTTATATGAGGGTTACAATCTATGGCTATGGTCTAGAGAACGCGTATTTCAGAGACTTCCCGCCCCGTCCATTTACCTTCCCAGTAATCCAAGCCAGCCAATTCAAATTATTTTCTTACCTCAAAACTTATTGACACATGAAAACCAAACAACATGTTTACAATTTGATCATCCTAGATGAAAGCGGATCGATTAATTCGATCAAAAATACCATCATCAGCGGCTTTAATGAAGTAGTGCAGACGGTCAAAGGCGTCGCAGCTCAATTTCCTGAACAAGCTCATTTCATTTCTTGGGTCTCCTTCAATGGACTAGGGATCAAGACGCATTTGGCTTGTGCGTCCGTTGATAAATTAGAAGAGATAGATGGGAATCAATATAGGCCCAGTTCTAGTACGCCCTTATTCGATGCCATGGGAGAAGCCATCACTACTTTGCGACAAACCACCGATACACTTCCAAATTGCAATGTTCTAGTTACAATCCTAACGGATGGTATGGAAAATGCTTCCAAAGAATATAATAAGGCAGCCATTAAAGCTTTAGTGGATGAGTTGTCTGAAAAAAATTGGACCTTCACTTACATCGGCGCAGATCATGACATTGAGAGTTTTGCCGAATCCATTTCTATTAAAAACACCATGCGGTTTGAAAAAAATGCCGCAAGTATGCGAAAAATGTTTGATAATGAAAAACGCTCCAGACTAGCCTATAGTCGCAAAATTCGCGAGGGTAGGAGTACCAAAGACAACTTCTATTCCAACGATGAGTAATAGAGTTAGGATGCTAGTGGGCAAAGGTATTTAACCCAGTCTCTTTTGCCTGAAGAAGCAAAAAAACTGATAGGCAATTGCCTGTGAGATACGTAGTAGATGGAGTAAGAATCACCGATTTGGCGGCCAACTAACATTAATTCAAAGTAAATTCAATGTTAACTTAATGTAAACTTTTATATCTTTGCTATCTGTTTGAATCGTTTTTTCACAAAAACACGGGCTGATGGAAAGTAAATTCAAAGATCGACAACATTTCAATGATACATTAGTTTTCGCCTTTATTGGCTTGGCACTCTTGGCTACTCTAGGGGCTTTAATCAAAACCGTTTGGATCGGGGAAATCACCTTATTAAATTCTCTCATATACCTGGGCGTCATGCTGCTGCTGGGTGGGTGGTTTTGGTGGCTTCGCCGGCTTGAGCTTAAAGTTTCCATAAACCACAAGCGCATCAAATACAAAATGGCTCCCTATCATATGAAGTCCAAACGAATCGCTTGGAAAGAGGTAACTTCTTGTCAAGTCGTGAAGACTCCCTTAGCCTCCCAATGGCATGGCAGTAATATCCGTTTCTGTAAGGAAAATTGGTTTTCCCTCAGTGGTCGCAACGGACTGTCTGTACTAACTCGTGATGGGGAATCTTACTTTATTGGGTGTAGGGATGTGGATGGTTTAGCGCAGTTCCTTGGCAAGCTTCGACAGTAGATCTTATTGACTTTCATGTAGAATAGAGGTCTTGTTTTACTCCCATCGAATTCATCCCCGATGCCGCTTGCGGAACTTAGAAGGCGATTCTCCTTTAAACTTATTGAACTGCTTGTGAAAGAAAGGCAAAGACTCATAGCCACAAGCAAAGCCAATCTGGGCAACGGGCCAATCCGTATCCACTAGCATGCGCCCTGCAATATTAATCCGATATTCATTGAGGAATGAAAAGAAGGGTCGTCCCATCATTTTACTGAAGAAACGGGAGAAGGATTGCTCCGACATACTAACGAGTTGAGCTAATTCCTTGAGATAGATTTTACGTTGAAAGTTATCCCCCACAAAGTCATGCACCTTCGACATTCTATTGCTATACTCCGTCGGTAGATCATCAAGAAAACGGTTCTCTGATAAAGTGGTGTAACTACATTCTACCAGTTGAAGCAAGATCGACAATAACTGGACATAGAGTTGATGTCCTTTTACATTCGGCAGGTCCCGAACTTTCGGAAGCAATTCGACTATATCTTCCTGCGCAAAAAGCAAGCCTTGCGAAGCCGACCTCAACAAAGACAACAAAGGGGCCAGTTCAGGAATTGAGGCAAAAATTCCTTTATCCCACTGAATCACTATTGATTTCGCCTGCCGTCCTTCCTCTACTTGATTCTTCCAACAATGCGGTAAATTGGATCTCAACAATACGAGCTCTCCCGCTACATAAGGCCCAACATAATCACCAATAAACTTTGTACCTGTACTTTCTTCAATGAGGGTTAGCTCATGTTGGGGATGAAAGTGCCAGGGCGCATCGAAGCACTTATTCTGATATCGAAAAGCCAAGATGGATTGGCTAGTCCCCAACCGAATTTGTTCAAGAACGGGCTTCATTGTTGATGTATGGTCCTCTGGCAATTTTTGTGTTTTTGAGTCAACCTTTTAGCTAAAAGCCTTGCTTCCTTTGGGCGCAATTCTTCCAATTAAAACGCTGCCCACAAAAATTGTCGGGGAAAGTGATGTATTTTGCAGCTAATTACCACAATGTCAACAAAAGAAAACAGAATAGTTAACTTCTTGATCAAAAAAGAATATCGGTAACTCAAAAAAGCAGAGGATATTTGCTTTAGGTCATACAAATTCAAGAACTTCAGGGAATGGACACATCAAACCATCGAGACTTGTCTCAACATCATGAACTATTGGGCCATCTTTTTCCTAGAATATCTGCTCAGGAGGCCTGGGAAGCTTACCGGCTTTCCGATGATCAAGTGCAGTTCTTTTATGAAAAGGGTTACCTCAGTCACATCAAAATACTGGAAGAGGATCAGGTAGATCAGTTACGTATGGAGCTTGATGAAGTCAGAGACCCAACGCATTCGAAACACGATCTCTTCTACGAATTTCACTCCAATGAATCCAGTAATCCGAATACCGTATTGTTCCACTCTTTAGGTCATTGGCGAATTTCAGAAGGTTTTCACGATGTACTTTGGAATCCGAGATTTGTGGTTGCTGCCAGCCAGCTATTGGGCAATAAAGCGGTGCGTTTTTGGCATGATCAACTTTTCTGTAAACCCGCCAAGCATGGAGGTGTCGTCGCATGGCATCAGGATTACAGCTACTGGACCCGGACCATCCCCATGCAGCATTTGACTTGCTGGGTTGGATTAGACGATGCGAGTATGGAAAACGGTTGTCTAAACTATATTCCCGAAAGTCATCGTTGGGATCTACTGGATCGAATTGATCTAGCCGGAAATATGGAAAGCCTCAAAGATCATCTAACGGAAGCGCAAAAACGGCAGTATGATAAGAAAGTCGCAATAGAAATGCCGAAGGGATACGGGACTTTTCACCACCCCCTAATGGTTCATGGATCATACGAAAATTACTCAGACCGCTCACGTAGAGCATTTGTACTGAATGTATTTGCAGATGGCACGCTTTCTAATTCTGAGGAGGAGTTGCTACAAGGCGTACCTCCCATCTCAAAAGGCAAAAAAATGCAAGGGCAGTTCTTCCCACTCCTGTATGACCGAGATACTGCCTAAAAAGATACCTTATCTGTCAATTTTTGTGGCCCTGTCCGGCTGGTAGATGGGTGCATCTTAGTTGGTAGTCTCATGACCATAGGAAGTAGGATTTTAAGCTGAAGAGTTTGTCTAAACACAAAGATTGCCAGAGAACCAAACGATAATCGAATATGTCGAGACTTTCAAAAAGTGCTATTGCCACAGGCGATGGTCAATTTGTGATTGAAGAAGTAAACCTAGCAAAACCCTTAGCAGATGAGGTCTGCGTTAAGATGCGTGCTGCTGGGCTTTGTCATACAGACTATGATTCCCTTTCATGGGGAAAACCAATTGTGATGGGGCATGAAGGAGCTGGTGAGATAGTAGAAATTGGCACAGACGTAGCTGGTTTTGCAGTGGGAGATAAGGTTATCCTGAATTGGGCTACTCCTTGCATGACCTGCTTTCAATGCCAGGAGGGCAATCAACATATCTGTGAAAACAACTCCCCTGTAGTAGCTGGAGGCAATGGTCATACCCCGGGGCATGCCCACCTGGAAGGCACCCAATGGAAAGGGCAGACCATAGAACGGTCCTTCAACCTGGGTACTTTAAGCGAATATGTATTAGTCAAGCAATCCGCTTTAGTCAAAGTAGAAGAAGAGGAGTTGAATTTTTCTGCTGCGGCCATCGTGAGTTGTGGTGTGATGACGGGCTATGGCTCCGTGGTGAATGCAGCCAAATTACAGGCTGGCAGCTCCGTGGCAGTTTTGGGTTGTGGAGGGGTAGGCTTGAATGTGATCCAGGCAGCGGCAATCTCCGGAGCAGCTAAAATCATCGCTGTAGACATCAATGCTGATAAATTGGCCCTGGCCAAGCAGTTTGGTGCTACCGATACCCTGCTAGCGGATCGTGCGGATGAGGGATTGATCCAAGCCGCTGAGCAAGTCAGAGCCATGTGTAATGGAAGAGGAGCCGACTATGCCTTCGAGTGTACAGCTGTCCCAGCCTTAGGGGCCGCTCCATTGGCTATGGTTCGCAATGCAGGTACGGCTGTTCAAGTGAGTGGTATTGAAGAGGATATAACCATAGATATGCGCTTATTCGAGTGGGATAAGATCTATATCAATCCCCTCTATGGTCAGTGTCGACCCCAGATAGACTTCCCAAAAGTGATGAGTCTCTATAAAAACGGAGATTTGAAATTAGATGAAATGATTACCAAGGAGTATCGACTTGAGGAGCTCGAGCAAGCTTTTGACGACCTGTTGAAGGGGCGTAATGCGAAGGGAGTAGTAGTGTTTGATTAAATTACAGTTATGGCTAAAAGCAGCTTTAGAACGATAGAGATCTCCGACTCTGCCTATGAACAGGCAGGTTTGCGATTCATGACCATCAAGACTCCACACCTGAAGGGAAGAGGTGATATCTGCCTTTATGTTCCAGACAATGCGAAAGACCATGCACATCTTCCCATCTACATTTTGCTACATGGTGTATATGGTAGTGCCTGGGCGTGGGCGCTGAAGGGTGGTGCCCATTCGACCTTCCAACAATTAGTTAAAACTAAGATTGTTAAACCTGCAGTAATCGCCATGCCCTCCGATGGCCTATGGGGGGATGGATCAGCCTACTTCAGTCATCATGAACGGGCTTTTGATCGGTGGATCGTAGAGGATCTTCCGTTGGCTATTGCAGAAAATATTGCAGGTACGAGTACTCATTCGCCATTATGTATTGGAGGGCTCTCTATGGGGGGCTACGGGGCCTTATCTTTGGGCGCTAGGTTTCCAGATCATTTTCGAGCTATATCCGGGCATAGTTCTATCACCAAGCTAGCGCAAATGACCCAATTTGTAGAAGAGCCACTAAGTGCTTATACAACGGAGTGTCAGAGTCCGAACGTGATTGATAGCATGCTGGAAAACAAGGATCTACTTCCACCTATTCGATTTGACTGTGGAATTGCCGATGAACTAATAGAAGCTAACCGAGTTTTACACCAAGAAATGATAGCAGCAGGTATTCCACATGATTATCAAGAATATCCAGGTGGGCATGAATGGCCCTATTGGCAAGAACATATCCGCAAAACTTTCCTGTTTTTTGACCAACAAGTATAGTCATTTAACTCAAAATGGGTTTTACAATATGGCCATGTACATCAGTCAGCCGAAATCTGCGACCTTGATGCTTAAAGGTTAAACGTTCATGATCAACGCCCATCAAATGCAATAGGGTCGCATGAAAATCGTGAACGTGTACTGGGTCTTGGATTATATTGTAACTAAAATCATCGGTTTCGCCATAACTAAAGCCAGGTTTGACTCCAGCGCCAGTCATCCACATGGTGAAACAACGAGGATGATGATCTCTTCCATAGGTGGTGGGCGTGAGTTTGCCTTGAGAGTAGACAGTCCGTCCAAATTCTCCTCCCCAAATCACCAAGGTATCTTGAAATAAGCCACGCTGTTTAAGGTCCTTTAGTAGGGCAGCGGTAGGCTGATCGGTCATCCGACATTGATTCTTGATCCCTCCTGGTAAGCCAACATGTTGATCCCATCCCCTTTGATACAATTGTACAAATTTCACGCCTTTTTCTAATAAACGACGTGCCAAAAGGCAATTGGCAGCATAGGTGCCAGGATCACGGCTTTCTTTACCATACATTTCGAATACATGGTCTGGTTCATCAGATAAGTCTGTAATTTCTGGCACGGAAGTCTGCATACGGTAAGCCATTTCGTATTGGGCAATCCGAGCATTGATTTCCGGATCACCGTAGGTATCATGTTGAATTCCATTTAATTGCTTTAAATAGGACAACATTCTGGCTCGATCCTTTCCATCATAATTTTCGGGATTATTGAGGAAAAGAACAGGGTCCTTGCCTGATCGAAATTGTACCCCTTGATGTTCTGTGGGTAGAAAACCATTACCCCAAAGACGGGCATACAAGGGTTGCCCTCCGCCCTTCTTAGAAACCAACGTGATAAAGGTAGGCAGGTTGTCGTTATCAGAACCTAAACCGTAACTCACCCAGGCACCAATGGATGGCCGACCAGGTAGTTGGTGACCTGTCTGGAAAAAAGTGATAGCAGGATCGTGATTGATTTGCTCGGTATACATCGATTTAATAAAGCAAAGATCGTCGACCATCTCGGCAGTATATGGCATCAATTCACTTACCCATTTCCGACATTTTCCGTATTGCTTAAACTTAAATAGGGAAGGGGCAATGGGTAGGGAGGACTGAGAAGCACTCATACCCGTCAATCGTTGTCCTTGGCGCACTGAGTCTGGCAATTGCTTTCCAAAATGCTCCTGCAATTTAGGTTTGTAGTCATAGGTTTCAAATTGCGAAGGACCTCCGCTTTGAAATAGATAGACAATCCTTTTGACCTTGGGTGTGAAATGGGGAAGGCCAGGAAGGCCTCCATTGACCCCGGACGGGATTTGGCCTTTAGTAGATTGCGCTAATAAACTGGAAGAATTCAGGAGCGTACTCAAGGCCAAGGCTCCCAAACCCAAGGAGGTTTTGGTCAAAAACTGCCGACGATCGATCTGCTTTTCTACTTTTTGTAGATCGCCATGGTTGGATCGTAGGATATCGTGATGATGACTCATTGATTTGTCTTGGTTCTTAGATAATTCTCGTGTTTCGAAACACTCAAAAATGACATTCAACGCTTCCTATGGGCGCTTTTTCATCTCATTTTATGACTGTCCACGAGATTTGTCGAAGAAGGTTTATCTTTAGTTCCTTGGCTTCTTCTCTGTCTGAAGGCCAGCAAGGAAGCTTATCTTTTAGTAATCGTGGCATCGCCATTGAGAATAACGCTAGCAACGACTGCATTTGCGGCTACCCGCAGGGGATCGATTTCCGGATCAATTTGATAGGCTCCGGTTTCCAGCCACCCTTTTGCTTTCTCTGGATTCCCTTCAAAAACGGCATACTCCGTGGCTTGTAATTCCATTAGCATTTGTAGTTCTTTTGCATTAGGGTATCTTCCGGTGAGCTGAGTGAAGGCTTCTTGGATGGCCACTTCTGTATTGTCTCGTTTCGCCATTTTCTCGCCCATGACCTTGGCTGCTTCCACGAAAGTTGGGTCATTTAATAATACCAGAGCCTGCAATGGAGTATTGGTTTTTTGACGGCGTACAGTACAAGCTTGGCGCTCGGGTTGATCGAAGGTAGCCAAAGTTGGATTGGGAATCGTTCTTCGCCAAATCGTATAGAAGCTGCGGCGATAGAGCTTATCTCCCGTATCTTGCACATAAGCATCGAAGTTCATTTTCCAAAGTCCATCTGGTTGATAAGGTCGTACACTTTGCCCTCCCACTTTTTCATTCAGCAACCCACTAGCAGCCAGTGCATTATCTCGCATCATCTCACTAGTTAATCGAACACTAGGACCACGAGCTAGCCATACGTTATCCTTATCCAGTTCCATTAGTGCTAATGAAGTATAGGAATCCTGTTTGTAGGTTTCTGAAGTAACAATCAGTCTTTGTAAGGCTTTCACATCCCATCCCGATTCCATAAAGGTCACCGCCAACCAATCTAGCAACTCAGGGTGACTTGGCAATTCCCCCTGATTTCCAAAATCCTCTGCTGTCTTTACCAGACCCCGACCAAAATAGTTTTGCCAATACCGATTCACAGCGACTCGAGCTGTAAGCGGGTGGTCCGGGTGGGTGAGCCATTGTGCCAAGCCGAGCCGGTTCCTGGGCAAGTCCTCCGGCATAGCAAAGACGCTGGCGGGGGTGTTGGGAAACACCTCCTCGCCATAGTCGTCATAAACTCCGCGGTTTAGGATAAAAGTTGGGCGCGTTTTCTCCATCTCTTCCATCACCATTACCTCTTGCACTTTTTCCATGGAGTCCGCGTAGGCGGTACGTAGACTCATCAGTTCGCCAAGTGTAGTTCGATAGGTGGGGGAATTGTGTTGAAGATAGTATTGCGTGAGTATTTGCTGCTGTGTTGTCTGGAGATCGGTGGCAGGGACATCGGCTAATTGATTATGACCGACAAGCTGTTGAACTTCTAAAGCAGTCAATTCTCGATTATAGATCAGAATCTCATCTACTTTGGCATTTTTCAAACCCTTTCCTCGCCAGCGACCTGCTACCTTGATATTGGGTTCGATGGGTTTCGGGTAAATAATATCTACCAGTTTATTGAAAATTATGTCTTTGTATAGATTATCATGGATAACACTCGTTTGTAGCTCTTCGCCATTCAGAAAGAGTTTTGTACCAGCGGCCTTACTAGAGCCATCATAGGTGACCATCAACTGTACCCACTGTTCTCGAGGCACATCCACCAAGGTATGCTCAATGATGGCGTTTTCAGGCAGGGTTCGTGCCATCACCCATTCTAGTTTATGATCCCTTAGGTAAAGATGGAACCCACGATAGGAATGTAGGGTAGTTCCTTTATTCTTGTGGAAAATCACCCCCTCCTCTAGCTCCTTGGGCAGGTATACCCAGAGTCCGACGGAAAAAGCATCATTTCGTCTGAAAACACCTACATCTTGCAAGTTTAACCAGGCATCACCATCCGTATGTAATCCTTTATTGCGATGGCCTTCTACGAACTGAAATGGCTCCCTTTTAGAAAATTCTCGCTCCATTGTTGCTTGCTGCCGAGGGTTGATCAAATTGGTGATCGGCGATCGATCTAATGAATAGTAGCCGATCAAGCCTTCTCTTGGATAGCTATTTGGTAGTAGCCGATATTGCTCTCGTTGGATCCATTGGGTGATGGCTTCTTGCTCTGAATGTGAAACTTGCTGTAATTCTGAAGCTTTAACCTTTATAAGGGCTTCTTGCTGTGCTAGCCAACTTTCCTGTTGTTTGGTGGGTAGTAAAAGGGTAGGGACAGGGGTGCCTTTATCCCAGGAGATCTGCCCCGTTTCATTAATGTTATTAAAGAAGCTATAGAGTTCATAATATTCCCCCTGGGAAATGGGGTCGTACTTGTGATCATGGCATTTTGCACATGACAAGGTTAAGCCCATCAATCCATCGCCTAATACTGCCACCCGATCCGAAACGTTCTCAACGCGGAATTCCTCGTCAACGATCCCATCCTCCATATTTTGTGGATGTAAGCGATTGAACCCTGTAGCAAGAATTTGTTCTCGAGTAGCATCAGGAAGCAAGTCTCCAGCCAATTGCCAAGTCAGAAATTGATCATAGGGCATATTCTTATTGAAGGAATTGATCACCCAATCGCGCCAAGGACTCATATCCCGATATCGATCCACCTGATAACCATAGGTATCGGAATAGCGTGCGAGGTCCATCCAATCCGTGGCAATTTTCTCTCCGTAGTGCACCGAAGATAATAGCCGGTCTACTTGCTTCTGATAGGCATCTTCTGACTCATCAGCTAAGAAGGTCTCAATTTCCTCCAAACTCGGAGGTAAGCCCGTAAGGTCAAAACTCAGCCTTCTCAAGAGTAAAGCTTTTTCAGCTGGAGGAGCTGGTTCCAACCCCATAACCTCTAATTTTTTTCTAACAAACAGATCAATCGTATTAGAAGTTTCTTGTTTTGCAGTCCAATTCGGGAAGGCTGGCTTTTCGGGTTTGGTAAAAGCCCAATGTGGTTTATATTCTGCTCCTTCCTTAATCCAACGAATCAGCATCGCTTTTTCATAATCTGTCAAATCGACTTTAAATTCGGGAGGAGGCATTTGGGTTTCAGGGCTATTAGAAATAATTCGATGAAATACTTCCGATCCTTTCAAGTTACGAGGAACAATAGCCCGCTTTCCCGGGGATTCTGGCAATTCAGCAAAGGCCGTTTCAGCTTCATCCAGCCGCAATCCCGCCTTTTGGTTAGCCTTATCAGGACCATGGCAAGCATAGCATTTATCTGAAAGAATAGGTTTTACATGCCTATTAAAATCTATTTCTTTTGGGAGCAATCGACTGGCAACAGCAATCGATTCGGGGAGATTATCACTGCAAGCCATATTACTGGCAAGCAAGCCGAGTATCACGGTTTTTTGAAAAAAGCGAAGTACGGGTCGCATGTGAGGAAGGATTTTAAATCATGATGGCCCAGTCCTAGGCTAAAGCCCGTGTTTAAAGCCACTAATCATTCGCCTTTTGCAATCTCTTATTTATTCTCTGAATTTAGGGGAATTTGATATGGACAAAAACTGGACACACCTAATTGTGTAGTACTGGCGAGATAACGGCCTTTTTTCCACCTAGTAGGAGCATACCCAGTGGATATTTTCCTTTCGGCTACAAAAAAAATTACGGAACAGATTCAAAAAAACGAGACAAAGTGTAATGCTCGCCATTATTTTTTAACCTACAGGCTAAACAAGCTTGCAAACTTGAACCCAGGGAATACCAAAGAGCAGGAGTTTATTAAAAGAGTGAATGCCTCGCAAGGGATTATCCACAAGGTATGCCGTATGTATTGTGATGATAGCTCTTATCGAAAAGATCTAGCTCAAGAAATCCTCATTCAGCTCTGGAAATCATATCCTAGCTACAGAGGGGAAGCTTCCTTCTCCTCATGGATGTACCGGGTAGCATTGAATGTGGCCATCCAATTTCTTAAGAAGGAAAAAAAACGAAAACTCTTATTCCTAACCGTCCAAGAATTCAAAGAAGTTATTGATCCTGATTTGTTACAAGAACAAGCTGAAAAAACAAAACGGATGTATCAATTAATTGGGCAATTGGATCAGCTGGAAAAGGCGATCATTTTGTTGCACTTAGAAGGTCATCCTCCAAAGGAGATAGCAGGAGTAGTGGGAATTACGCCCAACTACGTGAGGGTTAAAATCAACCGAATAAAAAAGAAAATGGCCAAAAAACTGAGCTAATATGGGTTATGAAGAATTGCTTTTAGCCTGGGAAGAGGTCCAGATTGAAGACTTACGGAATATTGAACCGCAAGAAATGCATCAACTGATGCATCGTCCTTCACAATTGGAATTGGCACAAATCAAAAGGTCTTTGCGACTCAAGTTCTTGATCGGAGGAGCAGTTTTCGTCTTGTTTTTGATTTTAGCAACTGGTTCCTTTTTTAATACCCAAGCATTGCAATATTTAGAAATAGAAATCAGCCCATTGAACATCCAACTCTTCTTGTGGTCTATTACTATTTCTTTATCACTAATGTTGGCCATCAATTACCGAGCATATCAAAGATTGCAAGCCTTGCAGACTAGAGCCCATTCTTTGAAAGCGATGCTGGAGGAATTTATCCTAGCAATGGAAAAGGCGATTCGGTTCAACATCTATTCTGATACCTTGATGACTCCCATTCTCATTACTTGGGCTTATTATATCAAAGCCTACGAGAAAACGGCTTTTCAATGGGGCTTGCAAGCGGCTTTTCTCCTACTGCTACCATTGATCATAGGAACCCTTTCCTATTATTTCCAGCGGTATCAGCAGGAGCTTCGATTTGGTCAATACCTACAAAGACTAAAATCTATATTGAGAAGTCTTGAAGAGTGAGACGCTTCAAGACAAGGATAACTTCAACTATAAAAATTTCCATTTATGTTACAGAACAAATTCTTGCGAATACTACTTAAAGTGATAGGGGTCTCAATCATGTTATTGGCCTTCGTAATTCTCCCAGATTCTGCCCCATGGTATCATGAAGTATTGCTTTTTGATTTAGGGCTAGCGCTCCACTGTCTCCCAAAACTAATTCAGCGTTTTAGACCAACTGAATCTACCATTGTCTGATAAGCCCACAAAATTTATGTATTCCCCATTGAACTAGTGCGACAATAGATTCTCCTATTTTGCAGCGGTATCTTTTGGAACTAGACTTATCAGTTATCAATACCACATATGGATATCTCGGTTATTGCTCCCATTATCCAATTTCGACTTGCTGTGGCTGAACAACTCGGTGCAGATACCGCTAAAATAATGGAGCAGGCCCAAACTTTACCGGAAGATATAGTTGATCCAGAAAAGAGGATTTCCCTCACACAGGAGTGCAAGGTCTGGCAAGGTATTTTACAGGAAACTGGTCGAGAGGATATCGGACTCCTATGCGGGGAACGGCTCCCTATTCGTGTTGCTAACTTGATTGGTTATGTCATTATGAATGCTGGCTTCGCGGATCTATTTGACGCAGTTGTCCATTCGTAAGTCCGAACACTAGCTCTACACCTACTACTACCCGATTCGAGAGTAATTGTTTCCGGTAAACCAATGCGCCCTCCCAAACCCAGGTAGGCCTTTCCGCCAGTACATCAATCCCATCGAGAAAGGCCCCTCCAAAAAGTTGCTGTTGTCCTCCCGCAAGGCCGACGTACAAGCCATCGAAATGCTTCAAATGCTGTCCTTACAAGGAAAACGCAAGGGGAAAAAGGAGACACCATGTCCAATGTCTATTCTTCATTTTTATGTATTTAGAAATTAAAAAACATGTCCTTCTTTATTATCTAATGCCTGGCAAAGATGTAGGGGAATCCATACAAAGATTTGATCAATGGCGTATTTGATTTGACTATTTGCGCGAGGGATCTGATAGAGGCAACAATCAGGACTTTGATTGACAGGGAAGAATTAAGAAGAACTCAGTAGAGGGAACACTAGAGATTGGACAAAGTACCGTACTTTGCCAGCATAAGATGTGCCAATGGATAATAACCTTATCACTCACTATTCAGCCGTGTTAGCCGTTCACAATGTGACAGCATCCATTGATTTCTATTGCTATAAACTGGGCTTCGAGTTGTTGGACACCTACGGCAATCCGCCGTATTATGCAGAAATCAAGAGAGGAGTTGCCCAAAGTCTGATGTTATTGGATCAAAAGGCAGCGGGTACACCTTCCGGGCATGTCTCCCTAGCTTTTTACTCGGAAGACATTGATTCCTTATACGAGGAATTTCTGACTAAACAAGTCTCCATTAAAGAGGCCTTGGAGAATAAAGCCTATGGAATGCGAGAATTTCAGATTGAAGATCCTGATAAATACTTAATCGTATTTCGACAAAAAATGAGGTAGCTGGAGTCTAATGTAACGCTACAGTTTGTGAATTTCTGGTACCAGAAACCCAATAGCTCCGCCCACCAAAAAACCGGTCAACACATCCGTAAAATAATGTTTACCCGCTTTCACTCGCAGTAAGCCTGTGGTAGCAGGAATTAAGACAGCCGTAGTCCAGACCGTAGATTTCCATTTACTGTTTGGATTAAAATCTTCGAACATCTTCGCAGACAAGAAATACATGGCAGTAACCGTGGAAGTGTGGCCAGAGAAGAAAGACATCCTCGACTTTTTCGAAAGTTTCCGTTTAGCCTCGGTAAACTCATTATAGAGATAGGGGCGTTTTCGGCGAACCAGAACCTTGGTAATATCTGTTACCGCCGTATTCAATAGAAGCGTTTCCAACAATAAAATAGAACTCTTTCCTATCCCATCCTTAGGTCCGCTAAACACAACCGAAAGGGGAGGAGCCAGGGAGGAATACAGCAAGCCATCACTCCATTTTTTAGCTCCTAAAGAGCGATTGAAAGTAGCCGGTCGATCGATGGCTAATACATCATTTCTATTCAATTGACTCAATTCCTCAAAAGAGAGTGGTTGAATCTTTTTGTACTTAAGTTCGGCAAAGGTGATTAGGCTAATAGATGTTCCGAAAATAATCCCATCCTTAGCCCCGTCCAATTTATACGGAAAAGTCATCTGGGCATTAATATCAGGCAAGGAGAAAAATAACAGTAAGAGGGCAAATAGTGGAGAAGAGAAGTCAAAAAGGGCGCTACGAGTCATTTACAATATCAATTATGGGTTTGAGACAAAATGGGGAGCAAAGCAGGGGTCAAAAATAGTCGTTTCAGCGGGTCTTCACTAATTTGGCTCGATTTAAAAGTCATTTGTTACCTCAACATGACAAGGAAGAGCCAGCAGATTAGGTCAGCCTTGTCGAATGCCTCTACTTCGAAGGCAGCTGCTCTCCCTAGCAACTTGCCTTCAAAGTGGATATAGTCTCAGCCAAGGACTGGCAAATATACTTATACGGATTGCGGTATAGTTTGATTCCAGACACCTGTTTTGGCAGTAGCCTCCACATATTCTCTGAAGTCAGTAGCTGGTCTACCAAGTACCTTCTGTACATCCTGCGTCACTACCTGATTACTAGGATTTCCTAAAACTTCGCGGAAAAGGTAGTCGAACAACCAAATATAATCGCTGGAGACACCAGCTGCCTCCATCGTCTTGTTATATTCAGCCTGGGATACCGCTTGAAAATGGATTTGCTTTCCCGTACCTGCGGCAATTTCCTGTACCACCTCCTCAAACCTTAGTTTGCGGGGCCCCGTGATTTCGTAGGTTTTGTCGTTGTGTTTGTCATGCAGCAATGCCTCAACTGCTACTTCGGCAATATCACCGGTATCGACAAAAGGAATCTCCGCCTCGGGCATTGGCAAGGCTACATGTCCTGCCAAAATGGGCTCCAGCAAAAAGCTTTCACTAAAGTTCTGGTTAAACCAAGACGCCCGGACCAGGGTGTGGTCTAACCCTGAATTGGCAACGACTTCCTCACAGCGCTCCGCCTCACGTTCCCCTTTACCGGATAGTAAAACCAGTTTTTTGACGCCAGCTGCTTTCGCTGCTTCTACTAACCCCTGGATGGCCTCATAAGCGCCTGGAACAGCAAGATCTGGGTAATAACTAATGTAGACTTTGTCTATTCCAGCAAGAGCCTTGGGCCAGGCAGTTGGGTGTTCCCATGCAAAGGCGGGATTATTACTACGAGATCCTATTCTGACGTTTTGTTGGTGTTTTTGCAAACCTTCTACTACTTTTCGACCGGTTTTACCGGTTCCTCCGATTACTAAAATATTACTGGTCATTCGATTTTATTTTTTGTTGTTATTAATAATTGAGTATTTAGGCCACCTTGCTTTTGAGCTCACCTAGCCTTTTGAGTTTATTTTTTCGAAGCGGCTTCTTGATCAAGCTGATAAACCATGGCACGCCATAACCATTCTTGCCCAAATGCGCACCTCCAATCTGATATATAAAGGAGTTTCCTTTAACGCCATGTCCATCTAGTAGGCGATTGTAAAAATTGAAGAGGCATCCGATGAGTATGGCGTGATAGAGTGCTTCTTCTGTCCAGCCGGCGGCTAGAACCTTATCTACATCTTTTTGCAAGAGCTTGCTCGGTGTCAGGGTTAGCTTTTTCAGGTAGTGAAATAGAGGCTTGAGTTTATCGTTAATGGGAGCTTGATCGATATCCTTTATCAATTGTTCAATGGTCTCCGAATCCACACCAAATTGAGCTGCGACTGCCACATGCGAACCATAGCAGAACTGGCAGGCGTTGAGACCGGATACGTAGGCCGCCATGATTTCCTTTTCAACGGTAGATAAGGGCGATTTACCTCGCATAATTCTGTTTGCTACCTTATCTAAAGGCCCTAATTTTTTTCTGTCGTTAAAAGTGATATCCGTGATATCTGAGTTGTCATCTAAGTGCTTAAAGAATGGCATTTTTATTTAACTTTTATGGATGATAAATTCAATAGATTTATGAGGTCGAATTGGGAAAAATCGCGATTGCCGAGAGCAGGAAGGATAGTACTGCAAAGAGGGTCCTAATCCAGTGTAGACGGTTCCACTGTAATTCGTAAGAGCGTCTAAAGTCTTTGATTTCGGCTTCCCCGAGGCTAGATAAATCCAGAACATCTAAAGCATTATTGAGTGGTACATTGCCAAAGGCGGTCACCCCAAAGGTGCCGAACAGATAAACCAGAGTAGCGGCAAGTAAGAGCAAGAACTTTGGCCCAGATTGATACTGTTGAAAAGTACCAATCGCAAGGGCCAAAGGACTGCCCATAAAAATCAAATAAAATGCAGGGTTAAGTATCGCTCGATTGATCGCCTGCATGCTTTCCAAATAGGTGATATCGATCACCCTTTTCGTACCTGGGATAATGGAAACCGTCCAGGCGTAAAATAGTCCAGCAGATAGGCCGGTAAGGATAACGGCTGTCAGAAGCGTTATTGATTTGATAGAGATTTCCATGATTAAAAAGTGTTTTTAGATTTGAGCCAATGCTTAAGCGTTTCTAGCTCTTCGCCCGTCAATTTGACTTTATCACCTTTGGGCATACGCTGGAAAACGAAAACCTGCTTATAGATGCGCTTGGCATTTTTATCCATGTTTTTGAGCGAGAATACTCGTGAGGGATTCTTCTTGCGGTGGCAAAGGTTGCACTTGGATTTCAGCACTTCAAATGCCGCTTGTTTGAGTTTGAATTCAGAGCTGGAATCAGGCATGTGTTCCAGAGTATGCCCGGCAGCAAGAAGTGGCTGTCTATCCGCGACAATTGCGGAATAGGCTTGCAAAAGCCCCAGAACGATTAAGTGGATATAGATTGTTTTCATTTCACTTCTGTGTTGTTTACAGAAGCAAAATTGGAGGAATATAAGACTGGATACTTGACAGTCCGCGCCAATCTTATGACACTTTAAGCCAAGAAGGAAGTTTCAGTACAATTAGCGACGATTTCGGTAATCTAGGGGAGATTGTCCCGTCCATTGCTTAAAGGCGCGACTGAAGGCGCTTTGTTCAGAGAAACCGGTTTGAAAGGCAATTTCACCTATGCTGCAAGAAGAGTTTTTGAGCAAATCGATGGATATCCTTTCCTGGGTTTGCTTGACCAGGTTTCTAAAGGTGAGCCCGCTATCTGATAATCTTCTGGTTAGGGTACGGCTACTCATTCCCATATGTTCGCCGATCTGCAGGATGCTGGGAATGCCGCTTGGCAAGGCATCCTTGATGAGTCTTTCGACATCAGATGCTATCTTGTTAGAACTGACCTCAATCCCCTTCGTTTCTTCTTCTACTCTTTCCAGCAGGAATTTATTGATGCTGACGTCCGCCTTGGCGGTGCGTGTTTCAAGATCAACCGTCTTGTAGACCATAAAATCGTGAGGCTGATCGAAAAGGATAGGGCAATTAAAAGCTTCTTGATGGCTTTTGAGGTTCAGCGGAGGCGAATGTTTAAAGGAGACGCGCTGGGGTTCGATATGGCTTTTTTCAGTCATAGCCTTTAGCACTACGACAGTAGCGGAGAAGGTGGCCTCGTTAGATAGAGATACACCCCTGCGATAAGCATCTCGGTAAAGAAAGACCTTCGACAGGTCTCCTTCTTTTTCCACTTTAAATACATAGGTATTGGATAACAGTTGGAAATAGCGCTCGCTACGTTCATAAATCTCTCCTGCTCTTGAACAAGTTTTCCAAGATAACCCTAGGACACCATAATCGTCCATTTTCATTTCCTGCCCCACTCGCACAGCAAAACCTGGCCCTAAGGCGTCATCCAAAAACTCATGCAAATCGAAGAAATTGTCAGCGGGGACTGCCTGTACTTTATCTAAGGAGTCAAAAGGTATAGGTAAGTTCTTAAAGTCACTTTTGGTCATCCCTTCTACTAAGGCATGATCAATAATTTTTTGATACAGGCTTATAGAGATATAATTCATCAACCGAGCTATGATTTTACCCCTGTCATTAGTGGCGGCAGTCACAAGGTGTAAAAATAGCCCATTAGACTCAATGTTTCATAGGGTAGGGGTGCAAAATAATCCTACTACAAGAAATCAATTGGAAAAGTCCAAATTCAGTCGCACGAAGAAACTACGACCAGGACTAACAGGAATTGTACCCGTACCTCCGCTATGCACACTGCCTGCTGATCCATTTTGCTGTACGGCTTGCACATTTAAGATATTCCTGACTCCAGTTGTAAGTTGAATTCGCTTTTTCCACCACTTCGGTAATTGGATAGAACCATCCAGCATCCAAAACCCCTTTTGAGTTCTCTGTCGTGCTATGGTATTCCCGTTATTGTCCGTATCTGGATAGAAGGTAATCTGGCGATCATTATACCGCAAAAACACAGAAGCATTCAGTTGAGGCTTTTCCCATAGATATCGACACTCGGTATTCCATTCGTAGGCGTAACTAAATGCAGTTACATTCGGCTCTGAAGAGGAAAGCGGGTTATAATAACCGATCATAGCCGATCCCATTTGCCAATGAAATGCCTTGTACCTTCCACTCCACTGTAACTGAATACCTTGGGTTTTGTAAACAGCTTGATTAAAGTAGGCAAACTGGAGGGTAGATGTATCGGTAGCTGGAGTGATGCCTGAGGAGCTCTCGATGAATTCGAACAACTCAATTTTATCTTGAATACGATTGTAAAAACCACTCAACTTGGCGCTCCACTTGTTTTGGTTTTTTCCAGCTAGGTATTGTAGATTAAACTGAACATTATCAGCCTGCTCAGCCTGAAGATTAGGATTGCCAATGATATAGTGATTCACATCAACGAATTCAAAGAAGAGCTCCTTCAGATCAGGGCTTCGAAATCCTCGTCCGTAAGCTCCTCTGAGTATCCAGTTTGGATTCCAGGAATACTTCAAGTTAAAGGACGGAATTAAGGGACTCTCATATTTGGTGTTGTAAGCATATCGTAGTCCTGTTTCTACCGTTAGATTTTCTGATAAGCGATATCTTAAAGTGCCAAAAACAGCATAATCCCCCAGTCGACTAAAATTTGATCTCCCACTCTCCGGATCGCTTATCCTTTTTCCTTTGGCTTGATCATTACGAAGATCTATGCCAAGTTGAAAATTAAATGGATGGTCAATATAACGGCTAGCAAGAGTTGCCCGTAGCATATAACTATCGAAGAAAGAAGAGTCTTGTTGGCCCAATTCTTCTTCCAAGGTCCCTTCTTCTAAATTGTTTCGGAAAGTATTTTTATGCCGGGTGAAGGCATTGAAAGCAGCAACAGCTTTAAAGTAGTGATGTTTTGCTATATCCCCTTGAAAGCCTAGAGCGTGATCCTGGCGCAGGGTCTGATAGCGATCGTCAAAGGCGTAGGGTTTGAATTGGGGACGCCGAACATTACCTAGATTATCCACCTGCTCATCAAAGTAGTTGAAGGTATAACGTAAGCTTTGTTCTTCGCCTAATTGAATGCCCAATGAGGCGGTAGCAAACCATTGTTTCTTGGGGTTCCAAAGCACCGAACGCGTGCTATCTTCACTGTAGCCCGAAAACCGATCCTGCCCTGCTTTAAATTGCCAGAGGAGTTTATCTTTCCATCTCCAGCCTAGGTGCCCACCAAGGCTATTCTCACCTCGGCTTTCCCACTGGGTATTAAGTCCGATCGAAAGTGGTTTAAGCTGGGATTTCTTACTAATCAGATGAATGACTCCACCAAGCGCGTCCGTTCCATAGCTTACTCCCAAGGGGCCTTGCACAATCTCAATTCGCTCAATATTTTGCAAATTAATCTGACTCAAATCGATATTCCCTCCTTGCCTGCCAATAATAGGTACACCATCCAGCAGAATTTTGACATTTTGGCCACTAATCCCGCCTAAGCTAAGGCTACTCCCCAATACTACATCTTGTTGAATCCGAATACTGGGCTCCTGTTGAAGCAATTGCGCCAGATTGTTCGCGCCTCGGCGCTCAATCAGTTCTCTCTTTATGACACGTATGTCTTGAATAGCGTTGCGGCTATCCGTTGGAGCATATTGGGCCGTAACCACTACATCCTCCAGGTCAATACTCCAGGCCAGGGTATCGGCTGGGTCTTGCGACAGCACAGAGGTATGGTATAAAACAAGGATTCCCAATAGGTAGATGTTCTTACTACTCATTCGTCGTTTTTGGTGTGGAAGTTTGGGGCACAGGAGGAGGTTTGATTCCATTATTTTTCTTGCAAACGACTCCGTAATATCGAGTCATCCCGTTGCTACTGGATTGATCAAAAAAGGTTAGGACTTTGTGCTTTTGGAATTTGGCTTTATCGCCACTGATTTTGGGTTGATTCTTCTGATTCATACAACAGAAATACTAAAACGGATTAACCGTAGTGATTGAATAAGGTGTTAGCTTTCTTCGGCCAATGGAGATAATTTTTCTACCACATTCCTCCATTCCTTTAGCTCTGGCAGGCCTGGCTTACGCTTTCCAAAACACTGCATTATGATACTTCCTTCTATTCCAAAAACCTCCAAGCTTGTTACTACACCGTCAGCTGTTGGTTTTTTCACAATCCAAGCCTCTGACACGCCGTGCATATTTAGGTGCAAATTGAAAAGAGGATCCATGACATTAAACCAGTGTTCTAGTTCGACGATTTTCTGAATTGTTCCTGTATGAATTTGCAAACAGCCAGCATTCCCTACAAACACCATAATCGGTATATCTGCAGCTGAGACGGTCTTGAACATCTCCGGGATAGCAGAATTCTGAATACGCCAAGCATATCCATTCGGAGCCAGCTGTAGAGCTTGCAAACGCCCAAGTTTATATTGCTTAAGTAGTGGATAGAAATCATGGGTATCCTTGAGTTGGAGCCAATCGAGTTGGAATTGTCGACTACGCGGGTTCGAGAGCTTCGAACTAGCTTTTTTTAAGGTTTTCTCTTGTTTAGGTTTTACCAATCTTTTTTGATTAGCAGCACGATGGCTTTCAAGTAGTTGGTGGAATGCAATAGGGTTTGATTTTGGCGTTAAGTACACCTTATGTACAGCTTCTCCGTAAGCATTAAAAAATTGGAAACTATGCAAAACGCTTTTAGGCTTGACCATTCTAACTGCATAAGCATACTTCCATTGTTTCATGAAAAAACGAAGGTCAATATCTTCATTCACCGCCACGCCCATTTCCCCATCCTTGAAGAAGGAAATATTACTGTAAACCCCTTTTCGCTCATGCACCACAAATTCATTGCGAGTTAGCGCCATTACCCGATCTAATTGATGTAATCGTTTGATCAGTTCTTTCCAATCCCCAGAGAGTCGAACTACGTCTCCACCTAAGTTAAGCTCTACCAATTCTAACTCCGAAACATGGAGTTTTTTGGCAGCATCGCGAATCCGGATACGAGGTTCGCTAGATCTCAATTCATCATAACGCGCTTTCAAGGGTGCAAAGGTTAGCATAAGAGGTTTTTTATTGCTTATAGTTATTAGAGGTATATTAAAGACCCAATGTTTTTTGACTAATGCTTATTCATTAATCAATTGTTCCGCTTTATATATGAGATAAGCTTGTTCTGCTAAGTTTTGCATAGCAGTAGTTTCATTGTAGGAAAAAACGAAACGCACCCCTGGAAGTGAAGTATCCAACCATATGTTTTTATGATTATCCTTACCTTCTTCTCGATAGTACCTTCTAATATCTGTTAGCGTTCGAATCAACTTAAGGTATTCCTCCTCACTTTTGACTAAAGCGATATTCCCAAAAACGATCTGAAAAGTTTGGCAGCAGTCACAAAAAGAAACAAAGCCACCTGCCTTTTCCACTAGTAGGTTATAATTATCCATGTATTAGATGGTTAAGGTTGTTATCAACTAAATTAATGGGTCACCATAGAGCGGTACAATTTGAGGTTTTCCCGTCGAAGGATGACTTTGGACCTGCACGGGCATCCCAAAAGCTTTTTTTAATGTTGTTGGCGATGAGCATCAGGCTACTAGATCCCTCCGCTATAATCTCACCCTGTTTAAGCAGTACAAGCTGGTCCGCATACTGTGCTGCAAGGTTGCTATCAAGCATCACCATTAATACGCCTAAATCGAACTGTTGAACCGCTTTTTTCAGGCATTGCAGCAGTTGATACTTTTGCGCAATATCGAAGCTGGCGGTAGGTTCATCCAGGAGCAATAGTTTAGCTTGCTGGGAAGTTTGCGAATACAATTGTGCCAGAACTCGTGCAAAATGGACCCGCTGCTTCTCTCCACCAGAAAGGCCAAATACAAATCGTTGAGCAAAGGCCCTCATTCGACTTGCTCAAGACACTAATAAGCTATTTTCCCAAGTAATCTTCTCTCATTCTTCTTGCCAAGAGGGAAAGCGCTCAAACATTACGATCTCAATAACTGTCAGGTCAAAGTCCATATGGGTATGCTGACCCAGCACCGCCCACAGTTCCCAAAAAGATTCCAGCAACGGCAAAAGCCATCGCTCTACTTGTTACCACAATCAATGCTGGCTCAGCCAGAGCAACTAGAAAATTCTTGGGAGGCGGATATTCCACAACAAATAGTCGAAACGCTTTGTACTGGAATGGTCCGACACTCCCAAGATACTGGCTATAGATTCAATCACATCATTAACTCCAATAGAATAAGCTCCTACGAAAAGAGAGGATAGCAAGCAACCCAATAGAGCAATGCTCAAGCTCATATTGGACAATAATCGCTTGCTCCAGCATCTTGCTGAAAAAACTTCTCTTCTTTTCGGCGGCGCGCTCATCTTAATTCTTCTAAAGTCACCTTCCCAACTGGGGATTTAAAAAGGCCAACTCGAAGGTCAACAACTCTCAGTTGGGTCGGTGATAAATCAACTAGTAAAAACTCATACAAAAACATTACTTATACTGCGCTTTAAACTCGAATTTCTCTGTTGAAAAGTTAGGAGCCGCTGAGAAAGACCTATTGCAGCTCGAGAAGCCCTCGGGGTAAAATCCAGGAGATACAGCCCGTCCATAGCAATGAACTGCTCTCGCTGACCAGCAGTAACCTCCTTCATTCCCGGGGTTTCCTGCAATCCTGCCCATCCACCAATACTCTCCGAAGCAAGCGCCATGAAACCGTCAAATTCATCCACCGTACTTTTCCCTACAGTCCATTCGATCATCGCAGCAGCCGGTGTTTCATTCTCTGCCACTATCATACTCCCCGTTCCCCTCGCATAAATAAAGAGCTCGGATAGTAGTGTCCCGAATTGTGAAATTTGTTTTTTTAAGGTTTCCAAATCAGGAGGGATGCGAGTCTGAAAAGATTCAGCATAGTCTGATGGACCCAACACTTCGGCTATCTCTTGCGCCCTGACTCCCGGATTATCCAACTTGTATTCCTGTTCGAGGAAAGGGATTTTTATACCACTTTCCGCTAGCTTTGCAAGTGGATTTGCATATTCCACACTTTTTGCTTCGATAATTAAATCAAGGTGTAATCCGAGGGCAGCTTCGATATTTAGATTTTGCACATGGCCCAGGAGAGGAAGGCGCTCCAAGGGTTCTGATGGAAAAGTACTCGTTACATCTATACCTAGAACTTGATCGCCTTTACTCATCGCAAATAATAGTTCGCTGATCGCACCGCAAAGGGATACCATTCGCTCATAAGCCTCTTCTTTCGCGGGAAGCTGACCCTGGTCTTCTCCGGTAGATGTTCCCTGGCAAGCTAGTGGCACCAAGGAAAGAAGGAGTAAAACCCCGGCTAGGTATTTTTTGATCATAGTTGTGAGTTAGATTGTCATATTTAATGCAAGAGGTGACATTACCAACTCCTTATTTGATAAGAATAGCTTGCGTAAATTGTCCCGAGGCAGTACTTAGACGAAGCCAATATTGGCCGGCAGGAAGGGTTTGCGGTAGCTGCAATGTATAGGCATTAAAACCAGCCTCCGTCGACATTGTATAGGACCAGGTCATTTGTCCTAGGGTATTAAACAAGTTCAACTGCCCCGCTCCCAAGGAGGTGACTAAATCAAGACTGAGGGTAAGGGTATGATCAAAAACAGGGTTCGGATAAACCGCCCAACTTGCACCTTGTGGCGCCAGATTCTCACTTGAAGACAAAATGCCCAAATCCGATTGCTCAAAGGTGGCCGTTCCCGTTCCAGAGCCTGAGAAATCAATAAAAACCAATTTATACAGTTGATCATTAGGCATTTTCACTACATAACTCAAGCTATCTCTCAAAAACCAGCCGGATGTAAAATCAAACCCTTTCCAATCTGAACCAATCACATCTATTCTATCTTCAAAATTCAAGGACGTTGTTTCATCTACCTCATTGGTAGCTATGCCCCGTACTTCTGCAACTGCAACGGAAGGATGATTCAATAACCCCGTCACATCGTAGTTAATAGTGCCTCCTTGCCCATCATTGAGCGGAACATTGTAGCGACAAAAAACGAGGTCCCAATTTTCGGGAACGGCATCGATCGTACTATTTGAAGAAAAAGAAAAGAAAGCCAGCCCACCATCAGCAAATTCCGTCTTATTAACTGTAGCGGCCAACTCATTGCTACCATCAAGGTCAGCATGTCGCAAATAATAAGTGTTGATGACCAGAGAATCGATCGAGAGCTTCTTGAAACTCCCATCTCGCATTTTTAGTACAAAAACCTGTTTTCCTATTACTTGATTAATACTGGGATTGTAAGCCCCCCAACCGTAATCCAATGGGTTATTGACATCACGGGTATTATTTAAGGCGCCATAGGTCCAGGACTCTTCTGTGTTGAAAATGCGATCGGTTACATCTGATTCTTGAATGACATCCGTAAAAACATTGGTGGGAGCGAGGTATAGTTCTACTGCAGGTGGAGCATTTTCGGTTGACAAAGGGGTGGACTCATTGATGTGAATACCTGCATCTTGTAGGCCAAAGGCCGTAAAAGCAATATCCCAGCTTTCATTTGGTATGGCAACGGGTTCTCCTTCTCCCAATTCAAGATAAACTTGTTGAGTATATTGGTTACCTGTAGAGATTTCTCGATACGTCTGACCTTGCAAGAGATATCCCCAACTTAGAAGAAACAGTAGGTGTAGGTATACTTTCATATAGATTGTTTTTATTTAGACAAAATCTTAATAGTGGCAAAAATAGAGGGAGAATCATATTCAGGCAATACCTACTGTTTGTACAATTCTTAGGGATCAAGTTGCCTCATTCTTGATAGTATTAGGTAAGAAACATACCTAATCATAGGTAACCAAAAGTAGCTTGGATTTGAACCCTGTCGTCGCCTACTTCGCAGCTCATAGCTCTGAGTGCCTGAAAGTGGATCAGGCAGAAAAGTGCGTCTAGTCAGATATCCAATGAAAGGAGAAAAGAACGGAGATAGTCGAACACAATCAAGCAAAGTGCGAAGGCCCTTGACCTAATAAGGTGGAATCTGCAGATGAGAAAATGAGTGAGAACCTAAGAATGGTTTTGTCGCCAATCGGCAATAACAGGTACAAGGGTTATGACTATTCCATAGGAGAACATTACTACTACTAACCATACTATTGCCCCGGTAAAGGTCCCCCAGCTCGAAGCAAATAAAAAGTAGGCAAGAACCAACAGCACATAGGCTAAAGCTCGTGTTAAGAACTTGTCACGACTGGCCAATTCCTTCACCTCTGGCCATTGTTGAGGAAAATACTTCGATTTACTGTATAAAAAAAAGCAGGCAATACATGTAATAATAACTCCCATTATAAACGTCTATTTCTGTTTTGGAATAAATGATAAAAGTGACTTGAATAACTCAAACAACTAGGGCTTATTCAACAATTGGTGATAGTTGGGAATCAATCGTCCTGTGGTTTTCATATAGGCCAGGTATTTTTCGCCGAACTGTTGAACCATCATTTTTTCTTCGACGGAAACCCTAATGAAATACAAGAAACCAAAGCCAACAATTCCTGCTAATCCTCCAATAAAATTGTTAAGCAATAAAGCTTGCAGACAAACCCATAACCAGATAGCACTATACATAGGATGTCGGATCCGCTTGTACACGCCCTTCGTAATCAGGGTGTGCTCTGCTCTCAATTCCAGGGTCGGAGACCAATTGAGTCCCAGGTCTTTATGTGATCGGTAAAACAACCATAGAGAAAGGGGAGCTAGAGCTATACCGAGCAGATGTAGAGATATAGGAAGTTTATAGTTGGCAAAATTCAGGATCGGTGTAAAGACGAACATTAGTGGTAAAATAGCCATGCCTAGATAAGCTCCCAAAAGCACAGTTTTTTCTAATCCTGTTTTGTAATCTTGGATAATTACATTGTCCTTTTTTCGCTTACTGTAAGGGCTCCGAATTACCCCAGTAGCAAGCCAAAATATCATAAATACAACTTTTAATATCAACGTACCCATAGTGATAAAATTTCTTGTTTCCAGCCTTCAGGTGAAGCTTTCAATACTTTACAAAACACGCTTTCGTAAGCGGATACTGAAAATGTAGTATGCCAAACCAATAAGCAGAAGCCAAGATAAAATGACTCCTGTTGATGTCTGCCAAGTTACTTGGTAGCGAAAAAATAGCGCATGGAACATAAATAGAAACATCAGGGCTGTGATGGCATAATTAAAGTACTTCCACCATCCCTTAGGTTTCTTTTGCTTTTCTTCCTTTTGGTTTATGGTGCGCTTCACTGCAATCCAAATACCTGATAAAACCAAGGATGAAATTCCGAACCCCATAAAAAACCAAATGACCTTAGTGAGCAGGCCTCCCCAATACCCAAAATGTAATGGATCTGCAATATCATTTAGCCAGGTCTATATATTTAGGTCTTTTGCATTCTGTGTGGCTAATACTTCATAGGTGAAAGGGTCTAAATAGACACGATTTGCTCGGGGTCGAACCAAAGGAACCTCATTGGCACCATATAGGTATATGGAACTACCAGCTCGATAAGGAGAACCGATCCTTTCTACTTCAAACCCATTTATTTGGCCCTTGGCCACACTTATCGCTCGATCGTAGTCTACGGTGTAAGTAAGGTTTTCCCAGTCTTCTGCAGCCTTGTCGATCTTTGGTGCTTCAAAGCTGATATATTGACTAACTCCTCCAACATCCGCCCGTTCTATAAAGTACCATATTCCTGTCAGGGCAAAAAGTAGGGCAAAGGGGATTGACCAAAGTCCAACTAGTCGGTGAAGGCTCCTAAAAAAAACAAGTATTCCTTTGCCTGTTTTTAGCACAAAGAGTTTGCGATACCATTTTTTGTAGAAAACTAAAGCTGTCGAAAACGCAAATAATAAAAGGAAGCCAAAAAATAGGACAGTGAAGTGGCCAACTTGAAATGGGATAAACAAATAGTAGTGTAGGTCACGAAAGTATCGTTGGATTGTTATCTGAGCCTCCCCCTGAATCTCCCCAGAATGCGGGTTGACAAAAACGTAGGTTCTAAGTCCATCCCTTCGCACGTGTACTAGATCACATAGATAGGGGGGACCAGCTTGGGACCAGTAAGTAATTTCTCCTTTTGGGTATTGCTTCTTAATTCTGTCTCTGATGAGGTTTCGTGATGCCCATTCTTCCTTTGGAACGATGCGCATTTTACAGTTAAAGAGCCAATCTAATTCATTGCTGATAGTAGCCAGAGTTCCAGAAAAGCACACAATAAAGAATAAGATGCTGAACTGAATACCAATCCAACTGTGGATCGCAAAAAACGTTCGCTTATTCCATAGCATCCTGTCTTTTCTTTAAGTGATCCTTCAGCCTTTTGTGGACATAAAGGAATTGAAGCCAATCTTTGAAAAGGGAATTATCTTTTAGGATTTCAACTATTAAGATTGATTCTAAATAAGAAACATGAAGGCAAATGTAAATGATAGTATGGAAAGGACAAATACTGAAATTTAGGGACTACTCCGCCGAATAATAGGTACTCCATAGGCTACCATTAGGTACCATATCTCATACCTAATTTCATAATATCATTGGTGGCAATAGCTGGTGATGCCATTCTAATTATTACCTAAGCTTAGGTATTTGACGCAGATTGGGAAAGCTCTAATCTTGCACTAATTCTTAATAAGTCCAAATAAAGGTTATGAAGCAATTAAACGTCCTTTCTCTGATCCTGATGATAGCAGTGATTTGTTTCACAGCATGTGAAAAAGATCCAGAGATCATTACTGAAGTGGTTACGGAAATAGTAAGAGACACTATTACTGTAGAATCCACTGCCTCCTTAAAAGTTCAAATCCAAGAAAACTACGCAGACTTAGTTTATTATAACTACCTAGACTCCTATAATGCCGCAGCAGAAATGAGAACGGCTATTGATGAATTTGTCGATAACCCAACAGCAGAAGGCTTTGATAAGGCTAAACAATTTTGGCTACTAGCTCGTGAGCCATATGGTCAAACGGAAGCTTTCCGATTTGCGAGTGGGCCGATCGATGCGGAAGATGGTCCAGAAGGTTTACTAAATGCATGGCCACTTGATGAGTCCTATATAGATTATGTAGATGGAGATGTCATGGCAGGGATTATCAACGATCTCAACACTTACCCGACTCTTGACAAAGCTTTGTTGGAATCACTCAATGAGGCTGGTGGAGAGGAGAACATTAGTATCGGATACCACGCGATAGAGTACCTGCTCTGGGGGCAGGATTTGACTACTCCTTCTGAGCTTCAGAAAGGCCAGCGTGATTTTACAGATTTCACTTCGGCTACCAATGCTGATCGCCGTGGTCAATACCTTAAGATCACAGCGGAACTTATCCTGGATCATTTGCAACTTATGCTCGATGCATGGGACCCAAATAAGGATGGAAATTATCGAGCCGATTTCTTAAAACTTAGCTCTGATGAGGCCATCACAAACTTGCTAACAGGTATTGGAACTTTAGCAAAATCTGAGTTGGCTGGGGAACGAATCTTCACTGCCTATGACAACAAAGACCAAGAGGACGAGCACTCTTGTTTTAGTGATAATACGCACCGGGATACTCGATTAAACGCGATCGGTGTTCGCAATGTGTACACAGGCTGCTACATCAGAACTGATGGTATATCTAAAATCGCTGGTGCCTCCTTAGTAGATCTAATGAGTATTGTCGATCCTGCCTTAGGTAAAGTGGCAGTAGCGGAGATGAATGAAGCATTAGCAGCTGTAGAATCTACCGCTATTCCCTTCGATTTTGCTATATCCGATGATAGCACAAGACCAGATGTCCTGACTGCGGTAACTGAATTGCGAGAATTTGGAGACAAATTATCCGAAGTCGGTACTAAATTAGGTTTAACAATCAATACTGATCTGCCAGAATAACCCCGCAAAATCCATTCCCTACATCTCGACTCAAGAAGTGGTTCATATCGCTTCTTGAGTTTGCTATTGTAAGTACTATGCTTGATCGCTCAATCAAGATATTTCTATGATACACCGTACTGTAATACTTATATTGTCTTGCTTACTCCTACTTACCTCATGTAAAAAGGATCTCCCACTGGTAGAAGAAAAACCACCACCAGTTTTGGAAGCAGAAGCAGGAGAAGAACTTTCTGGCGGTCAGGTAAGCGTCCGAGATGCAACACCCAACGCTTTCGGCTTTCAAGCAGCTGGATTAGCTGACTTCGATCAACTTCTTTTTTTTGTCGGAAACTCTTTCTTCAATCAAAACTGGGTTAGCTCCCCTGCCTCCACCACTGCCAGAGATGGCCTCGGTCCTTTCTTCAATGCACGATCCTGTGCTTCCTGTCACTTTAAAGATGGTCGTGGTAGGCCGCCGCTGTCCCCGACAGAAAAGGGTAGGGGCTTACTTCTTCGATTAAGCGTACCCGGCGTGAGCAGGTACGGCGGTCCAAAGCCTGATCCTATCTACGGTCATCAATTGCAAGACCAAGCAGTTTTGAATCTGGAACGCGAAGGAGATTTTGATATCATTTACACCGAGTTGCCAGGAAAATATCCGGATGGAGAAACCTATAGCTTGCGAGTGCCTCATTACCAATTAACGAAGCTATTTTATGGAGAGATCGATCCACAAGTACGGATTTCCCCGAGAGTCGCTCCCCAAATGATTGGCCTTGGGTTACTGGAAGCCCTGGATGAATCCACCATCCTCAGCTTTGCTGATGAAGCTGACCAAAATGGAGATGGCATTTCCGGGAAACCAAACTACGTTTGGGATTTTGTGAATAAGCGAGTGAGCTTGGGGCGATTTGGTTGGAAGGCTAATGAAGCTTCTGTATTGCAACAGGTGAGTGGTGCCTTTCTCGGTGACCTTGGCATAACCACTTTTGTATTCCCTGACGAAAATTGTGTAGAAGGTATAGATTGCGATTCCATACCCAATGGGGGAGATGTTGAAATAGACGATGATGACCTTGAGAAAGTAGCTCTTTACTCCTCAGTCCTTGCCGTTCCAATGAGAAGAGATTGGGAAAATAAAGAAGTCCTGCGCGGGAAAGCCAAATTCAATGAGATAGGATGCGCCTCTTGCCACATACCCAAAATGAAAACAGGCATCCACCCTAAATTCGATGCTCTTTCTGAACAGACTATCCGTCCTTACACAGATTTACTTTTGCACGATATGGGAGATGAATTAGCCGACCATCGGCCCGACTATGAAGCGGATGGAAATGAATGGCGCACTCCTCCGCTTTGGGGGGTCGGTTTATTCCAGACCGTGAATGATCATACTTTCTATCTACATGATGGAAGAGCACGAAATTTGGAAGAAGCCATTCTCTGGCACGGTGGAGAAGCTACAGATGCCAAAGAATCGTTTAAGCAGCTGTCTAAAACAGAGCGATCTCAAATCATACAATTCTTAAATTCCTTATAATGCAGAAATCTATTTGGTTTAGTTTCTTGATCAGTCTTTCTGTTCTCCTTGTTGGGCTTTACAGCTGCAATAAAAAAGGTGATGAAACACCAGCGCCTCCAGAAGAAAAGACATTTGACCGAGCCGCTATGTTAGTCAATATTTTTGATCAAGCAGTCCTACCCAGCTACGAAGCCTTTATCCCACTAGCCCAAGATCTAGCTACGGCTGCGGCGAGCCTATCGGAGTCCCCCAGTCAAGCCACATTAGAAGCTGCACAAAAGGCCTGGAAAACTGCAAAACTGCGATGGGAAACAACGGAGGTTTTTGATTTAGGTACGGTAAGTGATCTGTTCTTACACAACAAGATTGACAAGTTTCCGCCGAAATTGGCCTTCTTAGAAACAAACCTCGATAGTGACAATACCTTGGATCAATCCTTTGTCAATAATTCTGGCAGTACCGCCAAAGGGTTTGCCGCCTTGGAATATTTACTGTTTCGATCAGAAACAGGCGGAGATATTCTTGATCAATTCACCTCGAACCCAAGGCAAGGGCAATATAGAACGTATGTAAAAGGACTAGCTGATGATTTAGTGGTGCAAATATTAGCAATTCAACAAGAAATCGAAGCAGAAAGAACCGATTGGATCAGCAAAACGGGAGACGGTATTAGCGGATCGATTAATGAATTAGCCAATGCCCAAGTAGCCATACTGGAAGAAGTAATCAGCAATAAGATTCATCGCCCTTTAGGATATGACAATGATGGGATTCCAGAACCAGAAAGCGTGGAATCACCCTATGCTGCCATCAATTTTGAAGCCATCAAAGCTAACCTGGAGGGAGTAGAAAAAAGTTTCAGGGCAGATGAGAATGGACCCAACATTTTTGATTTGTTGGATTTTGTTCAAGCACAGCAAAATGATAAAATCAGTACAACTATTCAAGGTGCTTTTGCCAATAGTTACCAATTGATCGATTCTTTTTCTAATACCCTAGCTGAAAGCGTGATCAACGATAAAGCAGCTGTAGAAATACTCAGTGAAGAGATATCCAAGATATTAGTGGCGATAAAAGTAGATATGACTAATCAACTGGGCTTGACTATAGTCTTTAATGATACGGACGGGGACTGATCAAGGGCATCTTTAACTACTAGATATTAAGTGCCACTAATCAACATTTGGAACAAGGCTAGGAAATCGCTTCAGCAGGAAGTGAACCCACTACCTTTGGCCATTTTTCGAATTGCCTTTGGGCTACTGATGGTCATATCTCAGTGCCGCTTTCTTGCCAAGGGGTGGGTGGAAGAACTCTATTTAGGTCCAGGCTTTCATTTTACTTTTTCGGGCTTCCATTGGGTAAAACCACTACCCGAACTAGCCATGTATGCCTGGGTTTTTGGCACTATTGTATTTGCCCTCCTAATAGCCTTAGGACTCTGTTATCGATGGGCTACAGTGCTTTTCTTTTTAAGTTTCACCTATTTAGAGCTCATTGATAAGGCTTACTATCTCAACCATTACTATTTCATCTCGCTGGTCGCTTTTTTGCTGATTTTCATTCCTGCGCATCACGCCTATTCCTTGGATAGCTGGCGGGTAGGAGAGGGCATGCGAAAGGTTCCTCGTTGGAGTATTGATGCTATCCGCTTGCAATTAGGATTAGTCTATTTCTTTGCTGGAATTGCAAAAATCAAGTATGACTGGTTAATCCTGGGACAACCCTTAAAGATCTGGCTTGCTGCCCGGACCGATCTTCCTGCTATCGGTCCACTTTTTGAACACGAATATGCGGCCTATCTTTTCAGCTGGGGAGGGATGATCTATGATCTTTGCATACCCTTTTTCCTGAGCATGGCTAAAACCCGAAAATGGGCCTATTTGGCAGTGATAGGCTTTCATGTCACAACTTATGCCATGTTTTATATCGGCATGTTCCCTTGGGTAATGATAGCTAGTACGCTGATATTTTTCGAAGCTAAGGATTGGTATCGAATCTTTCCTAAGCTAAAGAAACAAGTGTTTAAAAGAGGTTATAAAAGAGGCAACAAGTTCTGGAGTATTTGGTGTTTGATGCTCTATTTTGGTGTTCAGTCTTTCCTACCTATCCGACATTTTTTCCACCCTGGAAATGTTCTTGAAAATGAAAAAGGTCTGCGATTTGCTTGGCACGTAATGCTGATGGAAAAGAGCGGGCATGTGGAGTATACATTGACAGATCAAATTACAAAAACAAGTTGGAAGGTTCTACCCTCTACTCACCTCACCCCAGTACAAGAAAAGCAAATGTCTTTCCAATCGGATATGATTATCCAATACGGAAAATACCTACAAGAAGAACACTTCAACAAAACTGCTCGACACTGTACCGTAACGGCTAAGAATTGGACTGCCTTAAATGGTAGGCCATCTAAACTAAAGGTTTTTTCTGCCGATCAATTCGAATAAGACAAGAATTTCCATAGCGAGTATTCAGAGAGTGGGTTTGATCCAAAGTTAGCGGCCAAGTTTAGGGATAATTCTCCCTGTATCTTGCATGTACAGCCAATAAGACTTACCAAATTGCTTAACCAACAAATCCTCCTCCTTTTCTACTCGACTAAAGTAGAAGTAGGCAAAGGCCAGCAAACCAGAGAACCCAGCTACCCAGTTGGTCAGAATGAAAGGATGACTGATGGCCAAAACCCAAAGGCTGCTGTACATCGGATGCCGCACTTTCTCATATATCCCATGAGTAATGAGTTCCTTAGCTTGGCCTTTGAGGATCTTTGGAGACCAATTACTTCCCAGGTCATGATGCGCTCTATAGAAAACTATCAGACCTAGCGCATAGAGGATACATCCACCGATATTCAATACGAGTGGTAGTGTATAATCAGCAAAATTTAGCCAGGGTGTAAAAATATAGACCAGGGGCAATCCCAACATCCCCAATTTGGCTAGGAATGCGATCCGATTTTTAAACCAAGCTCTAATGAACAGTTGGCTTTTACTTTTTATATTGCCATCTAAATGTTGCCAACGAATTGTACTCTTTATCAAGTTAACTACGATAAAGAAAATCTGTAAAAATAAGTTGATCATCTCTCCACTTAATTGAGTTCAAAAAAATTCTCCTGGATTAGTTCTTTTCGACTTTTTATCAATAGTTCGTTGAGTTCACTTAGTTCTTCATAACTCAATAAAAACGAAATCCCTTGATAAGGGGTTCCTACTTCTAACATGCGCTTGACAGGATCTCCCTTGCCAAAGTATTGCCCCGTTAAATGGTCAATGAAGTCCGTAAACTGAATAAACCCAGGAGTAGTAAGATTAAGAATAAAGTTTCCGAAAGAAAGTTGAAACGTCCTTTTCACAGGACTATATAAGGTAAAGCCAGATTTACTTGTACCTAGTAAGTTCGTTTTATTCATATTCCAAAAGGTTGTTAAAGTTGTATTAGCTCATTATTTAGACAAATTCTAAACAACGAATTTCACAAATTCATCTGTGTATTTCAATACCTAAGTTCAGGTACTAACTGACGACTGAGGGCCTACCTAACAATAGGTAGTCGACGCTAGAATTAAGTATTAATTAGGTAAAAGCTTCTTTAGCTCGCAAAACTGCTCTTTTTTCGATTTGGATTTCTATAGTTTTGCCGCTGTTTAGAATTAATCTAATTAAAAATAATGAGCAAAAGACACCTCATCCTATTCTTGTTCATCATGATAGGAGGTTCGGCTAATCTTTACAGTCAACTCATCACATTAACTGGTAAAGTTCTGCTTGAAGATCAGAGTCCAGCTATAGGAGCAGTAGTAGAATTGGAAGAAACCGGACTTCGTTCCATTGTAGATCTAGATGGCCAATACAGTATTACAAATATTCCGCCCAAATCCTATGTACTAGTAGTTACACATATTGGTTCCGAAGAATACCGGCAACCCGTCGTACTACAACAAGGGAATAGTAGGGTAGTTGATTTCGATATCGCCTTAAATAACAAAACTAGTCTGCTAAATGAAGTTACGGTTTTGGCTAAAAGTGAAAGTACAGAACAACAGCAGCAAGCCATACAGATCGAAAGTATTGACATCAAGAAAGTAACAGGGCGTGTCAGGGATCTTTCGGAAGCTATTGACCAATTATCTGGAGTTCGTGTCCGTACCTCGGGATCCTTGGGAGATCAAGTGGATATTTCTTTGAATGGCCTCAATGGCACGGCCGTCCGGGTCTACATTGATGGACTACCCTTGGAATTTGCTTACCCCACCCTCAACATTGGTAACATCCCCCTAACCAATGTGAAACGACTCGATGTATATAAAGGAGTCTTACCCGTCAATATTGGAACTGATGCTTTAGGTGGAGGGGTCAATATCATTACAGATTATCAAGCCTTCAACTCCATACGTGCTAGTTATAGTCTTGGCTCCTTCAATACGCACCAGCTTAGTTTAAATGCAAATTTTGCGCTGAAAGAAAACGTAGTATTTAACGTCAATGGTTCCTACAATTACTCCGATAATGATTATTTGATGGATGCCTACATCTGGGAGGAACAAGGTAACGGGCAGATTGAACGTTTCCACGACCAATATAGTTTGGAGTTTTTAGATGCCTCTTTGGTGGTCCGCAATCAACAGTGGGCTGACTTTTTGCGCATTAATGCCAACTATGGAAAGCTTTATAAAGAGCTACAGAATGGTGGCTTGGTAGGACGCCTTGCCTTTGGTGAAGCAACTTATGACGGAGTCAGTAAAAATGTATTTGTAGACTATCGGAAAGCTTTAGGGAAAGGCATATTGCTCGAGAATCAAATATCACTTTCAGACACCAAGATCATTTTCACCGATACGACCTCCAACGTCTATAGCTGGAGTGGAGAAGTTGTTAATCGGGGCGCTGGTGGAGAATTTGCGAACAGCTCGCTTTCTGACCGCGATCAGCTCAATTTCATTAATAGAACCAGCTTTCAATTTGACCTGACAGCAAAAGATAAGTTACTCTTAAGTAACCTGATTGCCAATCAAAGTATTTCTGGAAGGGATACGGAGAGGCCCATCGAAAGAGATGTGCTTACTCTTCCACAGGATTTACTTAAAAATGTGGTAGGATTAGAATATAGACGTCCGCTATTTCAAGACAAATTGGAATTCTCAGCGGCCGCTAAAGCCTACCATTATAAGCTGACAGGCGTCGACTTCAGGTCTTTTTCCCCAATCGGGAAGAACAACTTTACATACGGTTGGTATAGTTCCCTAAAATATAATATCCAACCGAACTTCTTTGTCCGGGCAAGCTATGAACGGGCTTGGCGAATTCCGACCTCCGCCCAATTCTTTGGTGACGGCGCTAACATTTTTTCCAATATTATTCTACGACCAGAATCGAGTGACAATTATAACCTGGGAATTGCATATCGATCAAAAACTAATGATGCCTTTCGATTCGGGCTAGAGATTAATGCCTTTCTGCGCGGACAGAATGACATTATTTTCCTTACGCCAGATGTCATTCAGCGCTACATCAATGCCGAGGAGGTGCGTACTGTAGGACTAGAAGGAGAATTCTTCGTACAGTTTTTACGAAATTTCCGACTAACAGGAAACATCACACAGCTTGAAAAGACCTACGAATCTATTGAAGAAGAAAACATTAATGGTCAATTTTTAGTGGGGACACGTTTTCCTAATACGCCTTCGCTTTTCGGCAATACTCGATTGCAATACACCTTACCAAAATTATTTGCTACTCAAGATCAACTCAGTTTTTATACACAGTACAAATACGTTGATGAATTCAATTTTATTAACGTCGGACAAGTACGTAATGATGAAAACTGGGTACCTGTTCAGCATCGAATGGATGCTGGGCTTAGTTATACAACAAATGATAGAGCTATAACCATAAACTTTAATGTAAACAACTTATTGAACGAAGATCTTTTTGACAATTTCAGAGTCCCCAGGCCGGGCAGAAATTACAATGTGAAGATCACTTACCAGTTCAAAAACTTCAAAATCTAAGATTATGAAACTGCTATTCAGCCGCACCTTTTTGTGTGGATTGATTGTCTTATTAACCTTTGCTGCGTGTAAAAAAGATGACGATGACAATCCACAACCAAAACCAGAGAATCCGCCCGTAGCGGAATTTGAGGTTGCTTCGACTGAAAATCTAAACATCACCTTGAATAATTCCTCTAAAGAAGCCACGAGCTATAGCTGGGACTTTGGAGACGGTAACTCTTCTACAGAAGAAAACCCAAGTCATACCTATGCAGATGCAGGTACGTTTACCATCAAGCTAAAAGCAACTAACAGCATTGGCTCGGATGACGCTACCCAGCAGGTGACGGTGACTACTCCTTATAAAAGGGATGGATTTTATTTAGGGTCAGTAGCCACAAGCTCGGCTGGCACCAGCTATTTCGGTGGATACTACGGCGACAGTCCATCAAACGATATTGACCTAACCGCCAAGACTTCTTTCCAACGCATCCAATTCCGGGCACAGCATAAAGAATACCTCTATGGATATCCAACGGACAATGAAGCAGGTTTGACAAAATTTGCCATTGATAGCAAATCAGAGGAACTGGTGGCCTTGAAAGAACTTCCTTTATTTGATCGTCCTGGAGATGTAATCATTCTAAATGATGAGGTAGGGTATTTCTCTTACTTCAGCAATTTAGAGGTAAGCATTTTCAACCCAAGCACGATGGAAATAACTGGTTCTATCGATATGAGTGGGGGAGTCTCGTTTCCAGAAAACGATGCTAATGGCTACAGCACGTTAATACATAACCCAGCTTTAGGTAAAATTTACGCTGTGCTATTCACTAATCTAGGGACAACAGCTCAGTTTTACGATGCAGAGGCGGTTTATGTAGAAGTAATAGACCTTGCTTCGAATACTCGTGAAAAGACGATTGTTCATACAGATGCTGAATACGCAATCTTCAGAGGTAACACGAATCCGGTCATTGATGAGTCTGGCAATACCTATCTCATTGCGCAAGGGCAATACGGATTAGACGGTAATATTGGAGCTACGGCCCCAAAAGGTTCGAGACCACAGATTTTGAAAATAGGAACTGACTCAGAGTTTGATACAGATTACGCCTTTAACCCTATCGATGCCCTAGGGTTTCAGACCAATTTCTTCCAGCTATTTACTTCCATGGTATATGGCGGTAACAACAAGGCGTATGGGGTTGGAACTGCTGCTCCAGAATCTGCGCAAATTGTTGAGCTCCTTGTCAAATTAGGAAATGGAACGATTACAACTCAAGAGTATGACATCCTAGTATCTCTTGTATTATTCGATGAATCCATGAAGCTGATGGAGGTAGATTTAATCACCAAAACAGTGACCGAAGTAAGTGGAATGCCTCTTACTGCAGGCTTTGCCTATCCATACCTTTACAATTACAATGGTAAAGTTTATGCTCAGATGACGGCTAATGGAGGAAGTTTCAACGGCTTCTATGAGGTTGACCCTAGCACCAATACGGGACAACCATTATTCAACTTGTCTGCAGGAGGGTTCGCCATTCAGTACATTGATATTGAAGCAGGCCTATAGATAGTCTGCTCAAAATTGAGCTAAGATATAGTCAACCAACAGCATTCCTGCTCCGACAATTTTAATGAGCAAAATAGAAGAATGCCGCTAAGTGGCATTCTTCTATGCTCGTTTCTATCCTTGACGAAATTGAACACCGAAAAGGAACATGATTCGAGCAACATACAGAAAGTATTAATTCATCGGTTAACTCATATCGTAATAATGCCCGCAAACGAAAAGTATTTATCCAGCCCAGGACAAAGGTTCCTGAAGATCACGGCAGGCCTTCTTGGTGGCTTTGTACTGACCATCCTCTTCCACAATGCCATTGGTAGTTTATTGACAGAAAAAGGAGGATTGATCATTACTTCTGCCTACAGCTCATTTATACTTTGGGCTTTGTGTCTAGTCTTCGCATTTATGGCCAAAAGTGGATGGAAGATTTGGGGGATTTATCTACTCTTAATCTTCGTTTTTGCAGGAATCATATATGTCAATCAATAATCCTCTTCTTTAACTCTATCGAACAACTACATCCATGAAGTTTAAAGCGCTAAAACCTCGATTATACAATGTGATATTTCACACCCATACGGTAGCTGGCATAGTCATTAGCTTTGCCTTATTTATCTGTTTCTATGCAGGTGCCTATGCTTTGTTCATGGAAGAAATGTATCGCTGGGAAAACCCCATGGCACGATTTGAGACTGTAGAAGATGTAGATTACGATCAAATCCTGGTTGCAGTTGAAAAAGCAGAACCTCGTTTTGTTCCAGAAGAGCAATTCAGTCTGCTCCCCCCTGAGCATACCAATCCATTTGTCATGTTTTATGGTACATTGATGACGAAAGATGGAAAGAAGGAGCGATTCAGCACTTATATACATCCGGAGACTTATGAAGTTACACTTTCCCAGGAGCCCAAGACGCATATGGCAAGAACCATATATGAATTGCACTTTTTTCATCAAATTCCGATCGTAGGGATCTATTTGGCCGGCCTTGTTGCTTTCTTTTTCCTTTTTGCGATCATTAGTGGGATATTGATACATTGGAAGAATATCATCAATAAGTTCTACGCTTTTACAGTGCAGGGCAAATGGAAACAAATCTGGACAAATGGTCATACCGTACTAGGGATGATCACGCTACCCTTTCAACTTATCTACGCAGTTACGGGGGCGTTACTGGGTCTCTCTATTCTGCTACTTGCACCAAGTGCTTTTTTATTGTTCAATGGAGACACTACTGAAATTATTAAGGCGGTTCGTCCAGACCTCGGATTAGAGTATGATGAAGATGCGGCAGCACTAAATGATTCCTATTCTTTTAATGCCGTTTATGATTACATGCGAAAGAATTATCCCGAGCATCATGTACTGAACATGTTTACAACCAATTATGGTAAGGAAGATGGCACAATATCCGTTCGGATAGATGATCGTGCTGGTATTGCGGGCGATGGAGTTTTTGTATTTCAAAGTAAAGATGGGGCTATCGTTAGTCAATCCATCCCCAATCAGAAATCGTATACAGAAGGAGCTTATAATGTTCTGATAAAACTCCATTATGCCACCTATGGTGGTATCTTTCTGAAGATTATTTATTTCGTACTCGCCATGATGACCTGCTTCATTATTACCAGTGGAGTCATGATTTGGTCCACTGCCAGGGACAAACCCAAATATACCGATAAGCAGCGTCGCTTTCACCATCGTGTAACGAAAGTCTATCTAGCCTTAACCTTAAGTCTATTCCCGGCCGTAGCCTTGATCTTTCTTGCTAACAACTTAGTTCCAATGGAGTGGGAGGCCAGAGTTTTGTATGTAAATGGCAGTTTCTTCCTAGGTTGGCTAGGCTTGGCGATAATAGGCTTGTTTTGGAATAACTATCGCCAGCTCAATCGCAACTACCTCTTAATAGGAGGTACCTTAGGTATTTTGATTCCAATATTCAACGGTATGATCACCGGAGATTGGCTTTGGGGAACCTGGATGGCCAAAGAGTTCTTCGTTTTTGCGGTGGATCTTAGTTGGTTACTGACAGGGGTTTCTGCATTGGCCATTCGTCAATACCTTAAGCCCGAAAATCCGGAAGAGAAGGTTTCCCAGTCTTCTCCCCACAAAACTACTACTGCGCCGCTGGAAGCAGTGAATCTGACGGCTTTTAAGCAGCGAAAAACTTCAACTTAGTCATTCATGTCTTACGCCAGGCAAAAGAAACCTGAATCTGGTAGATCAGGGTGATAAATATCATTTCATCCATTGACTATGATGCTCAAATTGGGTCTCTATATCTCCTAACTTGACAAAAATTCAGCTTATGACCCAGGCCCAAGTGGAACAGCTCGTCAAAAACCAAAATGCTAAAGAAGGTTCGGCAGTATATCAATGGGTTGAAACCCATATTTCCTGGTTGATACTTGGTGCCGAGCATGTGTTCAAGATTAAGAAGCCAGTCCGTTTTTCTTTCCTGGATTTCTCTTCGGTGGAAAAAAGAAAATTCTACTGCCAAGAAGAGGTTCGACTCAATCGTCGGCTTAGTTCGGACATGTACCTGGGTGTAGTTCCCATCCGGAAAACAACAAAGGGGGTGGCTATTGGAGAGGGCAGGGGGTTAGTGGTAGATTATGCCGTATTAATGCGGCGGATGGATGAAGGCAGGCAAATGGATCGGCTCTTAATTGAAGGCGATGTCAGTGGTAAACAAATGGAGCAAATAGCGGAACAACTAGCTTATTTCCATATTTCAGCAACATCAGTCAAATCACCATTGGAACTGTCCAAAATGGAAGAAGATTTCATGGACATTTTAAAAGTTCAACGTTTTATTCAATCCCAATTGGGATCAAAAGCAGCACTTCAACTGGCAGAAATCGTGCAAGTGGCCAGGCAGTTCTTGCAAGAGCATGCCTTTCAATTGTACGTAAGAAAACTACAGGGTTGGACAATTGACGGGCATGGGGATCTTCATTCTCGTAACATCTTCCTCTTGGATCCGCCGGTAATATTTGATTGCATTGAATTTGGCGAACATTTTCGTCAAGTAGATGTACTCGATGAATTGGCTTTCTTATGCATGGATCTGAATTTTCACCATCGAGAAGACCTTGAACAACACTTCCTAAATTGCTATCTACGGTTGAACTCCTGCATGCCGAGCGAAGCGGATAGACAACTCTTCCTTTATTACAAACTTTATCGCGCCAATGTTCGGCTTAAAGTGGAAGCTTTACGGGCCATTCAGCAAGCTCATACTACCGCACGAGAATTGGGTCGAATACAACGCTATTTTGCCTTAATGCAGTCTTATCATCAACAATTGACTAGTTTAGAAACTTCATAGCCGGAAGAAAAATGCCGCCCCGATATTTTGACCATTACACGGCATTTCCAATCCTTGATGGCTCATTCCATCTTACACCTATTCTCTCACTTTTCTTAGCCCATCAAAATAGAATTGAATTCCCACTGCAATGTCAAACTGGCTCGTTTCTGTTGTGGTCGTAGCGTTAAGCCAGCATTTTCAGTCTCGAACTGACTGCGGGCAAAATTGTATTTAAATAATACCTCGATGCCAATATCATGCGTAGAAAAGATGGCAAAACCAGATCCAACACCAAAGGCAAAAACATGCGTATTAATTCGCTGCAGTTCTTCACCAATGTATTGCCCGTCGCTAGCATTCCCAAAACCAAAATCGGCTCCCAGGAAGAAAGCCATATCTACACCGACAGGGGCATAGTACCGGGAAAATGGATCAAACAACAAATCACTATGATCTGTCCTAGGCCGTGAAGGGTCCTAAACACGACTAAAAGTGTAATCTAGGCCCATACCAATGGCTAGATTGTCGATAATAAAATATCCAACATTGGGCGCAAAGCTTAGCTGGAAGGCGGAGGGGCCTTCTCCTTTCTGATCCAGTGTATTGGTTTTGATTGAAACTTTTGAATCTGTAGCTGAGAATCCAATGGTCCCACCCAATACAAAATTCTCCTGGTTCAAGACCTGAACAGACAAAGAGGAAAAAATAAAGAAAAATAGGACACCAAATAAAATCTTCATTTTCAACTTCATGATCATTGGGTTTTAATGATTCGTAATGATCCCTGCCCTTCTGGCAAAGTACCTAATTTACAACTTGCATCTCTTCAAGTTTTTGGGATACCGAGCTAGTCAAAATGAGTTTTATTAGGGCTGAACCTGATACAAGTCAATCTGATGGATGAAGAAAGATCAGCACTTTTTTCTATGAAGGCCCATACATTGATACTGCCAGAATAAAAGACAAATGAGCTTACTAATCAGCATCCTTATAGTGATCCCAATACTATGGTTGCCATTTACACCCATGGTATTGATAATTGATACACAGCAGCACCTCTATTATATGAGGTGGCTAGACATAGGTTCCTGCCAGCTAAAGGTTCTACCGGATGATCTTGTACTTAGCGTACAGTTATGGTTCTGGAAAAAAGAGATCTATCCTTTCGAAATTTTAGTAGAGGAGCAGAAAGCTCAAAAAAACAAGAAAAGAAAGCGGAAGTCTAGTAGATCCATAAAGGTATGGAAACGTCTGAGCCTGCAGTTATTGAAAAGCTTCACCATTAAGCAACTTAGAATGAGGCTTGATACGGATGACTATATCCTAAGCAGCTATCTATTCCCATTGATCCAATGCTTTTTGGTTTCCCGAGGAGATCAAATCTCTTTCGTCAGCACCAAAACTAATCGAGGACTAGCAGCTGCTTTTGAGAAGGTGCCCGACTTGCTTGAAAAGTATTTGGAAAAACGCCCTGCTCCCGTAGAAGCCTAAAGAACCTGAAATTGAATTTGCTCGTTTTATAGGGGTGCAGCCTCAAAAGATGACTCATTTTTTGGTCACTGCACCCTTATTTTTGGGCATTCTCCAGATAGGATAAAATTTCTTCTACCAATTGTGATAGATTGGAATCGTTGGATTGTAGACGCAGGCGAGGATCGAGAATTGGTTCATACATGGCCTTAACCTTTAGATGAACTTCGAAATCAGCCTCGCTGTAAAGACGCTTCTTACCCACTCGCTTTCGAATCACCTCCGGTTCGGCCCATAACTCAATCCAATGGATGGGAACGCCCAGTGTAGTGGCTAGATGCTTAAACTTCGCACGCAGTTTAGACTGATAAAAAGTCCCATCAACCACAACACTTCTTCCTTCCCTCATAGCGCTGAGGGCTTTGTCCAGGAGTACAGTGTACACTTGTTCCTTTGTTTCCCGATCATATTGCCCTCGCAATCCCATATCCATACGGATCATATCGGTATTGAAATGTTCTGCCTTTAGCTTCTGCGTTAGGGCTAAAGCCACGGTAGTTTTACCCGTTCCTGGAAGCCCAGTTATAATGATTAGTGAAGGAGAAGTCATGCTAAGGATGTTTGAGGCCAAGATCTTTAGAATAGGGCCCCCAAGTCATGATTTTTCTAGACTCTTCGGCATGACATCTATCAACCTAAGAAGAGACATAGGTACCAAACTTGATAATGCTCAACTTATCTTCTAAATTGAGTTAGCACATATTCGTAAAAAGCCGCTGAATCCACAAGTTCCATCACCACCTCGACAGCTCTACCATTTTTTGCATCTTCATAAAGTGTTCCTTGCCAATAATCTTGTGTTTCTATTGCAAGCTTCATCTGTGCGGGGGGCGCAAAGAATTCGGGATGAGGAATATAAGAAGTGGTCAATACATCCCACATATCATAGAAAGCTTCGGAGGCAACGATTTCATAGCTCTGGTAAGCCACTTCCGAATAGGGATGATCCTTGGCCTGATAGGCGAGGTTGGCCATAAAACCGGGCGTGATAGCCGCCGAATTGGTCACATCCAAGGGAAAAAGAGTAATGGGGAAGGTGGTATTCTCAAATACCCATTGTATGGCCTCCGGATCGCAAAAGGCATTCCATTCAGCTTTCGGATTGGCAACTTCCGGAGGTAAAGTAGTAGGGTCAAGATTTCCTTCTACCTGGATCGCTCCTCCCATCCAAATCAAACGATCGATGGCTCGGCAGAGCTTTGGCCATTTCTCAAGAACATTCCGTAAGGTAGTCATCGGACAATTAACAAGCATCGTAATCTTCTCCTTTTCCTTGAGTGCTTTCTTCAATTGACTTGCAAGAAAAAGGTCACCGTTCGGGTACGAAGGCCAGTCTGGATTGTTTGGAGTCCCAGCTAAACACTTGATATTGCTTTCTTTAATACAATCCCCTCTGTACTGCCAGGGGAAAGGATTCCATTGACGGGCGCGACTAAGGGTAATCGGGTTCTTTTTTTGGCTAATACCAAGGTGTTCTTGAATTCGCCATTGAGCCTGCATAGCGTAGGTGTAGATACAATCCGCATTCATAATGATAGAGCCCAAGTAATCTACCTCCTGCATAGTGGTAAGCAGTAAGGCCGCCATGAATTCATCAATGGCTGCATCATGATTAAAGATTACTTTCTGTTTAGCCATAAAAGAGGTCTTTGGTGTATTCGATTGCTGTAGAAAAGATACGCAATGACTATCAACAACTAGTGCATTGTTTCGACATTGTAATAGTAAGATAAAGATAATATCGCTTTTCTCCACTCCTCAGCTTTCCCCTTATTCCATTGCGGTTCAAAGATCAATGGATTCTGTCGAAGGTAGCTTGAGTGAATTTGAAATTGGCCAATTTATCAAAGAGTCATCCAATAGATTTGACTTAGTTAGGATTCCTAATTATATTTGTGTTGATTTTATTGAGAAACAGAATCAAGCCGCTGCAAATCAACTTTGAATTATCACTACCAAAATATAGATTTATGCAAAACAGCAATAAAAAAGTGAATGTTTGGGATACCTATGTGACTCGCAAGGATGGAGGTATTATGCACTTTGACATTCTCGCTCCGGTAGAGATCACCGACCCCAAATTGATCTATCAGTTTGGGCAAGAATATCTGGCTACGAAAGGACAAGCCGGACAGGCTCTAGCTGCAGAACAATGCCGGTTGTGTCATGTTGAGCATCTTCAGCCGAAATGGGAACAGGATATTGCGGACAAGGGCTTTTTTGTGATCGAAATGGAGGGGTGTTAGTCAGAATCCATATCGCAAACTTAAGAAAGGGGCTTTTTTCATAGCATCGCTTAAGCAAGCTATTTTTCTATAGATGGTTTTGTCGGTTAAGAGCTTTGAAAAAGGCTTCCTTCTTTCGCCTGGAAATGGGAATTTTGCTTTCGTCAGACATGATTACATATCCTCCGTCTTCGCGCAACACCTTACGTATATGATTTATATTAACTAGAAATGACTGATGAGGTCTAGCAAACAGTTTTGCTGGCAGTAAGAAAATACATGATTTAAGGTTTTTGGTAACCAATAAAGGGCTTCCGCTACTGGGGAAAAAGCGTGTATAACTTCCATCTGATTCTAGGCGGACAATCTCTGCCAAAGTTAGAATATGCAGCCCTTCCTGGGTAGTCAAAAAAATTTTCTGGCCTCTACTTTCCGGTGAAAAGGAGGCATTTTTTATGCTTTGATTATCTGACTGCCAAGACCCCTCTCGAAATTTATAGATTGCTCGAACAAGGTGTTTGGAGCTAATAGGTTTGACCAGATAGTCAACCGTAGCATATTGGAAGGCTTTCAGCGCAAATCGACTGTATGCAGAAGTCAAAATTAGTCGGAACCTGGTTTTTGGGAGGTAATCTAGTAAATCAAAGCCTGTCCCACCTTTCAATTGTGTATCCAAAAAGACAAAATCAGGACAGCTGGTTTGCAATACTTCTAAACCTGTTTTAACTCCCTCGGCTTCTCCAACTACTTGTATCCAAGGGCAAACAAACTCAATTAAATTAATTAGGGTTTTTCGGGCTTCCTTGTCACTATCAATTATGATTGCAGAGGCCATAGCAGCGTTTTTATGATGTTACTTTCCTTAGTTTTTTAAAGTTTTCTTCAGAAAAAATAGCAAGAGAAATGCCCCTAAATTTGTGATTGTTTCAGCACTTACAATTCTTCTTTTTAATCCAACCTCTTCAATAAGCTTTGAGCCTCCTCATACTTCCAATCTCGCGGCTTTATTTTGTCCAAGAATTTTTGAGCTTTATCAAAATTGTCATTCTTGAGGTAACTCAAAGCCAGAAACCAGTTCAGCTCTTGATTGAAACGGCCCTCTTTTTCTTCACTCAATACCAAAGCTCGTTCAAGGTTAGATATAGCCAGTCTTACTTGTCCGACATATAGCTGGCTTAAGCCCAGGTACAAATAATCATCAAGAATTGCTTCCGGCGTCCCAATTATTTGTGCATACAGTTTTTGAGCCTCCGGATAATTGGCTAATCCATAAACTGTGGCAGCTGCTTGACGAAGCTCGGAAACCTCGGAAACTTCCTCTAGCCCCTTGCGAATAGTGGGATTGGGGAAGATATCAGCTTCTAAAAGTTGATGTGCCAAAACCTTAGGGGACTCCTGCTGATAGAGTAGGGGCGGAATCACAAAAAAAAGAATCCCAGCAGCGGCAGCAGCAGTGACCCAAAGGTAGACACGCTTAATCCTTTTGGTTTTTTTTTGCTGCAAACGGGTAATCTGCTCTTCTTTAGCAAGTATTTCAGACCACTTCGCTTTCTGTTCAAACTTATGTTTATTCTTGACTAGCTTCCGTAGGAATTGCTCTTCCTCCTTCGGCTTAAGATCACGATTTTTGAATTTATCTAACTCCTTCATGGCTTTACTTCTAATTAATGATGAATACGGTTGAAGAGGGAACGCAGTTTTTCGACACATCTCTGTTTCTGTTTTCTAACTGCCGCGGCTGATTTTCCAAGGGCTAATGCAATTTCATTTAAGGGGATTTCACCATAATAGAAGTCTTTTAGGATATTCTGACATTCTTCATCAAGATCCTTCCAACATTTTTGCAGCAGTTTTACTTCCTCCTCCAGCGAAGGGTCTGGTTCATCCAGAAGGTCTAATCCATCTATAGGGTCCTTAATTTTTTCTTTCTTGATCCACTTCAAGAAAAGTTGACTCGCCATCTGCGTAAATAAGAATCGGAGATTCCCATAATGGATTTTGTCTGCTTTCAATCGAGTATGGAATTCGATCAAGGTTTCCATACTTACATCATATGCATCCTGATGACTAGCCTTATATTTTCTTTTAAGATATTCCATGCAATCTTTAAAGTGCTGCAAGAATACTTTTTCAAATAGCCGATCATCTCCTTCCTTCAAATTAGAGCGCATCTCTTCAAAGGAGGTGGCTGTTAACCCAAAATTTTTGTCCGCTAAACGCTGCGTTTTTCGCAATTCCATAAGTGCAAGTTTATGAATTGCTTGCCAAACGGCTTGTTCATGAGCGAATTTTTTTCTGTAAAACCTAGTACGGAACTCTGCTAAGATGGTCTTACACAGCCCTGTCGCTCCCTCTAAAGGAACGCCTTGTTCCTTAATCAGCCAATCCAATAGCTTCTTTCGTTGATCTTGTTCAATTTGCCAAACAGTCATTTCGTACAGTTGTGTGTGGATTATAGCAAGGCTTCGGAAGAATCCTTTTGTTGTAGAAGAAAAAAGAAAGGCCCATGTGACTAAAAATCACAAGAAAAAGAAAGAGAAAGTTTTTCTGTCACAAGCAGCGATTGAATTGCTTCTATCAATGAAAGCGGAAACGTGCTCTCTCAGCAAGTGTTTCCTTGAGGTCTTTGGCCTCGGGGAGCACTATCATTTCTTCCTCTTTCCTAGATCATTTTTACATTTAAACATCAATCTTATGAAACTTCTGAGATATGCCAGTTTGGCATTAATCTTATTATTTGGGGCTTGCCAAAAAGATCGATTCTTAACGGAAGAGAATAACTTTCTAGACCACCAAAAACTGCCCGAAGTACTCACGCCCTACGACCTGAATAGTCTTTCTGAGGAAGACCAAGTCCGTAATGCAATTGCTCAAGCCATAGGACATAAAATCCATACAGATGAAGACTTTCGGGCCGCTTTTTTTGATAAGCTAGTATACAAGAAGGCTCGCGCAACTAAAGAGTATTTTGTACTGGATTTCTTACAAGATCGCTTTGGAAAACAGACGGGTGCTCAAGTCGTTGATCAGTACTTGAAACAAGGGACACAGAAAGCCTTGGAAAATGTTGCAGAATATATTGCTAAAGCTAGTCCAGACATGGTAGTCAAAATCCCTCAATATGTGGAATCCTACTTCTGGGCAGAAGCCGTCATCCAAGAAAAAGTCTCCATATTTGCCAATTCTCTGTTAACTATTTTTCCAGAGACGAGCCAACCCAATGACCAAGGCTTCTTCCTGGGATATGGTGACCCTATCGATGGGGATGATGGACTACGTGGTGTTCAGCCTGGTCAAACTTATGATGGTTATATCCCCATCCACATCAAGAAAAGCCGTCAACACCTCATAATAAATCAAAACGATGAAGCAGAAAATGGACTTCATATCAAGCATTTTCTAAGGGGTAAATGGACTCCTGCTGGCTTGGGATGTTTAGATAGGTTTCTAATAGAAAACACAGTGCCTCAAGATTTTCTGCCTCCTCATCAAAAGTTAATTAACTACCCAAAATTACTGAAGGAGGTTAATGATTGTATTCTTAAAGTTGATAAAGAATTCAATGTACTTGGCGATCCTGCCTTTGGCATGGTTGAGGATTGTGCCAATGGGATTGATGATGATGGAGATGGGCTTATTGATGGGAATGACCCTGACTGTCTAACGACTTCAGATGAGATTTGTGATAATGGAGTGGATGATGATGGAGATGGGCTGACAGATAGTGAGGATCCAAACTGTCTAAGCTGTCCTGGCTCAGCTGCCTTCTATCGGGATTGTGATGAAGATTTTAATTCTATTACAGGAGTAAGATTCAACAATATTAACTACTACTTTGACATCTACAATCAAATATTACCTGGTGTCGAAGACAATGTTAATTTGCGTTTTGACTTCTTCTACCTCACTAATATTCCTGGCTGTACTGGTAACTGCCCCTTAGATCATCTGGACCAAAGATCTGCCAATCCTGGCTTGATGATTTTTGTGGATCCTGATATTAATTCTGCGATCCCGATTGAATTTGATGATGAGTTCGAGGAGTTTTACTCCCCAGGATTAAATAGTGGAAATCCCGGACACTTCATTGTCCGTGCACAATTGGAAGATACTCCCCCTCCCTATGGAAGTCGATTATTAGGTAGAATTGCTGCAATTAACTTTTTCTTTTTAGAAATCGAACTAGAGGCCTATCTGATTAACACAAATTGGGTGCCGATGCGAGTGCCTTACATGAATATAGGACCAGGAAACTGGGATGCCAATTTGTATGGAGATCAATTGAGGGTCAAAGTAACTGAGGTCGATCCATTCTCTGTGAATTTTCAGCAACAGAATTCTACCCAGTCTATGAATACTGTAAGTTGGCCAATTCGTATCACTGGAAAAATTGGCAAACTGTTTGGTTTGGACTTCAGCAGTACAATGCAGCCTCTCAGTGCAGGATACACCTTTGGAGGCTCAGAAACTAAATCAGGAGCTCAAAATTACACCTTGTCTTCAGATCGTATTTATGAGTTAGGGGATGTGGTGCTAACCTATCAGGATAGTGATGATGACCCTAGACCCGTTGAAAACAACTTCTCACCGTATCAGTTAGGGCAAGGTGACAATATCTGCTGGGGACTGGGTTTCCCTGTTAATTTTAACGAGTACTTCTATTATGGGTCTAATGGTGGTGTAAACCTACTGTATACTACTCCTCTGACCATGATCGATTTAATTAAGATCGAAGAATAAGAACTGCCTTTCCTTGACAAAGAGCCAATCTTTTATTGGCTCTTTGTCTCTACTCGCTTCTTCATTCTGGGAAAGCTCACATACTATCAAGTGGCGTTTCTAGAATCCGCGTTTTCTCTAACTATTAATCTTATTGTCATGAAAAAGCTATTGACATTTTTCTGTTTACTATTATTGATTCCTGCTGCTGCTCTAGCCCAACCTCCTGGTGACCATCAAGTATTGGAAGAGGTCTCGGATCCGAAAGATCCATATGAAGAGGATTCAGGCGCAGAAGATTGTAACAAATTCAAATTAAGTACTAACGTCGCTATTACTGCAGCACAGTTCATAAATGTAGATTGTGTTTCAAATGAATTGCTCCAAGTGTCCATCAGTAATGCTCACTATACAGGTTCCATTCATGTAGTGCTAACTCCTTTTCTGCAGGGACAACCTTATGGAAACCCAATAGTTAACCAGGTCTTTATGACTGGTAATTCAGTTTCGTCCAGCTTTAACCTATTGCCTGTTGCAGCTTTACCTGCTTTCGAAGGAGGTTTTCCGGTCACATATCAAGTATGTGTTGTAGACCTAGGTTCCAATTGTAAGTTATGCAAATCAATAGAAGTCGTTTATCATAAAGGGGCTTATGTCGAGCTGGAGCCCATAGGCCCACCTCGAGCTACAGATTGTAAGGATAATCGAATTACCTATGGGGATTTGTTGGCCGTTAGTCCTGGGGGGCCTAGTAATTCTAATCCAGCTGCTGCAGATAACTTAGTATGGATCTGTTGTTCAGGCACCAGTTTTAGTGCCACCGTAGAATGGTCCATTGGGGCATCAATTAGCCCGGGTATATCTTTTGGAATCCAGGAAGCTATAGAATTTCAGTTGGGTATAGACTTAGGAGTTGAGCAGGTTTTTAGCCAGTCGTTTAGCTTTGAGGCTCCTGATCCTGATAATTGTTTTTACTATTGTATTTCAGACAAAGTGCAAGATTATTTGGTTAAATCCTTTGAATTTGACCCAACGAAGTGTGCTGACGCATATTCCTTGTCTTATTCCGAGCATAAAATCACTGTTCCAGTTACACCAAGGTCTTCCGCCATTCGACCTGTTCTTGATAATGAAATTGAGCCGCCCTGTAATTTAAAACTTAAGACTGAACCGAAATATCAGCAAACGCCTAATGGGACGCAAGGATATATTGAGCCTGAAATTGAAGATGTTGAAGGAATATTCCGCCTTGAATGGCAAGGGCCAAATGGTTTTGATTCCGAGGAGTTGAATATCTATAACTTGGAACCTGGAGAATACTGCCTGTTTATTGAAGATATCTGTTGTAATCAATACGAAAAATGTGTCATTGTTTGCCCAGAAGCTACTTATGAAGATTGGTATTTTAACGAAAAACAGGGCACTTATTGTAGGGAACTTGAATGTGCTGACAATCCTGGTTTGACAGTGACCAACTCAAAAAAAACTAGTAACACTAGTTTGACGGAATGCTTAGATATAGAAGATGTCGAGTTTACTCCTTGGTCTTTTGATTTTCGGTTGAAACTGTGTACCCGAGATGTTTTATATGAAGGTAATGTAATTGATCAGCAGACACAAAACCCGACGATTGTTGACCGGTATGATGAGTTAACAGAACAATGTGTTAGAGAATATTTTTGTGGAGAAGCCACAAGTTCTGCCGATCATTCTGATCTAAGCTTGCCTACTTTTGGAAATTGGCAGTTTGATTTTGCGCAAGAACTATGTTTTAGAGAAATTACATGTTTCGGAGGTCTTCTCACAAACCAAAGAGATCAAAAGGAGCCTGAGACCGAGTGGGAATACAATTCGGTAACTGATTTATGTGCAGGAACCCTATTGTGTGATGGTACTCCAGTCATTACAGCACCTATGGTTTCGCAATTCCCTTCTAATTTCGGGGCTTGGGAATACGATGAATTCACCGGGAAATGTACACGAACGGCACAATGTGATGCCAGTGACCTGAATAGTGTGGTGCAGCAAGAGGAGGAGCCACAGATCAGCTGGAGTTTTAATGCGTTTTCAAATCAATGTGAAGGCACCGTTATCTGTGATGGTTCCGAAGTTTGGGGAGCGACGTTTTATGAAGCGCCAGCCTCAGAAAGTCAATGGACTTTAAGTTTAGATGGAGCTACCTGTACTAAGAAGGTATATTGTGGACCCAATCAAGAAGAAACTGAGGTCTCTATTGATGCCACTTTCCAAAATTCTGGAATAACTGGCAATGGAAGCAATGGTTGTCCAAGTGGCAATCCCATATTCTACGTACTGTGTGACAATTATAATACTGGAACTACAGTTTGCGGTACAGGTTTCAAGCCAGAAACCCCTGGCTCCAATGCAAAAAACGATGCATCTGGCTTTGAAATTAGCCTAAACCCGAATCCTTTTCACGCTGCATTTCAACTTACCTTTTCAAGCCCAGCAGCTGAAACGTATGAGTTAAAAATTTCGAGTATGAATGGTACTCCTTTAATTCAACGGCGATTAGAATCCTTTCAGGGCATGAATCATTTTACTTTTCATGAATTAGAGGGTGAAGCTAAAGGGGTCTATATTTTGACTTTGACTTCTTTAGATGGTAAGCTGATAGCAAGGAAAAAACTAGTAAAAACGTAGGCCCTTCATAGGTATCTGTCCAGGAAATTTTAAAGTTGTCTTTCGGGAAATGGTCTTGTTTTTGACAAGGCTATTTCCTTTTTCAATCATATATATTAAAAAAACACTAAATTGTATGTAAGTGTCAAAGTACAGATTCATACTTTAGTAATACTTCCACCATTGTACCCCAGTAGATTGACGTCATCCAACAGAGAAAAAAAATATTTAAATATTATTTTGTCACACGCCCCTTCCCTCGCGCTTATACTTAAAAAACACAGACCTTAACATGAAAAAGACAACTTTTACCTTATTGCTTCTTCTAGCAGCGCTCAACACCTATTTTGGACAAGGATTGATTCATGCAGCATCTGGACAAAAGAGTAGCTATAAAGCCAATCAACTTATGATCAGGTTTGCGCCAGGCACGCCCCAGCAGAATATTGATGATTTAAAGAGTCAATTTAATGCGGTGGAGCTTGAGGCATCTCCTTTATTAGATATTCGGCTATGGGAATTCCAGTTACCACTTGATTTTGAGGAAGAGGATGGTACTATAACCACCCTTAACGCCATCATAGACGTATCAACTAGGCTAAATAACTCAGTTGATATTGATGGTACCGGGCTAAATTATATTGTACAGCACACGCCCATGACCTTTTCTCAGATTACCAATTTGTTAGGCTCTCCCCAATACAATCCAATCCCAGAATGTTCTAACTACCCAGGTAGTCTGTATGGAGATGGAAGTACTGCTGGGGATATCAAGATCGGCATCGTAGATACAGGAGTGGACTTTGCCTCCTATCCAGAGTTATTCGCCGATTTGCTCGTAACAGGCTTTAATGTAATAGATGGGACTAAAAATATTTTAGATGACAATGGACACGGAACCTCTGTTAGTGGCATTATCGCTGGAATGCTCAAATCAGCTCCGTCTGATATTAATGGTCAATTGTATATTTTCAAGGCTTTAGATCTAAATGGTCGTGGAGAATTATTCAATGCCATCGAAGGTATTGAATTGGGTATTCAAACAAACATGAACATCATCAACCTGTCATGGGGATTTGTACCAATTGACAAGGATGCTTCTGCTCAATTATTAGAGGAGGTTATTCAATTCGCAAGTTTGAATGGAACCATTGTAGTAACTGCCGCAGGAAATCAAGATCAAAACTTAGGAGAATTTCGTCATTATCCTGCCGCATTTTCATCCCCTCAGTATTTGCTAACGGTCGCTTCAACTGATTGCAATGGTAACAAATCAAGCTTTACCAATTTCAGCCCGGATATCGTGGATGTAGCAGCTCCAGGTGAAAAAGTACTTTGCCCCACTTTAGGTGGAATTTGGCGATTACAAGAGGGCACTTCTTTCTCTTCGGCCATTTTGGTAGGAGCTTTGGTTCAAGCTGGAGCTAAACTTACTTCCTGGGATCCGGAGCTTTTGCGCTGTCGAATATTAAATGCAGTTTATCCGATGCCCGGTTATCAGGATTTTATCATCGCAGATGGTCCCGTAGATCTTTCTGCCCAACCGCCAGGGCCTTTAGACGGCTGTAACGGCGGTGGCATCGGCGTGGGTGGTAGGCCTATTCGACCAAGACTAAGCCATAATACTCCAAACCAAAATGTGGAGATTACAAACGCTGGATTTACGCTTCCTGAAGAATCGTTTGTTAAACAAGAAGGGGAAGATATTCAAATTGATTTGTTTCCCAATCCATTTAGAGATCAAATCAACCTAAGCCTAAATGCTACCACTGAAGGCAAAGTTTTGGTACAGATCTATAATGCAGCTGGACAACAAATTCAGCAATCCTTTATCACACATGAAAAAGGAGTAAATACTTGGTCCTCGAATATCGAAGAGCGGTTTGGTAGTGGATTATTTTTCGTAAAGGTAATCCATGGAACCAAAGTGCAGTCTTTTAAATTATTAAGAAGATAATGACTTAAGTCCAGTTCGATCAGCAAAAGGTTTTCTACCTTGGTAGAAAGCCTTTTGCATAACACTATGAGTTCTCCATATGAAGCCATTCACATCACTACTTTTTCCTTTCCTTTTTTTCCTATTCTCTTTAACAAAAGGAGTAGCTCAAACATCTGATGCTGTCCTTGACTCCGTCAGGCTAGAAGCCATCCAATTGAGAAGTACAGGGGATTTACGAGGGGCCATCAAGCTCCTGATTTCTAGTTTGCAGATGGATAGGACTACACCAGAGGTTTCCGCAAGCCAAGTGGAGATTTTACACCAATTAGGCGTCACCTATTATCTCTTTGGGCAATATGACTCTGCTAAACACTATATGGATCAAACTATAGATGGTCGCTTAGCGCTACCTATAATAGATTCCTCCGCCGTAGCCAGATCCTACTTTGCTCAGGAGGCTATTGCTAGAGATAAAGGCCAAATGGAGGAAGCTCTACCTTATCTACAATCGGCTCTTTCCTTCATGGAACCGTACCTGAAGCATAACCCCAACCCTAGAGATGCACGTCGGCTGCTTAATATGTTTGAAGAAGCAGCCAACCTTTACTACCTAATTGGGGATTTACAGACTGCCAATATCTTCTTAGATAAGGCATTCCGATTATATGATCAAGAAGCACAGGAAGATGGTCGTAAACTAGGCAGATTATATACTTTACGCGGTAATATTTTCGATGAACAAAGGCAATTTGATCAGGCAGAGTTAAATTTTTTGAAGGCTATAGAAGTACTTGAACCACTAGAAGATCCGCGAAGCGAACAGTCGCAAGCCATAGCCTACAATAATCTTGGACTTGTCTATTTGAATCTTGGGCTTATGAAAAAAGCACAAAACAATTTCAAAAAGGCGCTTGTCCTCACTAAGGAGCTTTACAGTATAAGTCAAATGCTACTGCTGCAGGGCTCCATTGCTGGAATCTATGCCAATTTAGGTCAAACCTATACAAGAGAAAGGGATTTTACAAAGGCTCAAAGCAACCTGAATCTAGGATTGGAAGCGGGACGTATAGCTTTTCCCAATCAAAAAAATCCCATTATTGCTGATCTATTTCACTATCAAGGCAAACTTCTCCATCAAATGGGAAACAATGTCGAGGCCTTGGTGAATTATCAAAAAGCCATTGAGAGCATAGTGCCAGATTTTAATGCTGATGCTGGACTGTCCAATCCGCTGATCAACAAACAGGTCATTAGTCAAAAAAGTAAGTTACTCGAAATTCTCACCAGCAAAGCAAAAACACAAGCATCTTTACAGGAGTCTGACTATTTGCAAGCCGCCTTCTCCACCTACCAAACCATCGACACCCTAATCACCCAAATGCGACAAAGCTACCAGTCTGCTGGTTCGCGCTTCTTTCTAATGGATCAAGTATTGCCCGTCTATGAAAAAGCCATAAATGTTTGTCTACAACTCTATGAACAAACCCAACAAGTTAGTTATTTACAAAATGCCTATCAGTTATCTGCCAAAAACAAGGCATTGATCCTTCTGGAAGGTTTGCAACATGAACAAGCGAAGTCTTTTGCTGGAATCCCTGAAGATCTCTTGATGGAGGAGGAATCTCTGAAGCAGCAAGTCCATGACCTAGAGAACCAAATCTATGAATTGCAACAGGAAGAAGAAGATAGCCTAGTTCAAAATTTAAAGGATCAATTGTTTCAATTCAGACGGTCGTACACACAATTGATTGATCGTTTCGAAAGAGATTACCCCGCCTATTTTGATTTGAAATACCGTATGCCTTCCAGCTTAGATATCCCTTCCATACAGCAAAAACTACCTGAGGACGGACTCGTGCTTGAGTACTTTGTGGGCGAGGAATACATATTTATTTTTCAAATTGACAATGACAGTTTCTCTTATACAAAACTCAAAAAACCCAAGGACTTTGATCGCTATTGCCTTGATTTCCGACAAATGGCACAGCATCTTGATGAGAAGGATCAAACAAGATATCTCCAGGTAACTTACCAACTCTATCAATGGATACTCCAAGCCCCTCTTTCATCTTTTGATGGGAAAAGGTTATTTGTAATTCCGCATGGGCTGTTATTGCAGCTATCCTTTGAAGCATTAGTCGATGCTCCAAGCGACACATGGCAGGATAAGGGAAATGCCTATTTACTTAAAAAATATGCTATCAGTTACGCCTATTCTAATCGCCTGCTCTTTGACCAAGGTGCGCAGGAGCGGATCCGGCAGGCTAAGGCTGGATTTGCTGGATTTGGCCTAGAATATGATGACTATACGCTACAGGGATTGGACATACTCAAGGAAAGTAAAGATACTGTCTTAAAGGATCGATCCATGGGTCGTCTTATTTATTCGGATGATGAAGTCCGGGAATTAGTCCAGTTATTAGGAGGGCAGCAGTGGCTAAATCAGTCGGCTACGAAAGAAGCTTTTTTCAAGCACGCCCCAAACTATAGGATATTGCATCTGGCTATGCATGGGGTAGTAGACGAGCAACAACCTATGAATTCCTCCTTAATATTTACCCGAACTTCAGATTCTTTAGATTATCTGTTGAAAGCCTACGAACTCTACAACACTTCTCTTGACGCCCAGATGGTTGTTCTCAGTGCTTGTAATACGGGTGTGGGAACGGTTGTTCGGGGAGAAGGAGTCCGAAGCTTAGCTCGCGCGTTCGCTTATGCTGGTGCACCTAGTATGATTGCCACCCTTTGGAGCGCTTCGGATAAATCTACTAAGGATATTCTTGTAACCTACTATCAAAACTTGCAGGCTGGTATGAGCAAAGATATGGCTTTACAGGCTGCTAAGTTAAGTTATCTGGAAAAAGCACCTCCCACCTTTGCGATCCCATTTTACTGGTCTCATTTGATTGTTATTGGAGATGCAACTTCTCTTGATCTATCTCCTACATCTCCGAGAAGACTAGGGTTCTTGTTGCTTGCCATCGCCGTAGGGTTAGTCTTTTTGTGGTTCAGACGTACTTCTCCATAGCAGAGAGCTAGCTGCCCTCACTGGTTTGCAAGATGTATATGTAATCTGGTAGATATATGCGCTATACTGATTTGATGTTATAGAGCAAAAAGTGAGCAGGTAGAGCTAGCCCTTTTCTTACCAAATTCAAATAATATTTCACCATATAAATAAGCTAATGGGCCGGATATAAAAATGATCTGCACCTATAGATCTTTCCCTTTAAATTGAATCTTGATAATCGATTCGCTCTCATTTTAACTTCAAATCGTATGAAAATTAAATTTGCTGTTCAATTTCTCCTTTTGGCCTTTGTCATGTTTAGCTGTGCTGGTGATCCTTCAGTAGGGGGAATTCCAGATAACTGCTACGCAACGGTTGTAGTTACTCCTTCCTCCCCAAATCTTTGTGAGGAAGGTAGTGACATTGGATTTTATTTCCGGTTTGAGGATCAACTTGGAAATGTATATTACTTCAATAGAAATAGGATCGTCAATTCGCCTGGGGAAGAGCAAAGAATTTTAGTCGCCCTACCAAGGGGGCAAATCTATTCACTATGGGTATATATGGACTATGATGTACCCAATGATTGTGCTGTAGCTCAGCTTGATCTATCTTTTGAAATTACAGGTCAGGGTACTTGTGCTCCTAGTACTTCGGTTTCTTTCGACAATCGAATCCCCGTTTGTTGTGGGCCGCCAGATGCGGCTATATACCTTGATGAGTGCAATGGTTGCGATGTTATTGTTCGTACCTAGTGATGAACCTAAGTCTCTTACCTTAAAATCATTACCTTGATGAATGTCAATTATTGCTTAGGGCTGTTAATAGTCCTATTTTTTTGTGGCGGCTGTGAAGGAGATGCCTCCTTAGGAGGAAACCCTAACAATTGTTACGCGACTGTGATAGTGCGTGCATCTCCTGTTGGACAACCCAATTGTTCTCCTGGCGGCCAGTTGGGATTCAAACTTATATTTCAAGATGAAAATGGAAACTATTATCAGTTTCCTGGCAATATAGTGGAAAACGCTGCTGCTTTTGATCACAATATCCTAATAGCTTTACCGAAAGGGCATTCGTACGATGGATATCTGATTAATGATGGATTTCAAAATAACTGTACATATCTTGATGTTACCGTCACGATAAAGGAATCTATATCCTCGACTGAATCTTGCGCCGTTGTTCCGTTGTATGTAGATGAAAGACTCGAACTTTGTTGCAGTCCTAGCGCAGATGTAAGTTTTTCTCTTGGGGAACTTTGTGATGGATGTGTTCCCATTACTCAGTAATTGGGAAAAATGCATCAGAACTACATCTTGGAAACTGAAAGGAATAAACTCTTTTTAGTCGATGCTTATGGAATGAATTTCGAAAGATGGGAGTTATACTAATAGAACCTAGCTGGAACACTTATGGATACACCAGAGAGCGGCAGAACACTTGCCAAAGTAAGCTCCATCTTTCACACCTTTGCAGAACGAGAATGTAGGGAGGTTTCGCCTCTTTACTATGCATTAGCTAAATCTGTAGCTGAAGAGCTCTATTTACTAGAGTTAGCAGCGCATGCTAGGGCCCAACAACCTATTCCCAATCTATTCTTTGGAGTCATCCACTATCTACTCTTGCGGAAGCCAGACCAAGAGTTGGCTGCTTTCTACCCCTCCATCAGTAGACGAAGGGAAGGGACTATCCCTATCTCACTTTTTTTACGCTTTTGTAAAAAGTATGAAACGGATATCCTGGAATTGTTACAAAGCCGAATCGTACAGACAAACGCCATCAACCGGACCGCCTATCTGATGCCAATAGCCTCTTCCAGGTTTGCTGGTGGTGATGCACTGACTTTGATAGACATAGGCTGCAGCTCTGGCTTGGTCATGAATTTTGATCGATATAGTTACCAATATTCGGAACAAGTTTGCATGGGAGACAGCCCCGTACTAGTGCATTCCGATCTCCGTTCTAGTCGTCTCCCGGATTTCGCAGAAATTATTAAAGTAAAACAGAAAATTGGGATCGATCAGCATCCTCTGGATATCCGAGATCCAGATAATGCACGCTGGCTCAAAGCCTTAATTTGGCCAGATATGACGGCTCGTTTTGAACGCTTAACTGCCGCTATTGCGTTAGCTCAGCAAGCAAAGGATTTTCAGTTGATCCAGGGTTCTAGTCGTTTTGATTTCGAAGCTGTCATTAAGGGAGTTCCGATTCATGCGCCATTGCTAGTCTATCATACCCATGTTTTGTACCAGTTTAATGTAGCAGAAAGACTTGCTTTTCGCCAGCTACTGGATGCCATCGGTCAAGATAGAAACTTCCTTTATCTCGCTGCTGAACACTCCAGGATTTATGATGATACCATTTCGCTGCCTACCGGCATCCAACTGGTATTGACGACTTATCACGAAGGCGTGAAAACGGTTGAACATCTAGGAGAGACAAATGGCCATGCCAACTGGATTCGGTGGTTTAACTCCCAATAGTAGTGGCAAAAAAATCAATCCTTCTTATGCTTATGAACATTTTATGATCATGATAGGCAAAGATGGCTTCTAATCTTTAGCTTTGAAATTCATAAGGGAAACCTACAATGAATAAAACAAAGCTTTCAACCCAGTTCGAAGGAAATTCTTACTTCCCCCTCCAATATACTATGCGCTGGTTCGGCCCTAGTGATCCAGTCCCTTTGTCCTTCTTGGCTCAAGCAGGTTGCGATGGGGTCGTAACTGCATTGCATGACATACCTATCGGAGCCATTTGGAGTAGGGCAGCCATAAAAAACCGAAAAGCCCTGATCGAAGCTGCAGGTATGGAATGGAAGGTAGTAGAAAGCTTGCCGGTCCACGAACAGATCAAAACGCGTAAAGGCGACTTTAAAGCCTATATATCCGCCTATAAGGAGAGCTTGCGTCATCTGGCTGAGGCCGGAGTGGAAGTAGTTACCTATAATTTTATGCCCGTCATGGATTGGGTAAGAACAAACTTATCATTTACCTTACCCACAGGAGCAAAAGCTTTACGATATAGCCATAAGGACTATGCCGTCTTTGAGCTTTTCCAACTCCAAAGAAGTGCAGCCAGAGATAAATATTCAGCCGAAGAGATCCGAAACTTGGAAAGCCACTATCATAGCTTGGGACAGGACAAAAAAAATCAGATTCTACAGACCGCTCTATTGGCCCTGCCAGGTAGTGATGAGGCATTCACCCCTGAACTGATCAAACATCAATTAGCCACCTATCACAACATAGATCGCCAGCAACTCAAATCACACCTATACGCCTTTCTGGCAGAAATTTGCCCGGTAGCTGAGGAAGTAGGAATCAAATTAGCTATTCACCCAGATGACCCGCCTTTTTCCGTCCTGGGGCTGCCTCGCATTCTTAGTTCTGCCGAAGACATCAAAGCCCTGCTGGAAGCCGTACCTAGCACAGCTAATGGGTTGTGTTTTTGTACAGGCTCATTAGCCGTCCGGCCTGAAAACAACCTCATTAAAATGTTGCAGGACTGGGGTCATCGAGTGCACTTCTTGCATTTGCGGAACATCCAACGCAGCCATAAATATGACTTTATGGAAGCTCCACATCTCGATGGGGTAGTGGACATGTATGATGTGGTCAAAGAAATAGTAGGTTGCTTAAAAAGAGAAAATCGGCAACTACCCATGCGTCCCGATCATGGCCATCAAATATTAGATGATCTAAACAGAAAATCCTATCCGGGTTATGCAGTGATTGGTCGACTGAAAGGGCTGGCGGAAATTCGAGGCTTAAGTCTGGCCGTCTGGCGAGAACTAGAAGCATAGACCTATGAGGCCAGATAATCCTTGCATTTGAAACTTTGTTTCAAAAATAAGTTTACCTTTGCAAACGCAATACCGTTGCATTACCACCAATAGCCCAATAAATCTATGCCTACGACCCCAATCAGCAAGATTTAGAGCAATAATATGAGAGACTTTTGCCATCTATACATGAGTTTACTACTTTGGAGTCTAGGCCTACCTATCCAAGCCCAGATGGCTGATAGCTGTCAATTTGTTGTCCAGGGGGCAGTTTACGATCAAACTACTAAAGAACCCTTAGCTTTTGCTACGGTTCAACTAGAAGGCCAAACTGAGGGCGCCTTTACTGAAGAAGATGGTTCCTTTTCCATCACTGGGCTTTGTAAAAAGGAATACGATCTTCAAGTCTCTTATATTGGTTACAAGACGGTAGTACACCATCATGATTTTCATCATCCTTTTCTAGAAATACTCCTAGTCCCTAAAGAGACTCTTCTTGAAAGCGTAGTTGTTGAGGCCGAGCGGAACGGGAGTAACCTACGAACTACCACTTCTGCTACCTTGAGCGGTCAGCAATTAGAAGCAGTAAAAACTGAAAGTTTTGGAGATGCCGTAAGTGAAATAGCTGGAGTGAATACGATTAGTACGGGGCAAAACGTGGCTAAGCCCATGATCCACGGTCTCCACAGCAACAGGATCTTAGTGATCAATAATGGTCTTCGACATGAATTCCAGAACTGGGGAATCGACCATGCTCCTGAACTGGATCCAGCTGCCGTTGATAGAATCGAGGTGATAAAAGGAGCCGCTACCGTTCGATTTGGCCCCGATGCGTTGGGCGGTGTGATTTTGACAACTCCAAGTCACCTCGAACTGAATACGCCATTACAGGGTAACATTGAACTAACAGGAAAATCCAACGGCCAGTCCGGGGAAGCTAGTGCAGAGCTGCGTAAAGGTTTCAAATGGTTGAGTTTACTGGGTGGAGGGTCTTATGTAAAACAAGGTGATCTTCAGGCGCCCAAGTACTTGCTTTCTAACACGGGTAAGGAAGAACAGAGTTATTATGGAGGTTTCCGGCTGCATCCTTTACCGGAATTAGATATTGAAGGTTACTACAGCCACTTCGATCAAAACTTGGGGATCTTACAAGGATCGACCTTTGGAAATTTAGATGACCTCACCAGATCCATCACCGCTGACACCCCTTTTTATACGACCCCATTCACTTATGACATAGATCAGCCTCGACAGGATATTGCGCATGACCTGGTAAAGGCCAAAGCAAAATACACGGGAAAAAGTCAATCCTTTGATATCCAATATGGCTACCAAATTAATCGACGCAAAGAGTTTGGTGTTCGGAGAGGGGAAGCGCCTAATATTAATCTAGAACTGGTGACACATAGCGTGGATGCCAATTGGATTCATCCTTCCATAGGCCCAATCTCAGGACGCCTAGGAGTACAATGGCAGGAGCAAGCTAATGACAATCTCCCAGGCACCAATACCGTCCCTTTCATTCCCAATTTCGATAGCGAACGATACGGTGTATTCTTGATTGAATCCTTAGAGCAGGGAGGAAACACCTACGAACTGGGGATTCGTTATGACAATATGCGGGCAGATATCACTGGACGAGAGCCCAATAACACTATCTATCGCAATACAATCGAATACAAAAATTTCACCACCAGTATTGGTTATAAGAGAAAGATAAACAAAAGCACTTCTTTTAGGACCAACTTCGGCACCGCTTGGCGCCCTCCTAATGTAGCTGAATTATACCGATTTGGGCAGCATTCTTTCTTCATAGAATATGGTTTGTGGCGATACACCATTGATGATCGCTTTGATGTGGTTAGTACTAGTGGTGGGATTCAGACAGAGGAGGATAGACCAGTTCCATCTGAGGTTGGATACAAGTGGATCAATACTTTCGAGATCAACCGAAAAGGATTCCAATTGGAAGCTACCGCTTACATGAATTACATAGAGAATTACATATTTAGCAAGCCGGCAGGACTAACTCGGACTGCTCGAGGATTCTTTCTCTATTATATATATGATCAGACAGATGCACTTTTTTGGGGAGTAGATCTTAGCAGTCGCATTACACACTCAAAGCTCCTCAGTTCGGATATTAAAGGCAGTTATCTTTGGAGCAAACAACTTGCCTCAAATGATTTCTTTGTTGGGCAGCCTCCGGCAAACTTGAGTTATGATCTAAGTTATACGCCGGCCTGGAAAGGGATTGGTGATACGCGCTTTACATTCCAGTTAAATTACACATTTGAGCAATTTCAACATCCTCGCATTCTCACCGTTGAGGAGTTTCTCAATGCATATCAGACTGATGTAGATCTATTTGTTGACAATGCATCCGATTTTGACATACTAGCTCCTCCACTAGGATACTTTCTAGCTAATGCTTCTTGGGAATCGAGTTGGAAGGGTGTGCAGTGGAGGCTACAGGTGAGAAATATATTCAATACTTCCTATCGAAATTATACAGATCGGTTGAGGTACTTTGCGGATGATCTGGGCAGGAATATAGTTCTATCTCTATCCTACAAGTTCTAGCAGGTGGCCTCTACACAAGACCACCTTCAGACTGTATTCACTTGGCAAACGCGACTACTCAACAAAACTTGTAATAATCTCTTTGATATCTTTTGACTTTGCATTGGGCTCTAGCGCAAACAAATGCTGAAATAACCGCTTGTCTTCAACCTTAGATTTCAAACCCAAATCGGTTTTCTTAGCAAACACCTTATCCCAACTCTTGCGGACATTGGACCATACCACTTTGTTTTCATCCCACCACTTGGAGGCTGCTTTGCAACGAGAAGCATCTACTTTAGTATAGGTATTCCAGCCCTTTTCTTCCGCAAGTACAACGTCTTCTGCTCCCTGCTTTCGAATAACTTTTTGATTGTCTTGGTCATGTACCCATCCATAGTCCGTAAGTTCATGACGATTGCCACGAATGGTTAGATTGTAGTCATCACGAGTGGTAGCTTCCCTCCTTGGCAAGGGAGCTGGAGTGCTATTTTCCCAATAACTTTTCCCATCTACATGCACCCAAGAAGCCGAACCTTCGTAGCGGGGACTATCATCTACCTGATATACTTTTTGAGTCCACTGACCAGCTACTTCCTTCGCAGGTTTTCGGACAAAGCTCCAATTATTATCAGCATTATACATGTAGAAGTCTCGATTTTCATAGAGCCAATCTTGTCGCCAATGCTTAATGATTCGTTTGTTATTTCTGGTTCCGACGAGAAGCAGGTGTTGCATGACTACTGTATTCTTGTCCTCTTCCACTAACTGCACCCATTCCAAAGCACGATCGTTTTTTGTCTTAGAGGCTTTATAGGTGGAATCTTTCGCATAATTGAAGGTTTCCGCAAAGTTAAAGCTCACTTCGTAGCACCCACACATATTTTTGATAGCCTTGAGGTCCTGATCTTTTTTAGTTTGAGCATGTGCGGTGCCCAATAGAAGTAAGGAAAATAGAATCGTAATTGTTGTTAAACGCATGATTTAGATTTTAGTATGGAAAGATGTACTTACCCTTTTACCACGAGTTATGTAAGCTGCTGGAAAATCAAATTCAGGTAAGTTGGTCAAAATTAGAGCGCGAGGCGTTCTTGTGCAATACCGATTCTTCACCAATATACCTACCCAATATTAGGGGGCATCATTACCAGTTTTAGGTATTACCTTATCTAGTGTTAGTATACTTTTCGGGATATGGTTTTACCCCTTTTGGAATTACCGATGCTCCATCTATATTTGCAGCTTAACCTTATTTAGACTAATTCCTAATAGAGGTAATTTGGGTTACGGACCTTCAGGGAATTTGAAATATTCTCACAGCCTTTTCGGGAACTTTAGTCTACTTCATCAGGGTCCATATTTAGGCCATTTAGCTAACCATTGTCTTTGCCAGTACTGTCGTCTACAAGAAAAATCAAAGCTTATGAAATCTCAACTCATCGCACTTTTATTGCTCTTACCAATATTAGCTGAAGCACAAGATCACAATATCTTCTACAATCGGTCTTTCTGGAAAAAATCTCCATCCGTGGAGCAAGTCCAGAAAAAAATAGCCCTGGGCAATGACCCCATAGCTCTTAATCCAAATGCTTTTGATGCTACGGTTTACGCCATTTTAGAAAATGCCCCCCTAAAAACGATTCAATTCTTGCTCTCGATGAAAGGTAATGAAGTCAATAAGATGACGCATGATGGCAGGCATTACCTACTATGGGCTTCCTATAAAGGAAATCTCCCTCTTATGAAGCACCTGATTAAGGAGGGGTCACAAATCGATCTGGTAGATGATCATGGCTATGGCTTAATGACATTTGCTGCCAATGCAGGGCAGAAAAACACAGCAGTATACGACCTGATCATCGCGAGCGGTGGAAAGGCCAAAGAAACCAATCGATCTGGTGCTAATGCCCTGTTGCTACTGGCTCCTCACCTCCAAGATGACAAGCTGATCAATTACTTCAAAGGCAAGGGATTAAGTATTCATGACCAGGACAAAGATGGAAATGGAATGTTTCAGTATGCCAGCCGTCGTGGCAACCTTAAGCTCATGAAGGAATTGGTTGAAAAGGGAGTTGACTACAAGTCCATTGATAAGAAGGGAAGGACCGCTATGATTTTTGCAACTTATGGAGCTAGAGGATATCAAAATCCCATTGACGTATATCAATACTTGGCTAAACTGGGGCTCCAGGTTGACATCGTTGATTGGGAGGGAAGGACTCCGCTGCACAATCTAGCTGCCAGCAATAAAGACCCCCAGATAATTGAGTTCTTCCTGGAGAAGGGGGTAAATGTAAATCAGGTAGATGAGTCTGGTAACACAGCCTTTTTGAATGCGGTACGTGGTAATAATTTAGTCCTGGCAGAGAAGCTAGCACCTATGGTCAGCGATATCAACCATAGCAATCACGATGGGTATTCCGCATTGACCTATGCTGTTATGCGCAGTTCTATCCCCGCTTTTAAATTCTTATCAGAAAAAGGTGCAGACCCCAAGTTGGTTGATGCCAAAGGGAACAGTCTGGTTTATCACATTTTCCAATCCTTCCGCAACCAGAATACGGAGGCTTTCGACTACTTCCTTAAGGTGGCCCAGAAGCACAATTTGGATTTTACGGATGGCTTTGACAAGGGGAACACCTTAGCTCATATAGCCATCGCTAAAGAGAATAAATTTTTACTGGAAAAGGCCTTGAAAATGGGAGTTGGGATCAATCAGAAGAATGATGACGGCCTGACACCATTGCACTTGGCAGCTATGAAAGCTAAAAATGAGGAACTACTTTCCTTCCTGCTAGAACAGGGTGCAGATAAGAAAATCTTAACCACTTTCGAGGAAAGCGCCTTTGATTTAGCTAATGAAAATGAAGCCCTAAGCAAAGAGGGTACTGATTTAGGATTTCTAAAGATTAAATAAGCCTTCTCTGACAATTTTTGTGGTCATCCTCAAAGTGAAGATCATAAGCGATTGATAGTGAGCGTTGATTAATCCCGATAGCTTTCGGGATAGTTGACTTAAAACACAAACATTGTCAGAGGACTAAAATAAATACGAATGTTCAAATTCACTAAGTTCATCCTACTAGGTTTTGGGTTCTTAATTCTTTCTTCCTTTGTATTGACGAAGGATACGAAAGCTACGAAGAAGTTCAAATGCATGGTACAATTGATCAATTATACCGGTGAAGGCGCCTACGTAGTTGTTTCTGTCTTAGATAAAGAAGACAAGTATTTGTCTACGCTACAAGTCTTAGGGGATGATGAAGAATGGTATCCCGATCTACCAAATTGGTGGGATTTTCACACCACCAACAAGAAGCCAGATATAGATGGAATTACGGGAGCTACAATCAGCGGCGGAGAGCGATCCATCTTTGTCCTGGATATTGATCAAACCTTACTAGACGCAGGAAATAAGCTCTTGTTTGAAACAGCCGTGGAGGACCAAGATTATCATGACAAGGACCTAGAAGTGCCTTTGAATACTGCTGGCCTTTCCGGCAAATTTGAAGGCAATGGCTACATAAGATACGTAAGAATGATCCCAAACTCCTAGCATGGTCAGATCTGTCTGGAGATATAGCCACTTCGCACTGGCTATATCTTCTTCCTTATTTATTCTACTAGCCACCCTGACCGGTTTAGTTCTTGCTTTCGAACCCATCGACACCAAGCTACAAGCGTTTCGATCCCCTGGTTCGACATTTCTTACGCTCGGCCCCGTGATCGACACCTTAACTTCGGTCTATGATGAGATCTTGGACCTGGAAGTAGATGCTAATGGTTTTGTCAAAGTGGCTGTGATCAGCATGGAGGAAGACTTGAACGGAGACTTCTACGTCAATCCAAACAACGGAAAAAAAATTGGGGATATCCCTAATAAAAGGCCCATTTTTGAATTCACCACCAATCTACATCGTTCCCTCTTCCTAAAAACCCCCGGTAGAATCTTTGTGGGCCTTACTTCTTTCTTTTTACTTTTGATTGCCGGTACTGGTTTTCTTCTATTGCTAAAAAGGCAAAAAGGATGGCAACACTTTTTTGATAAAATCGTTAAAGAGGACGCTGCTCAATATTACCATGTTGTAACGGGTAGATGGATGCTCATTCCTATCATTATTATTGCAGCGACCGGGGTATATCTATCTTTATGGCGCTTTACTCTAATTCCTACCTCCGATCCACAATCCATTGTCACCACCCAAGAACTATCAGCAAGTCCCACCCTAGCTACATCAGAATTCCCCATCTTTAAAGCAACCCGTCTTAGTGAAGTCCGGAAATTGGAATTCCCCTTCTCACCCGATGTGGAGGATTTCTTCCTACTAAGCCTCAAAAATCGTCAGCTCAAGATTAACCAAATTACTGGCGAGATCGTCGAAGAAGTCTACTTTCCCTTTGCTACACAGATGTCAAGCCTAAGTTTTGACCTGCATACGGGCAATGGAAACATCATCTGGTCCATTATTCTAGGCTTGGCAGCCATCAATATCCTCTATTTCATGTATTCTGGGACGGTGATCTCTCTGAGACGTATTAGATCCAAGATTCATAATAAATACACGGCAACCGAGGCTGAAATAGTAATCTTAATAGGCTCGGAAAACGGCAGCACGCAATCTTTCGGCAAATTACTCCAGAAGACACTCCTACAATTGAGGCAAAAGGTCTTCATTGATGAACTCAACAACTATCAATCTTATACTTGTATGAAAAACCTGGTAGTTTTGACTTCTACCTATGGAGAGGGCGATCCTCCCGTTAATGCCAACCGTTTTTTAGAATTGTTCAACGCAAAGCCTCCTAAAATCCAGGCGAAATACGCCGTTGTAGGATTCGGTTCTTTGGCTTATCCTAACTACTGCCAATATGCTTTGGATGTAGATGCAAAACTGAAAGCGCATGAACTATGTACCCCCTTAGCTAAGCCCTTCTTAATCCATAATAAGTCTTATACTAGCTTTAAAAAATGGGCCGAAAAGTGGGGGGAGCAAGTGGGAATTCAGCTAGTAATCCCCGCAATCAAGCAGCAAAAGAAGGGTAAATCTCATAGTTTCACGATCTCCGAAAAGCAAACGGTAGAAGGTGTTTACGATGAGACTTTCACCCTTCGTCTAAGTTCTCCAACTTCCAAATTTCGTTCCGGAGACCTCCTGGCTATTACTCCTCCTAGTGATCCCATTGAACGACAGTACTCCATCGCCAAACTTCCAGATAGTAGTATCTTGCTCAGCATTAAGCGACATGAATTTGGCATATGCTCTAATTATCTTAACGACTTAGCAATCAGCGAGCAGATCGAAGGACGTATCGAGCGGAATAAGCATTTCCACTTGCCCAAAAATGCACCATCTGTCACCTTAATTGGTAATGGAACCGGCATGGCTCCTTTCCTAGGAATGATCCAAAAGAGGAGAAGCAAACCCAAAACCAGGCTGTACTGGGGTGGAAGGACCTGGAAATCTTACCAACTCTACCAGAAATGGATTGATCATGCCCTTGAACAAGGAGTCTTACAATATGCCAAAATTGCTCTTTCTAAAGAAGAAGGTCCGTATCGCTATGTACAGGACATCATCAGACAAGACGCCAAAACCTTGGTTGACCAACTGGCTCAAGGAGGGGTAATCCTAATCTGTGGATCTGTTGCCATGCAAAATGGAGTGCTAGAGGTATTACAAGAAGCATCTTTGGAACATCAAGGTATTCATCTAAGTAAATATCAGCAAAAAGAGCAAATCTTAATGGACTGCTACTAAAAATCTGCTGATCCAATCTTCCAATTCATTCTATATTTTCAAAGGCTATCCTACAAACGCTTCAAAGGTTTGATCTGCAAATAGGAAACAAATTTTGTTATTTTATTTGCAAATAGGAAACATACACTCTATATTTGATTTGCAAATAGGAAATTAATATGATCAAATTAGGTGCATTTGAAGAATTGGTCTTACTGGCGGTAGGTGCGCTAGGGGAGGAGGCCTACGGAGTTGCCATTAAGACTCTACTTACCGAAAAGGGAGGTAAAAAACCTAGCATTGGTGCACTGCACTCTGCTTTGTATAGACTAGAGGACAAAGGCCTGCTAAAATCCTGGGAAGGTGGGGCTACAGCCGAAAGAGGGGGTCGCAGAAAGAAATATTATTCATTGACTTCCTTTGGAATCAAAACATTGCAAGAGACTCACCGCTTGCGCATGGATCTGTCCAAAGATATTAAAGGACTAAACCTGGGGTTCCATGAATAAAGCCACTCCAAACCCGCCCCGTCTGGCAGACCGTTTTCTGGAATGGTTTTGCACGCATCAAGTCTTAGAGACTTTGCAAGGAGATTTGCATGAATTGTACTACCAGCGCATTGAAGACCTGGGCAAAAGAAAGGCTGACCTACATTATTATATTGATGTACTGGATGTATGCAGACCCTTCGCCTGGAAAAAGAGAAAATCCACTCGAATTAATCACCTCGATATGTTATCTAATCACTTTAAAATCTCACTCCGTCATCTATCCAAAGATATTGGCGGCAATTTACTCAACATTACCGGCCTCATGCTTGGCGTAGTGTGCTGCATCATCATCTTTCTCACCATCAAATATGAGACGAGCTTTGATTCTTTCCATAAAAATGGGAAAGAACTATACCGAGTCACCAACAATTATTACTACCCAACCTTTACTATGTACGTGGGGCAAACCCCTAACCCCATGGCGGAAGCTTTAAAAACGGACTTTACCACTTTTGAAAAGGTGTTTGCTGTTAGCACGAATTATGATCACCCCATTTCTGTAGAGGAAGAGCTCTATACTTCCGATATCCTCTATGTGGACCAACACTTTATTCAAGGCTTTGATTACTACAATGACCCAAAACAATGGATCATTGGAAACCCTAATGAGATTCTAGCTAAGATCAATACTACCGTCCTCACACAAAGTCTCGCAGAAAAAATATTTGGCAGCTCAAAGGAAGCCATCGGTAAGATCATGAAGCTCAGCAATGAAACCAAAATAGAGGTAGCTGGAGTCATGAAAGATCCGCCTGCCAACACTAGTTTTCCTTTTGAGCAATTGGTATCCAGACTAACCTACGAAAGCTTTGCCAGTAACCACTATGGCAATGTATCGATCACCAACACTTTTGTGCAAATACCAGAAGCCGTAGACATTAGTCAGTTGCGTCCAGCACTAGACGCTTTCAACAAAAAGTACATGGAAGCCGTGTGGGGAGAGGATTTTGTCTCTATGGATCTCCAACCATTGGCAGAAGTGCATTTGGATGATCGTTTTAGTTCTGACACTTATACAACCAACAAGAGTTATTTGTGGACCCTAGGCTTCATTGGTTTACTGATCATCGTAATCGCTTGTATCAATTTCGTGAACCTAGCTACCGCTAAAGGAGTAAAGCGGTCTCTCGAAATTGGGATGCGCAAAATTCTGGGAGGATCAAAAAAGCACATTTTGGGGCAATTCATGAGTGAATCTTTCCTGCTAGCCATACTCGCCCTAGGTCTAGGCTTGCTACTCGCTCAATATAGTTTTCCATATTTCAGTGAGCTAACCAATCTAAATATCGGCAACGATTTTGTCTATAGCTCCACTCTGTTATTGTTTATCCTCGGGCTCTTGGTCTTTATCTGCTTGAGCATGGGATTGTACCCAGCTATTCTCTTCTCCAAGTTTCAACCGCTGCAAGTAATTCGAGGTAACTTGACCACTAATCCGTCAAGAGGCATCAGCCTGCGCAGAGGGCTCATTGCTTTCCAATTGATCATTTCACAGGTACTGATCATTGCAGCTATTGTGATTGGCTCCCAATTGGATTATTTCCAAAGCAAGGACTTGGGGTTTGAGAAAGAATCATTAATGGTTGTAAAAGTTCTGGGCAACATTCCGGTAGAAAAACGGTTAGCCTTAAAACAAAAATTCGAACAGCTCTCCTTCGTGGAATCAGCTACCTTGAGTTCCCATATTCCCATGTCAGCCGGGCATGGCTCTACCGGTTTAACTTCCCAGGATTCCGACATCAAAGATCGATTCAATGTCCAATATATTTTTGCAGACAATGATTTTCTAGATGCGATGGATATTGAACTACTAGCAGGTAAAGCAGGCGTTCCACCCATTACTGAAGATACAGTGCGCGGATATGTGGTAAATGAAACCCTAATCGGGCGCTTAGCCTGGGACAATCCAGAAGAAGCTATAGGCAAACGGATAACTGTAAATGAATCAGAGGCAAGAATTATGGGAGTCGTAAAGGATTTTCATACCCAATCATTGCACCAGCAAATCAAGCCCATAGCCATAGCCTACGGAGTTCGTCGATACCCGTACTTAGGTGTAAAATATAAAACGGATGGATTGCAAGCCTCCGTAGCTCAGATGGAAACTTCTTGGAAATCGCTTTTCCCAGACCGTAATTTTGACTACTTCTTTCAAGATGAGCAAATGGGTACCATGTATGACAATGAAGTACGATTTTCCAAGATCATCAAAGCTTTTACATTTATTTCCATCATCATCGCTTGCTTTGGCTTGATCGGTCTTTCCGCCTTCTCTTCCGTTCGAAGGTTCAAGGAAATTGGAGTGAGAAAAGTCTTGGGAGCCTCTGTTCCAAGCATACTTGTATTGATCTCCAAGGAGTTCATTGTTATTATGTTGATCAGTTTTGCGCTTAGCTACCCCATCGCCCATTATCTGGCGGGAGCCTGGCTCCAGGAGTTTGCTTACAGCGTAGACCTAAGTGGGTGGATGTTCGTCAAGGCTTGCATAATCACCACTATTCTGACTCTACTTACAGTTAGTTTTCAAAGTGTAAAAGCTGCGCTGATTAATCCCGTGGAGTCCTTACGTCGGGAGTGATCTTCTCTAGGTAAGCATCTAAACATTTCAAACCCGAGCAAACTGAAATGTTTAGATGCTCATTAGTCCTTTGGCTGCTTTATACAAGCTTTCTGGGATCAGATTCTCGATACCCAATCCTAGTTAGGATGGATTAGGATAAAACGAGAAAATTGACTATTATTGCAATAATGTTGCATTAACCACCCGAAAGGCATGTATCTAGAGCTACGAAAAGTAGGTGCTGTTGGGGTCTTAGCTTTACTTCTCCTAGGCCCCTCTATTGGCAATCTGTTTCATGTACATGAGGCAAGCCACTTTAAGCTTTGCACACATGAGGGAGTCGTCCATTTTCATGCCGTGGACATCCACTCGACAGACTGCTTCCTTTGTTCCTTCTCTTTTGCTCCCTTACAAGAAAACTTAACAACGAGCTTTGGCTCAAATGAGTCTATAGACTGGGGGCACTCTCTCGCTCCTTACCTAGAAAACGCTCTCTTTTTAGTTCTATCTCCACAACACAATACCCGTGCACCTCCTGCCCTTTATGGGTTCAAATAGTAAGCAGTTTTCTAATCGAATAAAGTGTTTCATCTAAGTTCGCCGGGTACTGAAGTTATCTATTGCTCAAACAATTGTTAAGAGTTGATGCTTGTGCCTCACTTCACTTTATTCCTCTTTTCATTTTTTGCTTTGAACTAATAGCAGGAGCAATCCTCTTTGGTACTCAGGTTAAACAGCACAATTACAAATGATCCAAGCCAGAAACTTATCTAAGAACTATAATGATAAGGAAGCCGTCAAGAACCTCAATCTAAATATTAAACCTGGAGATATCTTTTGCCTCCTTGGCGCTAATGGAGCAGGTAAAACGACGACTATCAATCTATTTCTTAATTTCATCCAACCCAGTGGTGGTGAAGCATTGATTAATGGTTTAAACGTTAGCCAAAATCCGACCAAATCAAAACAATACTTGGCCTATTTGCCAGAGAATCTGCAACTCTATCCCAACCTGACTGGCATAGAAAACCTTGACTACTTTTCAGGATTGGCAGGCAAATCTTACGATCAATCAGAGTTAACGCAGTTTTTGAAGACCACAGGACTCCAAGAATCTGCTCATGGTGAATATGTGAAACGATACTCCAAGGGGATGCGCCAGAAAGTCGGCATTGCCATTGCGCTGGCAAAAGGTGCCAAGGCTTTACTCCTAGATGAACCCACCTCCGGCTTAGACCCAAAAGCTGCCAATGAATTTGGAGCCATTCTTCGCCAGCTGAGCGAAGATGGCGTAGCCATTTTGATGGCGACCCACGATCTTTTCCGAGCTAAAGAAACGGGTACGGACATTGGCATTATGCGAGACGGAGTCTTGGTCGAACAGCTAAAACCACAGGATATTGGCCACGCTGATCTAGAGAAGCTTTACCTGACACATATGAATTAACCCTCCCCATTCCTAAGCTTTCAAATGATTATCTATGATCTGGAAAATAGCTCGCAAGGAGATCAAAGAAACACTACGGGAAGGCCGTTTCCGCATAGCAGGAGTTATTGTTTTGGCCTTATTATCAATTGCCGTGGTTATCAGTTATAATTACTACAACTACGTCCAGGATCAGCATGCACAGGCAAGCACCAACACAAGGAATCTTTGGACTAGCCAGGATGAAAAGAACCCGCACTCTGCCGCCCATTATGGCACCTATGCCTTCAAGCCCAAATCCCCTTTATCGCTGATCGACCAAGGGGTAGATAAATTCACTGGTATCTCCATTTTTTTGGAAGCCCACCGGCGAAATGAGGCGCAGTTTATTGCTGCCGCAGATCAAACTGGCTTGGCCCGCTTTGGTGATCTTACGCCGGATTTTATTTTACTCTTTATAATACCCTTACTCATCATTCTAATGGGGTATAACAGCTTTGGGAAAGAGAGAGAAAATGGGACACTCAAGTTATTACAAAGCCAAGGAGTTCCACCGGGAAAGGTTGCCCTTGGCAAATGGTTGGGCTTGTATATGCCAATTCTCTTCCTGACCGCGGGGCTTTTCCTATCGGCAGGATTGATGCTAGCCCTTACACCAAATTTTGGTATGTTCAGCTGGACAGCCCTGCTGTTGATGACCTTGGTGTATCTTATCTACTACGGTGTCTTTGCTAATCTCACTCTGATCATTTCCGCTTGGGCTAAAAGTGGAGGGATAGCCCTAGTATTACTGTTATCCATTTGGATCATCACCTGTTTAGCTACGCCGAAAGCAGCAAGCAATTTTGCCGATGCTCTATATCCCTATCCAACCCGGCAAGAATTCATGGCTGATGTATCAGAGGACCGGAAAAAAGGCTTGGATGGTCACAATCCATGGAATAAGGAAGCCAAACTTTTAGAAAAAGAGACTCTCGAAGAATATGGAGTCGATAGTATCCATCAACTACCCTTTAATTTTGATGGCTATCGCATGCAAAAAGGGGAAGAACACGAAGCAGAAGTTTACTTCAAACATTATCAATTGCTTAAGGATCAATTCAATCAGCAAAGCCACTTCTACAGCATGAGTGCAGCCGTTTCTCCCTACTTACCCACTCGTTTTCTATCCATGGCAATTGCCAGAACCGACTATGGTCTCCATTGGGATTTTGCTGATGCTGCTGAGCGCTACCGCTTAAAAATGATGGAAGCGCTGAATATGGACTTCGCAGAGAATTCAGCTTATGGGAATTGGGCCTACAAAGCGGACCAAAGCCTTTGGGAGGGCATTCCTGATTTTAGCTATACTCCGCCCACCATCGGCCAAATTGCCGTCCGACATTTAAGCAATTTCTTACTCTTAGCTACTTGGCTGGTCATTTCTTTTTTGGGATTGTTCTGGATTACCCGAAAACTATAAAGAAGATAAGATATGTTCAAATATAACTTCATATACGAATGGAAAACCTTGATCAGAGACCGATGGGTACAAAGCCTGGGAGTCTTGCTATTCGGGCTCTGTCTATTTGCCTCCTATAACGGCAAAGGAAAGGTTGAGAAACGAAAACAAGATATCAACGATGCCATGGCAACCGTAAAGGATGGGGATGAAGCCATGCTTTTATTAATTGATTCTATTCAGGCAGGCCTACCCGTTGATGTTCCATCTTGGCGCCAACCCGTGCAGCCTACCGCGGTCGGCAACTATCATCCGCGAGTCGTAGCCTTTCCACCAGCGCCCATGGCTCTAGTCGCAACTGGGCAAAGTGACCTATTTACGCATTATGTAAAACCTACCCTCAGGGGAGAAGCCATGCTGCTAAATTTCACCGAATTATCCAGCCCGGTTCAGCTTTTGTTTGGTAGTTTTGACCTCTCCTTCGTATTGATTTATCTTTTACCACTTATCGTAATAGCCTTTACCTACAATATATTATCTGTAGAAAGAGAAAGAGGCTCACTCCGCCTGTTAGCAACCCAGCCCATGAAATTGGTACATTGGGTACTGCAAAAGTCGACCCTTAGATTCGCTCTTTTATCTCTCATACTTGGGGGCTGTCTCAGCCTTAGTTTGATGATGAATGGCGTTTCTATAATAGAGCAGTGGAACCAAGGATTTTCTCAGCTCCTTGGGCTATCCTTTGGCTATCTACTATTCTGGTTTGCCCTTGCTTTCCTAGTCAACTTGTTAGGCCGTACTTCAGCAGTTAATGCCATTAGCTTACTCGGAGTCTGGATTGGGTTAGTACTATTGGTTCCTGCTGTGCTCAACCAACTGGCGAACACAATTTACCCGGTACCTTCCAGAGCGCAGATGATCAATGACATGCGGGTACTAAAGGCTGTAGCAGACAAACAACAGGATCAAATCTTAGCAGAATATCTTCGTAATCACCCGGAATTAGTAAGTGTTGAGGCAGGTACTGAAGCGACAGCTTACGGTTGGTGGCAACGTTATTTTGCTGCACAGGATGTGGTCAAGGAACGTATGCAACCCTTACTCGAAAAGTATGATGGGCAACTCAAAAGGCAGCAGCAATGGGTACATCAGTTACGGGTATTATCTCCAGCTATCCTAATGCAAGATGGCCTGCAGAAAATCTCAGGGACAGCTAGTTGGTATTATCGAGACTATCGTCAGCAAGTCATTTCCTTCGCTGAGCAATGGCGTGAGTTCTTCCTTCCGTTGATCTTCAAGGATGAAAAAGTAGATGCCGAGATACTTACACAGCTTCCAGAATTCCAATATGAAAAACCAATAGCAGGCCTGCCTTTTGGCGTAAACCTGTCCCTGATTTTGCTGTATAGTTGCCTCCTCCTGGGATTGGGTTTTACCTTATACTCACGGCAGCGAAAAGAAAAATTATTGCTCACATAAGGATTGTGAAAATAGATACTGAAAGCCCAAAAAGAGGATTATGAAAAGAAGAGCATTTTTAAAACTGTCTGGCAGTAGCTTAGCAGCCTTACAGGCCGCCCACTTATCCGCCAATACCTATCCAACCTGGCAGAACGATACTGCTCCTGAGGTTGTAGTAGTTGGAGCGGGCACTTTCGGTATTTGGACGGCCTTCCACCTGAATCGATTAGGTGCAAAGGTGACGGTACTGGATGCATATGGTCCTGGAAATTCCAGGGCAAGCTCTGGGGGAGAGACCAGATTGATCCAGGTCGACAATGACAACCCGGTTTATATCCGTAGTGCCATCCGTGCCTTTGAGTGGTGGAAAAAATTGGAACAAGAAAGCGGAGAAACGCTCGTGTTGCCAACGGGAAGACTGTCTATGTCCACAAATATAGCGCTTCGGGAGCGGGCCAAGGCGCGAAAAAAACAGCTTGAGTCCTTTCAAATTGACAATACCGAAATATTAGATCAATCCGAAATTGCCTATCGCTGGCCACAGATTCAGACGGATGATCTAGCCGTAGCCATGTACAACGATGGAGGTCCCGCTGGCAGTACCTTACTGGCGCGCAAAGGATGCCAGGTAGTGGCCCGACAATTGGAAAAAAATGGAGGCAGTGTTCGCATAGCTCGGGCACAACCAAAGTTTAATCAAGATGGGAGTATCTCTGGCATAGTCACGGGAGATGGTAGTGTGATACAAGCTCAAAAGTATGTATTTGCTTGTGGTCCCTGGCTACCGAAACTCTTTCCAAAACTCCTGTTTCCAAAGCTCCAGGTCCAACGTAGAGATGTACTTTTCGTGGGTATTCCTCCCGGAGATGATCGCTTTTCCTTTCCCAATTTACCGGAATGGGGAGTATACGGAAGTGGGTATTACGGCTTCCCTGATATAGAAGCCCGTGGCCTGAAAGTAGCTCCGTATCCAGACAATAATAGCTTTGATCCAGACCTGGATGAGCGATTGACTAGCTTGTACCAGGTCAAACGTGCCCATGATTTTGTAAGGCATCGATTCCCTGCACTTGCCGATCAACCCATAGTAGAAACCAGAGTCTGCCAAGTAACTAACTCCGTTGATGGCAACTTCATTGTAGACCAGTATCCTGAAAGCCCGAATACCTGGATCATTGGCGGAGGATCAGGCCACGGCTTTAAGCATGGACCGGCTATTGGTGAATATGCTGCCGGGCGAATTCTAGGAAATGGAGGAGAAGAGGAGCTTGATAAAACCTTTGAGCTGAAAGCTGAAGTATTCTCAAAATAAATAGAAATGTTACCGAGACTGTTACTAGTGGTTGCCATTACCTCTTTATATGCTTGCGAGCAAAGAAGCTCGTCGGGGCAAGCCACGATAACCTCTACTACTCGTACGGTTCAGGACACATTCGCCGCCCAGGTAAACATCCAGCACGCTCAACATTTCTCCGTTTCATATCATGAAGGCTACAAACTAGCACATATAAGATTTCAAAGCGAGCAAAGAGACATTCACTTTGATCAAAAGATCGTGTTACTACAAAAAGGAGCTACCTCACCCGAACTAAAGGAAGACCTAGAAGATGCTTGGGTAATGGAAGTTCCACTGCAAACGGTAGCGGCAAATGATGATGGAGAGATCACACGACTGAACGCTCTTGGATTGACAGAGCAGATCGTAGCCATGGGGGGCGGTGGAATCTACAATGTCGAACTCCGACGTCTGTGGGAACAGAAAAAGATTACCTCTATTGGTTATAGTTTTCACCAGGCGCCCCAGCCAGAGGTCTTACTGATCCTTAATTCAGATATACTCTTGTTGTATGCCTATGATCATCAACGACTCCAATCCTTGAACCGATGCAGGCAACTGGGGATAAATGCCATTCCACAATTTGCCTGGGCAGAACCTAGTTTTCTGGGGAAAGCAGAATGGATAAAATTCACCGCTTTGTTCTTCAATAAGGAAAAAGAAGCTGAGGAGTTGTTCACTCAAATTGCTACTCGCTGCGAGGAATTGATGCACCTGGCTGCCGCGCAAGAGATGAAACCGAGTGCCTTTATGCTCTATCACCCTTCCTCCGAAAGTGATTGGTCGGCACATCGCAACGACTTCTACGCCTCATTTTTGGATGCTGCCGGTGCCGTTAATATCCTGGCAGATAAGGGGCCTACTCATCCGGTGGGTATCAATAATGAAATGCTCCTAACAAAGGGCAAAGACGCAGACTTTTGGCTAATTAATAGTACAAATGATGAGGATTGGCCTCCTGCCACCTACCTGCAAGCTTTCCAGTCTTATCAGAAGCAGAATGTTTTCCATTACCAAAAACGAACAAGATATGAACACGATGCTTATGATTGGTACGAAACGCCTAAGGTACGACCCGATCTAGTCTTAGAAGATCTTGTATCCATCTTTTATCCCGAGCTATTACCTGATCATGAACTGCTGTTCTTTGAAAAAGTAAAACTCAATAAACATGCAAACAGTATGAATTAGTACTAAGAAACTACCTAATGCCCGCGATATGAAAAACCTATCACTACTAGTTCTTATGGCCATCCTGCTAGGCTGCCAAAATGCAGAAACCTCCGCTGTCGAACAGCAATCCTTTCCAGATTTTGAGGTAGGCAAGGATTACTTCACACAGAAGGCCTCCATAGAATACGCCAAGAATTTCAGTGTTGAATATCACAATAACTATAAGGTTGTGCGAGCCAAAGTCGGCTTTGGAGCCGCACATCAAGATGCCGATTCATTAGCTTGGGAGCGCGCTTTTACGGATGTCATGGTGCTGGTTCAGAGAGGCACCCCAGCTCCTACTTTGGAGGGCGAGTTGGCCGGAGCACAAATTATCGAAATTCCGGTGAAAACAATCGCGGGCAATTCTGATGATGCCCCAACACGTTTTCTCGCTCTTGAAGTCGACCATAAATTAGTGGGGCTAGGGCATGAGCACGTGTATGATGAAGGATTGCGTAAGCGATTCTTGAACGAAGAGCTTGCAGCTATAGGCGCCTCCTGGCACACCGGCCCAAACTTAGAAGTCCTATTGGAGACCAAGCCTGATCTGACCTTACTGACAGCTGCCAGTCTTACCCAATCTGAAGGAATTAAGCAAACCCGCAAACTAGGCCTGGCTGCTGCACCAGAATTTTCTTGGAGTGAGGTCAGCTACCTTGGACAATTAGAATGGATTAAATACGATGCTTTGTTTCTGAATGCTGAGGCACAAGCCACTAGTTTCTTCGAACGCATTCAAAAGCGATGTGAAGAACTCAAACAACTGGTTGCCACAAAAACTGAGAGACCAGGTGTACTATGGGGGATGCATAGTAAAAGTGGCAATTGGACGGTACGAGCTAATGGGGGTATCGCAGAACTGATAGAAGCTGCAGGTGCTAAGAATCCTTTTGGTAATGGTCAGGCAGCCATTACGGAAACGAAAGCCAACGGCTTATCAGAAGGCATCCCAATCTCTGATGAAATTATCCTCACCAAGGCAGATAAGGTTGACTTCATTATCTCTTTCCAATCCACCACGGAAAATTGGCCTCCAGCCAACTACATGAATGCTTTTCCTGCTTTTCGGGACAAAGGTTTATTCCATCATTTCAAAAGATACCGAGATTATGGCGCACATGATTGGTATCAGACTGCCTCTATGCGGCCAGACCTGCTATTAATGGACCTAATCAAACTCTTTCATCCTGATATACTGCCTGATCACGAATTATTTTTCATGGCATCAATTGAAATCATATGAAAAAGCCTTATCTACTTGTATTGTGTCTCTTCATACTATTCAGCTGTAGTCCAAATGTCCAACAAGACAGCTCGGGAGAAGCAAGCATCTCCGCGGCGACTGATCAGCAGCAGATTGCCTTTACAGAGCAAGTAAAACCCAAATACGCGAAGCATTTCAGCGTAAGCTACCACGAAAATTACAAGCTTGTCCGAACCAACGCCACCTTCTACCCGAATGGGAAGGAGGCCGATAGCAAAAACCAAGAGGATGTCTTGGTGCTGGTCAAAAAAGGCACAAATACGCCGCCACTTGAGGGAGATTTAGCAAGCGCGCAAGTTCTCTATATCCCAGCTACGACGGTGGCCGTCAATGTACAACACTCTGAGAGTTACCTGAGAGAATTAGGACTGGTAGATCGGATCAATGCGATTGGGGGTCTATATTCTTACGACGACGCCATGCGGACCAAGGCCCTGGAAGATGAAATTGGTCAGATCGGTTATAGCTGGCATAGCCCTCCAGATATCGAAGTATTGTTGTCCAGACAACCTGAGTTGTTCCTGATGACCTTGGCATCCATGAGCCATACAGAAAGTCTGGAGAAATGCCGACAACTGGATGTGCCGACGGCAGCGGTATTTGACTGGGCAGAACAAGACTATTTAGCCAGAGCCGAATGGATTAAATTCTATGCGCTTTTCTTCAATGCCGAAGGCAAGGCAAATGAAGTTTTTCAAATGATAGAAGATCGGGTAAATGAATTGAAACAGCTAGCCGCTTCTACCGAAGGGAGCAGTGCCCTTTGGGGATACCACAGTAGTAAAGGTCGATGGGTCATGCAGCTGGAGAGTTTTCCTGCTCAATATCTACGAGATGCAAACCTAGAAAACGTATTGTTGTCTAATACAGTAGCCGATGCCAATGGTATTCAAAGTCTAAGTACGGAACAACTTCTGGTTCGCGGGCAGACAGCCGATCATTGGGTAATTGGCGACATTCACGCCTCCCCTTTGCCGAAGGAAGAGATCATGTCCAGTTTCCAGGCCTGGAATAAAAATCAGTTATACCATAATATGAAACGTGTTGATCCTAAATCTAATACTTCTGATTGGTATGCTACGGCCATCGTCCGGCCAGACAGTGTCTTGGCTGATCTCATTAGTCTTGTCTATCCAGATGTATTACCAAATCACCAGCCACAATTCATGGGTATTTTCGATAAAGCAAGCGGGGCTAAAGCTCCCGTACAATAATCTTTGCTATGGATTCCACAATAACCACCTATACGCCCAAGGCTACAACCAGGGTCAAACCTAAAAGTCAGGTGCGGCTATTCGTTTTCCCCATACTCGCTCTTATGTTCGTCCTTTTCTTTTTGCTAGAATTGGGTATTGGCTCCGTCCACATTCCCATATCTGGCGTCGTAGCCTCGCTATTCGGTTTAGGACAAGCCGAAGAGACCTGGATAAAGATCATAAACGAGTTGCGTCTGCCACGTACCATTGCTGCAGCCGTTGGGGGGGCAGCCCTTGGCACTGCGGGATTGCAGCTTCAGACTCTTTTCCGCAATCCCTTGGCAGGTCCCTGGGCATTGGGGCTGACGGCGGGAGCCCAGCTCGGAGTGGCCCTGGTTGTGACCGCTGCTGCTGTGGTCGGTTCCAGTTTCCTGGAAAACTTCGCCTTCTTTAGCAACCTTAGCATTGTGGCAGGAGCTATGCTGGGCTGCGTACTGGTCCTACTCTTGATTGTAGCTGTTGCTCGGAGGGTAAGTACCATTACACTGCTCATTTTTGGTTTGATGCTGGGCTATCTCGCACAAGGATTAATTAGTGTGATCCTCCATTTCACCAACCAATCACAGGCCAAAATATTCGCAGGCTGGAATGATGGCAGCTTCTCTGGGGTATACTGGGAACACTTCCCGATTTTGATACCACTGGCAGCTATTGGATTGGTTAGTGGGCTATTGATGGCTAAACCCCTTAATGCGCTGCTACTGGGGGAGCGCTATGCGCACAGCTTAGGCATTTCTGTGAAACGAACCCGAATCGTGACGCTGACCAGTGCCGTATTACTGGCCGCTCCAGTGACCGCCTATTGTGGGCCCATCCTTTTCCTGGGCTTGATCGTCCCACATTTGGCCCGGGGCCTTTTCAATACCTCAGATCATCGAGTCTTGATTCCAGGGGTCATGTTACTGGGTGGTGTAATTGCCTTGGCAGCAGACCTCTTCGTCCATTTACCATGGGAACGCCATTTTCTTCACCTAAATGCCGTGAATGCACTGATTGGAGCCCCCGTAGTCATGTGGGTTATCTTACGCAATCGCAGAATGCGCGGTTTTGAATTATAAATTCATATGAAACGAGCCTGTCTACTCGGCGTAGCCAGGTAGAAGCGCAGCGGTCACATCTGTGCAGTCCCGATAGCAATCGGGATTCTGCAAGTTATAGCGCTGCGGAAATAATTTAAACAGATGAAAAGGATATTACAGCTCGAGCAATTGAGTATAGGGTATACTCAACGGAAACAGCATAAGATAGTCGCAAAAGACATAACGGTCGACTTATTCGGTGGAGAACTAGTTTGCCTACTAGGACCCAACGGAGCGGGTAAATCAACCTTAATGCGCACCATATCGGGGGCCCAAAAACCCTTAGGAGGACAAGTTCTATTAGAGGGGAAGATCATCCATGACCTGCCCGCACGGCACTTGGCCAAGAAGCTCAGTCTAGTGCTTACCGAGAGAGTTCAAGGGGGGCTCCTGACAGCCTATGAGATTGTGTCCTTGGGGAGGTATCCACATACAACTTGGACTGGCAAACTTACCGATAAGGATCACGACATCATACAATGGTCCATAGAAATGGCCGGAGCAAATGAACTGGCTGGTCGCATGCTAGCTGAATTGAGTGATGGCGAGCGGCAAAAGATTATGGTAGCCCGCGCTTTGGCACAAGAACCAGAAGTAATGATCCTTGACGAGGTAACTGCCTTTCTGGATCTGCCGCGACGGGTGGAAATTATGCAGTTACTTCGTAAACTGGCTCATCAGACCGGTAAAGCTATTCTACTTTCTACCCATGATATGGATCTCGCTCTAAGAAGTGCAGATCGACTCTGGCTACTGCCCAAAGGAGGGGATTTGCAAGTCGGAGCCCCTGAAGACTTGGTGTTGAATGGTGCCTTCGAGCATGCATTTGCCAGTGAGGGCGTGGCCTTCAACCGCCAAAGTGGCGCCTTCCAAATGCATCAAAGCTATCAACGGATGGTGCAACTTTCTGGAAATGGTGAAGGTGTGGTATGGACAAAGCGTGCACTAGAACGCGATGGAATCTCTGTGAGTGAGTCCGCTAATACGGTAATCGAAGTACGTAATGATCCGGATCGTTGGGTACTACATAGTGGGAATCATTCGAAACAATTTGCGACCATCTACGATTTGATGAGCGGCATCCGCCAAGAAGAGATTCCGCTATGAGGAAGGCGCAATATCTATTCTTAATCCTCCCACTTCTCTTGTTTGGATGTTACGGGCAAGAAAAGGTGTTACTACGGATCGATCACATTATCCTCGCCATTGAAGATCTAGATCGTGGCATGCAACAATTCGAAGAAATTACTGGCGTAATGCCTATTTATGGAGGGGAACACCCCAACGGAGATACGCAAAACGCCATCATAGCCTTTCAGGACGGGATGTACCTCGAAATCCTTGCACCAAAACCAGGGCTAGATTCCATCCCGACATTTTTCCAGGGAATGAATACATTGACAGCAGTCGGTTTCGCACTAAATACTAATAATATCGTACGCTTGCATCAGGAGCTGCAAGGGCTCCAGTTCAAGTCAGATGAAATTCAAGATGGGTCCAGAAATACCCCAAGTGGAAAACGACTTAGCTGGCAGATGCTGATGGTCAGTGAACCCGCATTTTTCATGAACCCTTTCTTTATTGATTGGTCACCAGACAGCCAACATCCATCGAAGAGTGAAGAAATCAATTGTACATTGAGTAAATTGCAGCTTACATCACCTTTTGGTACAAAGCTGAAACAACTTATAAAAGCGTGCGAATCCGAAATACCATTACTCTTGGTGGAAGAAGGCACCGAAACGAATTTAAGTATCAGCCTCCGTTCACCGAAAGGCATTCACGCCTTCTGAATCAGTGCCATGACCAATCCTCTTATCTTATGAAAGCCATTACTTCAACAATCTTATTCAGTTTCTTTTTCAGTATTTCTGCATGGAGTCAAAATGGTAAGCTGTTGGAAAAACAAGAATTGAGCTTCCCAGATTCCATCGTCAATCGCCTAGTTGAGGCTTTGCCAGAATTTGAAGAGATAAAGTTCTCTCGATTGACCTATTTATCTGATGGCTTAAAGGTAATTGCCTATCTAGCAGAGCCTAAAGCGGAAGGCCAATATCCCTGCATTATCGCCAATCGAGGAGGGAATCGTGATTTTGGACAATGGAATCCTATTAGCGTGGTTTTTTTCCTCGGCAAAATGGCAAGTTGGGGATATGTAGTAGTGGCCAGCCAATATCGAGGTAATGATGGGGGAGAAGGGGTAGAGCAATTCGGAGGCGATGATGTCAATGATGTACTGAACCTACTGCCAGTTCTAGAACAAATTCCTGCTGCTGACACCTCCAGGATTGGGATGGAAGGAGGTAGCCGAGGAGGAATGATGGCCTATCAAGCCTTGCGGAAAAGTTGCCGCTTCAAGGCAGCAGCGGTCCTTGCGGGAGTGACCAATTCATTTGCCTCCATCAAGGATCGGCCCGAAATGGAGCAGTATGTTTACTCAGAGTTGGTTCCTGACTACCCCAACAATAAAGAAGAAGAACTACAAAAGCGTTCGGCCGTTTACTGGGCGGATGAACTATGCAAAACGACTCCTTTACTCATTATGCATGGGAGTGCAGATTGGCGAGTTTCAGCCCTCCAGTCCATGGAATTAGTCCAGAAATTATATGCCCATCGACATCCGGTACGCTTCATCCTATTTGAAGGGGCTGACCACGGTATCCGTGAATTTAGGAAGGATATGTTTCATGAGTTAAAGCGGCACTTCGATTACTATGTGCGGGATGAGAATCCGCTCCCGAACATGGAGCCACATGGTCGATGATAGTATTCCTTCTTCTTAGGAAGCGCTGTTTTTTTTTCGCAACAATGTTGCGAAAACCCATGGTTATTTTTAATTTCGCAACGTGGTTGCATTTATTCCCTGCAGCTACACATAGCGATTTGAGAACATTCATCAACATACTTTCCTTTGCTCTGGCTATCCACTTAGCTGTGCAGCCAGCCCTCTTTCATGCCTTGCATGTTCATGCTGACCATACGTGCCAGAGAGCAAAAAAGGATAATAATGCTCCAAATGGAGGCACTATTTCTCAAGAAGAGCAAGCGTGCTCTCTCTGTGAGCTGTATCAGCATATCACTTTAGCATGGCAGGAATCATCTCCCGGTGTGGACGAAGCTGGTATCTTGGAAATCGCAGACCAACCCACCTTCGACAATTATAAAACCATTAGCTATCGCGCCTTGCGCGGCCCTCCCTGCTTCGCTTAATTCCCCACATCTATATCGGTTACTTAGGCTCAATCGAGTCATTGGAAAGACGTGTCAATACCTTAGAAAAGCGTATACGCTAAGCGTTCGAAGCATACAAACAACAGCATTAGACTAGACAACTTCAACCAATCAGCCTCCATAGTTGGAAGCTGCTTAATGGAACAAAGGAACAAATTCAAGGGGTCCATTTTGTGGTATGCCCATTGATTTTTCTCATGCTTTTTCATTAGAAGATGAATACCTATAAACAACCAAAAAGCTGGGACAGAAAAAGTATCTGTCTCTATTTCTTCCTTATTTGTGGTCTGAATACCTTGATAGGGCAAAACCAAACGACGGTGACCGTTTTGTCTGCTTCAGACAACTCTCCCTTGATCGGTGCTACTTTACGCCCACTAGATAATCGGTCGGTGGGCTGGGTAACTGACTTGGAAGGGAAGGCCAGATTGGAGATCAACGCTCCGACCAAGATTGTCCTTTCTAGCATAGGTTTTCTCACCTCAGAACACGTAATCTCACCTCAACAGAACCTGGAGATAAAAGTTGAAGAGGATATTCTAGGACTGGAGGAAGTCGTAGTTACCGGCGCCTTTGTCCCTACCTCAAGCGCCCGTTCTCTATTCAGTGTCAAGAAACTCAACAATGATTTTATTGAGGCAAGAGGGTCAGTTAGTTTGGGCGATGCACTGCAAACCCAACTGAACCTCAAAACAATTCAGGATGATGTGCTAGGTACTAGAGTCGTGATGCAAGGCATTTCTGGGCCGAATGTAAAAATGTTGATGGATGGTGTCCCACTCGTAAATGGGGCTGGAGGGGAATTTGACTTGAGTCAGATTAATATGAATAATGTGGAACGGGTTGAGATTGTTGAAGGTCCACTTTCGGTACAATATGGAACCAACGCCCTAGCTGGAACGATCAATATCATCACCAAAACCTACAATAACAAGGAATCACGGCTTCTACTAAACACCTACTACGAATCAGTAGGGCAATACAATGTAGATCTGGTGTTGGCAAAGGGCTGGGAGAATCTATCCATCAACCTCGGCGGCGGAAGAAACCAGTTCCTGGGTTACTCTTCCACCGGTCAAAGAAGTGAGAACTGGGTTCCCAGAACTCAGTATCTAGCTGATGCAAAAATCAAGGCCAGAGTAGGCTCCTTGAACCTAATCGGTGCCTATAACCAGTTGTGGCAACATTCAACCAATCGCGGAAACGCAGCTAGTGCCTTTAATAACCAGACGGGTCGACTCTCTGAAATTGCCAAGGATGACTACAATACCACTGAAAGATTCAATAGTTCATTTATCATTAATGGCCAATTAGGGGATAAGCAATACATCAATTTGGTCAATGGCGTTTCAAGCTTCGAGCAGGGGAGCCGGGGTTATCTCCAAGATGTCATAGATGATATCAGATGGCTAAGTACCAATCCAGAGGAGCACGACACCACACGCTATACCTCTTGGACCTTTAGAGGCACTTATGTCTACGGTCATACCGAAAGGAAACAAGGGAGCTATCTTACCTTAGGTTACGAAGCATCAATCAATAATGCGAAAGGGGGAAGAATCAGTGATGAAGCCAATAGGAATGTCAATGAATTTGGACTTTTTACAGCTTTGGAGATTCCCATTGGATCAAAATTACATCTGCAGCCTGCCCTTCGGTATACTTACAGTAATAGCTACGATACTAGGGACATCAATTTTCTAAATTCCCGCTTGCCGCTTCTACCATCGCTTAACCTTCTACTCAAGGAAGGGCAAAATTTCGACCTCAGGCTTTCCTACGGAAAAGGTTACCGGACTCCTTCCGTAAGAGAATTATACTATGAATTCATCGACGCCAACCACTATATCGTTGGTAATACAGATTTGCTCCCAGAAGTAGGTGATAACTTCAATGCTTCTGCTACTTGGAGGACGAAAATCAATGGAGTAACAGCCGCTTTCACCCCAACACTCTTCTTTTCGCAAATCAACAATAAGATTGACCTAATCCAGATACTGGACCGGGAAAGCTTACCCGATGAAGTACCTAAAAATGTACCTGTAGCGCGTGTATATGAGAATATTCCAAATTTCAAATCCTATGGTTTCAATTTAGCGGCGGACTTAGCTTGGCCAAATAGCCTCCGCATCACGCCTGGTGCAGGTATGCTCGCCCGATCCGGTAGTGAGGCAGACGACCGCTTTTTTTACAGCTACGAAGGAAATCTCAATGCTAGCTATAAGGCCGATCGGATCGATACGAGATTCAATCTCTTCTACAAGTATAATGGCCAAATCACAGAATTTGCCAGGGAAGAAGATGGCAGTATTGGAGTGTTGGCATTAGAAGCTTACCACACCCTCGATGCAAGCCTCTCCAAGCCCTTTCTCAACGGTCGGCTATTGGCTACCCTTGGCGGCAAAAACCTCTTTAACGTAACTGATATATCCTTAGTTGGCGAGGGTGGCAAAGGTTTGGTCCTCCAGACCGGTCGCGAGGACTTCTATCCCATCAGCTGGGGGAGCACACTATTCTTAAAACTTAATTATACGATCAAATAACTAAGACAATGAAAAACATTAAGTATCCTTTTCTGATGGCTTTGCTATCTATCAGCTTGGTATTTAGCTGTAGCAAAGATAGCGATGGCGGAGGAACGAGTATCGAAGTGGGAAGTACTTTGACCGCCGAGATGGGGTCGGATCTCTCACAACAGGTCTATGTAGATCTTAGCACGGGGAAAATGACACCAGTTAAGGTCAATACTTGGGAACTGGCTTTTGAAAACAAAGGAAGCGGCCTCAGAACTAATTCTGCGAAAAAGGTATCCGTGGCCACTCCGACCGCTACTGATTTTGATGCGATCGACAGCGATGCCGGACTAGTCTACGCCTTTGACTCTGAAGACGGAGATCTTAACACTACAGCTATGGCAGGTTGGCAAACCAACACGCCTTACATCATCGACCTCGGTGTAGATGAGAACGGAAATGCTTTAGGAAAAAAGAAATTCATGATTACTGCGTCAGATGCCTCCACGGTATCTATTCAGTATGCCGATCTCGATGGTAGTAATGCAGGATCAACCGATATAAGCCTCGGAGACGGAAATTTCACCTATTTCTCCTTCATCAATGAAGGTGTAGCTACAGTAGAGCCAGCAAGTTGGGATTTTGTACTATCAGCAATTTCTGTACGAACAGGGGCTCCTTGTTTTGCACTCGGCCCCAATGCTGTCCCAGGGATCAATTGTGATATCTATCGCTTGGCTGCATCCGCCATTACCAATAGTTATGATGGTGTTGAAATCGCTAAGGATGATCCAACTGAAAACCTGGAACAAAATGATGACCCTGAAGCAGAAAAGAACAAACATACCATTACGAGTAGCAACTTTGATCAACTATTGATTTCAGATTTTAATTCACTAGGAGGTTCAGAAGCTGCTAATGCCATTGGTAGGTCCTGGTTGCAGATTTTAGCTCCACATAGTAGTGGAATCTACAAAGTATATGACTTCATCACCTACATTGCTAAGGATCAAGAAGGAAATTACTACAAACTCCGCTTTTTAGCCTATAAAGGAGGGACCAATGCTGAGAATGGCTTCCCAACCTTCGAATACGAATTGCTGACGAATTAATACCATCTTCACTATTCCGTCCCGGCTTATCTAGGAGTCGGGACGGAACCATGCCTTCTAACATGAAGAAATCCATAAAGACCTGGTTATTGAGGATAGCTATAGCCATTGCGATGCTGATTACAGTTGGCGTAGGCTATTTCTTCTACCAGAAAAACATTAGCGCCACAAAAATCGCTTTTATCAATTATCAGGAATTCCAACTGTCGAGAATCAACAAATCAAATACCAGTCCTTGGGTAAAGGTGAAATCTGTGGACTTGGAGCAGTTGGATAACATTCGTGATTATGCTGCAGTTTTCATTTTTGGAAGAGGCTTTCAAATGTCTCCAGACCAAATGCAGACACTGCAAAACGCTGGATATGCTGGCGTCAACCTTTTTGTGGAAGCAGCTACTAATCCTAATGTAGATGTAACTAATCTCAAAGGGCAGGATCTAGATTATATCACGGATTACTTCAACTATGGAGGCACCAACAACTACGCGAGTTTACTCTCTTACGTTCGAAAAGAATTGGATGGTAAAACCTGGTTTACCCAAGAACCAGAAGCCCCGAAGTCTATTCCCCGAGATGTATATATTCACCTGGAAGAAGATGCTATCTTCGAAGACTTTGTCACTTATAACTCCTATTTGCAGGAAAATGGCTTTCATAAACCTGATCAACCGAAGATCGCCTTATTGACCAGCGTACCTGGCCCATTCAATGCCAACAGGGATCATATAGACGCCTTGATCAGTATGTTGCAAGATCGAAATCTTAACGTCTATACCATCACTGCGGCTACGAAAAGACTTGAGTTCTTACAACAAGTAGATCCTGATCTAGTAATCCTGATGCCGCATGGTAGAATTACACTGGGGCAGGAGGAAGCCGCTCTGCAATGGCTCAAGGATAAGAATATTCCTCTTCTCACCCCTGTCAGCGTTTTCCAACCTTATGAAGATTGGGTGGATGATCCGCAAGGTTTTGCGGGCTCGCTGCTTTCTATGAGTGTTGTGCTTCCCGAAATCGACGGAGGAATCAATCCATACACCATCATTGCCCAATATGAGGATGAAATGGGATATCTCTCCTTTCAAGCCATTCCTGATCGGCTACAACTTTTTGGCGATATGGTGGAGAAGTGGCTAAACCTCAAAAAGAAAGCCAACAAGGATAAGAAAATTGCTATCTACTATTTTAAAGGACCTGGGCTCAACGCTATGGTCGCTGCTAATATGGAGGTCGTTCCGTCTATCTATAACACACTGCTTAAACTTAAAGAAGCTGGCTATACCGTAGATAACTTACCCTCCTCCGCAGCCGAACTATGGGATATGATCAAAGTCCAAGGCAGTGTATTAGGTCCCTATGCCAAGGGAGCCTTCGACGAATTTCTGAAGAAGGGTAATCCAGCTTTAGTAGAGAATTCAGTGTATGAAGACTGGGTGGCTAAGGATCTACCAAAGGAAAGCTATCAGCGGGTAACGGAAAAATTTGGAGATGCTCCAGGAGAATATCTTTCAACTAGTGCTTCAGGGAAAGACTATATCGCTGTAGCACGCCTAGAATTCGGTAATGTGGTTTTACTTCCTCAACCGCTAGCTGGGGTAGGAGAGAATACCTTCAAAATCGTACACGGAACCAAAGCCGCACCGCCGCACCCCTATATTGCTTCCTATTTATGGACCAGGAATGAATTCCAAGCGGACGCTATCTTTCACTGGGGTACACACGGTAGTCTTGAATTCACTCCTGGTAAGCAAGTAGCCCTATCTGAGTATGACTGGACTGACGCTCTGATCGGAATTACCCCACATTTCTACATCTATACCATCAGCAATGTGGGAGAAGGGATTATTGCTAAGCGCAGAAGTTATGCCACTACCTTAAGTTATCTGACTCCACCCTTTATGGAATCAGAAGTCACAGGAGCCTTAAAGCAACTCAGCGATAAACTAACCTCCTTTGTGGGGGCGAAGGCGGCAGTGAGAGAGCAATACCGGCAAAATATTAGTACGCTGGTCGTCGAACTCGACATGCACGTGGATCTAGGCTTGGATAGCACGATCAACTATGATGATGAAACTATTCTAAGTATCTCCAATTTTGTGGAAGAGGTTCGAAACTCCAAAGTCACGGGTGGTCTATATACCCTCGGGGAGCCATACGACGACGAACAGATCAATAATACGGCCCATTTGATGGCGGTCGATCCGATTGCCTATGGCCTTGCTTCCTTGGACCAGCTAAAAGGCAAGGTGTCACAGAAGCAACTCGATAATCAAGTGTTTTTTGACCAAAGATATCGACGTAAAGCTTCTCAAGTGATCACTAGTTTGCAAAATGGTAATCAGCCTGTGGAATCAGTCCTTGAGCAGATCATCAATGTAGACGACCTGCAAAAAGCTCATGATTGGGTCAAGCGCAATCGTGGAATGTCTGATGCCGATATCATCAAGGGATTCATAAGTATGGGGGATAGTAAACCAAAGAAATCTTCTTCGGGTGGACATCCTCATGCCCATGGCAAAAAGAAGAAGCAAAAGGGGCCTAGTGCCACTGAAATTGAAGAGCTCAAACAATTGGTTATCTCCATTTCTCCCTTTCCTGAAAAAGTCGATTTTATCAATAATCTTAAATCAGAAAAGCAATTTAAACAGAGCTCAGGTATCCTAGATCCGCAAACACTGGAAAGAGCCAAGAAGGTGGCCAAAGCAATTCCAGCCATGGCTAAGGCATTGGAAATTGGCCAGCAAGAAGATGTTTTCGCGCTTCTCAAAATGATGCAAAAGGAACCACTGCGGCAGATGACCTTTGAGTTCTTGGAAGATGAAAGCCTGGCGGAGCATGTGGCTTTAGAAAAAGAACGAGCAGAAAAAGAAAAGATAAGCTTATTAACAGCGCCAGCCCATATGGCCTCATTATCATTGACAAAAGACAAGACGAAAATAAATGCACTCCCTGAAGTCAACCTTCCTCGGCACATAGCCAATTTAAAACAGTATGCTGGTAACTGGTCCTTAGTCCAGGTTAAGAAACCCGAGGTACTTTCCGAGTATTGGAAAGAGAAAGATTTTCCACATCACCTCAAATCCACTATCGACCAGTTGGAGTTAGCTCTACTGGCAACTGAGCGGGAAGAAGCAGAATTTGCCAGTGCTGTGCTCCGCATCGAACGAGCCATTCGATCGGTCAATCAATACTACAGTCAGCTACTGTCAAGCACAGATGCTGAGATGCAGGCTGTATTGACGGGGCTAAAGGGCGGTTATATTCCTCCTTCCTCCGGCGGCGATCCGATCACTAACCCTGCCACCGTCCCCACCGGCCGCAATCTCTACTCCATCGATGCGGAGAAAACGCCTTCCCCTGAAGCATGGAATGTGGGGAAAGCACTAGCAGAGACACTATTGAACAACCACCTCAAAAAACACAATGCTTACCCACAGAAGATCAGCTTTACGCTTTGGCCAGGGGATTTTATAGACACAGAAGGAGCCATGGTCGCCCAGATTTTTTACCTGCTTGGAGTTGAGCCAGTGAGAGATCCTTTCAAGCGGGTTCGTGATATCAAACTTATTCCCGCAAATCAATTAGGAAGGCCGCGAATAGATGTGATAACCCAAACTGCTGGACACTTCCGCGATCTTGCGGCCTCTCGGATGTATCTGATCAATAAAGCCGTCAAGATGGCTGCAGCAGCAGAAGATGCAGAAGAGAACTTCGTTCAGAAAGGGGTACTAGCAGCTGAAGTTTATATGAAAGAACAAGGGCTTTCCCCAAAGCAGGCACGAGAATGGTCTACTCAACGGGTATTTGGAGGTGTCAATGGAAACTACGGCACTAGAATCATGGAAATGGTGGAGAAGGGTAATGCCTGGGAAACGGAAGAGGAAGTAGCAGCAACCTACCTCAACAATATGGGGGCCATCTATGACGAAGGGCAAAATTGGGGTGCCTTCCAAAAGGGGGTATTTGAGGCCGCCTTGCAAAATACAGAAGTGGTTGTTCAGCCTAGGGAAAGCAACACGTGGGGAGGCCTTAGTTTGGACCATGTCTATGAGTTCATGGGAGGGTTGAGTATGGCTGTCCGGGCCGTGACTGGAAATGATCCTGATGCCTATTTCAATGACTTTCGCAATCCTACAAATGCCAAAGTACAAGGGCTTAAAGAAGCATTGTGGGTGGAGGCCCGCACCACACTTCTAAATCCCAAATACATTGCTGAGTATATGAAGGGCGGAGCAACCTCTGCCGAGACTTTCGCAGAGACCTTTCGGAATACCTATGGTTGGAATGTCATGAAACCAGCGGACATTGATGATGCGCTCTGGAATCAGCTTCATGATGTCTATGTCAAGGATGAGTTAAATCTCAATGTGCACGAATTCTTCGAAAGAGAAAACCCTTACGCCTTACAGGAAATGACGGCCGTTATGTTAGAGACCATTCGCAAAGGATATTGGGAAGCGTCAGCGGCACAAATACAGGAATTGAGTTCGCTACATGTGGACCTCATTAAGGATCACAATGCCGGTTGCAGTGGGTTTGTGTGCGACAACGATCAACTACAGGCTTTCATATCGGAGCAGCTTCCATCGGAAAGCTTAGCCAAGTACGAAAAAGCCATTCGTACCGTCCGAGAACCGCAGACTGCCGAAGAAGGTCTAGTTCTTGAAAAAGAAACCATAAGAGATAAGCAGGAGCAAGCTAGCTTAGATAACGAAGGCCAGCCCCTAGCAGTATATGGGATTATCGGTCTGGTTGCCTTACTTTCAGTCTTCCTAGTTATTAAGCGAAGAAGGCAAGTATAATGGAACTAGTCGTTCAGTTAATACTCACCTTCGTCGGTCTGAGTTTGCTCTTCCAAATCAGTCATTGGGACCTCTGGGTTAGGGTTCTGGCAGCTATCATTGCATCAATAATAGCTTATGCCCTATATCCTTGGGTGATTGAACAAAGCATGGACAAAATAGATGCTTGGCTGAGTAATCCTTCCACTATGCAAAACCTGGCCGTAGTCCAGGTGGCTGAGGTATTATTTTTCATTAGCATAGATTTTGCAATGATCCAAGTCTACTTTGGAAAGAAGATTAAGTTGTATAAGAAATATGCCCAATTCCTGCCAGGAATCATGTGGTTGGCGGCCTTGCTATACTTGCAAATGAGAACCTTCTATTACTTTTCGCAAATAGACTTTGATACCCTGGGTTTTTACTTCGCAGCAGGGGTTGGGATATTCATCGTGCTTCTACCAGCCGCGCTGAAATGGATCATACCAGAAGAACACTTACGATTTGAATTACGCTATTTGATAGGATTTGGCCAAATGCTAGGGGCCATCATTATAACGATATTTTGTCAGGTGCTACCTTATCGACCACAAGAGATGGTGCTGGAAATGGAACCTTTAATGAGGGTGATCGGCCTTGCAGCGATCTTCTTTCTGCTAGGCTGGGGTTGGTACGTTTATAGGAGAAGTCTTCGCTGACCCAAAAAGGGCGGTAAAACAAATAAGTTAATACTTACATGGAAATACTGAATAAGACTATGTATTGGATATCCACCGGTCTCATGTTGCCGGTGGTAGTGATTCTCATATTGCTATTTTTGAGAGCTCTCCTCGCCTTGGGAGGTTTTTACGGTGCTTACCTTAACCGTCTGAAGAGTACCAAGGCTATGCACAGCTATCTGGAAGGGCTTGCTGGACATGGTTTCGAGCAAGAAGAAATCCCAAATGGGCCTGCCGCCATTTGGACGTACCTTGGTAGACTCCGTCAGGCATTGCATTCCCCGGTCAACAGGGAAAAAGTATTAGCAGATTTTGAGTTAGAAATGTCTCAACAATTGGCTTTAACTAAGCGCATGTCGAAGCTAGGACCTGTGCTAGGACTAATGGGCACTCTCATCCCCATGGGACCAGCCCTCGTGGGTTTGGCTTCAGGAAATATTGCCTCCATGGCCGAAAATATGCAGGTCGCTTTTTCCACTACTGTGGTGGGTCTTGTTGTCGGCGCCATCGGTTATCTCCTGACAGAAATAAAGCAAAGATGGTATGCCAAGGACCTATCTCAATTGAATTACATCGCTGATCTAATAACAGAAAACCATGCAAAGAAGGAACAATAGTTTTCTCCATCCGAATTCAGAAGAAGATCCGATTTCCAGTGTTGCCAATCTTTTTGATGTAGCCATGGTCTTCGCGGTAGCCCTCATGGTGGCCTTAGTCACCAACTTTAATATGACGGAAATGCTCACTCAGGAAGATTTTACGATGGTTAAGAATCCTGGAAAGGAAAACATGGAGATTATCACTAAGAAGGGTGAAGTCATTACCCGCTATAAATCCAAGCAGAATGCTCCGGGAGAAGGAAACAAAGGAAAAAGGGTAGGGGTGGCCTATGAGCTGGAGAACGGAGAGATTATCTATGTGCCGGAATAGTGGAGGGTGTAAAAGTCTTTTATACTACCTTGTCCAGATAAGTTGACATTGAGGTGTACGTAACATAATATCATTTTAGGACGGTAGGGAGCCCCTTTGTAAATCTTGCATAGGAATCCCCTTCTGGCCTGAGGGATCTTAGCAGAAGGTGCCAACGTACAGGTATTTTATCATGAGTCATCTCACCTCTACCTGTTGCCGATACTCTCCCCTTCATGAGGCTACAACCGAAAGAAATGGATAATAGGTAAAGCATCTTGCCATCAAGTCTTAGCCTATAGGTACCAAACCGAACCAAATTTCTCATAAATGTGCTGTATTGTGATTCAAAATAGTTAACCAGGTTTACTATTTTGGCGACAATAGCTAAGTTCATGTTTGGCGAGCACCCTTTGGGTGGAAAATCGTCCTTTTTTGATCACGAACAACAAGACAAATACTCCTATGCAAACAACTGATAAAACCGCTAAGGAAATCTACCTTGAAGTAAAAGCAAATCCTGCTCGTAAGCGTTTTGGCTTTGGTCGAAAGGCGGCCTTAGTCAACATTGATCTTCAGAAGGCCTATACTAGAACGGACTTGTTCACTACAGCCTACGAAAATGACCCAAAACAAATGGACTATGTCAATGACTTGGCACACCGTTTTCGACAACTTAACTGGCCTGTCGTTTGGACCTATGTGGCTTATGTAGGCTCTGGAGAGGATGCTGGCGTATGGGGTACGCGGACCGATACTCCCAATAGCCTCCAAAACATTAAATACGGCTCAGTGCGATCGGAATTGGATGATCGCCTAGATGTGAATCGAGATACCGATATTATTTACGATAAGAAAATGCCTTCACCCTTTTTTGAGACGCCATTGCAATCTCTCTTGGTCTGGCACCAAGTGGATACGATTATCTTAACAGGAGGTTCTACTTCAGGTTGTGTTCGAGCTGCCGGCGTAGATTCTCTGTCAAGAGGATACCGAACAATTGTTCCTGAAGAATGCGTGGCTGACAAGCATGAAAGCTATCACTATGCTAATCTGACTGATTTATCACTTAAATATTGTGATGTGATGGGCGTGCAAGAGGTATATGATTGGTTAGATAATCAGATCGGTTCTGCTGGGTAAGTTTCAGTGTTTCAGCTTATTAATAAACTTCCAAAGTACTAAGATGCATTGCATATAAACATATGAAAGAAGATCCAGGATACTACGACTATTGGCCTTATGAGAATCGTCCAAAAATAGAATGGCCAAATGGCGCACAACTAGCCTTTTGGGTAGCGCCCAATATTGAATTTTACGAGCTTGACCCTCCTCCCAATCCCTATCGGACACCTTGGCCGCAGCCTCACCCCGCGGTTCCGGGGTATTCCATCCGTGACTGGGGCAATCGGGTAGGGCATGTACGACAAATGGAACTGCTTGATAAATATGGAATTCGCGGTTCAATATCTCTGTCGGCCGCCTTATGTGATCATCATCCGGAGATCATTCAAATGTGTAAGGAGCGGAATTGGGAATTCTTCAGCCATGGAGTCTACAATACGCGCTATACCTATGGCATGAACGAGCAGCAGGAGCGGGATATGATCAAAGACGCCATGGAAAGTATCCTTAAACACACTGGACAAGAGTGCGCGGGCTATCTTGCCCCAGCCTTGTCTCATTCCGAGCTAACGCTGGACCTATTTGCTGAAGTAGGCACCGAATTGTTTGGCGAGCAAGGTGGCTTTTATTCTTGTGACCTATTCCATGATGACCAGCCAACTCCTATTCGCTTACGTAGCGGTAAACGGTTTGTATCCATCCCCTATTCTCTAGAGATGAATGATACCATTGCTTACCTCGTACAAAAGGTGCCCCCAAGGCAATATGGTAAAGCCTTGAAGGAGAATTTTGACCGCCTATACGCAGAAGGTGCCGAAAGTGGCACGATCATGTGTATTCCCACCCATAACTATCAAGTCAGTTGCGCACATCGCATCAAGGCTTATGAAGAGGCCTTAGAATATATTACCGGTCATAACAAGGTCTGGTTTACCACAGGAAGAGAGATTGCCAGCTATTACCTCGAACACTATTATGACGCTGCCTTGGCTGATATTTCTGCTAAACAGATTTAAAAGTGGACTCATGTCTAAACTAGATAACAAGTATTTAAACTATCCCCATCGTTCCTATGGCATGGACCACCATCGCTACGAATGGTCCATGCTTAATGAACGCCCAACGGTATCCTGGCCTGAAGGTAAATTGCTGGCCTTATGGGTCAATGTAGGTCTGCAGTTTTTTCCGCTCAATCAAAAAGGAATTCCTTTCAAGGTACCCGGAGGAATGACCAAGCCCTATCCTGATCTCAGGCACTACAGTTTAAGGGATTACGGCAATCGGGTGGGCATATACCGTTTCTTTAAAACCTTTGATCAATACGGTGTCAAGCCGACCTTTGCGGTCAGCACTCGCCTAGCGGAACGGACTCCCTATCTCATGGACAAGATCAAGGAAAGAGGTGATGAGATCATCTGTCATGGTTATCACATGGATGCCTTGCATTATGGTGGACAAGACATAGTGGAGGAAGCGGAGCTTGTAAAAAGATCACTAGATGGTTTACGGCAAATCAGTGGTCAGGCAATAAAAGGATGGATTAGCCCTGCTAAAAATGAGTCGTCTAACACGCCTGACCTATTAGCAGCAAATGGTATCACCTATTTCTGTGATTGGGTCAATGATGAAATGCCCTATGCTTTTCAAACTCAACATGGTCCGATTACGGCAATGCCTTTATCTACTGAGTTGGAGGACTACTTCATTATTTTGAACAACCAGCACTCTGCAGAATCATGGGCCGAGCAGGTTTGTGATGCTTGTGACTTCTTGCTTCACGAAGCGAAAACGCAAGGAGGACGGATACTTTCCTTAAATATTCACCCTTGGGTATTGGGTCAGCCTCACCGAATTGGGCAACTGGAGAAAGCTCTCGATTATATCTGCTCCAAAGCCGAAGTTTGGCCGGCCTATGCGGGAGACATTTTACAAGCATTTAAGCAGGATAGTCGCTAACCTTTTAACTTGATCCCCTTAGCTTGAGGCTGTGCTGAAACTCATCACAATATGAAGCAAAAAAGGCGGTCATTTATCTATCGATCTTTGGCAGGATTAGCGGGAGTGCTCCTTAGTCCAACGGCATTTGGCCGGCATCTGTGGGTTGCCATTAGAGCACATGACAGCAAACCTTGGATAGAACTTTCCCGTGCAGCTTATCTCAACAATGCGGCACAAATCAGTAAAATGGCGAATGGTAAGCCCGTCATTGCAGTTTTAAAAAACAATGCTTACGGATTGGGTGATGTACAAGTCGCCAAAATCTTAGATCGTTCTTCAGCTATCGCGGCCATTGCCGTAGTAAAAGATGAACGGGCCATTGCCATAAGAACTGAAGGAGTATCTAAACCCATTTTACTTATGGGAGACTTCGATAGTACACTAGCGAACACTCTGGCTGATCAAGAAATCACATTAAGCATTTTCTCAAAAACATCTCTCCAAAAGGTAAATGCACTTAGCCGGCAAACAAACAAAGTGATACAGGTGGCCTTGTATATCGATACAGGCTTGGGAAGAATGGGAATCCCTTACCAAGAAGCCATTCAAATCGCTCAAGAAATTGCCAAGAATGATCGCTTAAGTATTTCTCAAACTTTTTCAACCCTTACCACTCCAAAGGACTTCGCCAAAGAACAAATTCAGCGTTTTGAGCAAATTATTGAAGACCTATCTAGTCAGGGAATATCGACAGGTATCAAACATCTGGCCCCTTCCTATTCCCTCTTGGATTTGCCAGAATCCCATCAAGATGCCGTCCGTCCAGGCATTCTGCTACATGGCTCCTTCCCAGGAGCACAAATGCAGCAAGCGAAGCAGTTCCCGCTTGAAGTATCCTATCGACTGAAAGCTCCTGTTATCAGATTGGAAAAACTGAAGACTGGAGACACCATCGGTTTCTCCCGATTTTATAAAGTGAAAAAAGATGAGTGGATTGCCACGCTCCCAATCGGATGGGCAGATGGCTACAATAGTGGGGCAGAAAATGGAGCCATGGTCTTACTTAAAGGTAGGCTCTACCGGGTTGTGAATGTGAATGCGAGCCATGCTAATATTTCATTGGGACCAAAAACTAAAATCAAAGTAGGAGACATTGCTACCTTGATCGGCCCCGAACGGCTTGAGATCACGCCTGAAGGTTTTGGAGAACTTGTAAAAGGACACAATTATTTGCAAATCAACTATAAGGAATCTATTTCCAAACACACTTATGAAGCTTTTTAATCTGATGCTGATACTTTACTGTACCTTTCCAGTATTGGGGCAAGGCAGTTACTTCACGCTTGAGGATGGGGCAAAGCTCTATGTGGAAACAACAGGTCAGGGACAAGCACTCCTTTTTATTCCCGGTTGGACGATGACGAATCGATTCTTCGAACAACAGAAGAAGTATTTTGCAAAAAATTATCAGGTTGTCACCTATGATCCGAGGGGGCAGGGGAGGGCAGATAAAACCACCTACCAGAATAACTATGCTCAGCATGCAGCAGACCTAAGAGAGTTGATCTTGAGGAAAAACTGGAATGAGATTGTGCTAGTAGGTTGGTCAAGTGGCTGTTTGACCATGTATGAATACTTGAGAGCTTATGGTGCCGGTCGAATGGCTAAGCTGGTATTTATTGATGAACCCCCGAAATGGATAGGAGACCCCGAAAAAGAATGGGTCTATGGTACTTTTGACAGTTACAGAAGCAGCTTAAAGGGCATGCTTTTGAAGCCCTCAGATCCGAATGGTATTATCGATTGGATGCTGAACGACCCAATTGATAGCACCACGAGAACCTGGATGCGAGAAGAGATCCTCATGACTCCGCCCCATGTTGCCTTGAGTTTGTATATAGATGGCCTTGCTTGTGATTATAATGAGGAAGTACGAAAGCTATCGGTTCCATCTCTTTTTATGATAAGAGCATCTTGGTATGATCAGGCCAAGGGTTGGCTCAAAGCAAATGCACCTCAGGCAACTGTAAAAGCAATTACTAGTCATGCTATGTTCTGGGAACGACCGCAAGCATTTAATGAAATGCTATCAAGTTTCTTGAAATAACCCATAAAATTATCTTCCTTTCCTCAGGCCCCCTTTTGCCGAGCGATACGATAGTCTACGCCAGACAAATTCCAAAGGTCCCTGTTTGAATCGCTTAAGCCACGCACGGCTGAACATCCACTGGACGGTCACGATTCCAAAAGCGAATAAAGGTAGGTATGCAAAAGACACTTCGCGCATTAGGCCTAGACCATAGCCAAAAAACAATAAGATGGCCGTAACATTTTGAAAAATGTAGTTCGTCAAGGCCATGCGTCCAAGTAGTGCTAGATTTCGGAATACTAGCTGGCCCCGACCAGATGCCCAAATGGAAAGGAATAGCATGGCAATCCCCAGGGCCAAAGAGGTAGAACCGACGTGATATACGACAGCCTGTAGCAGGCCGATCTCGGTCAGTGCATAAGGAGTCCCAATCATGCCTTTGATGACCGCATAGGCAAATGAGGCTACTAGTCCAATGATACCGATCCAAATGGCGTTAATAGGAACTGATACCTGATTGTTCCGGATTTTTGGCAACCAGTGCCGTGCGATTAAAATACCTATCAGGAACAGCCCTAATACTTGAAAGTAACGCCCTGATAGTAGGTAGCTCATCGCACGAGGTATGGCATATAGAATATTAACAGCGCAAACCTCCAGCGCAGAATCCGAGGTTCGCATCTCCAAAAGTGATAAGTCTGCAAACCCCCATTGAGCCTTCAATCCTGTTGAAATGCGCCGCATAGATCCCCAGAAGGGAGCATCGGGCGTTAGATAGGTCACCAGATGAATCACCAGGGGCATGAATAGTAGTATTGCGATCCAGCGCAATAGCGTACGATCTGAGCGATAGAGAAATAAGGGTAACAGCATCCCTAATAAACTGTATAACGTCAAGATATCTCCGTTCCAAACCAGATACATATGCAACAAGCCAATACAGCATAGGATCATCATACGCCTGAACCAAAAGGTGGAGAAATCAGCATCAGCCGTGCGGAAGCGTTCGGCCTGGAGAGCAAAACCAACCCCAAAAAGAATGGAAAAGATCCCATAGAACTTACCTTCCACAAACCAATCAATAAAGAACAGGACAGCCCGATCTACTAGTGGTAAAACAACCAGTTCCTGTGGGCTGTAGGTGTTGTACCCTATGAAACTATATAGGTTGGCAAAAAGTATTCCAAAGAGGGCAAAACCTCGAAGTGCGTCCAGAACCTGTAGTCGCTCTGATCCCGTAGTTGGTTGTAGTTTTGACATACTGAGTTAGTTGATACTAGTTCGTTACTATAATTGTCGCTGTATTCTCCTCTTTTATTCACATCATGCAAAATCGATGATGAGTTAGGAAGCTCACAAGGGAGCTGGCCTCACTTTCCGAATGTTACTAGCATTGACCTAGATTGAAGAAGGCTACATTCAAGGCTACAAGCTTAATCAGCTTGTGATTCATTGTGCTTATCAATACAATCATCACATACCCCTTCAAAGAGGATCGGAATTTCTTCGATTTCAAATGATTTTAACTGTACTACGTACTTCTCAGGTAGCACAGGCAAACAAAAGATGGAGTCACAATATTTGCATTTTAGATGGGGATGGACTTCAGAAGGGTAATGATGAAATAGGTAATATGAGTTCCCCGAAGCGGAGATCGTCTTGGTTAAAAAACCAATGTCAACAAAAGTATTAAGGGTTCGATAAATCGTTACACGATCAAAAATAGTAGAAAAGTACTGCTGAATACTATTAAGGCTATGCCCAATTGGGTTATGGATGAAAAATGAAAGTAACTCCAAGCGGGTGGTAGTTAGTCTTAGGTTCTTCTCTTGAAGCATCGCCTTTGCTTTGTCGTGCATCATCGCCAGATCTATTGTTTAGTTAGAAAAAAGGTCAATACACCTGCATTCTGAAACGAGATCGTGTTTATTCATATCATCATTTGCTTATGGATTAGCTCTTAGTCCCGATACAGAGCTAATAAGAAAACCGTTTATACTTCTTCCGCATTCCGCAGGATATAGTAAAACTCATTAGGGTCATCATGATTTAGATATAAGGTTCCTTTGAATTTCAAGAAATCGTCCATTTTGTAGCGCCTCTTTTCATCTTTTAGGTACATACTAATCACAGAAGCTGGACTTGCTTTCCCACAAAAAAAGCAGGAGGCATAGGGGTTAAAGGATAAGGATAGTAGCTCCTCTTCCTCATCAAATGGGATCACATATCCTTTAACAACTACTTCCTTGCCGTGGAGTTCCTGTACGGCTTCGCTGAAAACTGGCGAATACATTTCCATGTCTAATTCCTCAAAGTACTTCAGCTTATACTCAATGTTGATTAATACCCACCAGTCTACCTCAATAGGGCCTGATGATGGGGAAGCAGCTGGATTCTTAGCGAACTGAGGCTTAGCGTCCAGCGTATCATTGGACAATGCCCAATCCCAAGATGGTTGTTCCTGCCGATTGGCGAATATATTTACCGAAGGGGCCCTTCCCTGAAGCGGATCTTGTGTGATAAATTCTTCCTCAGATTCAGTAACAATGACAGATTCATGCCAATGTATCTGCCCAAATCCTAAGTAGTGATCACAGGTTATCTCTTGTGTAAAGACCCCAGCAAATAAGAAAGCAGCAAGAAGAACTTTAAAAGTTGCACTCATCTTAGGTTTAATTTTCTGACAAGATGGCTGAAACATCCATCCGCATAGCCTTCCAAGCAGGCAATAAGGCTGAGATAACTCCTACTGTAAAAGTGAGTAGTAGCAACAACTCTTCGCCTGGTGCCCAAGCCGTTCCAAATTGAATTTTGAAATCACTTTCAGCCTGGTGGTTGATTATATAGAGACCAAGTCGACTGAGAAGCCATCCTAACAGATAACCTATAGCCGCCAACAAAACTCCCTCTAGGACCAATAGGGCGAAAAGTTGCCCGGGACGATATCCTACTGATCTCATCAAAGCCAGCTCAAACTTGCGATCTCGTAGCCGACTATAGAGTACAAAAAACACGCTAAAGCCGGCCATCAACATGATCCCTCCTGCAATCAGTTTTAAGGTGGTAGCACCTACTCCAAGCATGTAAAACAGTCGGTTGATCTCAAGACCAGGCAAAACCGCTTGCATATTGGTCTGCTCATTGATGATCCTCGGCATATTGATTACCGACATTTTGGTTTTAAACTTTAATAACACCGCTGTAATCTCCATGCTGTCTCTGGCCATGACAGACTCTACATGCTCATGATCATGCTCATGAGCATGGTCGTGATCATGGTCGTGTCCTTCGGCATGATCATGTCCTTCTTCATGACCCTTCTCCGTTTCAGCATGCGGGATAGTATCTATCGGAGCTTGCTGTTCACCATGGTGCGAATGGACCTGCCAGACACTTTCCACCCCAGTCAGCAATAGTTGATCTAATACTGTGTTCGTTTTCTGCAAAATTCCGACAATGGTGTAGGGGTGATCTTCGTGTACATGCCCCTCTTGCACCTCACCATGAGTTCCGAGAAACGTACTTCCAACCTTCAAACCCGTTCTTACAGCGATATCAGCACCTAGGGTTACTTCCATCGGTTTTGAGAAAGTTCGCCCTGAAGTCAGTTGTGCCTCATATTTTTCCAAGTAGGCCCTTGAGGTACCCACGATACGAAAGCCGCGGTAGGAATCTCCATAAGCTAAAGGGATAGCTTCCTCTACCATGGGATTATCCATGATCTTCCGTGCTTCTGCCAACTTGATATTTCCCGTAGGTGCATCCAGGTGATAGATAGCTGAAAGCACTAGTTGTAATGGGCTACCCTTTGCCCCAATTACCAAATCGATATTTTGTAAATCTCGCTTCAACTTTTGCTCCAATTCGTGTTGGATGAGTAGCAATAAGGATATGATCCCCACACCAAAGAGAAGTAGACTAATGCATAGTGCTGTATTTAGCGGCTTGTAAGTGATATTCTTCCAGGCTATTTTCCTAAGCATCTTACTTCCAGTTAGTTAGCAATGGTGTTTAGATCAATACAATTACTCACTTCAGAGCGTAAGCGATCGTCATGAGTCACAATAATGAGTGCAGCATTATTGGCTACTGCCTCCTCCAATAAAAGGTCTATTACCTGCATACAGTTCTTTTTATCTAAAGCACTTGTGGGTTCATCTGCCAGCATGAGCTTCGGTCCTGTCATCACTGATCTTGCTATTGAAGCTCTTTGTTGCTGTCCGACACTTAATTGATTAGGGTATCGAAGTAAGGAGGTCTCTATATCAAGCCTGTTAGCCACTTTCCTAGCTTTACTTTTACTTGCCGCATAGGGCGAAATCATCAAATTATCAATAACCGAAAGTGATTCTATGAAGTAGGACTGTTGATAAACAATACCTATGTGCTGTCCCCTATATTGATCCATTTTGCTGGGGGATAGATCAGATATTCTATCCTCCCCAATCACAATTTGGCCGCTTGTAGGCCGTCTCAAACCTGCCAACAAATGCAGTAAAGTCGTTTTTCCACAACCTGAATCCCCACAGACAAGTAGAGCATGGCCTGCCTGTACCTGCAGATCAGGGAATAAGATGGGCTGGGATCTTGGATATTGATAGGTCAGATTTCTGGTTAGAAGCATTCTTTCAATACTTTAGTTTGATTCATGTTGAATCTTTCGGGTTAATCGAGTAAACATTCGTACAAAAGTGTCCTTCTTTAATCCACGCCCAATAAAGACCAATTGGCTCTCCTTGGCATCACCCGCTGCCCAAGGGGATCCATCTGTCAGCACGCAATTTGTCCTCACGGATTGTAGTATTACACGGTTAGGATAGTTAAGTACATGTAGTATGCCTTTAACTCGATATACCTGATCTCTGTATAGGTTGACCAATCGATGTAGTTGAATGGAGAAATTGTGATCTAAAACAAAAGGCTGATCAAAGGTGAGTGTAAAAGTATTGACCTTGTGCCGGTTACCTTTCGCAGTTAAAATGGTATTCTTAGTTAGGTCTTGTCGTGCGCCAATGGCATCTAGCCTATTTTCAAAGGATGAAACCTCCGTAGTCTTTGTTTCCAGAATTTGTTTGATTGGGAAACAACCGTTTTCTCCCCTCAGGATAAGCGCATGGGGGTTAGTTGATTGCATCAACTGCACTAATTCTGGCAAGTAGCTTTCACTTACGGTATCAGCTTTGTTTAGCAAAATAACATCGGCCATGACGATCTGACGTAATGCCTCTTCTGTTTCCTCTATCCAATCCTCCACCAAACCCGCGTCGGCCACGCAGATCACCTGCTCCAGTTCAAAAAACCGCCCAACGAGCGGATCGGCTAAGAAGACTTGTACAATAGAGCTAGGATCCGCTACGCCGGTAGTTTCTATGACCAAACGATCAAACTGGTCTTGTTTGGCACTTACTACCTCCAATGCATCTAGCAACCCATCTGACAAAGAGCAGCATAGACAGCCAGCGGTAAGTTCTACTACCTCTTCTACTCCAGGCTCAACCAAGGCACCATCTACATTACACTTTCCCACTTCATTTTCAATCACAAGAATGCGCTCCGACTTCTGTTCGCGAATGAAGTGATTGAGGAAAGTGGTTTTACCAGAACCCAAAAAGCCTGTAATTAAAGTTACCTTCTTCGTATTACTCTGCATGGTTTGGCTATTTCTTGTTTGTCTACCCTTAAACGGCAAAATTCTAGTGCAACACTGTTGCAAATATAGTCAACCTACTTCTTAATGCAATAAAGTTGCATAAAATTGTGATCAAGAATTGTACACATTATTATCACTTAAGCCAGAAACAATGTTTCACAAGCCATACCGCATTTATCCACTTTTATTTCTCTGCGCATTTCTAATAATCGGCTACAAAGCAGAGTCAGATTCAGCTGAAGAAGAATTAGTCCAGAAGGCTCTAGAAATTCATAATCGGGTTCTCACCCTAGACACCCATGCTGATACCCCTTTGCGCATGATCCAGCCAGGCTTTGATATGGCCGAACGACACGACCCAAAAGAAACGGGGTCAAAGGTCGACTATCCCCGTATGATTGAGGGGGGCCTAGACGGGATCTTTTTTGCTGCCTTTGTAGCACAGGACATCCGTGACGATGATGGCAATACTCGAGCCAAAGCTCTATGCCTTCAAATGATAGACTCAATTGTAGTTTCTACTGAGCGAAACGCCAACTTGGTCGGCCTCGCCTTAAACCCAGACGATGCTTATACCCTCGAAAAAGCCGGGAAAAGGGCCATTTATATTGGCATTGAAAACGGTTACCCGATCGGAAAAGATCTTTCCAATGTAGAATTGTATTTCGATAAAGGTGTACGGTATATTACTCTAGTACATTCATCAAACAACGACCTGGCGGACTCTGCCACAGATCCTGATGGGACAGAACATGGGGGAATCAGCGATTTCGGGGCCGAGGTAGTGAAAGAGATGAATCGCCTCGGCATTATGGTCGATGTTTCACATGGTAACGATAGCCTGTTTTATGATGCTATTGCTCTTTCTAAGGCACCAATCATCGCTAGCCACTCCAATGCCCGAGCGGTGACCAAGCATGATCGGAACATGACCGATGAGATGCTGAAGCTGATGGCAAAAAATGGGGGAGTCGTACAATTGACCATGTTGGCTGACTATCTTCGAGAAGCTCCGCCTAATCCAGCTAGAGATTCTGCCGTAGCCGCACTGCGTGCTACCATGAAACCTGTTAGTGAAATAACACCAGAGGAGCGAACAGCATTACGACAATCCTTCCGAGAGCTCAGTGAAAAGTACCCCGCTCCACCAGCAACCGTCAAGCATGTAGCTGATCACATCGATCATATTGTTAAGGTAGCTGGAATTGATCATGTAGGGATAGGATGTGATTTTGATGGAGGTGGTGGTATTGAAGGAGTTTTCGATGCCAGCGAAGTAATGAATATCACTATCGAACTCGTAAGACGTGGATATACCGAAGATCAGATAAAAAAAATTTGGGGTGGTAATTTGATTCGGGTATTCAAGGAAGTTCAGGCTGTAGCAGGGCAGATACAAGCCGCTGGATAGTCCTAAAACTATTAGAATATGTACAACATTTTGTACGTCCTCATATTCTTAGTAGAGGCTGCCACACCAGCAGCCTCTACTGAGGCTCATCCCTTGAGATTGTCGCTATGTGAGATTGAATACACTTCTAGTAAACAACTTATGACGATCAATCTTAAGCTTTTTCTTACGGATGTAAACGAAGCCCTAGTTTTTGACCCCTACAGTAAAGAATTGGCTTTCTGTCAACCTAATGAGTCAGCGAAAGCAAACCAAATGTTGATGGATTACCTGAACAAGTTTTTCTATGTGAAGGTCAATGGAAAAAGAGTGCATTTACAGATCAAACGCAAGAAATTGAGCGGTGAAGGAGATAACACAGCCTTATGGGTCTACTATGAGCATAAGCAAGGTCAGCCCTTGACTTCGATAGAAATAAAAAATGCTGTTTTTACTGACCTATTCTTCGATCAAAATAACATCGTCTATGTTCACGTAAATGGCAAATCAAAAAGTTTGATGCTCAATAAAAAAACATCTGCTCATCAGCTAACCTTCTGACATGCATCCTTTTAATTTTTATTTGAAGCTGGGTTTTGAACACATTTCTAATCTAGCTGGTTACGATCATATCTTGTTCTTGATCGTACTCTGTGCAGTGTATCGAATCCAACAATGGAGAAATATTCTGATTTTAGTAACCGCCTTTACAATCGGACACAGTGTCACCTTGGCGCTCGCTTCACTTGATACCTTAACTATTCCTTCGAATATTATCAAATTCCTTATTCCTGCCACTATCTTCATTACTGCTCTCCACAATGTGATCAGCCACCAGTCAAATGAAGGAACTTCAAGAATGGGCCGAAATTACGCCATGGCTTTATTCTTTGGCTTCATTCATGGCATGGACTTCTCCAACTACTTTAAGGCCTTATTAATGGATCCTTCCTCTATTGTAACACCCCTATTAGGCTTTAATATAGGCATTGAATTGGGGCAACTACTGGTAGTACTCTTTATTGTAGGTATTGCATTTATCTTCCTCAATCTGATTGGAGTGAAACACCGTGATTGGAATCTCTTTGTTTCCGGTGCAGCAGCAGGAATGTCCTTCATCTTCATGTTGGAAAACAAGTTTTGGTAATTACATTTTGATCAATTAGCTGATGGTAATTTCTTGGAAGAAGAAGCACATGCTATATGGAGTAGGAGAAAGGATGCTAGCTGTCTCACTTTGCAAAGTTTTAAGCTTTTGCGAACTTAGCTGACCTATCAATCTCTCATTTCGAAACGGTGAAAATCTGAGCTTCAGAATTGATGCCTGTAAGAGCATTGCCGCATATACATTTTGTGTACACTTTTATTTTACCTTTATTATTCTAATCGACTGAAATTCAATTTTTAAAACATAAACATTAGGAGTCAATGAAGATAAATCGATCGTATTTATTTGAGAACTCAATTTACCACTGCTTACCAATTCGCCAATCATAGTGTATATCCTAAACTCAGTGTCTTTTACCGATTTTGTTTCTATGGTGAGTTCCTGATTAAAAGGATTTGGAAATACCTTATAATTCTCACGCTGTCCATTATTTTCGTTGATAGGTGTTATTGCACATCCAATTAATCCATTGAGGTCGTAACGTGAAACAAATTGCCAAATCTCTTCATTCGCAGCAACCGTCATATTCCCAAAACTTCCGGGCCAATCATGTCCTCCTCCAATTACCTTTAATTCCTCCACGTAGGCACAGCCTGATGCCGTGGACCAGGTATATCGCTCTACACTCGGGCTTACAGTACTCATGCTTGCAGTTGGATTGCAATTGTTATGGTTTACCCAATAACTATGTGTTGCTGCGGCAGAAATATAATATTCTATACCACCCCATGTCAGTCCATTGTAGGGAGATATAGGGTCATCCGTGCCAAGTATTGTAAGAACACCGGTGGAATGAACCGGAGAGCAATAACTATTTGGATTGGCCTGCATCGTTCTGGCTACAGCACCAATAGCTGCAATTTTGCTGTTGAGTTTACAGGCGAGTTCGTAGCAAAATTCACCTCCTAAGGAATAGCCGCAAGCATATATTCTATTCTGGTCTATCTGGTAATCACTGGCAAGCGTATCAATCAATGCACTGATAAAGAGCACATCATCAAAAGTACCTTGGATTTTAGGGAGCCAATTCAAAGAATTTCCATCACTTGGGTCAGGACGTGCTTGTGGGTAAACAAGTATGAAATCAGCAGTATCGGCAATAGGTCTCATATCCGCTAATATCTGCCAATTTGCAATGACATCATTACCTCCATGAAAATTGAATAGTAAAGGAAAACTCGTTGTTCCAGCATAACTTCCAGGAACATAAATGCTGTATTCTCTTGTTATGCCGTTCTGCTGTATTGTTTTGTTAATATAGTTTTGAGCGTACCCTGAGGTAATTATTGCTCCAGTCACTAGAATTGATAGAACTAAATTTTTCATAGCAAGTAGCTTGATCCACATTTGTTTCCAAGAGCCATCGTCAGTTCATTTCTTGAAATGGTAATAAATTGAATTCCAGCAGATTAATATACCACTACAAAAAGCTCTAATGGGTAACCCGCGCCATTGGCATCCATTTTTAAGTCGATAGATAATGGCTTTCACAATTCGCCACAGTCTGCCAACTTGACCTATCATTATATCGCACCCCACAATCCCCTCCATTTTCCATACTATTGGGGTAGCAGTAGAAGTTAACTTCTACGTGGCCTAGGCCGGTAACTATTCCTTACTTCCACTTTGGTAAGGTCCCAGTACCCTTATCGCCATCTTTTGATTTTTTCGAGATGTAAGGAAGTTCCTCTGTCATCCATTTTTTCGCCTCCCCATCCTTTAAATAGTGATCAAAATACTCCTTTAACCTTCTCTGAATGTCAAGCCGGTTACTTTCCTTTCTCAAGCCATGGCCTTCACCCCGGTAGGAAAGGAAAACGACGGGCTTCTTCAAGAATCGTAGTATACTGTAGAAGCCAAAAGAGTGCTCCCACTGAACAACCTTGTCAGCAGTGCCATGAAACAGTAATAAAGGTGTATCCATAGTATTCGCATTAAACACAGGAGATTCTGACACATACATCTCAATATTTGAGGTAGGATCGGTACCTAATCGCCCTTGACTTGTCATGTAATAATCTTGTTCATTGCTACCATCCCAGACGATATCAATATTAAAACCTTGCACCAAATTACTTACGCCTGCTCCGGCAGCAATAGCAGCGAACTTATTGTCCTGGGTAGAAATGTACATCCCACAATGACCTCCAAAACTAAAGCCCTCGTAACCTATTCGGGCGTCATCTACATATCCCAATTCAATGACTTTCTCGATGGCAGCATCTATACACTCATGCATATCTGAATGCGGCGTTCCCACATTGAAGTGAATATCAGGTTGAAGAAACAAATATCCATCAGAAACATAGAGCATTTCGGGAATACTGGCTCCAGAGAGATAAGGGTTAGCATACCGGTACATTCGCCAGGAATACTGTTCGTAAGAATGTACGATCATCGGAAGTTTCTGCCCTCTTTTGTAGTCATCAGGAATACTCAATACCGCTTGCAAAGGAACTCCATCATCATTGGTATAATCTATTAAAATACGTTTCCCCCATTTGAACATTTCTTGTTGAGGATTGGTATGGGTAATTTTTTTTGAGCTTTTGAAGTCTGGTGTACTTAGATAAGCTTCGGGGTAATTTTGATAGTCCCCGGTCTTATAAATTAGAGCATCTGATTTCTTACTCTTTATCAATTGATTCCTTGATCTTGAACTTGAAAAAGTGGCTGGTTTGTATAGGAGTTCCTTTAATTTCCCCTTCTGCAATTTGTAATAGCCGGCATACTTTGTTTGTGTATTGAATGCGTACAAGATGATTGGAACAGAGAGATCAATGTAGCGGTCCTCGATTTCGGGTTCACGGGCAAAATTAAAATCTAGAAATCGAAACCGGATCGAGTCTTTGGAGGTAACCGAGGCAGTGAGGTTTTGTGCTTTAGCACCTTTATCAAGAGGGAGAAGCCATAAATCAAATTTGTGATTAACAATTACCGCATTTTGACCTTTCACCCAACCTACAAAGCCGTATGTTGGAATGTAGCCATATTGGTCATATTCTTTATCGACAAAAGATACATCTAGGCCATCCGTAATTGCAAACTTAGAAGCGTTTTTGAAATCATAACACCAATAATGTTCGCCATTCCAAAGAATCGCTTTTCCGCCATCCGGTGCTATTTGTATACCTGAACCGTAGTAGGAGCTGTATTTTTTCTCGATCAGTTGTTTGTTGCCTGTTCTGAGATTGATGCTGTAAAGGTCATTTTTATCAACGTCCCAGTCGGATATGTATGCACTATTATCAGTTCCGATTGCCCAGTTATCCGTTCCCTTGCTATAGACGAGTCGTTGCATTTCATCACTTGTTAGTTCAACAAGCTTATTTGAAGTGCGGAAAAAGATCGCATCAAAAACTTCATTTTTCTTCTTTTCATCTTCCAAGATACGCTGCGATAGCAGTTTCTTATCTTTCCAATGCCATATTTGCACACTTGATTCTCCCTCTTTGTCCTTAGCATTCTGGTCCTTCTTTTCTTCTTTCGGTTTATACTTCTTGATCTTGAGGAACAGACGCTGACCGTTTTTACTCCAAGTGATCTGATTTGAGTAAGGGCCAGACTTCACGGCTGGGCCCATATTTTCAGGTAAGTCCTTTATTTCCCTTACTGGATACTCGATCGACTCTATCTGTTCAGACTTGATCCCCGTAACAAGCAGGATACTCATGTTTTCGTAATCGACTTGCTCTTTGTTCTTATTGTATTTGTAAGCCGATAGTGCAGTCTTGCTGCTATTCCACGATAGATTAGAATAGATAAAATTACCGGTTTGTAGGGCCCTCGTCGTCATTTTGGTGGGATCAAAAAGGTAAATTCCATTACCTCGCTTATCCGCTGAAGCTATTGTGTAGGCAATGTACTCTGATTTCCTATCCACCAAATATTCTCCAATATTGCCGATGTAATGCTCACGGCGATTATCTAAATCATATACCAAAAGGCTGTTCTCATCTGTGGTGATAAAGTAGTTTTCATCTTCAAGGAAGCGAAAAGCTGCCGTGGATTGGTACTGTATCGTGAAATTAGAGGCTAGGTGTTTCAGCTCAATTAGGGTTGTGTCCTTTTGATCCTTGCTCTTTTCAGGTTCCGGTTTTATCTGATAGGCGATCCAATCCGATGCTGCTGAAAAAATAGGCTTAGTACCATCTGGCACCTTGTATTTAACCCCATCCTTAGCGTGACAGATATACAGCACATCCGTTTGGTTATTCTCTTGGTAGTACGTCTCTGCTATTTGTTCCGAACGCTTCTTTTGTATGCTATCCTTCGCGGATTCCGGTTTATCTAACAAACGATAAAGCGTAGTATACCACTCACCATTGTCTGATAGCGTAACGGCATGAGATCGCCATTCTCTAACGTCTTCAAAGGATAGTGCTTCTTTGTCAGCCTGTGCATAGAGCCCGGTTTCTCCTAGAGCCAAACAGGAGAATATAAGACTTAGGTAAATCCAATTCTTCATAATCTTCATTTATATAATCTGCTTTTAGCAAAGTAGTATTCCAAGATCTTCTTGCCCCAGGACATAAAAGTAAACAAAAGTAATAAGATGCAATATTGTTGCATTAATGCATTGAATGTTTATTTTTGCATCCTTGTTGCATATAAGTGTCGTCCACGTTATTACTCGATAGAAGATAGTCAATATTCACAAATAGATACTACCCTCACCTGAGGGCTCTTCTTTTACTTAAAACTTGGATATGAAATTTAAGCTACTTTTAATTTTAGCATTTTCCATTCTAGGAAGCTATACGTTTGGCCAAATCCAAGTGACTGGAAAGGTCCTGGACGCAAACGGCAATGCTTTACCGGGTGCTACCGTAACCCTTGACAATCAAGATGGTAACGTTGGCACCATTTCCGATACCAATGGAGATTTTAGCTTTTCCTTGAAATCACAGGGAACCTATAAGCTAGAAATTCGGTACGTCGGGTTTTCAACTTATCGACAAACATTGAACCTTACGCAGAATCTTAATCTTGGAAACATTGGATTAGAGGCGGATAATCTACAATTACAAACAGTCGAAATTGTAGGTCGAGCGCGAACGGATTACAATAGTGATTACTCTTTTTCTGCATCTAAAATAGCCATTAGTAACAAGGAGCTTCCTCAAGCTATTTCTTCGATTACCAAAGAGCTGCTTAGTGACCGACAGGCTTTTCAGCTAGTTGATGCGGTTAGGACTGTCAGCAACGTGGCTGCCACGGGTATCTACAATCACTATAATATCAGAGGTATTACTCAAGGAGATGATGGTCAGGTGGTAAATGGATTGCGTACCCGTCAATATTATTTCTTACAACCCATCACCTCCCATCTTGAAAGAGTAGAAGTAATAAAAGGCCCCTCTTCAGTAACTTTCTCCAGTGCAGACCCAGGAGGTACGGTAAACATGGTGACAAAGAAACCTTTAAAGGAAAAAAAAGGAGCAGTTTCCATGTCTACCGGAAGTTTTGGCACCCTGAGATCAACCATAGATTTAACGGGCCCTTTAAACGAGGACAAGACGTTGTTGTACCGGCTTAATGCTGCCTACCAAGAGGCAAAATCATTCAGAGATGTCGTCAACAATAATGCATTCTTGATCACTCCTTCCTTGAGTTATGTACCCAATGAGTCGACGGCATTAAATGTTGAAATGATCTACAACAACAGTGTCGGGAACCTAGATCGAGGGCAACCAATTTTTGGTGCCATTAATGGTGAATTTGACATCAACAGTACCCCTATATCGCTGAACGTCGGTGCGTCTAACGATCATTACAAAAATGATGAACTTACATTTACCACCAGCTTTAGTAAAAGGTTTACCGATAACTTTGGTTTCAATGCACAGTATATGAAACAAACCTGGGAGGAAGATCTGGCTGAACACAGAGTGGATGGCACGGCAGTTGACATTGCTGGTAATGTGATCCCAACACTTGCAAGATTGAGATACGACAGAAGACAACAATTCTGGGAAACCGACAATTTGAGTGTCTATTTTGATTACAATATCAAAAGTGGAGATATTAGTAATACACTCCTAATAGGTTATGATGCTACTCGCTGGGAAAGAAAAATTGGTGCTGGATTCCTCCGTGCTAGAAGATATTTAACGATCAGCGGAGGTCAGTCTAATTTTAACCCTGCCAATGCAAGTAATTTCCAAACAATGGTTGTGAATGGCGTAACAATGCCAGTACCTGCTGTTCCACACTTCAATCTAGAGAATCCTTTCAACGGTGCTAGAAACACTAATGCCTACAACCTCGCAGAATTATCCATACCTGCAAATTTAACTACCTCCGGTGGTATTTATCTGCAGAACCAATTTAAAGTTGGTAAATTCTCAGCGTTGATAAACTTAAGATACGAGTCATTTAAGGATATTTTCAATTATGAAAAGAAGGAAGAGGAATTCAAAACCAATGCATTTGTGCCTAGATTGGGTTTAACCTACGAGATCACCAATAGTATAAGTGCTTACGCTACGTATCTAGAGGGCTTTCAACCGCACACCAATACGGTATCACTTTCACCGACTGCGGAAGGATTCTTCTGGGCAGCGTCACCTGCTAGATTTGATCCTCTCGAGAGCAGTCTAAAAGAAGTAGGCTTCAAGGCTGACTTTATGAATGGAAGGATATTTGCCAACCTAGCTATTTTTGACATCATCCAAAAGAATATCCTGCTAGGAGATACGTACGATCTAGAAACCTTAACCACTCGTGGTGAGCAACGCAGTAGAGGCTTTGAAATGGATATTTCTGGTTACGTGACGCCCGATTTTCAAATTGTCTTCTCTTATGGCTTCAACGATGCAGAAATTGTTGAAGATGCCATAGAGTCTTTCATCGGAGAAAGAATTGGAGGAGCACCCCAACAAAATGCCAATTTCTGGGGCCGATACGATTTTAATGATGCTAGTATCTTGCGAGGCATTGGCATTGGTTTTGGTGCCCAATTTGTCGGCGAACGGTTTACCTGGTACAACCCTACCTATGCCACGGATAGAGTGCTGTTGCCTTCCTACACTGTATTTGAAACTGCGGTGTACTATAAGCCGAGTAATGCCAATATTCAGTTGACTTTGAAGGTCAATAACTTATTTGATGAAACTTATTGGTTAGGGGGTCTTAATCCATCCAGATTAGGCCCAGGAGCACCTAGAAATGTCTTACTAACCGCAACTTATAAATTCTAATTCGAGCATAAAGAGACAGAATCACTTTTTCCAAACACTTGCACGAAGATAAGCTGGAAAAAGTGGTTCTTCTTCTAATCTTGAATGCGCCTCACCTTAAGACGATTATAGATCCCCTCTGTTTCAACCGATACCTGCCTTCAACAAAGAGCCTAAGGCCAGAGACCTGTTCTCACTATATAACTCAGAAATGCTGGATTTAAATAAATGCAATATTGTTGCATTTACGTTTAAATTGATTATTTTGCAGCCATGTTGCATTTAAAATGCGCTTTATTCAAATAAAAAATGCAGCCAAACTATTTAAGAATTGCGGCCTTTAAAAAACTGAATTTCAACTCCCAGGCTGGTGCAAGAGTAAAACCTCATTAAATATGGAAGTTACACACGAAAAACTAAATCGTTCGGACCTATTGGGAGTCGCAGCAAGTGGACTCTGTGCTATTCATTGTACGCTTACGCCTCTATTGTTCGCCGCTAAACCCCTTTTAGAAGGTACTGTAGGTGAACATGCCCATGGAGTTGGCTTCTGGGCAGTTTTTGACTATGTTTTTTTAGTCCTGAGTCTAGCCGCCGTCTGGTATTCAGCTCGGCATACTAGCCATACCACCATCAAGTGGATTTTATGGATTGCGTGGGCGGTTTTTGCCATTGGGATCTTGTCTGAGCCTTTAGAATTGGCTTATGGCAAGTGGTTCATGTATTTGGGTTCCATCACCTTGGTTATCACGCACCTACAAAACTATCGCTATTGTCGAAGTATCGAGGAAGGGAAGTGTTAAGGGAGCGGACAGTAAAAGCTAGATCATTGAGGAATCTTTCAACGCAACAATTCATATGATGCAAACAGCAAGTAAGTATGCGAATGCTGCCATTGGCCATAATGAAAAGGTTTTGCAGGATATTCATTTGAAATCCAAAAATATTGCCGTCTATCAGCGCGATATAGAATCTTTAAGGCAGGATCTAGTCCATGTTGCTAAGCGAACACTCGAATGTCGAGCAAGTGGAACAGCAACAGAGGTTTTGTCTGTACTGCAAGATTTTTTCAAGCATGATCTTCCTCAATGCACGGCTCTACTTGAAGATATCTCTGAAACCTTAAGGTTATTTGTCAGGATAACCCAAGCTTCCTCCTTTCGTCTCATGCTGACTACTGTCAGTACCAATATGTGTAGTCGGTTTCATACCGATATTAATGACCTACGTTTGTTATGCACCTATATCGGGCCCGGTACACTATGGCTTCCAGACGAAGCAATTGACCACAAAGCCTCCCGAACTAGGAGCAATAATCAAGAATTAGTCATTGACGAACAGCAAATACAGCAGGTCAGCGCAGGAGATATAGTGATCTTGAAAGGCGCCTTATTCCCCGAAGCTAAGCCTATCCTACATCAAAGCCCAGCCATTGAACAGATAGGAGGGAAGCGGCTTTTGCTAAGAATCGATACCGATGAATTTTTAAACTTCTTGACATGATTCAGACTAAGAAACTTCCAGTAACTGTACTTTCCGGCTTCCTTGGGGCAGGTAAAACGACTTTACTCAATCACGTACTGCACAATAAAGAAGGCCTAAAAGTAGCCGTCATCGTTAATGACATGAGTGAAGTAAATGTCGATGCGGAATTGGTAAAAAACGAAAATACACTGTCTCGCACCGAAGAAAAGCTGGTGGAAATGAGTAACGGCTGCATCTGTTGCACGCTGAGAGAAGATCTAATGATAGAAGTGGAGCGTTTGGCTAAAGAGAATCGCTTTGACTATCTACTAATTGAAAGTACAGGTATAAGCGAACCCGTTCCGGTCGCACAAACCTTTTCTTTTGTAGATGAAGAGAGTGGCATCGACTTATCTCGATTCAGCTATATAGATACCATGGTGACGGTAGTAGATGCCTTTAATTTCTTCAAAGATTTTGGTAGTCCGGAGACCTTGGCGGATAGGGAATTAACCGATATGGAAGACGATTACCGAACCATTGTCAATCTGTTGACTGACCAGATAGAGTTTGCTAATGTGATTCTTTTGAATAAAACCGACTTGGTTTCAGCCGAAACCCTAGGAGTTCTTAAATCGGCGATTCATAAACTGAATCCAGGAGCGAAGATTATTGAATCCTCTTTCAGTAAAGTCAATCCTAAGGAAATTCTGAGCACTGGACTTTTCGATTTTGAAGAGGCCGAGCAAAGTGCTGGCTGGTTAGCAGAATTGAATAAAGAGGAGCATACACCAGAGACGGAAGAATATGGAATTGGTTCCTTTGTATACCGTAACCAAAAACCTTTTGACCCTGTCCGTTTCTGGCAGTATATACAAGTAAGCTTCCCAAGTACCATCATTCGTAGCAAAGGCATGTTCTGGTTAGCTTCCCGTCCTGAACAAGCATTGGTTTGGAGCCAGGCAGGTGGCTCTTTACGGGCCGACAGTGCTGGTGTCTGGTGGAGCAGTATGCCTTACCAGCAACGGATTCAATATGCTGTATTTGTCGATAACCAAGCCATTATCGAATCAGGTTGGGATATAACCTTTGGTGACCGCAAAAATGAAATCGTCTTCATCGGGCAAGATATGGACGAAGCCCGCATTAGAAGAGAACTCAACGCTTGCTTGGCAACCCCTGAAGAGTTGACTACGGAAAAATGGAAACGAGGCTATATTGATGAATGGCCTGTGCAAAGAATGACTGCTGTAGGATAAACAAGCGGTTACTACAGCATCCAAAAGAGGATAGTGATCCCATTCCGATTTTAACTCAACACTTGTTTCTTTGACGAAAAACTGAATTTGTTTTTTTGCTACAAAGTTGCACATGAAGCTATACGGGTTCATATTTTCAGGTTTTACAACAATGTATTAACGTACTCTTTTAAAAACCAAAAATCAGTTTTGAAATGAAGCGTACGCACTTTCTTAGGAACATCCTAGGCTTTGGTTTGCTTTCCATGTGGGGTTGTCAAATAAAAGATGACAAAAATAAGCACGCCGCCTTGGCTGGTATTGCAAAGGGATTAGAAGGAAATGAATCTATGAAATTGCTCCGGCAAGAATTGAGAGTGGCCTGGCTTCGATCTGAGGCCATGACCTTGACCAATGTGGAGCAGATGCCTCCGGAGTATTTCACCTTCAAATATACAAATGAGGCCATGACTTTTTCAGAGCAATGGCGACACTGCGTCATTTACACTTGCGGACAATTGGCCGGACGTACAGGTATTAAAAATCCATATAAAAACGTAAAACTCCCTGTACAAATGCCTAAAGACAATATTATTCAGGAGCTGAAAAACATGTACACTTTTGTTCGACAAGCTATTGAAGAGCTCACGGACGAAAAGCTCCTTGCCGTCTGCGATTTTGCCGGAGATACCATCCCAATCTGGCGACTTTTATACGCTCTAGAAAATCACATTATCCACCACCGGGGACAATGCGTAGTATACTTACGATTAAATGGGGTAAGACCAAAAGGCTTCTATGGGTGGTAGTCAACTCAAAGTATGCCTACAGAAGGTAATGATTCTCAGCTTCTCAGTAATGTGAAATTTCAATCTACACATAGCATACCAGATCAATTGAATTAGATTCTTCAACACCAGTTTAATTTTATGCATCATTGTTGCATTAAATTAATTTCTTTGCTATTTTGCAACAACGATGCATTAAATAGCATTTATCTGTATCGGTCTGCTAGTGTTTAATATCTCTCAACCCTAATGCCTTCGCTTGATGAAGAAGTTGCTGTACTTTATTTGTCCTACCGACTCTCTAGAACCTATTATTAATGGGGTATCGAAGCAGGAAAATTACTTCTACAGCTCACTCGGCAATTCAATTGTATTCAAAAAGAATGTAATAAGGCAGACTACGAAATTGATCCAATCCAAGAGGATCAATGAAATCAACTTTGTTCTGTCCAATGACAACAGGATAGTATTGGATGCACTAGGAAGTCAAGACTTTTCAGATGTAAGAGGTCTAGAAAACTTTTATCATCAAATTGTTAAGCAAAAGAAGCAGACTGAAATGTCATGGGAACCTGTAGCTCGACAGTCCCTGATCTTGTCCTACCATTTGAACCATAAGATAAGAGAATTAAGAGATGCTTTAGCTGCGTCGACTATAAGTCAAATCAAGATCGGTGGAAAGATCTATCAACGTGATGAGAACAGCTTTATCGATATCTATCCGGATTTGATTTGTCTGGAACATTTTAGTTTGAACTAAGTACACAACACAATTTGGCCAACCAGGGGTAAATTTCACACTACATAAATATTTAGAAAATGGATAATCAAGTCACTATTACAGAACAGGAAATTCTGGATGCACAGAAAGCTTGGGGCGAAGGGATCGTGAAAATTGGTAAAGTCTTTCAGGAAAATGGAGATTACAGTGCTGCTGCCACCGAACACATCAATGAATTCTATCATTACCAAGAAGGAAGTGTCTTATTTAAGCCTACATTGGCATCGCAAATACAGTTTCGACCCACCTTCGAAGGGGCTTTGTCCTATTTCGTAGGTAGTAATAGCAATTTCCCTGAAGATCACGGATTCGCCATCAAGCCCTGGTCAGCAGTACGATGGGAAAGTATGGGTACTCAGGTACTTGGAAATATGGCTATTGCGATGGGCAATTACTATTTCACGCCAGTGGCAGGAGGAGATGATGTCAAGGTTGAGTATTCTTTTGCTTACACAAAGGACAGCAAGGGCAACTTAAAGATTATTCTTCACGGTTCTCACCTACCTTACTCTCCTGAACCCCTAGCTTAAGCAGTTGGTCGATTGTATCGATTGATTAAAAATCGGTATGATCCTATCTAGTAGTTGATCGCTTATCGAAGAAGTATGTCAACTTCATAAATTGGAGATTGGTTCCTAGCCCCAGTCTCCAATTCTCATTTATAGTCCTTTACAAAAAGAGTGGGTGTCAAGGCCTATACACAATTATGGCAAATTACCTTAATCATTCTTCAGCGCAGTCGTAGGATTTACATTCGTCGCTCGCCAAGCCGGCAGTAGGGTAGCGGCTATCGAAACAAAAATCAACCCTATGGCCGTCAATAGATAGACCGGCAGGTAAAACAAACTCACCTCATACAAGAATTTATTGATCGGCTGTAAGACGATAAAAGCCAGCACCACTGCTATTAACAGACTGATCCCAGCAATTTTCAATACATCGAGAATGACCATCCTCAAGATATCCCCACTCATGGCTCCTAACACTCGCCGAACTGCCAACTCTTTAGTCCTTTGATTCAGGATAAACGACATGACACTAAATAGTCCGATGGCCGCCAATAGACCCCCTATGATCGCAATGCCCAAAAACAAAATGCTAGACACTCTCGACTGCCAACTTTGCTTGGAAATATGATCTTCCATGAGGAGATATTCAAAAGTAGGTTGATGGGCATCAATGGAAAAGATGGTTTGTCTAAGGCGCTCCGCTAAGGTCAGGGGTGGGACCGAGGCTTTTACCACAAAATAAGAGTCGATTTCGGAATCCATCAAGATGGAAATATAAACGCTGGGAATATTGCTCTCCACGATGTTCTGGTGTTTGACATCCGCAATCACGCCCGCAACTGTTAGATAGGGAGCCTCCGAATCTACAGTTCCCAATTTGATTTGCTTTCCAACTGGATTATCTCCCAACTGCCTAGCCAGTTGTTCATCAATCAGTACCTTGAAGCGGTCGTTGGTAGGGTTACCTATATCAAAGCCTTCCCCTTCTTTAATGGGAATATCCATCACATCAAAGTAGTTAGGGGTCACGCGCTGAATGCTGACATAAGGATTTTCGGCCTGAGCAATCGGAGATTGCCCTTCAATTGTAAAGACCGATTGCGCCTGGGTAGAAGTCTTTACTATATCGGTAAGCGGTAGCACACTATTGACTGCCACCCCTTCAACTCCCGGAATGGCAGCAATTCGTTCTGTACTCGTTTCATAAAAGGAGCGAATTTTTTCGTCGTCTGCGTAATTATACCAAGATAAGGCGATCCGAAAGGTCAATCGATTTTCCGTCTCAAATCCTATATCTGCCTCTTGCATATTATAGAAGCTTTTGGCCAATAATCCTCCCCCAATAAGCAGTAAAGCACTGATGGCAATCTCTGCACTGACTAATCCTCTACGCAGTTTATTTTGACTACGACTTCCCGTCGTCTTAGCCCCATCTTTCAAGCTCTCCGCAAAGTCAGTCCTAGATAAATGAGAAAGCGCGGGAAGCATACCCGTGGCAATGCCTACCAGCACGGAAATAAGAATGGTAAATCCCAACACAGAATAACTGATATTCACGTTCACCCAATGGGGCAAGTAAAGCTCCACGAGCGAATAGGAAAAGTCACTCATCAAAAAGGATAAAGACAAGCCTAAAGCCCCGCCTAGCAAAGCTAATACTGTGGACTCGATCATATACTGCTGCACAATCGAACCTTTAGAGGCGCCTAGGACTTGGCGCAAGGTCGTCTCCTTTCCTCGCCGCAATGCATGGCTCAAGATGAGGTTCGAAACGTTTACACTAGCAATAATTAATAGAAAGATGGCAGCTGCTCCTAGCAACAAAAGGTAGTTCTTGATACCGCCGATATACATATCCTTAATCGGCTTGGCAATAAAAGAGATACCCTCATTGGTATCCAGGTGGCGTTCCTGTAGCACTTTCCCAAAGGCAGCCAATTCCTCATTTAATTCCTCTATGGTGTTGCCCCTCTTCAATCGTGCCACACCAATACTATTGCGGGTTCTTCTGTTGGTAACGACCCGGTCACTATAGGCCATTGCACGAAAAGCCTCATGACGATCCGGAAAGCTGAAGCCTTCAGGCAAAACACCATATACCTGATAACTAGGGACTCCGTCGAGCGTGATGCTCCTGTTTACAACTTCCGGAGCGGACTTAAATCTTCGTTCCCAAAACTCGTCGGTTAGCATAACAGTTAGGCTACCCTTTCGATCTAATGTTTCGGGCCAATAATCACCGATCGCTGTTTCTACTCCTAGTACTCTGAATAGGTTACGAGATGCAAAAGTTGCAGTCACTTCCTCAGGTTCTTGATCATCACCGCTGAGATTATATCTACCACCACCTCGATATACAGCTATATCCTCAATCTTTTTGAGTTCCAACTCCATATCCAAAAACTCAGGATAGGCCAACAAACCTTCTTGATCTCCCTTCAGGGAGTAGATCTGTACCAGCTCATCGGACTCTTTGAAAGGCAAGGGCGAAAGCAAAAGCGCATCAATAAAGCTAAAAACAACCGTATTGGCACCGATTGCAATCGCAATCGTGAAGATGACGATTCCCGAGAACAATGGCCTTTTCAACAAGTTGCGTACAGATAGTTTTAGGTGGTAGATAAAGTTCATGATCTAATTTTATGGTTCTTCGATGATTTGCTGCTTTCCTTGGTACAATGTTGTCAGATCAAAGGCTTCAATGGTAGATAATGCCAGGCCTGCACTGCTTTGATTCCCACCTAGGACGATTGCCCGGCCCGCCACTAAAACAGCAGCAGTATGCCGTCTTGGAGTAATGGTCTCTTCAAGGAGATACAAGTCACCCTTCTTGATATCGTACCTATGAATAGCGCCCTTTTTTACATAGTCGCCAAATATGAAAATGGATGTTCCATCACTGATAGCGGAGAAGGCGCTGAAAGGGTAGGGGAGGTCCTTTCTTCTTTCCCACTGTAACGAGTTCGTGTTAAACACCATCACGGTTTTCATGGCTGCACCATTATAACCACCAATGGCATAGAGATCTTCCTTGACGGCAATCAACATACCGGATACGGGGAAAGGGGCATCTGGTAATCTTTCCCATTGTTTTTCCTGGAGATCTAATCGATAGGTCTTAGAGGAATAGTTCGGGCCATCTAGCACTCCCCCAACCACATAGATATATTGTTCTACCTGGGCCATTCCTAAGGTCCGGACAGCCTCGGGTAAGGCCGGCAATTCTCGATATACATCCGTCTCAAATTCAAGATATTCGCAGGCGGAAAGCTTATCTCTTGTTAATCCAACTTGGGTTCTTCCTCCGCAGCTAATCAGCTTCTTGTCAGAATAAATACTTGCATGATTGGCTCTTCTATACAGCCCGCCTCCAAAGTACTCAGATTGCAAGGTGACTGGATCTATACGTTCAATGGAAGCTTCCAAACCGGCCTGCATAAAGTCTTTACCATTTCTTTTACCAATGGGAGATCCGCCGTACACATAAATCCATTCGCCGTCGGTGGCTGCGCTCAAACCGTAGCGTGGAATCAAGAGCTCTCCGGTATTTGCTCTTTCAGATACTGTAATCACCTCTGTTGCTTGCACTTGAGCAACTACATATTGAGCTATACTCAACAGCAGAAGGGTAAAGACAAATGATTTAGTCGGATAATTCATTTTCAACTATGACTTAACTCCTTTAAAATTAATGCAACTTCGTTGCATTAACAATTAAAGTCAGCACATTTTTCTAGATGTGCCTGTCAAATGCTGCTTAATGATATCTATCAGTAGTCCGATTTTTTCTTAAACCGTTAGCTCAACCGAATTTTTTTTGCAATATTGTTGCAAAAAACAATGCGCACCTTACTTTTGTTGATCTGCGCCATATCCATCACCCAGGTAGCAACTGCTCAAACTAAGATAGATTGGTCTATCCTATCCGACGTCAAATTCCGGGAGAAGCTAATCAAGGAGTATAACTCTGTGTATTTCCTCCCAAAGTTTGGTAAGCAGCCGAAAGCCATTGCAGGGAAGGAGGTGATTTTATCGGGGTACCTTATCCCCTTAAGCGCCGATTTTTCACAATTGGTGTTGTCAAAAACGCCTTATGCTTCATGCTTTTTTTGTGGACAATCAGGTCCAGATACAGTGGTAGAGCTAGAACTATCTCCGGATAGCAAGAGAAGGTTTTTCCGAATGGATGATTTTGTACAGGTGACCGGAATTTTCAGCCTCAGCAAAAATGCCGCTCAATCTTTACCCTATAAATTGACCAATGCCCGAATGGAAAAACGTGAATAAGGAGTGAAAACATTCCGGCTAATAAAAATCGACTTTTGTCATCCCTGGTGATTGCAATATTACAAACGAGTTAAAAGCTATAGAACGATGCGCCTAAGGATACTAAGCATCTTGATTAAGCAAGTTTGGAAACACACGATGAAGAACCGAAGTACTATTTGGCTCATCGGTATCTTTAATGTGTTGTTGTTGTCCTCTTTGCTTTCTGGTTACCACTATATGCATGACCAGCAACATCTCGCCCACGAAAATAGTCAGGAGGTGAGAGAGCAATGGGTTAATAACCCCGACAAACATCCGCACCGTATGGCTCACTACGGATATGTGGCTTTCCGACAGAAATATCCGCTAAGTTTTTTCGATTTCGGGATGGATAGTTATGTTGGTAATGTAGTCTTTTTGGAGGCACATCGGCAGAATACTGTCAATTTTTCGGCAGCAAGTCTTACCAACGGTCTATTGCGTTTGGGAGAGATTTCTGCAGGAATGATCTTGCAATTGCTGGTTCCGCTTTTACTGTTTTTTTGGGGCTTCCAATCGATTGCCAAAGAAAGAGAACAAGGCACTTTGAAGGTGATTGTCATTCAGGGAGTGAGTGGGAAGGAGTTGATCGTAGGAAAAGCGCTCGGTCTCTTTTCGCTGAGTTTAACGATCATCTTGCCCGCACTATTCATTGGTGGTATATTACTAACCTTCAACTATCTTAGTCATCAATATGCAGAGGCCTATGTGCGTTTTGCTCTACTCATTCTTAGTTACCTTGGCTATTTTCTATTGCTTTCCTTCTTGGCGGTCTTGGTATCAGCAAGTAGCAGCTCTTCCCGCTCTTCTCTAATCCAATTGATTGGCTACTGGTTGTTGTTCACACTAGTGCTACCAAAAGTAGCTCAGGTAGTTGGACAATCCTTGTACCCGGCCCCCTCTAAAATCGAATTTGATGTAGCCGTGGAAGAAGAGCTGATTAAACAAGGGGATAGCCATAACCCGGATGATCCGCATTACCAGGCGTTGAAAGATTCACTCTTGATTACCTATGGGGTTGAAAGCACCGATGACCTACCATTCAACTATTCGGGCTTCGTCATGCGGGAGGGAGAGCGCCTGAGTGCGGAGACTTTTAATCGACATCAGGCTCAATTGGTTTCTATCTTCCTGCAACAGCAAGATGTCATTCGGCTTACCTCTATTTTTAATCCCTACCTGGCGATCAAAAATCTTTCCATGGCCCTTTCCGGTTCAGATTACATGGCGTACAAAGATTTTCAGGAGCAAGCCGAAATCTATCGATATGACTTAGCGCAACACATGAACGAATTACAAATTGAACACATTGCTAATACGGTAAGAAGTTCAGCGGATAAAGGAGCAGTAATTAGTAAAAGCTACTGGGAAAACACACCAGACTTTGAGCATCGTTTCCTTCCGTTCTCCACCGTGCTCCGGCATGAATTACTCTCCTTCCTTTCCTTGTTGCTGTGGCTAGGGGGACTGATCTTTTTAACCCATACTTACGCCAATCGCATTAAAGTAATATAAGATGCTAGGTTTACTATTAAAGAATTTTTTGCGGTCTAGAGGCCTTATGATTGGGCTATTTTTACTGTTTCTTTCTGGCTGCATTAGCATTAATATCGGAAAATACTTCCTGGATAGTCACCAAGAAGTCATTGCTCAAACGGCCCATTATCAGAAGGAAAGTATCGACAGAAACCTGGAATATCATCCCGATGATATCGGCTTATTGCTGTACTACCTACGCTTTGGACTGGTGCATGATCTGCCCAACTTGGCGGGCCTCTCTATTGGTCAACGGGATATCCATCCTTCCTTAGTAAACGTCACTATACGCAACCTGGAAGAACAGAAGTATGCTTCTGACCTTAAGAACCCGATGTACCAACTACTGGGCAATATGGATTTCAGCTTTATCTTGCTCTACTTTTTCCCTTTAATCATTATCGCTTTTTGCTTTAATTTAATTTCAGAGGAGAAGGAGGGAGGCGTTTGGAATCTGGTCTTGAGCCAAACCCCCAATCCAAAGAGAATGCTGGCTCAAAAGCTAGGCATTCGATATGCAAGCATACTACTAGTCTTGCTCGTGTTACTAGGCATTGGAAAGGTCGTATTAGCTATTCCTTTTGATTCCGTCTTTTTGCTTTACAGTCTAATAGCGATTCTATACGTCACCTTCTGGTTTTGTCTTTCTTGGTTAGTGGCTAGTCTACACAAGAGCTCTAGTCAAAATGCGTTGATTCTTCTTCTTTCTTGGATTTTGCTGACCATTATTATGCCGGCCCTAGTCAATGTAGCATCTACACAACTCTATCCTGTCCCAGAAGCTTACGGGACGGTGCTGGAAAGCCGGGATGGTTATCATACCCAATGGGACAAACCCAAGGAACCAACTATAAAGAGCTTTCATCAGCAGTACCCACAGTATAGTGCTTACCATCATCCAGAGGGAGCCAGTTTTTCCTGGCTTTGGTACTTCGCCATGCAACAAATGGGAGATGATCAGGCCGCCGAAGATGCTAAAGCCCTCAAGGAAAAGCTTCGCCTCAGGAATAAGTTCTCAAACGTAATGGGTTGGTTCGTTCCTACTATTCACGCCCAATTATCCTTGAATGCACTAGCTCGATCTGATCTGAATCACCATATAGGTTATTGGGAAGCACTGGAAGCATTCCACGAAGAAAAACGACTCTATTTTTACCCACGGATTTTTCAAAATACAGCAGTGGCTGATGAAGACTGGGATTCTTTTGTCTTGGGGCGTCATCAAGGGGAGATTCAGCTGAATGGATTAGTAACTATTTGGCCATTGCTGCTACTATCTCTACTCGCCCTAGGACTTGCTCGCATGGCTAGTAGGCGAATTCCACCTCTTTGATAATGTTCATACTAGCGTATGAACTTACACCCCCTCTAGGGCACTAAACAGCCATTCAGGTATTAACGCCTATATCCCTTTGCGATTACTAATAGATTGTCATCATCTGTGGGTAGATGACAAGGATATGGACCTAGCGCATTTAGTCGTACAGATGGACTTGCAGCACTTAGGCCCAGGACTTCATTCCATAAAAGGAGTGGAAATCGATAGATATACCGATATTGGAAAGCAGAAATGGGGTAGCAAGTCGCATACCCTGAGGTTGTAGCCAATTAGAGAATATCAATGAAAAAAAGCTTATTAGCCTTAACCGTCTTTTGTCTCTCACTTCCACTATTGCAGGCTCAGCATTTTGGAGATTTTCCAATGATTAAGAAAGAAAAGTTGCTGAATGACCTTGACCTACTTTATCAAGGTTTGGACAAATTTCATTCCGGGATGTATTGGTATACGCCAAAAGACAGTGTTGACCTGGCCTTCCAAGAAGTAAGGAACAGCATCACAGATGGTCTAAACGTGCTGGAATTTCACAAACGCATAGCACCTCTAGTCGCGCTTTCAAGAGAAGATCATACTAACGTTTATCTACCTAAAAGCACTACAGAAAAACTAGATGCTGAGGCCAAATATATTCCTTTGACTTTTGCCTTTTTAGGTACAGATCTGTATTGTGTAAAGAATGGTTCTGATTTTCAGGAATTTGCCCTAGAAGGACAACAAGTTGAATCCATAAATGGAGAAACGCCTATTGCCCTCGCTAACAAGTTAGGAAGTCTTTTTGCTTCTGATGGATACATTAAAACCGTTAAATACAGTGATCTGGAAGGATTCAAGTTCTCTAGATATTACTACTATTATTACGGTCAGATAGATCAAGTCGAAATCAAATTTAAAGGAATTAAGGAGCCTACAATTATTTACCCCTTGAACATAAAAACGATTATTAAACATCTTAGGGAGCGATATACCAGAGATGGCAAAGCTAAAAACCGTGACTTATTAGAATATGAGATACTATCTGAGTCAATCGCCTATATAGGAGTTCATTCATTTTCTAATTCGGACATTAGAGAGCAATCAAAGGAAAAGAATTTGAAGACCTTTCTAAGGAATAGCTTTAGATCAATTCACGAAAATAAGATAACAACACTTATAGTAGATATGAGTGAAAATAGCGGCGGTTCGGAAGGAAATGAAGGATTGATGTATTCCTATTTTGGAAAAAACTACCAGAAGTATAAGAAGGTAAGGGCAAAAACTCAAAAGGCAATCCTCGATAATGGAGTTGACAAGCCCATTAAACTAAAAACATTTGGGTTTCTAGAAAGACTCCTAATGAATAAGAGGAATGCAGACGGCTCTTTGGAGAGAAAAGCATCCGGTAGAAAAGGACTTATGGCCTACAAAAAAGAACCCGCTCATAAGTTTTCGGGAAAAGTATATGTCATTATTAGTCCTGTCACCTATTCCGGGGGTAGTGAATTTAGTAATATGATGTATTCGAGAGGTTTAGCAACTTTTGTTGGGCAGGAAACCGGAGGAGGATATTTGGGTAATACTAGCGGGTATAGTGAAGAATTAGAACTACCCCATTCAAAGATTCGAATAAAAATCCCTGCTTTACAGTTTATTATGAATGTGGAACCAACACTGCCATTTGGTGCAGGAGTGATTCCAGATCACGTCGTAATTCCAACCTTCGAGCAATACAATGGTGGAGAAAATGCTTCTCTACAATATATCCTGACACAACTGGAAAATGACAATTAACGGTCTAATTAGTGTTGCCCCATAGGCAAGCCTTGCAGTATGAACAATCCGAAAGTTATAATCTTAACGGGACCATGTGGAGTCGGAAAAACAACGATTTCAAGACTATGCCTGAAGCATATTAACGCTGAATACATCAGCGGAGATGAAATAGCAAAAAGGCTATTTCCAGAAGTAAGCTATATCACCAAACATGCCGAGAAACTTAAGATTGTTAAGGATGAGATCTTTGCCCTGAGCAGAAACTTTCATAGTCAAGAAAAGACCTGCTTGATCGACTATGTGATACTAGGAGAGGACTTTATTTTAAAATTCAAAGAGGCTTTCAAATCAGATCTGATCATAAAAGTCTTTCTCCCTGAAAGAGAAGTGATCTATCAAAGAGATAGGGAGCGGGATTGCTGGGAAAGTGGTCGAGCGATGATAAATCTTCTGTATGATAAATATGTAGATCTAAGGGATATCATTGGGGAGGAACACTACATAGACAATGGAAGGGAAACAGCTGAAGAAACAGTCAATAACTTAGTGCAAGAGGTCGTGGAGTCCGATAGCTTATGAGATGAACTGAGGTATATTGAATTGATTCGCAGGTGACTGAAACATTTAGGCGCTAGGTGAATAAGTGTCAACCTACTCGCTCCTTCAACTGCCAAAAAAAAACATCCCGAACTTCGGCCATTGGCTAAAGTCCGGGATGATAGCTGAGTATATTACAAATCCGTAATGTAGTACGTTCTAATTCTTATTGGGTCTTCACAAATCGCTTGGTAAGGACTTGTCCCTCTTGTTGCAATTGGAAGATGTAAACACCAGGATTCAATGTGCTGACATTGATGGTTGGTGCTGGAGAACGATATCGCTTCACCAATTGACCAGATGAGTTGAAGATCAAGATATCTACAGGATCATTTGAACTAGCATTTTCCAATTTCCAGTTCAGTTCCTGTTGTACTGGGTTTGGACCAAGTACAAGTGCTTCTTTATCAACCTCTATTGGATCATCCACATCTGTAACATCTGTATTGATCACCCAGGAAAGATCCAAGTCCGTCCCACCATCATCTACTGTAGAAGTTTCAGACTTGATATCTGGTTGATGCTTCAAGATCAAGCGGAAAGTGCCGCCAGACATGGTAGCAGCCGTTGTCCAACCCGTGGAAAGACCTACGGGTAAGCCATTCTCATCTTGATCATTGTAATTTACTGCGTCAGCACGATTATCAATATTTCCGTCTCCTTCAGGGCTACTGAAAATACCTTCTGTGAAACCAAAGAAGAACATATGCTCGTCATCCTCCTGCAAAATTTCTTCTGTAATTGATTCACCTTCAATCTCATTGCGTAAATCTAAGCTCAAGGTATATTCTGTATTTTCCTGTAGGTTAATTGGCGCCTCTACTGCTAGCGGTAGAACACCCTCACCATCTGGATCTTTGGCTGTCGCTACGATCGGATCACCACCACCTACTGGCGTCCAAGTCAAAGTCACATCAGTAATGATTTCTTCTTCATTTTCACATGGAGGGGCATCTGGGTCTTCGGCTACATTCACCGTCCAAGTCAGGTCTAAATCTGTGCCGCCATCATCTACGGTAGAAGTAGCCGATTTAATACCGGGCTGATGCTTCAAGATCAAACGGAAGGTACCACTAGCACTTTCTTCGCCACATTCCGTAGTCCAGCCAGTAGAAAGACCTACGGGCAAGCCGTTCTCGTCCTGATCATTGTAATTCACTGGGTCCTCTCGATTATCCACGTTCCCGTCTCCAGCTGGGGAGAGGAATACCTCATCTGTGAAAGCAAAAAAGAACATGTGTTCATCATCTTCTTCCATGATCTCTGCAGTGATGTCCTCACCTTCAACTTCATTGCGCAACTGGATACTTAGCATATATTCTGTACTCTCCAGCAAGTTGACTGGTCCTTCTACTGCTAGATCTAATACACCTTCACCGTCTGGGTCTTTGGCAGTCGCTACGATCGGATCACCACCACCTACTGGTGTCCAAGTCAAAATTACGTCCGTAATGATTTCTTCCTCATTCTCGCAAGAAGGAGCATCAGGGTCCTCTGCCACATTCACCGTCCAGGTCAAGTCTAAGTCTGTTCCACCATCATCAACCGTTGAAGTAGCAGATTTGATATCGGGCTGATGTTTCAGGATTAGACGGAAAGTCCCGGTCCCATTTTCTTCGCCACATTCCGTAGTCCAGCCAGTAGAAAGACCTACTGGTAAACCATTCTCATCCTGATCATTGTAATTTACCGGATCCATGCGGCTATCCACGTTGCCATCTCCAGCTGGTGAAGCAAATACCTCATCTGTGAAAGCAAAGAAGAACATGTGTTCATCGTCTTCTTCCATAATCTCTGCGGTGATGTCCTCACCTTCAATTTCGTTGCGAAGCGTCAGTGTCAAGGTATATTCGGTGCTCTCTAGTAGGTTAATTGGTCCTTCAACAGCCAGATCCAAAACACCTTCTCCATCAGGGTCTTTGGCAGTCGCTACGATCGGATCACCACCACCTACTGGCGTCCAAGTCAAAATTACGTCGGTAATGATCTCCTCCTCGTTCTCACATGGAGGGGCGTCGGGTGCATCAGCTATATTGACCGTCCAGGTCACATCGAACTGTGCCGCACCGTCCGTAATAGTGGAATTAGCCGTTTTACCACTCATTAAGTCGCTGAGGAGAATACGCAGACTTCCGCTTGCACCCTCAGCCTCTACACATTCAGAGGTAAAGCTATTGGCTAAGCCAACTGGCAGACTATTTGCATCTGTATCATCATAGGCTATATCACCAGCAATAATGCCGCCTGGCGTCTCGAAGAAAAATTGGTACCGCTCTGGATTAGCGGCTACTTCATCAGTGATATTGGTGTTCTGATCAATATTTCTCAGTTCAATATCTAGTGTATAATCCGTACTTTCAGAGAGGTTAATTGGGCCATCTACTACCAATCCATTTCCATCTGCATCAGAGGCCTTAGCCGTGATGGCAGAACCACTAGATGGAGTGAAGGTTAGGGTGATTTCGGTAATTGAGCTGAGCTGCGCCTGTAGAAGAAAAGGGCAAAGCACTAAAAGCATCAATGGCAATCTTTGGTACAGTTGCTTCATAGTCAAATTTTGATTTTCGATAGAATGGCGGCAAGTTAAGGAATTTTATTAAACGCAACAAGATTGCAAATGCATCAATTGTGCATAAACCGATCAATAGTCAAAAAAATTGACACTTATCTTATGCAACAATATTGCAAATAATTATATTGCTTTCGATTTCATTCTATTTTGGTTAAATTTTACGCAATTTGCGTTCTTTCGAATCAAGCCTTGCTGAAGAGTTAGGCTTGATTTTTTTTTGGATAAAAAAAGGAAGTATTTAATTTGCAACACTGTTGCAAATTAAATACTTTTACATCATTATCTTTTTTGGAAAAGAAAGTTTTAAGTCGTATCTGGCAGGGCTTCGCTCGAATGGGGAAGCCCTCCTTTAGTACCTAAATGAAGAATCAGTAGAATTGAGCAAAAACCAATAACAGCTCGCCCTAAGCTGCGTCAAGTTGAGCTTTTTCCTCTCCTGCATTATCAATTTTCTAATTTCACCCTCACCCTTTGTTCTAATCATCCGAATTAGGTGTATGCCCTTGTTTAAGGCGGAACCTGTAAAGGGCGGGTAGAAGTGTACAGCTTTGGGTAGAGGATAAGTCTGGAATAGACAGCAAAGTGCGCGACAGTAAACTGTAAACAGAAAAGGGTAGGGGGTAGTGTTGTTTCATAACTAAGGTTGAGCTGCGAGAGTAGAGTGGGAATTAAAACAGCCAAACAATTCAAATGGATTGGAGGGAAACGGAATATAAGATGTAATGTTTGGCTGCTTTACTATTTATTGATTATGGACTTATTCTTGCATTAAAAGTAGCCGTTCTCAATCAACCATTTGAGTGACTTGGTATACCAACTAAAACTACTGTTTTGGGATTGCATAGCAGAAAGCAAACGTCCTGCCCGACTTTCTTCATCAACACCTGGAATCTTCTCTGCTTCGAAAAAGAATTCGTGTTCTCCATCATCATAGATGGTTCGAATAAAGGTTCTGTTTTTATCCTTTTCATAAAAGATGCTGGCTACATACTGCTTATCTTTTTTAGAATAGACCCGGAATAGCGTTCCATAATTATTATCTGATTCTTTTTTAGAAAATCCAATTTCAAGAACCCCCAATTTTATCTTGTTCCCATCAAATACAAGGTCATTATCAGGGTGTCGGCTTTCTAGCGTTTTCATATACTTAAGTCGTCCGTCATCTGCCAGATTTTTTTCTCTTGCAGGAATTCTCTTCTTAAAGTTTGCTAAAAGTTCAGCTCCCTTTTCAGTTGCAGCCGCAAATTTTTCAATATTTCCTGGCTGAACTTTCCCCTTTACTGTCAGGACTTGATCCTTCAACAATTGCCTAGATAGCGTTTTGCGGAATGAGCCAACTCCATATTCCATGACAACTTTCTCTTCTACACCAGCAAAGCCTACCTCATAATAAATCATAAAGAGAGCTGTAGATTCATGCGGATATTTCGGCAGATACATTGTTTTAGAATCAAACTTCACAGTAGTATCGCCCTCCATAGTTACTATGGCCCAAACGAACGACTTGGAAATAGATCCTTGCAGTTTAACAAACTGAAAAGCGGGCTCCTTGTCCACATAAACTACTTCCTTTTTAATCTTGATTTTTTGGCCCAGGATAGGATTGGTAAAAAGGCCGAATAGAAGAAATACGAATAAGCCTAGCTTTAGGTTACTTTCCATTTTAGAGTATTTTAATTTCTGTATAAATAAAACAATGTGCAAAGCACTAATGTAAGAATTTTCCTGATCAAATTAACGAATTGAACGCCTTGATGAAGGAACCCCAGCTAGCATGGTGTTCCTGATATCAATTCCGGGGCTAGAAATAGATATCTATTGGCCTACTAGTCGAAAGATCTGGCTGCTTAAACTAAAAAGTGAGGCTTTACTGAAAAAGGAGTTGATATTTGTACCCACCAGTACCTAGTCCCACAACCCAATGAGTACTCGGATAGGTTTTTGTCAACGAAACCCTTACCTAATGTCTGAAGCCTACTATCTTGAAGAATGGAAGATTGAGCCGGCTCTATTGCGCATTTCTAGCAGGTACCAAACGAAGAAGGTAGAGCCCCTATTAATGTCTTTGCTTGAATACTTTATCGCTAGACCCGGTGAAGTGATCACCAAGCAAGACTTGCGAGAAGCTATCTGGGCAGAAGTCATAGTAAGTGAGAATGTCCTGACCAAGGCCATATCTTCTCTACGCAAGCTGTTAGAAGATAATAGTATGCAGCCCACCTATATTGAAACGATCAGTAAGACAGGTTATCGCTTAATTGCCCAAGTGCATCCCATCTCAACCTTCCCTCCCGAAGCATCAAAAAATTCATTCTCAAGGCGGTTGATCCTAGCCATAGGTACGCTTTTTCTTTTGGCTATGGCAGTATTTCTGCTTAGTACTGATTTTATTTCATCTAAGCCAGTTATTTTCCATCCGACGCCTTTAGCCAATGCAGCAAATACAGAATATTGGCCAGCGCTATCTTCGGATGGAAAATTCGTGGCTTACAGTTGGAAAGGAGAAGCCGATGATAACTGGGACATTTATGTAAAACAAATTGGCACCAACACAACTAGCCGAATCACTCAACACCCTGGAGCAGAGCTCAGAGCTAAATGGTCTCCAGATGGCAGTCACATCTACTTCGTTCGTTACGAAAAGGGGGGAGCAACTATTTACAAACGACCGCTACTTGGCGGAGAGGAAATTCGTGTAATAACCGCTCCTAAATACTGTACCGGGGACTTTAATATTTCCGCCGATGAAAAATGGATTAGCTACAATGATCGTGAAACGAAAGGTGGGCCTGCTCGCATCAAGCTTATCTCCCTTGAAAATGGAGAAACGCAATGGCTCAGCCAACCCGATCAAACCTATAAAGGTGATATTCACCCTACCTTCTCTCCCGCTGGTACTCGCTTGGCTTTTATCCGAGAAAAGAATCCTGCCAGCATGCAACTATGGACAATCAATCTCAAAACTGGTCATAAAGAACAATTGACAAAAGCACACCAATCCATTAATGGATTTGCCTGGTCGCCTGATGAGAAGCATATCTATTTTAGTGCTGACCAGACTGGCTTGTATAAGCTTTGGCAACTCAATCTCGGCAACAAAAGCACAGAATTATTACCCGTCGGGGATTACCAAATGGTGATGCCACGAGTAGCTAAAGATGGAAGGATGATCTACGCAAAAATGCAAGATGACGTCAATATTTGGACCTTCGACTTGACCAGCAAGCAAGCAAAATCATGGCGAAATCACGATGGTTTAGAACTCAATCCCAATTTCTCACCTGATGGCACGAAGGTCAGCTTTACCGCAGTCCAGAAGGATCAGTTTCAGATATGGGTAGCGAATGCCGATGGTTCCAAAGCTAAGCCGATAACCCGCTTTACGGGTGAACACTTAAGTGCAGTCCGATGGACAGCAGATGGCCAATACCTCCTATTTCACGCCCATCAAAATGGACAGATCGATCTATTCAAGGTACACGCTGAAGGGGGGCCAAGTGAAAAAATCAGCTCCTCCATGAAAGATCAGCTCTTGCCTTTCCCTAGCCCCTCAGGTCAGATCTATTTTAGCTCAAAAGAGTCCGATCAATGGGAGATTATCCGAATGAATGCCAACACCTCAAACCAAATACAGATACAAACAAACAATGCCTTTGCAGTACAGTCGAGCACAGATGGTTCGACCTTATACTATTGCAAAAAAGATGCCCTGGGATTGTGGTCCCTTGATTTAAACACAAAAGAGGAAAGCATGCTAATTGCAGACTTTCACCCAATGCATTGGGGTGCCTTCACTGTAGGGGACAAGGGTATCTTCTACTGGGATCAGAAAAACAAGCACATCGCCTATTTAGACTTTGCTCACGGCAAGTCCGAACCCATTCATCGGCCCAGCGGCAGAATCCCACGGCTCGGGATTAGCCTCGATTATTCCGCTGAAGCAGAGCTATTGATATTTTCGCAAATCGATCACAATGATGCCGATATTATGATGTTGCAATCTCAATAACCAGTACTTCAAACTTCATTTAGATTCCCTATTCATAACGGCTTCCACTACCCATTTAGCCATCTCCTGGGCATCATCTTGTTGCTGTATAGCTTTTTGTCCATTGACCACCCACTCTTGAGTCACTACCATCGCTAGTTTAAGTTCAGGAACTACTGCGATAGTCTGACCAGCATAACCGCTTGCCATGTAGGCCTTCATCCCCATGGGCTTGCCCACCCACCAGCCATAACCGTAGCCCTCTTCACTATTTTTGAAGGCTCCTTTCGGGTTCTGTAAACTCGTGGCTTTTTCTATAAAATCCTTCGATATCAGACGTTGATCTTCATACATGCCTCCATTCGCATACAATTGACCTATCTTGATCATATCCAACGGCTTCATCTCTAGCCTTGAACCACCACTATAGTAACCATCTCCAAAACGTTGTAGTTCAACTTCTTCAATGTCAAGCGGTTCAAACAAGTGAGTTCGAGCAAAACTTAAAGTACTTTCTCCTGTGGCCTCGGTTAAAATTGCGGATAATAGGTGTATATCACCCGTCGAATAATTCCAAGTCGATCCGGGCTGATGCTTCAATGGATTGTCCAAGACATAACGAACTGGATGACCGGAATCCATCATCTCATTATTGTCATTATATCCCAATCCTTCATCCCATTCAAGCCCACTGGTCATGGACATCAAATGTTTAATTGTAATTTTTTCTTTATTGGAGCTCGGAACCGCTACATACTTGGCAATGGGTACATCCACGCTTGCTATAAACCCCTTATCAATCGCTATCCCTATGAGGGTAGTCATAATGCTTTTGGTAGCAGACCGTAGATGATCTAAGCTATCTTTACCGTAGGGGCGAAAATATTTCTCTAAGACTACCTCGTTGTCTACGCTCACCAATAAACTTCTGCAATTCGGCTTACTTGCTGCAAGCTCAATGGCTTTTAAAAATTTGCTAGCACCTTGCTTGGTAACAGCAGTATAGGTTTCTATGTTTTGATTAGGTGAACATGCCATCAATATCAACACAAGCTGGATGAGCCATATAGTATACTGGGTTTTCATCGCGATTACAATTTTAAGATTAGAGGAAATTTTTGGAGACTCAGAAGCTATTTGAATTTAACACCTCGGTTTTACTATGGCCATTTCAGCGCCTCTTTTTGTTAGCCAAACCCTCATTTAGCGGTGCGAAACTCCGGTTTTGCTGTCTCAATTGACTCTAAAACCCTCTATAGCAAATTTCAACAGCTAAACTCAAATAGCCTCTAAGAAATCAGTCTGCAATCCCTGAAATGTTCTCCATTAATATAGCTGCCAATATTTTAAACCCTTGCTCTTGCTGTTCAATCGCAGCCTCTATATCAAGTCGCCAATTGTGCGTCATGACAACTACTATTTGCGTTTCTGGGAAAATGGCAATAAGCTGACCGGCATACCCTCTAGCTAGGATAACCTTGACACCATTGGGTTCTCCCACCCACCAGCCATAGCCGTATCCCACATTTTCATCGCTGGCAAAAGGTTCTGGTTCTTGATGGGAGGTAGCGGCCCTGATGAATTGCTTGGAAATCACCTGTTCCCCTTTGTAATTTCCTTGATTAGCAATTACCTGCCCCAATCGGACCATATCCCGGGGATGCAGCTCTAACCCTGCTCCACCATTATGATAACCTCCTGCCAACTGTTCCCACCTACTGTTTTGTATGCCCAAAGGCTTGAATAAATGCTCTTCAGCAAAATCATGTGTACTTTTCCCGCTGGCTTTAGTCAAGATGATCGATAACAAATGCATAGTGGCCGAATTGTAGTTCCACGTGCTACCTGGTCTTTCTGCAATCGGCTTCCTTAGAAGATAACCTAATTGATCTCCTGAACTCACCCAGGTATTGTACTCTTTCACGCTGAGCGCTTCATCCCATTCGAATCCACTAGTCATAGTAAGGAGATGTTTTATCGTTATTTCTTGCAATCGTGGGTCGGCCCCAGGAAGATAGTTCGCAACGGGTTCATCAATCTCTTTAATGAATTGCTTATCGATGGCAATCCCAATCAGCGTGGCCATAATACTTTTGGTGCCGGATCGCTGATGATCCAGGCTATCTAAGCCATATTTGGCGAAGTATTCCTCTAGTACAATTTGGCCATCTATACTAACTAGTAGACTTCGAATATTGGAAGATTTTTTCGCGACTGTTAGGACTTTTTCTAAGCTAGTGGTCCATGCTCCCGTCTTGGGTGGTGAATAAGCATTAGATGAAGTGGTATTCTGTCCACATGAAACAAGTCCCAAGATGAGGCAGAGTCCCAAAAAGTTCAGCATTCTCATTTCATATCTTTTAGTTCAAACTCACCACTCAGCAGCTTGATCATATGCGGAATATGGGTAAATCTAGCTCGAGCGGGCAATGCCCTTTCTGCCTTAAAATGTGCAAGCGCTTCCTTAAATTGACCAGCGATCACGTAGGCATCTCCCAACCGTAGCAAGGAAGTAAAGTGATCCGGTTTCTTTTTCAGCGCCAACTCATAAAATGGAAGAGATTCCTTGCCGTACCCATCCACCATTAAGATCCAACCGATATTGGCTAAATTGGAAAGCCAGTTGTCAGACTTATAGCCTTCATCTTTAACCAAAGTCTCTAGTAGTTTCATCCCACTGTCTACGCCATTCTTCTTGACTTCCTTATATACTTGTCCTACAGCATGCTCACGTCCCTCTAAATGACGGATGAAATTCGCCTGTAAATATTCTATGGTATAGCTGAAACACATAAATGAAAATTCAATTTCGATTTCCTCACCAAGCATAGGATTGCTAGCCCATTGGCCAGAAGTCCCCAACTCAAAATCCTTACGGTTTAGTTTGAAATTACCTTTGGCTAGCAAGAGGTCCTGTTTGTTCATGGCGCCGGGCATGAGTGTAGGTTTTTCCAAATGAATACTTGCTGGCTTACTGATACTCTTAATGTTGATCGTCCCAGAAAGGTCAAGGCCAGTCTCCGTGATCTCCACCTCAGTACCTTGAAACCAGATAGCCGGAAATTCATTGGCGGACAAAAACTCCTTACCCAACAAGACGGCATCTCGCTTGTCATGAGCCGTTGAAAAACTTTCGGCCCCAATTCGAATAGTGGCTGAAGTCTGCATGACATCTGCAGGGTCATAGAAGATCGTTGCTTGATAGGCTTTCACCGCACCTCGGATGACTGGAAACCCAGCCAAGGTGGTTTTAAATTGTATATAGGAACCATCTTTGTTGATCTGATAGCGCTTGTTCATATTAATCTCCGCTTGCGCAAATAGCTGCAAACTCACCAAGAGAAATAATAGGGTCATTAGGCTCTTCATTGAAGAGCAGGCAAATATGTTCTTATTCATACTTATTCTTATAATTATTCAGTCGAATGAAATCGGCCTTTCACCCTATAGGAGCTTGTCACCACATAGGATCGGGCCATACATAGAATTAGTCGACAGCTGTCAGGGGAGAATGTCGAAAGAAGTCAGAAGAAAGCCTACACGGAATTGTGAAGGTTTTATGAAGATTGTTGGAAAGCATATAAATCACTTTAAGCAATGATGCTTAAAAAGCTAACTACCAATTATTTAAAATAGGTCAAAGAGACAGAAAGGTCTAAAAGTATAGCTAGCTACATGCCTTTAGGAGAAAGTTGGGAAAGAAGACCCCATATGCCCGAAATAAGCCGTGTACCCGAGATTGCTCGTTCTCATTGAGTGGGGACAGCCTTTTTCAATACCGAACGCATCTGCCGAGCACTGAGAAAAGATCCAAATTGAAATACAATTTCATTTCCAGGATTGAGTATGACTAAGGTGGGATAGGTTAAGGTACCGTCGATATTGCCTAATGCAGCAGCCAATTCATGGGTGCCTGAACTTCTTCCATTAGGTCTAAAGGCAAAATTATGTCCATTGAAGGCTATACTTTCTCGTTGCTCGCCATCAAAAGACACAAAATAAAATTCTTCATTTAGGAGTTGAATGACGTGCTCGTTCTTCAGAGTAGTTTGTTCCATATTTTTACAGAATTTACACCACTCTGCATGTAAGAAAATCACTGTTGGACGTGATTCCACCGCCATCAGACTATCTCGTTCCGAAAAGGCGTAGGAAGTGAGCGGAACGCTTACCGAAGCTTGTTCTTTTGCGGAAGAACAAGCTAGGGTGAGTAGTAGTGAACCTACTAGTAAGAAATGGCCAATGCGCGGCAGTGTCATAATTATTGAATTGAATAGCGAATGCCAAAAAAGGCACGGATACCCTGATTTGGCGCATAAACATAAGAAGGGTCAAAGGTTAATGCGTTGGGATTCCCCGGAGACGCCAATACGTTACCTGCATCATCAAATTCAACATCCCTATCAAATGGATCAAAGCTCCTGGCAATAATCGGCTGATCCTGGTTTTTCCAAGGCGTCCAATTAAGCAGATTCTTTACTCCACCATAAAATTCGAAGTGTGGCATTCCTTTGTAGGTCAATTGGACATTCTGGATACTCCACCAAGGAGATTCAGCAGGCCGAAGGTCTTGTTCTCCTAAAAGTGGCAATCGCATCGGACCATACACATTTCCTGTATAATCAACCGCCAATTTATTATCCATGAATTTATACGATACAGACCATGTACCTGTGAAACGCTCCGTGAGAATCTGTCGTTCACGAACGCCTTCTTCTTCTTTTGAAACATCCAACAATGAGCCGCCGAGTAGAAAAGAAAATCCATTGGGCAAAGTCAAATCAGCGTTAAGACTCACTCCTTTAGTTACTGCAAATCCATCCAGGTTATCATAGATGATCTGATTAGCATTAGTCTCATAATCTGGGAGTATGACATTGGTGAAATAAGTATACCAACTAGATAATTCTATGCTTCCAGAACCGCCATTATCCATGTACATCCTTTTGATGTAGTTTACATTGATATTGTAAGACTGTTCTGGAGCCAGCTCTTCCGCAATGACGACCTCTCGCGCACCCGTAAGGGCCGCATGATCCTCTGTAAAAAGATTGACTACCCGAAAGCCCGTACCAGCGTTTAAGCGGAAAATATCGGTAGGACTAATTGACCACTTATAGGCAAAACGAGGCGTGAATATGCTTCCGTGTGCATCATTGTAGTCGTAGCGTAAGCCAAGTAGAATTTTGTGCTCAGGACTGAGGGTCATTTCATCTTGTACAAAGATACCGGGAAGCCAAATCTCATCTGGGTCATTATTAGGATTAGTGGACTCCCCTCCGGTAGCCGGCGTATTATCGTCGTAAAAGGTGTATCGCAAGGCAGAACCAATTAGTAGGTCGTGTTTCCCTATAGCCTTATCCCAAGTCAATTGTCCAAAACCGATCTTCTGATCTGCAATGTATGGAACATCACCATAGACTGAATTCTGGTCGTGGTTATTGAAGGAAAAAGAAAACATCATGTTATCCACTGTTGGCAACTGATACTGCCCCAAGAATTCCCATCGCTCCGTGGTAATGGCTTCTCCATAGATCTCATCTCCTCCTCGGAAGGCAGGTGTCCAATTCAATTCTCCTCCCCAACGGTTTTCCCAATAGTATCGACCAGCCAAAGTGAAGAGTCGATTGTCTTTTCGTTTGAAATTCCATTTCTGGAAGACCGATACGCGCTCCTGAATCGTAACATCAGTGAAATTATCATTATTATGGTCTATGACATCGTCATAATTGAAATAGTTCACACCAGTGAGTACTGAAGCATTTGCCCCTGCGTTGAATCGAACCCCAAGGTCCGCATTCAATTCCTCCCAACTTGTACCCATCACATCCGCACTAAAGAGAGGGGCTTTTTCAGGATTCTTGGTGATAATATTTATTAGGCCGCCGATTGCTTCACTACCATATAAAGAGGAGGCCGGTCCTTTGACAATCTCCATCCGTTCGACCAAAGAATTTGGAATTCCGGACAAACCATATACAGTGGCTAAACTACTTACAATAGGCATCCCGTCAATTAAAACCATGGTATAAGGCCCTTCCAGGCCATTGATATGAATATCGCCCGTATTACAGACCTGACAATTCAGTTGCGGACGTACCCCATTTACATTTTGTAGAGCCTCATAGATATTTGGAGTGGGGTTCTTTTTAAAAAAAACCGGATTGTATACTTCTACTGGGACTGGACTTTCCAAGCGATTGACTTCCTTGAGTGTACCTGTTACTACTACCTCATTCATCGTATTGGAGGCCATTTCTAGGCTAAAATCTAATGTCGATATCTCCCCAGCTTGTAAGGCAATCTTCTTCTGGGTAGTTTCATATCCCAAGAAAGAAACCAGCACCTTGTAAGTCCCTGGCGGTATATCCCTAATGGTGAAATTGCCATCATCATCTGTGCTTGCACCTAGAGTAGTACCTTCTAAGGCCACACTTGCAAAACTTAATTCTTCCCCTGAAAGAGCATTAACCTGTCCTGAGAGCGTAGCATTCTGGCTGTGAATGACCGTTGCAGCAAACAGAACTACTAAAAACACAAGGAATTTATGGGTGGCGAATTTTTTCATTTGACTACCTGTAAAATTTTATTAGATACACAAAACTATAAAGTTAGACTATACTAACAAAATTAAATCGCCCTTTTTTTATGATTCCTAGACAAATCCCGTGTTTCCGAGACACTCAAAAGTGAGAATCAACACTTCCTCCGGGCGCTTTTTCATCTCATTTTATGACTGTCCACGAGATTTGTCGAAGAAGGTTTTTTACTTACTTTTGCAAATAAAAAAGGATATGTCCACCACCGTCAAGGAAAACTACCTCAAGGCCTTGTATTTTCTGGATGAACAAGATAGCCGAATCAACCTGACGGAACTCAGCAAGCAACTTGGCGTAAGTAAGCCCACTGCCAACAATATGGTCAAAAGACTAGAAGAACATGGATGGGTCAACTACCAAAAGTATAAACCAGTTGAACTAACAACAAAGGGTCGCAAGACTGCTGCGCTGATCATTCGTAAGCATCGCCTCACTGAAATGTTCTTGCACAGTGTAATGGGATTTGGTTGGGAAGAAGTACACGAGATTGCAGAACAAATGGAGCACATTCAATCCCAAAAGTTTTTTGCAAGGATGGATGAAATGCTAGATTCTCCTGCCGTAGACCCGCATGGCTCACCAATTCCAGATGAACAGGGAGAAGTGATAGCTCAGCAATATCAAGCTCTTTCTGATATCCCGCCTAATCAAAGGGTCCGCCTATATGCCTTAGCTCGGAGCTCTAAGGAGTTGCTCCATTACCTGAATCAGCTTAACATACAATTGGGGACCACGATAGAGATCCTCCAAACTGAAGCTTTTGACAATAGTTTGTTGATTAGTTGTGACGGAAAAGAATCTGTCATGATCAGCCAGAAAGTAGCCAAAAGTTTGTTGGTTAAGTAACACTTGATTTGCCTATTTATTGTAGGTAGTTGAGGTTGAAACGTCTGGTATCCTTTACTAAATGGATCTCGCCCTTAGCGATTTGTTCAATTTGTTGCTTTTGCTTTCCGAAGTTCTTAGGGAACAGCCAGAGGATAAACCAAATGAATTGCCAACTCAGCTTTTCTTCCCAGCCTTCAGATATCGCCTTCTTCAGCTGAGTATCATGCTGAAAATATCGCTTGAGCACTCGAACTAGACAAATCCACGGAGGTACCTCAAGTACAATGATATGATCTGACCGTATCGCCAAATAGGGTAGAGCTGCACCATGGTTGCCTTCCATTATCCAATTGTCTTTAGGTATCGTAGTTTTGAGTTCTATCATCGCATCCTCGACGGCTACGTGAATATTGGGGGCTTTGAAAAAATAGTGGTCCATATGAAATACTGGCAAGTTCATTTTGTTTCCTAGTTCAAAAGCTAAGGTGGACTTACCAGCGCCAGGTGGGCCAAAAATGAATATCCTCATTGTATCCTCGATTGTCTGGCTAAATCTTGTTTCTGGACAAAAATAGAATCACCAGCAGTGCGACATATATCCGAAGTTTTACGTAGTCAACCCCTAGGAAGGTTTTGGATATATCGCATTTGCCGTTGTATCATTTGATATCCCATAAAGCAATTTCCCAGAAAAAAAGTTCCTGCAATTAATGATCAGCCTTTCTTCCAGGATCAAGTTACTATCCTAGTGATATGACACTTGGCATCATTTTTTTCGGACCGAAATCATAAGGTAGGGGGAGCTTGAGGCATGGCCCGTAGATTGGTCTTCAAAGTGATAGGTCAATTCAGTTCTATTGATGACTTCTAGGTCCTCACGTCTATTTAAAATCGTAGCTAATATTTTTGTTTTCTGTCCTGAATCCTGAATGCATACAGTTGTCAGGGCATTGAGTTTCATCTCTTCAAGAATCCGCTCTAAAAGCTGTATCTCTTGCGCTTTCTCTTTCTTCGCAAAATGAAACATACTGTCTAACAAAATAAAATCGAAGGCGGCAAAATCATTAAATAGATAGATATCTTCAGCTCGTCCCTCCAAGGGCAAGCTCTCTTTCTGAGCTACAGCATTCATTTGATCAATTCCGACTTGAGAATGGTCAATTCCAACTACATCATACCCCATTCGAGCCAAAGCGATGGCATCTCTGCCCTGCCCACAACCGAGATCCAACAGCCGGCCTTTTTCAGAAAACTGACGATAAAAATCTAAGAGTGCAGGATAAGGTTCTCCGAACAGATTGACGGTTTGATAATGTTGATCATAAGTCGTATGCATAGCTTCTCAATTTGGAAAATTAATTTCTCACAGAAAGAACAAAGTTGAAGAACTATCTTAGAAGTTGTCTAAAGTTTAGCCTCTGTGCAAATAAATCCATAGCGGTTTTAATACTTACCCCGTTTAAAACTGCTTGGTTAAAGTAAGTTTGCCAATAAATTGGCGGTCTCGTTGAACCGGGTCAAAAATATCAGTTTCTGTATCATTAAACACCAGATAGACAAAAGAAAGCGGCAAGTATTCCCAGCTGAAGCGTATATTCCATCGCCCCTGCTGATCGAAGCTGTTGTACTGATAGAAAGTAGAGAGCTGCAAGTGAGGATTTAGAGCTAAGCGGAGGCTCCCCGTATAGAGGTTTGTATAGAGGTTCTTTTTCTCTAAGCCCACACCCTCTAAGGCATTGTACTCATAGTCAAATGAAATGGCTAGATGTGGAATGGGAGCAAAACGAGCCGCGGCATTGATTGTGTTGCGATGGCCATTGTAAAAACGACCAAAATTGAAGCCAATATCCCCTGACCATTTCTTCGATAGATCGGTATTGTATTGAACGAGGTACCGAGTATAGAAGTATCGGTCTTTGCCAATGAGTAGCCCTAAAGGTGCAAAATCGAAATTGATGTTCTGCCAAGTTGGTGTAGCTGAAAGTTCCAAGAAACTGTTATCCTTAAACCAGGTAAAGATCGGAAAGATGTAAATGCTAGCTTGTTGAAAACTAGAAGGGTCACTAGCATCATGGTTAAGATTGACAAAAAAGCCTGGGTCCCATCTACGAATCCAGGGAATGTTTTTCGGTCTCCAAATGTAATAGCCTCCCGGATTATGTCTAATCACATCCGTTTGGCGAACAAAGCCCATACCCGGCTTGTAGTCGGCATCGGTATATTCAGTTACCCATCCATAGTAAAAATCATTACTCCTATTTCCTGTAAAGAAGCGACCAGCATATCCTACTTTTCCGCTTTCTTCATCGATTGAAGTCGTAAGGAGATATTGGATATCCCACTCGCTGGTCGGGCGTATCTGTCCATCAATGGTAATCGTTGTGTTATTATTTTGGAGGAAACCCAAATCATCGTGGGCCTCATCTAAACGATGTGTAAGCATGATCCCTACATTATTTTCTCGGCCGTAGTTTTTCAGGTACCGCAAAACTCCGAAGTTGGCACGAGCAGAATTTAAAGTCTCCCGCTGGCGAACCAATAGAGCCGCCAAGGCCTGCTTTTCACTACGCTGCGTAAATCGAGTTCCGAAGTCAATTGGGGCAGGAATAGCATTGAAACTGCCTTGCAGTCCGATGGCGCGACTAAAGAAAGGGCGAATAGATGTCTGTAATCCTCCGGCCCAAATGCCTGAATTTTCGAGGAAGAACTGCCTTCTTTCTGGGAAGAAAATATTGAATCGTTCCAGGTTATTGACAGCGCGATCCACATCTGCCTGGGCAAAGTCTGTATTGACAGTCAGGTCCACTATAGTCCTAGGATTGATGGCCCATTTGGCATCCACCCCTAGTTTAGCCTCACTTAATTTTTCCTGGATAGCCTCACCTGTCTTACTTTCGTCGAATTGATACAAGGTATAAGGTTCAATCCGGACATTAGCAGCGGGGGGAGGGACTTCGATACCCCGCAATTTGGCGGCGTAGGTCATGCGGTAGGGGGTAAAAGATTGAGGAATAGCTGGGAAAGTAGAAACTTCTACCGCTCTCCTCGCATATCGCACCAAAGTCACACCCCATTCTACTGGCTCTCCTGGTTTAGGCCGATCATATCGAAGGGAAGTAAAGGGGATAGCAAATTCAGCAGTGAATCCACTATCAGTTCGCTGTGTTTTTACGCGCCATAGTGTATTCCAGCCAGGATCGTGAACATTGCCGTTGAAGTTTTGTAAATCTCGCTGATTTCCATATGGAGTAGTTTGGAAAACCTGCGCATACTGCTTGAGATTTTGCGGGTCTAGAGACACGCCAAAAATATCATTTTCTCCCCAACTAAAGTCGCGTCGGAGGTCTTGTACTCTAATCCCTTTAATACCAGAGGAATCCCTGCAAACCGCACCGATATACAGGTTTTTATTATCGAAAAGAAAGCGAACTTCGGTAGGAAAACTGATTTCCCCGCCTTGACGTGGTTCTCTGCGAAAAAAATCGGTAATCAAGGGGGCTTGTGCCCAATCTGATTCCTCTAGTTTTCCATCAACAGTGATTTTTGTATTAGCCTTCACTGCATCGACAATGGGAGTTTCAGCAGGTGGGGGGAAATTGTCATCAGATTCTTGAGCAGGAAGGGTGGTGGATAGCAATAGTGCTACCATACCGATAAGGTATCTCATAATAGTCGGGTTTATGCTTCACTATTGGTGTGCGAATCAACGGGTACCTATTACTGATCGAAGTCCCAGTAGGTTCAGATTCGCCTTATATCTAATCTCTTTGCGCTTGGTGTCTACAAGATTTCTCTTACTTCTACTTCCTTCAACACATAGTACAATTCCACAGGATCATCATGGTTCAATACGAGTGTTCCAGACAAGGAAAGCTTATCTCCTACCTTGTGTCGCCTTCGCCTTCCCGCTTCATTGAAATATACGCTGATTACGGATGCAGGACTAGCTTGACCACAGAAGAAGCAGGAAGCTACCGGAAAAGCTGAAAGGGCCCACAAACCCTCTTCTTCATCCACCGGAAGTACATAGCCCTCTATCACTACCGTTTTTCCATCTATTGGTTCCAACTTTCGACCAAAGACCGGTGCAAAAATTGATAGGTCCAGTTCTGGGTAGTACTTCAATTGGTAGAGGATATTCATTAATACCTCCCAATCCAGTTTTATCGGTGCGCTCAAATCCCAATCTGGAGATTTTTTATTTGAGGCATGATTAAGTCTTTCCAATTCTCCGATGGCTATCCAATCAAATATTTCTTCATCCCATTTATAGATGGTACTGGTATCTGGTTCTTCAGCTTGGGAAAGGAGGGGTTCATTTTCAAAGCTTGGCGACTTTAGAATAAGATCTGTGTCCGGCTGCAGACCTGGACTGGCCTTATCATCCATTGCAAAATTTGCGTCACTTGAACTCGATTGGAAAAAAAGCCCTAAAAGACCGATAAGGAGGAGCCCAGCAAGAAAAAAGCCGATTCTCATGTCGATTTACTTTAGTGTGTTATTCCCGTAGCGGTAATCGCGACGTCATGTGAATGCTCAGCTAGGCAAGACCTATAGTGTAGAGCATGATGCATAAATTAAAATCGAGGAACCGCCATATAAAAAGAACTGACCCAATACCACTTCCTCTAGATGTATACCCTACGCCAGGCAAAACCAGCTGATCTAAAGTCCAAATACCAGCCAACGCGGGGTTGAAGCTTGGGTGGCAAAAACCACAACAATCAGCCCAATCGTTAGAAATAAGTAAGCGAATGCTTTTCACCATCCCCATGAATATGTGATATGTGCTTCCTAAATGGGCAGCGGCAATGGCTGGGCACAATAAATAAGGGCGTTATTAAACAGTGATTCCTAGACACCATGGCTGCAAACATGTCAATTAGGTCGGCTCGACTAGACGTATGAGTCGACAATGATTTCTTCATATCAATTCACCCTATTGCGGCGGTCGGAAAATAAAAGATGCCAGTTATGCCCATAACTGGCATCCCGAAAGTTCACTACCTATAGTAAGATATCTGTATGTGTCGCACCATCAGGAGTATTTAGGAAACACTCCTGACATCTACTAACGCAACACTGTTGCAAATATAGCTTTACTCTTTTACTTATGCAACACTATTGCAAATAAACTTAAATAGGATTTAAGTGCAGAAATAAATACTGGGAGCAAACAGAACATGAAATTGATTTAAACTTACCGGCTATCGACGTGACCAAAGCATTAGAATCACTGGCGAAGCTCTTTTTGAGCTCGTCTGCTGGCGATAGCAGGCTTCATATTTCCCAAGTGAAGGTTTGGGGGGGGTCTGCATGGCGACGCCAGGCGGTTAGCAAAAAAACTAAAATCCGGAAAGTCCAAGCCCCTTGTTCTTGGAAAGATAAAGACTAGGTTAATGCTGGGTATTCGGGGTAGGAATGTTTAAAAATAGCTTGATGAAGGAGGACTTCCGCTAGGATTTCTTCACCTGACTCATCAAGAATCTGACTACGGGTCCAAAAACCCTCGGTGCGTCGGCTTTCACCCAAAGCTACTATCTCCCGACGAATCTTATAGGTCTCTCCGACGAAGAGTGGTCCTTTGATCATCCGGATTTCTAGATCAGCAAATAAGCCAATGGAAGGCTGTTTGACCACGAAACCCGCCTGATGAAAGGTATACATACTTAAGACGCTGACCATTTCCAATGGAATAATAGGTTTACCCCAGGGAGACTGCTCTGTATCCGTATAGTAAGGTGATTTTTCCGTAATACTTGACAACTTCTGTGCTAAAGAAAAAGGATATAATTTCCCCATATGCTGACTAGCTTCCATACTCACTTCTTCTATTAGAGCACCACGCATTCCAACCTTTAAGTCTTCCAGGATAACTAGTCTATTGACTGGTCGAAGTTTGGCCATCCTTTGATCTAAGAGGGTTGGATCGGTACTTCCTAGGCTCGCGCTAGCTTCTAAGACTGGACTCCCATCTGCTTTTTCTGCCCAACATCGTGTAATCGTTTGTCCTGCAGCGGGCCACTCTACGAAGGCTTTCACCTCTTCGCCTTCTACTACCATATTTAGAAAATGCGCAGAAAAACATCCTCTTTCATACCAATCATTTCCCCAAACCTGAACCAAAAGTGGAACAAACTGACTAAAGTGCGTAGGCCCTTCAATCGGTGCATCTTTTAATCCCAGCTTAGCGGCTACATCGCCATCATGTAAAGATTTGTGCCCGCCGTATTCTTGTTCCAGCAGCATTTGCTTAGGTTGTCTTAATGGACCGGATAAGACCAAGGGAGTATTGTAGGTATTCTTATTCATGGCGTACGCTTGTAATTAGTCTTTGAGGCAGCGAGCAAAATAGGCTAAACGATGGCGAATATAATGTAATTGATTTATTCTCTCACAGGAATTACAGGTGGAGGCAGCCAATCTCCTGCCAGGACTTCAGGTTTGGGCCAATATAATCGCAAGGTTAAAAAGAATTGACCTTCCTGGGGAGCAGGCAGCCAATTGGCTCTTTGGTTCATTGCGGGAGGAGTAGACTGTATGTACAGATCCAGAGAACCATCTTCATTGTAGGCTAGTTGGTCCCGATCGCCCAGGGCAAACCGATTGAATTCATTCTCCACTAGAAATTCATCTGCGTTGTACACCGTTAGAGACCAAAAGGCATTAACCGCTGGTAATTGATCCGCTTCAAAGTGAATTTGATAACGGTATTTTCCTTCTAAGGGGTCCCCATTAATATCATAGACTAAATTCGGGTATACCGCATCTTCGGGCAAATTCGCTCCCAAAGCAATAAAATTGATAAAAGCCCTTCGCAGATATTCTGTACCATATTCTCCGATTCCATCAGTCGCAATAGACCAACCATTTTTCAATAGGGTAGTATCTGGCTCCGCTCGGCGTTGCTCCATTCGTTTGTGAAGGAAGGATGGCAGAGCCTTTAATTTGGTTCTAACTATGAGGTTGTCTGTGCTCAAACTAAAGGGCTTACCAGGAGTCAGCCCTAATTTCTGCATTTTCCGAACAATTCCTGAATCCCTTGCTGCTGGTGGGTTCTGGGTCATCAGATCCGCTAGGCGATTAAAGTAGGTATTGATATCCAACTGGCGAATGGCTTTTACGGGAGTGGTTTCTTGAAAGTCAGGATCCACTTTTCCAGTGGGTGCGGTGTAAGTAGAATCCCCAAAGGCACTTAATGGAACTAACTGCATCCCATCCTGAATTGCCTTAACTACAGAAGCACCGTCCTCCTCGCTATTCACCTGTATTCTTCCTAGCATCCAAACCATCTCAGTCGGAGCTTGTATAAGGGTGCATTCAGCGGGAGCTTCGCCTTGCCACTTCGGACCAGCTACCAGGAAACACTGAGCACCTGTACCAGTAGTCCGAGTACCGGGGGATGCAAACACATTGGAATAAGCATCCATAAATGGCAGTAGGTAATACCGCTCCGTAGCTGGCATAGACAATACCTGGGGCCCCTTTCCCAGATCTAGCCAGGCAATGGAATAATAAGTATCCACATTGGGTTTGACTACCGCAGTTAGGGTATGATCGGGAAATTCTCGGAAGTGCCCCAATTGGTTGATGGGGGCTCGTGGCCGGGTGGGGTGAGGTGTTTCTATATTGGTAGTTACTCGTTTGGTCATATCCATCAGCACTAAAGGATAGCCATAGGCATATATTTCCCCAATGGTCTGCAATAGTTCATCCGTGTTCATTTGCAGTTCACCTTCGGTCGTCTGCACCTTCGTCACTTCGCCTTGGCAGGCCAAGAAAAAAAAGAGGCTCATATAACTCAAGGCCTGACAAAATCTAATTACTCGCATATTTCTGAGATATTTAAAATCCATTCCATGTACACCTCAAAACTTGGTATTTCAAAACGTAATGACTACAAAATTTAGGATTTAAAACCTATATCATGGAGAACTTATTCAATTCTTAGCTTGTTTTATAAAAGCAACCCGATGTAGCCCATGAAAAAGACCCAAGAGAAAATACTTTCCAACGCTATAAAGCTTTTCAACCGTAAAGGGGTAAGCAATGCGCGCTTGCAAGACATCGCTAATGAGGCAGGTATTAGTCCAGGAAATCTGTCTTATCATTATCGATTGAAGAAGGACTTAATGGAGGCTGTGCTCGTGTACATGGAGGCAAGATTTCGGAAAGCCAGTAGTTCCAATATGGCCTTTATAGAGGAAAACAATTACTTATCCTTGATTAAGAATTATCTCCGTTTCCAAATTGAACACCGCTTCTTTTACCGAGATACGCTCGAAGTCATCACCCTCACATCAAAAGCCAAGGTGGTCTTTGAAAAACAGATGCAGCAGGTCCAAAATTTCACACGCAATGGCTTGTATTTGGCGGTAGGCAAGGGCATAGTTGTACCCGAGCCGCACGAAGGGCATTATACCCTTTTCGCCAGGAACATTTGGGCTATTTTAAATTCATGGCTTGCCGAACGAGAAGTGCTAGGAAAAGAAAAAATAAGCTTAACTCATATCATGTTAGCACTTTGGGAATTTCACTATCCCTATCTTACCGAAAAAGGAAAAGAACTCTTCTACACATTGAAAGACCAACTTCCCGAATTAATAGAAAAGGAAAAGACTGCCACCGAGGCCACTCCTTAATTCCATTCTATTCCTCCCAAAGTACTGCTTCTTGATCCTCATGCCAAGACAGCAATAAATCCTTATAGCGCTGTCCCATTACATTGCGCTTCACCTTTAGGGTAGGAGTGAGGAGGCCATTTTCAATACCCCATACATCCTTGGCAATTACAATTGTTGAAACTTTCTGATAATTTGGCAACTTCTGGTTAACCATTTTCAGTGTAGCATTCAAGCCTGCTTTCAATTCTTCCTTAGGCTTGGCCATTCCGATTTCCGATGGCACCACTAGCGCTAAGGGTTGTGGACACCCCAAGCCTAAGATACAAATCTGTTCAATATCAGCATCCTGAGCGAAATGCCATTCTATGGGAGCAGGCGCAATAAATTTCCCTTTAGCAGTTTTAAAAGTGTCTTTTACACGGCCGGTAATAAAGAGGTTTCCAGCTTCATCCAATCGACCCTGGTCTCCCGTATGCAACCAGCCATCCTGGATTGTTTCCGCCGTTTTTTCTGGGTCCTTATAGTATCCTCTCATCACAAAGGGCGCTTTCATAAGAATCTCTCCCGTCTCTGGGTGAATCTTGATGGTAGCTCCTGGTAAGGCAGGCCCTACTGAGCCAGGTAAAATATCTTTGGCTTCTAAGCAACTACAGAGCGCACAGTTTTCTGTCATACCATATCCCTCTGCGATTGGAATATTCAAGCGACGGAACCAATTCTTGGTAGCTTCTGGAATAGAAGCAGCCCCAGTCAAACATCCACGGACATTGGACATTCCCAAACCTTCCCGCAGCTTCTTTTTGATAATTCCGGAAACAAATGGAATGCTCAACAACAAATCCAAGCGTTTCTGGGGCATCTTAGCTAAAACCCCCAATTGGAATTTGGTCCAGATTCTTGGAACCGCAAAAAACAGACTTGGCTGTGTTTCTCGAAGATTCTTAGCAAAAGTTTCCAGTGATTCTGCAAAGGAGATAACACCACCATACTTAATGCAAGTGTTTTCTACTACTACTCGTTCTGCAATATGATTTAGCGGCAAAAACGAAAAAAATTGATTATCTCCTTCTAAAGAAACCTTCAAGTGGTTGTTGCCCACAATAACCTGATCGGTACTTTGCAATGCATCATAGGTCAATACCACTCCTTTAGGGGTTCCAGTCGTTCCAGAGGTAAACACGATAGTCCACATATCCTCTAGTTCCGCTGAGGGTTCCCCTTCTATTGGTTCGAATTGATCCATGAATTCATACCAATCTGTTCCTTCCTTGATTTCTGAGCAACCTTTATAATGAGGGAAGCGGATTAGCGGCATATCGCTAGGAACACCATCCTTCATTCCTTCCCAGTCATCCAATTTACCGGCAAATAATGCCTTTACATCTCCCGCTTTAATCAATTGGCCAACCTGCTCTGCCTTCAAAGTAGGATAGAAGGGAACGGAGACATATCCGGCCATCATGATGGCAAGGTCGGCAATTACCCACTCTCGACAGTTTTTCGATACCAAACCAATATGGCTCTTCGGTGGTAACCCAAGTGAGTGCAAACCTGTTGCAATTTTTCTGGCCATCTGGCCAACTTCTTTCCAGGTATAAATTTCCCATTTATCGCCAAATGGTTGTCTTAGGAAAGGTGCATCGGGAGTTGTCTTTTCCCAATGGTAAAATCTGAAATCGAACTTTTTCATATTGGTAACTTATCTTCCCGTTAATATAGGGAATTTATATCGTTTCGCGGAAGTTAAGACACACTGAGCGAAGTGGTATAGAACTTGGTCCCACCCACTTCGCGCCAGGCATATAAATTAACATCATCTAAACTCAAATTTAAAAGACAAGCTTTTCAATTGTCAAGACATGTCCAATACCGTCTACTTGCTTTCCGTTTTTTTAATGACTTGAGCAAAACTAGATACAACATTGGCTACAGAATCAATAGAGTTGATCTGTCCGATTCCCTTACCTGCTTGCCAAAACTGCACACGATCATCAAAGGCGGTTTTGCTGTAGTTCTTAATGCCTTTACTCATAAGGTACATCCGAGCATATTTCTTGAGCTTTGGCTTACGAAGCATATAATTGATGATCGGCCCAGTTTTCAATCCACCGCGCATGATATCTGCTGTTTTAATCACAGAAGAATTGTTTCCTGCGATCTTATTGGTCCATACAATATCTTCTTCCGTGGAATCCACGATGGCTTGTTTATAACTATTCGTTACCTTACATTCATGCGTGGCCAAGAACCGAGTTCCCATTTGAACCCCTGCATATCCAAGATCTAGCGCCTTTTGAAAATCAGCTGGACTACCAATCCCCCCTGCACAAATCAATGGAATTCCAATATCATGTAGTTCTTCCATGAACTGTTCCGCTGACTGAATTCCAGTTTGTCCTCCTCCTCGCCAATTGATACAATTTAATCCGTCAACTCCTGCATCGCACATAGCTAGTGCCACCTTCTTATTAGGCACATCGTGATAAACCTTAATACCATGTTGCTTTGCTATTTCAACAATCGCATGTGGTTTGCCCAAGGAGGTCAAGAAAAACTTCACCCCTTCTTCAATAGATATCTGCATCCACTTTTTCATCTGCTCATGGTAGCGCTTGTTGGCACCACCGAAGATGGTAAAGTTGACACCAAAAGGTTTGTTTGTTAGTTGTTTGATGAGTTGTAATCCATCTCGAAAATCATGTCCATACAGAGAAGTCAAAGCCACAGGTTGTACAACACCAAACCCGCCAGCCTCAGAAACAGCGGCAACGAGCTCCGGATTAGAACCTGGATACATCGGTCCACAGACCATTGGGACATCAGCTCCAGTATCATTTAAAAATTGCTTGGTCACTTCTTTCATGGCAAAGTTTATCGAATTTAGCCTGCATCTGAGAATTATTCAGAGTTCAGGTCTCAAAGTCTAGTTCTACTGATTGGGGCTAAATGGGGGGAGAATTTCTGTGTGAAGAACAGGGGAGAACTCAAGAATAAAATAAGGCAAGTTTTACGTATTTGTTGAACAACTTCCTTACTGGTTTTCTATGCTCAAGATATGAGGAGGGGAAAAGCCGAAGGCCAGTCCCCTCCTTTATTTTTCTAGGTCTTTATAGTTCCAACTATTTTCCTCCTCCGAAGTGATAGGTCAGGGTAGCCAAGGTTCTTCTTCCGATCGTTGGGAATCCTGGGAAGTACCGATATTTTGTATCAAACAAGTTCTGTGCAGAAACATCGATACTTAAACCATTATCAAACTTCCATCCAATCCCTAGATCCACCAGATTTCTAACATCTGTTGGACCAGAGAATTGACCAAGGAATACTTCATAACTATCATCATGCTGGAATGCCAAATTGGCACGGAAACCCAGTTCTGGTGCATAATTTGCTCCCAGTCTAAATTTATTCAAAGGAGCAGAAAGGGAGGTCATTTCGGTGGCTCCGTCACTACCTCTGATCACCGGATTGAATACGTTTCTTGAAATATAGGAGTAGTTACCAAAGAAAGACAAGTCATTATCTACATAGTACTCTAAGCCAAAATCAACACCCGTGTAGCTGTAGGCTTCAAAGGTACGATAGCCCGCTGCTACGTGTGTAACACCATTATTAGGCACATTTTCAGTTTCCACTGCCGCTAAGATGAAACCATTGGCTAAAGGCGCAATATTATCTGCCACACCTTGGCCACCTGCTGTGTAACCTGCTGCATAACCTCCAGCAACCGCTGCCGCTGTAGCTGCTGCTGTGGCTGGGTCTAAACCCGCTCCCTCAAATAGTCCTACTAGAAAAGGGGTAAGTTTCTCTGCTACACCAGCACCTAAGTCTGCCCCCATCTGATCAAGCCCTAGTAGGCCATAGGATGGACTAATAGCCGTAAACAAGGTAGCCCCATCAATTTCGCGATTGTACACATCAAGTGTAATGGCCAGTTTATTTGCGATCAATCCTTTATATCCAAATTCCCAGGTCGTCTCCTTTCTCAAAGCTGCTGCTGGCGCATTCGACAATCCCAGTGGTTCTTGATTGAACAAGTTTATGCCTACAAGTGACCCGGTGGTACCGGATGCGAAATTAGCGGGATTAAGCAAAAAAGCATTGATAGCCGGAATAAATGGAGCAAGACTTGGGTTAACAGCAAGCAACTGTTGTCCAACTCCATCCAAGATTGCTTGTGTGTTGGCACCAAGAGCCCCCTGTACATAGCCCAATGGCAAGCCCGGAGTTCCATAAGGAAGATTCGGGAACGGTAGCAAACCGTTAAATTTGATCTCTGGGTTGGCGGCAAAGGTTTGCTCATTTTTATTCCCCACTAGCCAGATATCAAAGGCACCAGGAACAGGAGACGAAACAGGGAAGTCGATATTTACTTGTAACTGAGAAGGAGCACCCCAGGCTTGGTTATATCCAAAACGCATGGTGTGCGTTGGAGCTGGTTTATAAACCAAAACCGCTCTAGGAGAAAATGCGTTTTCTTCTGTAAAATTGAATCGATCTCCTCTGGCCGCCAAAACCAAATCTAATTCTTTGGCCAAAGCCAATTTAGTTTGTAGATATATTCCAGCAATACCAAAGTCGTCATCTTCCTCATTACGGCCATAAACCAAGTTTCTGGTATCTGCTGTCGAATTTCTATAATCGAAGCCCGCTGTCCAATTTGAACTTAAAAACTTAGGCATGTCCCAGTTATATTGCAATTGAGCTTCAAATTGATCTCTGACGATTGTCGTTATATTTCCTGTTTGGTATAGGAAAGTAGGCTTTGCATCCGGTCCTCCATTGTTATTGAGATAAAAGGCTTGTGCAAAAAAACCGCCTTTTTGCATTCTGACCTGGCCCCAGGTTTCTGTAGATTGCGATAAGCCTTCTCCTTGACTATTGTAGAACACCGCTGATGCATTATTGAAACCTCCAGCGACATTGACCGATAAATCATCTTGAGGCCTAAATTCCAGTGCCGCAGTAACCGCCGTTTGGTTCCAGAAATCCTGCATTGGATTGCCGTCACCATCTGGATCCAAATCACTTTGATTCAAGAGAACCCTTCCAGGTTTGGTGGCATCTACCACGCCGTTGGTGATGGCTGGTGCAGAGACTGTGGTAGAGAATTTGGCAATCTGGGCAGCATCTGTTGGATCATTTTGGTCTAAGGTAAATTCATTACCTCTTTTATAAACCGCATTGATCTTAAACCCAAACTTATCAGACACTTTAGTTGCATGTCTTGCAGATACCCCAAAAGTTGATAGTTCACCGCCAATTAATTGGATAGTAGAACCTGGCTTATCAATAGGTGATTTACTAATAAAGTGAACTACACCAGCGGTTACACCCGGTCCATACAAAGCTGAACCTGGGCCTCTTACTACCTCTATTCTTTCCAAGTCCACATTATTCACCGGTGAATTCAGGGCATCATAGGTACCTAATCCAGGGCCAGTCAAAGAGCGGTAATCCAGGATAGGGAAGGAGGCAGAGCCAAATAGGCCTCCATCTCCTCGCAATTGTACGTTGATCCGGGCCGCTGATTGTTGCTGAATGGTCACACCCGGTGCATTTATCAGGTTTCTGACGGGGTTTTCATTAGGTGAAGCTTCCAATTTCCGGGCATTGAAAACAGTAATAGAAGCAGGAGCTTCCTGTATTTTCTCGCGTCTCCTGGAAGCCGAGATAACGATTTCTTGGCCAATTATCGCCCCAGGTGACAATTGAATCGAAAGCGTGGAAGAAGCACTTGCTACCTCCACCTCCTGAGAAGCGTAACCTGTATAACTGACATCTAGCACCCATGGAAAGGGAGCATTACTCGAAATCGAGAAATTACCATCCAGATCGGTAGTTGTACCCGTCGAAGTTCCCGAAAGCAGAATATTAGTCCCAATTAAAGGTTCTCCTGTTTCGGCATCAGTGACCTGTCCACTGACAGTTGATTGGGCTTGAAGTGTAAATGTAGCAAAGGCAAGCAGTACTACTGAAGCAAGTAATTTTTGTATCATTTGAGTAAGTTTAAATACTAGTATAGAGTGTGTAAGTTTATAGCCGACATCTATCAACAACAGCCCGGATAAAACATCATGTATGATAAATGTACATAAATTTAGGTTTTTTAACCTAAATATCGAATCAAAATAATAGTATTTTTGTTTACACCTGTCCACAAAAACCATTTTTTTATTCGCATAAATCCCCCAAAAACAGTGATTATTTTGTCTCAGAAAAACAAGACCTAATTTTATACTACATACACCCAAGGGGCATTCAGAACAGCCTCAAATCGGCACAATTATGCAGTAAGAATACAGGTAAAATTGAAGCAATGGCAATAATTCGAGAGTTCGATTCTCGCACAGTTTTAGGACTTCCTTGCATTATGATCAGTCCACTTCCTGAAAGCTATATAGATAGGCAAGTGAAGGATCGAAGCTATCGCGGAGAATATATGGATGGATCATTTAACCACAAATCGATCCCCATCATTAGCAAAATGGATGGGGCCTGAAAAAGCACTCATCTCTCTTTTATATAGATTTTTTATGATTTGCATATCTGGTGCTGGTGCGAAGTGGTGTAAAACGAGTCTTTTCACCTTAGCCTCAGCTGCCAAAGCTGCTACCTCAGCAGGGCTCGTATGGTAGTCCTGAATGTCAGTAAGAATTTTGGCGCTTCTTAGATCACCTCTTTCAGCCAACTTCTCTGACATTTTATCCAGTAAAGAGATTAAGATGACCTCATGGAGTAACAAATCTGCATTTTCTGCCATTTCTAAAACCAACTCATTCTTTTTGGTATCACCACTGATCACGATCTTCCGGCCATTGTATGATAAGACATAACCTACAGCTGGCTCAATGGGTGCATGGTTTACATCAAAGGCTGTAACCGTGATACCATCTTGTTGGTATACTATTTCTTTGCCCCCTCGCACATTTTTAAATTCATGTGGAATAGGATGTACGATCGAAGCATCCATGACCTCAGATCCATGGTGGGCTACCCGATGTTCATTCTCAAATAATAGGTACTGTCGGATAGCTTGATTAATAGTATCTGTGCCATCAGGGCCATAGAGATGCAATTCATTCGAGCGGCCCAATAACCAAGAGCGACTTACAAGGCTAGCCAGGTCCATAAAGTGGTCAGAATGCCAATGCGTAATGAAGATCCCGTCTAACCCATTCAAGGGCAACCCCAGGTTTTCAGCTTTCTGTACCACGCCATCCCCTACATCAAACATAAAAAAGTGGCCGTTAACGATCACTGCAGTACCTGTCTGTACCCGTTCGCCCGGGATAGGGGACGCAGTTCCGACCGTAAAAACGGTGATCCCCTCTTTGTCATTCAAAAGTGCTTGTCCCTTCTCACTTTGTTCTAGTTGTCGCGCGATCTGTCGTTCGATCATAAAGGGCACCATTTTTTCAGGAACTAGAGTGAAGACCAACGAAATCCCCCCCAATAGTAGAATCAGAAGCCCTATGGTAAATGTGATTAGTTTTTTACTAGTGACCATCTAGGTATTAGTTTTTCTAGCCTTGAGTTGTTTTCTGGATCGTATCCAAAACATTGCGCTCAACAACAAAAATAAAAATCCAAAGCCCCAGCGTCTTGCGCTTTTCTTTATTCGCGCGAAGAACTTGTTTTGGATTTCCTTTAAAGGTTCATAGTTAATTCCCATCTCCAGCACGCCAAATTCCTTGGTGTAGTCATGATAATGTCTGATCATTTCGGCGAATAGAGTAGGTGACTTTAGGGCGAGGTTTTTAGTCTCTCCAGGGTCAAGTTCAAGATCATACAATCGCCAAATACCATCGCCGTAGGGTCGTCCATTCCGGACCAATTTATATCTTCCCTTAAAGAGTGCAGACTGCCCTGCTGCTTCCATCCCTACTATTTCATCCTTTCCATAGGCTCGTTTTGTTTCTCCCTTAATGATAGGATTCAAATTTTTACCAGTCATAGCCCCAGCCGGTGCCATAGATGGTTTCTCAATCCCTGCAAAAGAAAGTATCGTAGGTGTAATATCTGTAATCACAGAAAAAGCGCCGATCGATTGTCCAGCTGGAATACCGTGGCCGGAAAAGATCAACGGCACTCTCAACCCACCTTCCCCGCCATAAAACTTGAAATAGGCACTCGGAGAAGCAGCTGCACTGGCAAACTCAGGCCCGATATAATTGAAAGAACCTTTTTCTCCTAAACGATCATAGTCTCTGTGGTATCCAGTAAGTTTCATCCATATCTGCATGGATTTCACATCTCCCGCAGAACTGGCCTCTGGGCCATTGTCAGAAGTAATGATAAACACAGTGTTTTTGAATTTTTCATTTTCTTCCAAGTAGTGAATATAACGGCCAATATGATAGTCCATAGCCTCTAACATACCTGCATTGACGGCCATCGCTTTGGCTTTGAACTGTTGCTCCTCTTCACTCAGGCTGTTCCATTTTTTAAGAATGGGCAACATATCACCTAGTGGGGCATCGGCAGGAATTATCCCGAGTCGCCTAGCATTTTCGTACCGCCTTTTACGGATAGCCACCCAGCCTTCTTGGTAGATATCGATATATTTTTCTGTGAATTCTTTTGGTACCTGAACGGGGATGTGAATGGCTTGAAAGGCGAGATAAGCAAAGAAGGGATTATCATCCTTTGGTGTCTCTTTCATGAAGTTGATCAGTTCATCGACCAGGTTTCGCGAGGAGTAAAAATCTTCTGGCAAATCAATTCTTTGTCCATCTTTAAACCAAGGAGGTTTTGACTCCTGTGTCGGTAGATAGGCTCTCTGTTCATAGTTATCAGCTCCCGAAGCATCTAGAATATAGGTTCGATCAAATCCACGTTTACTGGGTAAGGTGGATTCGGTGTGCCCCAAATGCCACTTTCCTGTTGTGTAGGTGTGATATCCTTTCCGCTTCAACCGGGTGGCCACCGTAAGCACTTTATCATTTAGAATCCCTTGATAGCCTGGTCTAATCGCATACTCAGGAGGAGTGAAAATGGGTAGATTGGGTACTCCAGTCAGGTGACTATCGTAGCCAGTCAGCAACATGGACCTAGAGGGGGCGCACATGGGAGAAGCATGGTGATTCGTAAACAGTGTCCCAGCATTTGCCAATCCATCAATGTTAGGTGTAAAGGCCTCTCCACCAAAACATCCAAAATCCATCAAAGCGGCATCATCTACCAAAATCAGGACTATATTAGGAGGCCCAATAATAGTATCGCCAGTAGGTGCTTGCGCACTGAGGTTCAGAACACAACAAAAGAAAGGAAAGAGGAGGAAAAATATTCTTCTCATAATGTTATCTCATTATAAGGCATTATTTGGGATAGTAATCTGGCAAGGGCAAACCAGGAAAGCTTATTCTAAAAGTCTCTGCTCCTGCGAAATTGGGAGCCAATAATCTTTCTCGATGGAATTCTCCAGTAGCTCCTTTGTATATGCCTGTTCCTCCTAAAATGGCCCCTGTAAACTTTTGTCCTTTCACACCCCATTCAAAAAACATAATTCCGTGAATGGTATCCGTAACTGGCTCTCGCCAATCATTATTGTCAGGGCAATCCTTTGATCGGAAAGCAAAGGTAGCTCTTTGTTCCAGAATAATTCTTCGATCTAGTTTGTCACATTCTCGGACACTGACCAAATAAGCCTCAATTCTTTCTCGAGTTGATTTGGCGGGAATTACCTTTCGGTCTAAGCTAGCAGCAATGAAATCCTTGGAAATATTGGTCAAAAAGCGATTGAGGGCAGTAAAGTTACCGATAATTCTTTCCGGATGGGCAGGGACAAAAGTTTCATCATCAATATATTTTAGACCGCCAGAAGTCTTTGCAATAAAATCGGGATCGTCAGGATCTAAAGTCAGCGGATGAACACAGCATTTACTTTCATCAATTGTTCCTGCTGAATGCATAGGACCTCCGCCATGCAACATCATCCCATTGACAGGTAAGTTACTCCCAATATAAGACAGCATAGACCTTGGAATAAGGGAGGAAACCAATGGTAGTCTAGCTAAAATTGCCCTATGTTTAATGCCAGCCATAGCCGAACGCAGCGCCCTAGTTTGATTTTGTGCCATCTTGGTGCCGTCAGATATAGTTTCTACAACTAAGCCTTGACTAGTATCTGCTTCTTTATTCATAATTTAATCCAACATAGATTTCGAAGAGTTTTCTGAAATAATCCTCATCATCTTTTGCGCCGTTTCATGCCCAGAATTTTGATTTTGTCCAGTTACAAAACGCTGTTCTCTATCGACAACAGTGAGTGTCTGAAAAATATCTTGATTGCCCGACTGACATCTAAAGTCCACACCCAATTTTCGCAATTCAGTTTCTGGATGAAGCGGTGTAAGAGTAATACCTAATTCCTCCAGTTGTTTATCCGTCACTCCCGTCATCGTCCTTCCCGTAATCAAGAAATTCCCTAAAGTATCTTTGGCCTGAATCAAGCCTAGAGCGCCATGGCAAACACTGCCAATAATAGGCGATTCGGCATAGTAGGCCTGGCTTACCTTTTCGCCCAGCACAGCTGATTGTCCTAAATCATAAGCTGCCCCCCAACCTCCTGCCATCCAAATCGCATCATAGGTCGTAAAATCTACCCCATCAATCTTGAGGGAGTTTTTCACCTTTCCCTGGAAGGTTTTGTCCTTTAAATACCGCTTATCTGCTTTCGATTTTATCATGAACAAAAAGGACTGTGGGTCAATCGGTATCTCTCCTCCTTGAATACTCGCTACATCTACCTCCATTCCCGCATCTAGAAATTCGTAATAAGGTACGGTCATCTCCGAGGCAAATACTCCCGTCGGGTCACCCGCTGTCTCCCCATGTGCATGCAACACGCTATGGCTTGTCGTGATAATTAAAGCCTTCTTACCTTGTAAATCATAGCTTTTCGAATCCATATAATCTGGGTGCAAACCCGCTTGATGCAATAGTGTCGGCAATAGAGATATAAACAAGCCTAGTACCCCAACTACAATTCCTATGCTTACCCCTATTTTTCTTCCCCTTGGAAGATCCGCTAGACTGTTTTTAAAGAAGAAATAAGCGGTGACCCCTCCTAGGATTAGATGCAGTAGTGCCGCCGCAGGATTGGCAAATACTCCAGCAAGAAAACTAGCGAATAGGGCAATGAAAACAGAAAAATGGAAAACTAGGAATGAGGATAAAAAAGTCTTTACCAGCCCTTTATTTTCCGCATTTTGCCAAACTTGCAAAGCAAAAATCCCCAGGCCCATTGCTGCGGCTCCGTACATCCTTGCCATAGCTAAATGGGAGTGCTGACCTTGGGCTAAGTCTGGAACAGCTTGTGGGTATAGGAATAGAACTAAACCCGCCAGTAATTCAACGCCGGCTGTAATGAGAATGAATCTTTTCATGCTTATTTAGGGTTTGAAATAAAGTCCATAGTTTCTGTAACCAAGAGTCCACCATACGTCAACGCCTTTTCTCGGTCTCCGCCAATCTTTGCATAAGCATCCGAGGTAGCCATCTCCACAAACGCCTCTTTAGAAGGATAATAAACCGCTAGTATACGATCCGGACTAATCTCTAGGTCACCAATTAGCGTTCGCTGAACATTTCCAGCCCATAAAACTTTACCTCCTACCATTGCCAAAAGAGGAGCGACGTTTAAGGCATAACGGTTATAAGCTTCTTCTCCCGTTTCCTGGTCATCCTCGGTTCTTTCTTTGAATTTTAGAATATTCAACATCACCAATGGGGTTTGAGAAGGGTAGTTTTGGATAAAATCCATGAATGCCTCTGTGGTGGCCATTACTTGATTCGTCAAATGCATAGTCAATTATAAGATTTAGCTTGGTTTGTAGAAAGAATTAGCATTACTAGACATAAGATGGGCAGCACATAATTGGCGATTCCTCCCGGTGCTTGACCAGTCGTCTCAATAGATTTATACTGGGATATAACAAACCGTCCGCCGTACTCTATAAGCATAAAAACGTACATCAACGGGATCAAACTTTTGTAATTAGCTAGCACGATCAGATAAAAAATCCCCATGATGAGTTGTCCTAATCCCCAATAGGCAAATATCAAGATAACCGCTTCAGCCCCTCCTTGATAATAGGTATCTAAGGGTATAGTAGCAATACTCTGCGCCCCGCCATCCGACTTAAAGATGTGGATACAACTTCGTACTATGGTCATGATTGTAATTAGATAAAAAAACCACAGTGCCACTTTCCTACCTGGAAAAGAATTGTCATAGTGCTTTGGAAAAATCTTTTTCAGCATCTGATCTCAATTATATCACAACGGATTATCTACAATGAATTGATGTGTTCTTTCAGCCATCACTTCCCCGATATCTTCCTGGATAAAGTGGTTGGCATGCTCAAACTGGTCGTGATTTTGGCCCTTTGCACCAGGCACTTTAGCCACCCATTTCTTTTGAATAGAAGGCCTCCCGAGTAAGGGGTCTTTTAAGCCGATCAGAGATAAAAATGGTTTTTCAAATTTTTTCAGACTCTCCCAAGCAGCTAACTGCTGTCCTCTTATTCCTGCATTCATGGAAGGTAGCGTGCGAGGTCCAGCCATATAAATAAAGGAAGGAAAGGGCGCTTCATAAGCCGCAACTTCCCCATCACTTAATTTATTGACCGTGGAACGTTGCATCACCTCGCCAATGAAGTTTCGACTATGTTGCAGGCAGAATAGAACCCATGCTTGGAAAGAATAAGGAAGACCTTGTAACCAATACTTAGCAATATCTTTAAAGCTGTTGATTTTAGGATTGACAACGACAGGATTGGGGATGTACAAGGGATTTGTTTCTGCAGTCATAAGTGGCAAATCTCCATTGGCTAAAATCACCCGTGCGAATAGGTCAGGATTTTCACCGATCACCCGAGTACCGATGACGCTGCCCCAATCTTGGATAAAAGCTGTGATATTTGTCAATCCCAAGGTGTTAATAAAAGCTAGGGTATTTTCACAATGTCGGTCGTAAAGGTGGTATTGTTCTTTGATCGGCTTATCAGATTTCCCCATGCCAATCATATCCGGTGCAATGCAACGATACCCCTTTTGAACGAGGTCTCTTATCATTTTCCGATACAAGTAGGACCAAACAGGTTGCCCATGTAACATCAAAATTACCTGCCCATCCTGGGGCCCTGCATCCACATAATGCATCCTGAGTCCATCAATTTCAAGGTAGTTTGGTTCAAAATCATAGCCGGGCAAATTTTCAAACTGGCTTTCAGGGGTACGAACATATGCTATACCACTCACCGTTTCATAAACAGTTACCGACGAATCCCAAAATACCGTTTTAGGATATGGGGCAACGTCTTGCACTTTTGTCCCTCCCCCCGTTTCAAAATCAATTTGAATAGGAGAGGGGAGTATCCTTGCTGCTGCTTTCTTTACTTTCTTTAAGAGGCTCATTAAATCGGATATTCAATTTTGGAGTTCAATTCAAGTTTCAACTCTAAATTAGGTTTTAAAACCTAATTCAGCAACAAATAAAGATTTTAGTTTGTATTTTGCATGAAACCTAGGTCCTGGCATGAAAAAGACACAGAAAAAAATCTTGACTAATGCAGTGAAGTTATTCAACCGGAAGGGAGTCAGTAATGTAAGACTGCAAGACATTGCAAAACATGCTGGAATTAGCGCTGGAAACTTATCTTATCACTATAAGACGAAAAAAGACTTAATGATAGCGGTGCTAAGCTTCATGAAAGATAACTTCAAGGAGATGAGTAGTTCTAATATGACATTCATAGAACGAGACGACTACTTTTCTATCATTAAGAATTACTTGCGCTGTCAAATTGGCCATCGGTTTTTCTACCGGGATATCCTAGAAATCATCTGTTTGGTTCCTGAAGCTAAGGGTATTTTTGAAGGACAAATGCAACAAGTACTGAATTTCACCAAAAATGGAATGTACCTAGCGGTCGGGAAAGGATTCATTCACCCTGAACCCCATGCCGGGCACTATGATTTCTTCGCCAAAAACCTTTGGGCTATATTAAATTCATGGTTAGCAGAACGGGAAGTACTGGGCGAAGAAAAGGTGAGTTTGCAGCGGGTTATGCTAGCCATATGGGAATCGCATTTCCCCTATGTTACGGAGCAAGGGAAAACGGTCTTTTGGGAATTAAAAAGACGAATTCCCCAAATGGTCAAGGAAGAAAACCTGATGGAATAACTATAGATCACAAATGAATATAAGCTTATAAAATACTCCAGCTAACAAAGTTCTTTAGTTAGCATTTTAGTTCTGCCAGTATATATATTCATCTGCCTTTGTCCTCATCTCATTCAAATGTTTATCAATCGCAACCGGCGCGTGTAAAGCTCCTTCCCAAATCGGTTCAGATTGTTCTCCCAAAAAAGTCGCTAATAGTTGGGTTAATTCAACTGTTTTCTCTCGCTCTTGTTCCAACAAATTACGTTGCTCCGTAGGGTCAATGTTAAGGTTGAAAAGCCACTTCTTTTGTCGAATATTATCCACTTGCAATTTCCAACCGTTCTGTAAAACGTAAGCATAACCACCTGTTCTGCAAAACAAGGGGCGCCTTGGTTCACCCTCTGCTTTTCCCATCAAGAATGGTAAAATATTAGTTCCATCTAATTTTCGACCAGGAGTCAATTCTGCACCTGCCAAGGCAGCAAAGGTGGAAAAAATATCTACATTGGAAACTCTCCCTTCATAAACTAGTCCTGAAGGAATACTGTCAGGGTAACTCACAATGTATGGAATGTGAATCCCCCCTTCAAATAAGCTGAGTTTCCAGCCACGGTAAGGTTTATTCAAATCAGGCAATCCTATGTAACCGGGGGCACCATTATCACTGGTAAATACAATAATAGTATTGTCTAAAATGCCGTTGTCTTTCAGCGCCTGACGAATTTTACCAACGCCTCTATCTACTGCCATAACCATAGCTGCTTGGACTCGTTCGGTATGATCCTCGATATACGTAAGTTTATCATAATCCGCTTTGGTAGCTTGCAAGGGCGTATGAACGGCCCAATAGGCGAGGTATAAAAAGAAAGGTTGCTCTTTGTTCTTTTCAATCACCTTGACCGCTTCATCCGTAAAATAATCTGTCAAAAACCCTTTGGGATTAAAGCGAGGACTATCGTTGAACCGAACAGCATATGGTAGATTTGCCCATAAGAATTTATCAATGGGATCGAAATCCAATTTGGCATTCACAACATTAGGATCGTCCTCGGGTAAAAACATACCTCCTGATTCCATCCATAGGCTTTCATCAAAACCATGCTTAATAGGCATGAATTCTTCTGTCCCTCCTAGGTGCCATTTGCCGATATGAACTGAATGATACCCTTGTGGCTTCAACATTTCTGCGATAGTTGTTTCCGAAGTTGGTAAGCCCATTTCATTAACTGGTGGCAAAGCATTATCTACCTCTTTATTGTAGATATAGGGAGGGTCGGCACCCTCCTGAAACCTGGCAATAAACTTGCCAAAGCCTTTTGAGGTGGGGGTAAATTCGTAACCAAATCTCGAGGAATATCTTCCCGTTAAGAGGGAAGCTCTTGAAGGGGAGCATACTGCTGTGGTTGAATACCCATTTTTACATAAAACACCTTCAGCAGCTAGCTGATCAATATTAGGCGTTTTAAACTTACCATTGGCCATACCGCCTCCGTACGTACTCACCTCGTTGAATCCCAGATCATCCACCAGTATTACAACAACATTAGGCTTATCGGAAGAACGAGTTGCAGGCCCTTCCTGCCATTCTACAGGTCGATTTTTATGCGTGGGATTTTTCACACTTGCTATTATTCCAGGCAACTTGTACCAATTGAATTTAAACCAGATGCTACCAGCAATAGCCAATAGAATTAAGACGCCTATTCCCCTAAATAGTCTTTTCTTGAATTTGGTCATACCTGAAGAATTTAGTGAGGTCCAAACACTCCCATATCATCGATTATTTTGGCAATTCAGTTAAGGTAGCAGAAGAATCAATTTGAACACAATACCTAAATTTAGATAAAAATTAGTTTTTAATTCCTAAAATCTATATTTACTGAAATGCTTAACATAAAACTATCAACCTTCTTGAATGAAAAGGGTCTATAAATCGAAGGAGCAGTATCTGGCAAAAATCAAGAAAGCAAACGCTTTTTTCTGGAACCAAAGCTTAGCAAGATATGTAGTGTTTGGTATAGTATTTTTAATGGTCGAACCTGCTTAACTACAACCAACATACAATATGTCCACCGATAGAAAGGTCCTCTATGTAGATATGGATGGTGTCCTTTGCGATTTTGAAGGAGCGCACCAAAATGAGTTAGCATCAAAACCTGAGATTGCGTACCCTCAAAGCCAATATGGTTTCTTCCGTAAGCTTCAACCCATACAACATGCCCTGAAAAGCATGAAGAGCCTACAACAGCTCAGAGCATTTGATATTTATATTCTTACTGCTCCATCTATCCATAATCCGCTATGCTATTCCGAAAAAAGAGAATGGATAGAAACTCACCTTGGATTCGAATGGGTGAAAAAATTAATCATCAGTCCGAATAAGGGCTTAAGCAAAGGCCATTATCTCATAGATGACCATGTAGAGGGTCGTGGCCAGGAATTATTTGAGGGAGAACTTGTACATTTTGGTTCTGAAAAATTTCCGGATTGGCATAGCATTATCAAATTTTTCACCCTGAAATATATACAAGGAGCATGATAGGTCAGGAACTATACGCCCCTCCATCTCCAACATTTCATTTAAAACTTGTTTCTGATGAAAATCACCCAGCTACTAGCTTTACTTGTTGTTACTTTCTTGGCTTGCAAACCTACCCTAGAGACAGAAGAAAAGGGAAATACGGTTGAGCTTCCTCCAATTAAGGAACAAATTGATTATCTGCCTAAAATGGTGGGACCTGGCTTAATCTCTACCGCAGCTTTTGAAGGGCATGCTAGCATTTCACCTGATGGAAAGGAGCTTTATTACGCCATCTACTCCAATGATCACGCCTATAGCACGATCGTATATTCTAGGCAAGTCAATGGAAAATGGACTACGCCCAAAATTGCTCCCTTTTCTGGCCGATGGAGTGATGGTTCTCCAGCCCTTTCACCAGACGGGAATCGCCTATACTTTAGCTCAAAGCGGCCAATAGCCAAACAAGATTCCCTCAACAATAGCGATATCTGGTTTGTAGAACGTACTAAGGATGGAAATTGGGGATCCCCAACACACCTCGGTGAAACTATCAATACACCGCACTATGAATTTTCTCCCTCAGTTGACTTGGAAGGGAATTTGTATTTCTGTTCCAATAAACCTGGGGGTTATGGAGACTTAGATGTTTACTATGCTGCCAGGGAAGGTGATAAGTGGGCTCCTCCAGTTCTCTTAGATGAAGCCATCAATTCAGAATACCACGAAGGAAATGTTGGGGTTTCGCCGGACGGTCAGTGGCTATTTACCATGATTCAACACAAACCGGGAGATCTAGGCTATGATGATATTCACTATGCTTTCAAAAGAGATGATAAGTGGTTACCATCCAAGAACCTAGGTGCGGTAGTGAATACCTATACTTACGATTTTTCTCCTAAGATTTCGCCCGATGGTAAAACCCTCTACTTCTCTAGTCGATTGAATCGAGAATTTACCCAAACCAAAGAGCCATACTCCTACGAAACCCTCCAGGCTTACTTAAATGGGCCATTGAACGGCTTTGGTAACATCTACCAAATTGCATTGGATCAATTAGACTTGCAAACAAATGAGTGATACCTGGCAAAAGATTGTGCAAGAAATACTTAAGACCGAGGATGAAGTGATTCAAGGAATCGTGAAGCAATACGTTTTGCCCAATCAAAACGTATGCGAAGTCATGATTCAATGGCTGGGTCGTAAGCTTAGCGATTCGCAGCTACCGTTTACAGCTATCCGTAATGAACTAGAAAAAATTAAGCCGCATGTTTATGACCTCAATGCAATACTGGTAAAGGACCTAGAAAGCTGCTACCAGCGTGATTTCGCCTGTCAAAGTCTGACCGAAGCCCTATTTTTTCATCGAGGCTTCCAAGCCTTGAGCAGCTTCAGGTTCGCACATGTATTGTGGCGGCTTGGCGCAAGGTCGATGTCAAAATGGCTGGCCAATCGTACAGCTGAGCTTTGGGGTGTTGATATCCACCCGGCAGCAATGATAGGGCCTGGCCTTGTCATCGATCATTGCATGGGTATTGTAATTGGTGAAACGAGTGAAATTGGTCAAAATGTCTTCCTTTTTCACAATGTCACACTTGGAGGTACTGGAAGGGCAGCTGGAGATCGTCACCCTAAAATAGGGTCAAATGTAGTCATTGGAACAGGAGCGACCATATTAGGAAACATTAGGGTGGGGGATGATGCGGTAATTGCAGCAGGCGCGCTGGTTTTGGAAGAAGTGCCAGCGGGAATGATGGTGGCGGGAATGCCAGCACAGGTAAAAGGGAGGGCGAAAGCCATACAGTAAATACGCTTATAATATTGATATTCTGCCCCTTAATCACACTTACTTCAAGTAAAACAAAAGCATCTAAGAGTCGATGTAGAGGTGGCATATCTATACAGGAGAGGCAGAGGCAAATGGAAATCAATGGATCAACTCCAATCTTCATTTGGGGTTCATTCCTGCTAAAAGATTGAATCTATCCATAGCTAGCTGACCCTCCTCACAATTATTCCTATCTTTCTGCAAAAGCCCAAAACTCTCCGAAGCGAAATTAGCAGTCATGAAAAAGAGCTCAATACTGGTCTATTGTTCTTTCCTCTTTACGATCTTTTGTGCCAACACGCTGCTAGCACAGCAAGAGGATAGGCCTACTATAGCCGTGGGCAAACTCGAAGGAGATTTTATCTTGGATGGAAGCCTACAAGATGAAGACTGGAAAGCAGCACCCATATTGGATCAATTCCAAACGGTTGTTCCAGAGGAGGGTGGCACTCCTTCTGGTAGAACTAGTGTGAGAGTACTAGCTAGTCCTCGATTTTTAATCATCGGAATTGAATGCTTCGATGATGACCCTTCCGGCATTGTCAACTTTTCAAAATTGCGAGATGTAGAGTTGGAGAATGAAGATCACATTCGGATCGTCATTGACCCTTTCCTGGATGGGCAATCTGGGATCATCCTGGCCGTAAATGCAGGAGGCGCACGTTATGATGCGCTGGTTTCCAATCGAGGTGAATCAGAAAATGAGGCATGGGATGCCATCTGGGAAGCCAAGACTCAAATTCACACAGAAGGATGGTCTTTGGAAATACGTCTTCCGATTCAAAGTATTTCCTTCAAAAAAGGCCTAAAAGAATGGGGGTTCAATATAGAGCGCCGAATTCAAAGATTCCAAGAGACTATTCGATGGACTAATATCAGGCGAGATCAATGGTTTATCCAGACGAGTAGGGCCGGTTTATTGACCAATCTTCCTGATTTCAATTATGGCCTCGGCTTAAATGTTCGTCCATCAGTCATTGCCAATGCTAGCAAGGTAGGCGATAATAAATACGATATCTCCTTGGATCCAAGCCTCGATGCCAGTCAGCGAATTGGACCCAATATTGTGGCAACCGTTACAGCCAATACTGATTTTGCAGAAACTGAAGTGGATACTCGGCAAACTAATCTAAGTCGTTTTCCCTTGTTCTTCCCGGAGAAGCGCGCCTTCTTTCTGGAAGGAGCCGACATCTTTGAATTTGGCTTTGGTCTAAGTCGAAATATTATTCCTTTCTTTAGTAGACGAATTGGCTTATACAGAGGCAATGCTGTTCCTATTCTAGCAGGAGCCAAGCTTAATGGCAGAGCTGGTAAAACGGCCTTTGGAGGCTTAGCGATGCGGACGCAATCCTTGGACCTGGAAGGGGATCAACTCCCAGGGGCGAACGTAGGGGTCATCCGGGTGAAGCAGAACGTCCTAAAGGAATCTTCAGTGGGCTTTATTGGGACATTTGGAGATCCTCAGAGTCGGGGTAAGAGTTTTACTTCTGGCATAGATTTTACCTACCAAACGACTCGATTTCAGGGCAACAAGAACTTTCTCGTAGGTGTCTCGGGAATGTATACGGACCGTATGGATTTAGAAGGTGATCAATCCGCTTTTGCCCTTAAGGTAGATTACCCCAATGACATTTGGGATGTTGCCCTTACCTATTTACGCATCGGAGATGCCTTCGATCCCTCTTTGGGTTTTGTCCCAAGAAGAGGAATCAACAGTTTTCGCGGTGGCTTGACCTACGCCCCCCGCCCTTCCTGGAAATGGCTACGGCAAATGCGGAACCAGCTTTTCCTATTCTATATCACAGACCTACAAGGAAAATGGGAATCTTATCGCGTTTTCACTGCCCCGATCAATTGGCGACTAGAGAGTGGAGATAGAATTGAAGTCAATTATATGCCCCGTGGAGAACGGTTAATTGAGCCTTTCGAGATAGCTGATGACATCAATATTCCGGCTGGTGAATATCACTTCCATCGCTATCGTCTTGAAACAGCCTTGGCTGCTAAACGGAAGTTCAATGGGCAATTGACTTGGTGGTTCGGCTCTTTCTATGCAGGAAGATTAAATGAGTTTGAAGCTAGTTTAAATTGGAACCCTGCCAGCATTCTCACCTTTGAATTTATTGGTACACATAATATTGGGCGTTTACCTTTTGGCGATTTTGACCAAACATTACTTGGTTTGCGTGTTCGTTTCAATGCCTCTCCTGATCTGCAACTCAACAGCTTCGTTCAATATGATACGGACACCAAGAGTTTGGGCATTAACGCAAGGATTCATTGGATATTCTTGCCACAAGGAGAGCTTTTCCTGGTCATCAATCATAATACATTAGATGGCTTGGAGCGCTGGGAACTAATCAACCAACAGGTACTGTTGAAAGCTCGATACAATTTTAGACTTTAGTGTAAACATTGACCATAGTATGCGAAAAACAGCACTAATTACAGGGGCTTCCAAAGGTATTGGCCGAGCGCTAGCAAGGATATTATTAGCTAATGGCTATCAGGTACATGGAACTTCCAGGAGTGGCAGTATACAGGATTTTGAACATCCTCATCTCAGTATGCACCCCTTAGACCTCTCACTTGAAAGCAGTATTTCGTCCCTAGAACAAACATTTATTATCAAAAGACTTGAATTTGACTTAGTAATCAATAATGCAGGAATAGGGCCGGATCTCAACACCTTCGAACCAGAGGCACACACCCTCCGCTCAACCCTCGCTGTCAATGTAGAAGGAACCATACTTTTTACGGAAAAGATGGTTCCAATGCTAAAGCCTGCTGGGCAACTTATTAATATTTCCTCGAAAATGGGGTCTATCTCCCGTTGCGAAGGAACAGATTCTATTGCTTATCGAATCTCAAAAAGTGCCCTGAACATGTACGGCCAAATTCTTACCAATAGGTATCGAGACCGGTTACAGATCGCTACCATCCATCCCGGTTGGGTTCGTACCGATATCACCCCTGACAACATCCATGCACGCCTCAGTCCTGAGGAATCAGCCGAACGCATTTGGTCTTTTCTACAAGGTAGTTTCAAAAGTGGAACGTATTGGGATGCAGAAAGGGGAGAACTATTGCCCTGGTAAAAGATCCTATTCTTCTATTTATCTACGAAAGGAAGGAATTGGTCGGTTCAGGCAGATCTTGTTTGGTTTTTCCCGTAAGTTATAGCTCTAAATCAAGCACCAGTATCCTATGAAGCGATTGCTTGCCTTCATCCGAAAGTTAAATTGGAAGTATATCCTGGGAGAAATCGCCTTGCTATTTGTGGGAATAAACCTTGCTATTGGGTTTAACAATTGGAATTCCTCCAGCCAATTGAAACAGGACAGGAAGTTGGCGTTGAATAAAATAAGTGAAGAGATAAAGAGCAATAGGGAGGAATTGCACAGAGCAAAGATCATCAACGCCAGAACGCTTCGTGCTTTTGCAGCTTATAATCAGGTATATGCTGGCCATTCTACCGAGGTTATTGCCACAAAAAATCATATGCAAATGCTCCAGGATAGTTTTCCTGACTTCTTTCGAATCAAATCTTCCGAACAGATCCAACAAGACACTTTTCGATACTTAGGTGGCTCCTTTATCAACCTTGAATTGCCCGCCCTGACAGATATTGCCTGGACCACCAGCCAGTCTATTGAAATCACCAATCTTTTTAATTACGATTGCCTTTATCAACTAGCTAGCACCTATCAATTGCAAAAGCGCCTCAGTGAGGAAATGGACAGCGCAGCTCAAGCCTTACAAGATAGAAGGTTGAAAGATCTCATTCATATCCTGGAATTCGCCCAACAATTTGAGGGGCAACTCGAGGAAGACTATCGGCAAACCTTTGCCATATTACCTACTTGTCACAGAAATTAAGGAAAGGGTGACTTAATTAAACACTAGGAATCGATCAATCAAGCTTACGAAGGATATCTAATTAGGTGTCATACAAGGGCATGCTTTTCAAGCTCTCATCTTCCATTGCCACGAATTATTCTCCCAGGTCAGACGGGCGAAAAACTCCATTCCATGTTTTCTTTTCCACCTTCCCAAGGATACAGAATGATAGGTTTTCCTGGAGCAGCCTCCCCTCCATAAATATTTAAGTTCTTCGATTCATCTTTATGAGTTCGGATAACCAAAGAACCATTTTTCTGTGAAGACTCCACAATATCAAAACTCGAATTCTCTGTTCCATATTTCGTACACATCTTTACTCTTGTACCCTTGGAGAAGTTCGGAACGCACAGGTAGGAATTTGTGCTGACATTAAACAGGGCGTATCCGCCAGCTGGAGTATTTGGGGTAATTTTCCACTGTTGCCTAGCATTTGTTTGATCAGCTATTTCGATAGTAAGAGTATTGTCATCTTGTGCCGTAAGATTGTACAATTTTCCATCCTGTGATAAGCGAGAAGTTATATTGTAAGTTGTCCAGATTTGTGTGCCGTAAGTTTGGGGAATGATCTGTCCAGAGAGAAGACTACCTAAAGCATTGATATTGCTGTTATCTAAATTCATAGCCAGTACAAGCGGCATTACATATTGATAGACTTTTTCATAGAAATCGTTGAATAGTATATTAATCCGTTTTGATTTCCAGTTCCGTGTCATGAAAGGTGGTAAGGCTTTGGGGAGCCCATGTTCAAAACCTTCTAAGGAAGAGCTGAGTACGCCTAATTTCCACTCAAGGATAAACTGAATTTTGGCTAATTTAGAATTGTCCGTTGGTATAGCCAATTCATCCTTTAGATAGGCTTCCAGATCAGTTATGTTTTGTTCACCACTATAGATGTCGCGCATATTCGTGCTGAAAGGCCAAAATTCGGGATACTCGCTAAATTTTAGGCCACTTTTTTCAAAGTCTGCATGATTGTATAGTGCTACTACTTTAGAACCTTCTTCTACGATATCCCCTAAGCGTATATCTGCCAGTAATGCGTCGGCTGAAGGCCGCCGATACAAATAAGGGTTTAAATGAGCTTTGACTAGATCTAGTAGATCATGGTCGCTTCCGTTGGAATAATTCACCTCTATTATGACCAATTCCTGCTGATTAGGTATTTGCATAAAAGCAGCAATTTGCTTTAATGCGTCTCTGGAAGGAGCACCTCTTACTTGATGGTGGGTGTAAAATTCTTGATCTTTATGATCGAAGCAATTGCGCAGGTCAAAATACCTCACGCCTCTATCTAGTTGATGGGTCACCGAAGTTTTTTGGGCAATAGCTAGAGCTTGTGCCAAAGCAGGAGGGATGAATTTCAACAAAGAGGTCGCCAGACAGCAGGAGTAGGTTTGTGTTAAGGTGACGGAATCGCTGTGATGTGTCCCGGGCAAAATTAGTTCGCGTAGATTTTTGTTGTGTAATTCAGGGAATTGCGTCATCCAACTCCGATAATTGTCTTCTAGGGTGTTTTTCATTTTGTTCCAGTTAAAAAGATAACGCCAGTGATAGCATGAGGCTACCCTGGCGTTTCAGGTTCTCTAATCGAATTATTGTGTCACTATCCATCTCTCATTTTTATCTCCTTTCCAATGTCCCCACAGTATTACTTTTTGTCCGTTATGGTAATCACCACTACCGGGAATGTTGAGGTTGAAATCCGAGTTATGTACCCACTGAAGGGCAATCGAGCCGTTGTTCAGGTCTATCCACCGAAATTGATTCTGCGGATCCGACGAATTTACCTCCCCAACCGGTACGGCTTTCAGATGAATGACCGCACCATCAGAACTATCGTAGGCTATAGCATATTGAGATACTGTTTCTATCAACAGCATTTTATTTTCACCAACAGGCTTTAGCGTCCATTGTGGAGTTTGAGAGGTAGTGACTACAGCTTCTTCGACACTAGAGGAAGTGGCTAAAGAAAGTGAATCTCCTTTGTCAGTAGTCGCCAATGAAATAATTGTGGCCATGGTAATAGATTTTAGATAATGATAAAATGGTTTTGCTTCTGTACTTTAGATCTGGCAGGAAAAGTTTCCATAAAAGGGAAAATGTCTCCATCAAAAAGTACACCTCAAAGTTGCAGGTAGCCACATCATAAAGAAATGTATATTAGGCTCTAATTGAAGGAAATTCGGTGTATGACCGGATAAGAAAAAAGGTCTTTTCGTCGCACTATTTATTGGCGCGGTATTCTAGTTATTTGATTATCAGCTACCTATTGGTTGCACCGGGCCGAAATCCGTAAGCGTCGTTGAAGGCCTTAGAAAAGTGAGATGTATCCTTAAAACCAACCTTCCAGGCCACTTCAGATACGGTGAGATTATTGTCAGCCAATAGCAATTGCATTGCTTTTTCGAGCCGGTACAGCCGGATGAAGTCAGAGGGAGAAGTATTGATCAGAGCTTTCATTTTTCGATACAATTGAGAACGGCTCATCCTCATTTTTTGACACAGCATGGGTAAGGCAAAATCCTCATAGTGGTAGTTTTCTTCTAGAATTTGCCGAACTTTGCGCACGAAAAAATGCTCCTTGGGAAGTACTGTGTCCGTATCAGGATTCATAATCTCCGTAGAGAATCCATGTTGAAACTTCCTAGCAAAATGACGCTGTAGGCGTTGCTGTTTTCTGACCATCATTTGCAGCCGAACTAGTAGTTCTATTTTGTTAAAGGGTTTAGCTAGGTAGACGTCTGCCCCTGTACGCAGACCTCTAATTTTAAAAGAGGTATCTGCTTTTGCCGTTAGTAAAATTATAGGAATATGGCTAGTGCGCTCGTCATTTTTTAGGGTTTCACACACTTCGTAGCCATCTTTTTCAGGCATCATCACGTCACTGATGATAATATCCGGAACGGAATCCAAAGCTTTTTCTATCCCAATTTTCCCATTAAAAGCGACGTCAATTTGGTAAAGGTCTTCTAGACAGGAACGCAGATAAACAACCACATCATGGTTATCTTCAATAATAAGTAGTTGGTGCCGTTCTTGTCCGGAGACTGTTTTCTCTAATACATCAATCGTTTCCCGCTGCGCATTCAAATTGTCAGGAGGATCGATTACCTTAGGCCAATCCGATTTACCCACTACTGGGCCGTTGTTGGTGATGGGAAGGCTGATAATAAAAGTTGTTCCCTGGTCAATTTTGCTTTCCACCTGAATATGACCGCCCATCAGCTTTACCAGTTCTCGGGTGTGCGCTAAACCGAGCCCGGTGCCTTCGGTTTTTCGAGTGGAAGAGTTATCTAACTGGTGAAAACGATCAAAGATTGACGGTAGATCTTCATCTGCAATACCAATGCCGGTATCTTCTACCTGGAGCTGGAGGTTTTGCTCCACTTTTGTCAGGCTGACTTGAATATGCCCTCCGGACGGCGTGAATTTTACGGCATTGGAGATTAAATTGTTGAATACTTGTTTGACTTGCTCCGGATCATAATCCATGACCACTTCCTCCAGTGTAGAGAAAAACCGCAGCGAAAGATTATGTCCATTGGTGTATGTTTGGAAAGATTCGGTTAAGTAGCGCAGATACTGAACCAAATTTCCCTGAACCTGCTTCAGCTGAAAAGCATTACTTTCTAATTTGGATAGGTCCAGCAATTGGTTGATGAGCTGCAACAAATTCCGACTATTGCGTTCAATTAGTTCGAAACCCTTATTTAAGTACTTCTTGGGCGATTCCTGCATTTGATCTACCATGCCGAGAATAACTGTCAACGGGGTTCGGAACTCGTGCGTGATATTGGTGTATAAGCGTGTTTTAAAATGATCTAGTTCCTTTAACCGTTCTTTTTCAGTTTGTTCAATTTTAAGCTGATGTTCCAATACCAGCCGACGCTTTAAGAAGTGATAGATCAATGTCAGCCCTAAGCTGATCAATAACCCATAAATTGATAGGGCTAGATTACTTCGCCACCAAGGAGGAGTAATTTGAAAGGAATAGGTGGCGATTGGTCCCCATTCACTCAATCCATTGCGAGCTCGAACCTGAAAAGAATAATCACCCGGAGAAATGCCCCGATAGTCAATTGCAGATTCCTTTGTCGGGTTACTCCATTGATCACTTAGACCAATCATCCGGTATTGATAAAGCACCTTTGCCAACGGATTAAAAGTCTTGCTGGTAAATTGAAAGGTCAGAGAATTGTCGAAATAAGGGAGTTTCAGGTTGTTCGGTAAAATTTCTCTCTCTGCTAGTGGGGTGAATTTCAAGTTGCCCAGCTCTAAACTATCCCTAACATCTGCTTCAAGGAAGTTAAAATCAACAAAGTGTTCTGCAATCTGCATCCCGCTGAAAGAGACGCTGGGAGCTGGTGCTTCCATCGAATGGTAAAGGGATTTGAGATGAAGATAGTGCTGCACTTTATTAGAAGGGAACCACAGCAGGCCATTTATATCAAAGTGGACGCCTGAGCCCAAGTTCAAGTTTTGTAATCCGTCGCCTTTGTCGTAGGTGAAATGTTGCCACTCTTGATCGAGCGCCGGATCGGGGTTTGGAGTGCAAAGAATTGGCCCTTGGTCTGTTGTTAACCACAGATTGCCTTTGTAGTCCCAGTAATGTCCGTGGGGTAATGCTAGGTTGGCCGGTAAACGGAATCTTTTGGGAGGGCCAGTTTTTGTGAAAACAAGAAACTGATCGATGAAAGGTAATATCCAGATGTCTTGAGGGTCTTCCATCCAGAATTCATGATCCGTGATTGTGCTTAATCGACTGCTCTGAAAGAAAGTTATGGAGTCTCCGACAACCTTGCCCAGATTACCATCATTAAAATACAGCCAGATGTTTTTTTCGGGATCTGAATTTATTTGATAAATATTCGTTAAAGTATATTTACCCATTACCCTTGGAGTCCCAAACTGATTCCCGTCGAAGATGAGGACACCGTTTTCTTTAGCCATCCATTTCTGTCCCTTTCGATCCTCTTTTACATTAAAATATCCATTGTTAAAGCTTCGTTTTCTTTGTCCGTCAAATTCCACCAATTTCTCCTTATGATAGCCCAACCATAGATGTCCTTCCTGACTTGGGGTAAGGAAAAGGAGGTACCCTTGAGGTATTCCCTGCCGAACGCCATATTGAGAATAATTTTCACCATCAAACATCAGTAACCCCATATCCGATGTGGCCAACCAGTTATTCCCCAGGCTGTCCTGATAAGCCCGGTGGATGTTATTAAGTAACACCTCCTCTACACCGCCTTTAGGATGGATGCCTACGGGATTAATTTTATTGATGCCAAAACCAGAATTGATGGCCCAAATGTGTCCTTCGCGGTCGATCAGGATCTGGCGGATGGTTTCGCTCTTCATCCCTTTCTGCTGACTGAAGTGCTTTAGTTTGACACCATCGAATTGCCAAAGACCGGCTTCCTGCGTACCTATCCATAGGACACCCACTGAATCATAGGCCAAGGCTTGTACGTTGCCAATATCGACGGTTTTTGGAAAAATAAACCTCGCGGCTGTGGAGCCAGATCTAAGGCTGTTGATTCCCTCTTTATCTCCCCACCAGATCTCCCCATCGTCTGACACTACAATGCTTTCTGGGGCCAGTATATCTGGGAAGTGATAACCAATAATGTTACTGTCCGTTACAGAAAGCAATCCCTCTTCCGAAACGGCCCATATTGTTCCTGACGGATGTGCGGCCAGAGACTTGATAGCAGGCAAAGGTTTCCCCCCTTCTAATGACAATTGCTCAAAATTCAGGTTGTTAAACCAAAGTATCCCATGCTGCTCAGTAGCGAACCACAATTTTCCGGTAGTATCTATTGCAATATCAGTGACATTAAGATTATTCAGTCCCTCCAGTCGAAATTGGGTGAAGGTTTTCCCGTCGAATCGCTTGAGACCAGAACTCGCGGCAATCCAGATATTCCCCAAGTTATCTTCTGCCATGGCTTTTACCTCATCGTGGGGCAGGCCATAATTTCCTCGGATGGCCTGGAGTCGATGACCATCATAATTCATCAAGCCATAAATATTAGTATGTATCCAGATATCGCCAGTTGTGGATTGCAGGAGCGCATTGGGATAATTGTCAGGAAGACCATGATTGGCATCCAGGTAACCAATATTGTAGTTGCTTAGCTCACTGTAAAATAAGTCCTGAACGCTAATCGGACTGGATCGCCTGCCAATGACTTCCGTCTTCTCATGGTCAATTGTCTGATGGATGAAAGTTTGGGGGGCAGTCCTAAAATCAAACAGGTTCTTCTCTGTGAAAAAGTCTGTAGGTGTTAATTGAGAGGCCTTCCCCGTTGGAGGTCGCAAGTGGATTGGTGCTCCTACGGGCTCCCATGCGGGTACTGGGTGAGTCTCGTCATCATGCCAGAAAACTTCAAGTGATAAAGCTCGTCCCATGGGTAAGGAATCCATGGGCAGAGGTTGAGTGATTGCGACGGTTATGCTACAGAAGTAAGCCAATACAAACCACTCCCAATTAAGCCCAAGGAATTTGAATAAATAATGACCAGTATTCAAATAAGACATAGAGTCTGAGTTTTAATGGAAATCAGCTATTGTCTCAAATATCGGGTTAAGGTCAAAATACAGCATAAAGATTTAGTCTTTTTATTTTGCTTTAATAAAGTTGAAAACCTACGAATGAGAAATACGTCTAGCGGTGGTGGAGCGTTATATCCGAGAAGTTCCGAATTTATCTACAAAAAAATAAATCTCCTCTTCAACTATGGGCTATTTATATGCCCCAACATGGGATATTCTAGGAACTAATGTGATGTAATTGACCGATGTGGATTCGTCGCTGCACTTCTTTGCCACTCTTTGACTGCTTCTCGTCATCTAACGTTTCTATGATTTTGCAAGTGGAAACACATGCGTCAATCCTCAAAAGGTCCTGCATAGTTGTCGAGATCAATCGGCAAAAATATTGTCTATAACAAATTCTGGAAGCTAAACTAGCTTCTTAACCAAAGTCAATGCAAAACCCCAGGCTTTCGGGGAACTTGCCTAAAAAAAGCAATGCCAAAAATGAAAGCTATAGTCTGTACTGCTTATGGAGAACCCAATGTACTCCAATTGCAAACAATTGATAAGCCCATTCCCAAAGCAAATGAGGTATTGATTAAGATTCGAGCCACTACAGTGACCGTAGCCGATTACCGGATCCGAAGTTTTACAGTCCCTACAAGCATGTGGTTGCCTATGCGATTGGCGCTCGGCATTCTCAGACCCAGGCGCTCAATTTTGGGTCTTGAACTGGCTGGTGAAGTCGAGGCGGTAGGAGAGAAGGTGGTAGAATATAAGGTTGGGGATATTGTATTTGGCACTTCTATGGATAAATGGGGCGGCAACGCTGAATATGTCTGCCTTCCGTCCTCTACTATCTTGGGGCATAAGCCTAAGGGTATTTCGGATGTCGAGGCAGCTGCTATTACTATCGGTGCACATACGGCCCTACACTTTCTTCGAAAAGCGGAAGTAAAAGCAGGGCAAAAAGTATTGATCTATGGCGCATCAGGGAGCGTAGGGACCTATGCCGTGCAGTTAGCTAAGCTATTCGGTGCGGAGGTCACGGGTGTTTCATCCGCCAAAAACCATGAATTACTATATTCGCTAGGGGCCGATAGAACATTAGACTACACAAAGGCTGATTTTCCCACACTACTTGGCCAGTACGACCTCATTTTTGATGCAGTCGATAAACTTCCCTTTTCTCTGGCTGTTCAGAAGCTGGCTCCGCAAGGCACCTACCTCAACATTGCTTCTCCTTTTCCTAGTCCCAAAATGCTATGGACCCGTCTTCGAACTAAGAAGCGAATCATAATGGCCGAAAGCTCAAGCATTACGGCTGATGATATGGCCTATGTAACAAAACTTGTTGAGGAAGGAGACCTAAAAGTAATAATAGATAAAGTCTATACACTGGAGGATATCCAAGTCGCCCATACCTATGTCGGAGAAGGGCATAAAGTAGGTAATGTAGGGATACGAATTGAACCTGTGGATTGATCGATTTACATCAAAGCATCCTTGAGCAAGCTTAAATGATGTTCTCTCAAACTAGATAGGTCTTTGTGAACCTGTTCAACATTGAATGTCAGCAAACTTTTGATAACGGTCATCTCGACCAGCGTTATAGAAATAAACCTATGAAATTGTCTAATCACACGTATCTGATTGACATCGAATGTCTCCTCGTCGATCAAAAAATTATAGAGGGCTCCACCTTGCCTTTGCTTTTGTAAAATCATTTGAATCGAAAACATCTTTTCCAGCTCTGCCTCCACCAATTCATGATAGAGCCAATACTCTATTTCTTCAGCTAATTGCTTAATGAATGTGGACAGTAGATGATCCGTTTCCGCAATTCTTCCCTCTAGATCTTCAATCTGTGAAAAGAGGGAAAAGCGAATAAGAGTGTGTTCGTAGGGATTGAATTGTTTGACTTGTTTAGCGATGAATTGAGAAAGGCTCATGAGTGAGGCCATCACTTCCTCACACGCTTCCATTTTTTCTACAGTCCTTTCCAGAAAACTAGTATTGTCCTGCAGGAGCTGTTGATAGTTTTGAGTAGATTCCAGCAATTCGGGTCGCCCAATCGCACTCGTAAAATCTTTGGATTGTACCAGTTTTAGTAGATCGTCGATGTGTTTCTTGTTTCGTTCGGCTTGTTCAGCCAAGGTCTGCTCTTCATATTTCAGCGCCTCATTGATACGTTCATAATCCTTAAGCTCTAACGCTGTTTGAAGGTATTGATCCTTAATCTGCTCTACCTTCGTCAGTCGTTTCTCTGAATATTTCCCGTAAATCAGTCGAAATAAAGTGGAATCTATCGTCTCAAATTGCTGAAGTTTCTCATTGAGTTCGGCATCCAATTCTGCAATTCTGGCCTGTTGTGTGCTTTGTTCCACCTTCAGTTCTTGCAAATGTTCCTCAATAAGAATAATTTCAGCAATTTTATTGTCGATTTCTTTCAAGTGATCCTTTGAAGTCATATCTACCGTCTATAATATCGAGTTGGAATCTACGAAAGATAAGCGTTCTTGAGAAACTGTCGCAAAAGCTAGTTCAAGATTTATAGGAACTGAAGACAGTAGGATTGGCTTTGAAATATCGCTTAAGAGCACTGCGAAGGTTAGGGTGCTCCCTACACCCTGCGTGCTATGCTATTTCGATCAGAGGGAGGGAAGAGAAGTATGTTGAACAAAATTTACTGCTTCATCCATTCTTTTGCGGGCTAAATATTGCCCTGGCAATTCCATAAACTCTTGGTTAAGGCGGCATTTGAAAGTAGAAAGGCTAACTTTACAGAGATGAGCCAATTCCTATTCGGGTTGTTGATTTTGAACAGCTTCATAACTCAGATAATAATGGAATAAGGCGATCGATAGGAGGGTAGAGGTAAAAAATAGATATACAAATGGCATGATAAGAGTATTATAGAAGAAAACTAAAGAGAGTTTAAGGGAACAAAGTAAAAAGAGCCCTTTATCAATTCGTTTCTTCAGCAATTCAAAGAGGGCAAAGGATAGGATCCAAGTAATTGGCCTGAAGCCCCAAGAAAATATCCAAATTCCATAGGGCTTGCGTCCTCCATAGCAGAACGAAAGAAAAAGTGCCTCCAACCCAAATGATCCGCCAGGCTATCTTCCTGTCGCCCAAAAAGAATTTTATTTTGGGTCATATAAATAGCAAAACTGAGATGATATGGCGTTTACAGTTCAAATATCCTGCAATATACTGTTCTACATGAGAGCTGCAGCCTTTGGATAATAATTTGCCTTGTTCTTCTTTCAATTGGCACTTCTCCTAGGTGGTGATTTGAATCGAAAATGCAAAGATCAAGGCTGAATTCTGCTAGCTTGATAAGGCATGTCTTATCGCTAAGGATAAAACGGCTTTTCAACAACTGGCGCTTGCACTAGCTAAAATTTCACCCGATATTACCACTCAACAATCGATCATCCATGCAAGTTAGATTTGAAACGCTAACCTCTAAAACGCTTATTGGTCAACAGCAGACTATGTCTCTGATAAAAGATACAACAGGAGAATTGTTCCGATCCTTTATGCCCCGACGCAAGGAGATTAAACAGACTAAAGATCAATGGGTCTATGATCTGCGCATTTATCCGGCTAATTATTTTAGTCCATTTAGCCCAGCCACCTCTTTTATTAAATGGGCCTTAGTCGAAGTCGAAAAAGAGGAGCAACTTCCGATTGGAATGGAAACCTTCCTGCTGAACGGAGGGAAGTACGCAGTTTTTACCCCGGAAAGCCGAATTAACAATCCAAATATTTTCCAGTACATTTTTGGCGAGTGGTTGCCCAACTCTAACTTTGTACTGGATGATCGACCTCACTTCGAACGATTAAACCCCAAAGGCAAGCGCAACAATCCAGATGCCGATGAGGAATTTTGGATCCCCATTAAACCCATAGAAGGTGAAGTCTAAGGAAAGAATAACTCCTATAGAATGTCTGTCAGATCTACCTAGTATTGATGAGATCGCCGAACTTCCCAGGGGTATCAATTGGAAATTTGTCTTTGGTGCGGCTATTCTATCAGAAAGAGAAAAAGTTGGAGAAGAGTGGAAACAGCGCCTGCCTCAGTTTTCTATCGCCGTTCACACCGCAGAACCCATCATCCAATGCCTGAAACTCATTACAGACCAAGAGATTCACGCCCATCAGGACTTCTTTGAAAAGTGTGCACAAGACTATGGGCAGCTTGCCCACAATTTGATTCACCAGTTAGTTGCCAAAAAGGGAATCATCTTTACGCCCGAATTCCCCTTGCTTAGCCTGAATGCCTATCGTGGGAAAGCTTATCCTCCATCCGGAAAGATGGGAGCTTGGAATTATTGTATCCATGGCTTTCATTGTGCCTTTACACATAAAATCACAGAACAACACATTGAAGTTCCACTGACTTTTGGAGAAGAGTTTGGGGAATTAGATCCCTATTTCTTCAGCAGGTACATCCTATCTACTCCCCAATATACGCCACTTCCAGTTGCCATCTTCAGTCTACATGGAGATGGTCACCGAATAGTTAAAGTGATGCAACAACTTGGTAAATTTGAGGAAATCTCCTCCAATATACCCGGCAGAACGGGAGTTATCGTCACAGATCGAGAAAAGAAAAAAGTTGTCGTCTCAGAAGAAGGTTTCCGATCCATTCTCCAACAAGTTACGGTCAGAAGTCCTTTTGCTAGGGTCTGGTATAGCTTCATACAATTCTGGAAGAAATAGACTTCTTCCAGGCCTTACTCTCGCACGACTTCAAAAAAGACTTCCTGACTATTAAATGCCGAAAAGACCCCTAAAGCATTTTCTACATTAGAGGGCGGTTCGTTTAGATCACGGGAATCTTGCTGGCGATTTTCGTAAAGTTGCGCATACTCCTGATTGATATGATACACCTTTACCGCGTAGGTGCCAAAAGAGACTAAGGTACCAGCCAAAAACTCCAGGGAGGCCTCTTCCGTTGGCTCAGATACAAAACGAAAACGCTCCAAAGCATCAATCACAGGACCAGGGAAAATAGGATCGATGGTATCGAATACGCTTTCCACCACTAGGAAGAAAAGATCATTATTAGGGTTCTCCCAGTTAGCTACAATACGGGATCCAAGTAAAAACTCCCTGATCGCTGCTACAACTTGCTCCCTGTCTTGCCCAAAGGAGATCCTGGGCACCTTTATGGAATCTTGAGATATCCTAAGGCCTGTGGTCGGCGTAGGAACCATAGTTTCAGCAGTTGCCGTAATACCATTATGCACTACCTTTAGTTGGAATAAGTCGCCTGTTTCCACGGTGAGATCATCTTCTGGATAATAGTAGTATCCTTGATCACCAGAAGCTAATAAGGTATAAGTTTTGCCCTGCCTGACGAGAGTTACGTCCGCATCATTTATCGGTGTAGAAGTGTCCTCCTCGTCGGCCAAAGGGAAAGTGGTCTTGATTCGAATATCATCAATGGATTCACCAGCGTACAGAAAAGCTTCCACGACAAATTGATTGGCAGCGATATTATTAAGGTTTTCTTCTTCACAAGAACAAAACATGCAGCTGATCAGTAGTAGATATAGATAGTATTTTTTCATTTCTAGATATTGATTCAATTGACGCTATCAGGCTTAAAACTTAATCTGTGCCGTAATGTTGGGGGTCATACCAAGGTATCGGACTTCAGTAATTACGGGAGGCTTCTCTGTGAAATCGTATTCTCGATACCAGGTATTCTGACGATCATAAAAGTTGAAGATGGACAAGCCAAAATCCATTTCATATCTGCCAATTTTTTCGACATAATGAGCAGAGATATCCAGGCGGTGATAAGCAGGCAGTCGTGAAGCATTCTTGGCACCTACACTGATATAATTATTCGCTTGACCATCCAACAGTTCGATAGAATACTGGCCTGCCGGCTCAGTAAAGGGTTTGCCGGAAGCAAATACGAATGTGGCCGCCAATCGCCAATTGTCATATTCGTAAGAGTGCACGGTTTTAAACTCATGCCGTTGATCATGTAAGGCTGAGAACTCAAAGCCGTTATTGATTCCGGGGAAAGTATTTCGAACTTGGGCTAGAGTATAGGTTGCCCAGCCCGTGTAGGCACCTCTTTTCTTCTGTAATAAAAATTCTACCCCTTGTGCATAACCAGTACCCAAGAAAAATAAACGATCTAGGTCAATATCATTACGCTGAAAGCGCAAGGAGAATTCAGCGAGATTAGAGAGGTCTCTCCGGTATGCCTCCACATCAAAAACGTAATCGCTCGTTTCATAGGCTGCCCCGAGAACGAAATGCTCGGCACTACTTACTTTCACCAAATCATCATCCGCCAACAACCAGAAGTCACGCGATCCTTCCGTGACATTTTCATTCACAATTCGGTTGACGAATTGATAGTGCTTTCCATAACCGCCCTTTAACTTGACCCGATCGGTTAAGTTATATTGAAAGGAGAATCGAGGTGCCCAGTATATATCATCACTTAGATCATAATAGGTGCCGCGGATTCCTGCGCTGATGGATAAGTTTGGGAAAGGTTTCCAGGTATCCGACAAATAAGCTGCATAGTATTGGGCTTTCTGCTTTAAGTCCAAGATAGTCAGCGTGTCATCGCGTACAAACTTGTAATCCACTTCAGCCAAGGTGACTAATGCTCCGAAATCCAACTTATGATCGGCAGTAAGTTGCAGTTCATTGTCCAAACGAAAGGTGAGATCCCTCACGTCATTGTCTTCGAAACCCAATATATTGCGATCCACCACTACGGTGTCTCGTTCTACCAAAGTGACCAAAACGTCAATGTCTCGTTTGTACTCACTAAAATAGTTAGAAGAAGCTACCATAAGATTGGAATACCACTTGGCATCCCACTGACGCGACCATTTCCCACTAATTCCCGTGTTGCCCCAATCTCTATTTTCGTCCACATCTAACTCGATCAAAATAGTCGGTTCCATGCCTCGCTCCAAGCTGATATCATTGAGTTCTACCAAATGGTCAGCTCCGGTATAGAAGGAAAAAGCTACCACATCCTTTTCGGTAGGATTAAAACTTAACTTGCTATTGAAATCAAAAAAGTAGAAATCAGGCTCCACCGTATTAACTTCCAGGCCATCAATATCAGGCGGTCTGTCCGTTTGGGTGAAAACACTAAAAATATTCTTGTACAAGTCACTTCTAAGAATGTCTGTGAAAGAGCGTCGGCCACTAAAGGAAAGTGATCCTTTCTTGAATAAAGGGATTTGCAAACTAGCCTTGGCATTTAAGAGGTTTAGTCCTACACTACCATGCATTTTGTTTGGATCCCCCGTCTTACCTGTTAGATCTACCACACTAGATAATCGGCCTCCATACTTCGCGGGGAAAGCCCCTTTGAATAACTTGACATCCTTAACGGCATCTGCATTGAAAGCCGAAAAAAAACCAAAAAAATGATCCACATTGTAGACCGTCATACCATCAAACAAGACTAAATTTTGGTCAGGGGTACCTCCTCGTACATATAGACCGGAAGAACTTTCATTGCTCCCGCTCACTCCCGGCAATAGCTGCAGTGAACGGAAGATATCCACTTCTCCCACATTGGGCAGTAATGCCAATTGTCCAGGTGACAATTGCACCGTACTAATTCCATCGGAGGCATTCATTACCTTAAATGACTTCCCGGATACTACCACTTCATCTAGAACAACCCCTGAAGAGAGTTTTAGCACTAGATTCTTAATATTTGCGGAACCAGCATCGATTGAGATTTCTTTCGGTGCATAACCGACATAGAGGACCTGAAGTGTCAAGGCTGTCTCAGGAGCATCAATCAAAGAAAAGTAGCCATCTACATTTGTGGTGGCCCCTTGATCAGATCCTTTAATCAAGATATCTGCGAAGGGTAGCCTTTCTTGGTTGTCCTCAGCTTTTACAACGCCCGATATTGTTCTTTGAGCGTCCAGTGCAAAGGATAAGCATAGTAAAATGAGGATAAGTAACAATTTAGGTTTCATCTCGTAGCTTTGTGCCAGGGCGGCAGCATTAGGTATCTGAAGCCACCCACCCTGTGTTTAATCTAGTATCAGAGGAATCCTTGGGTTTACTAAATACTTTAGTTGTCGGGGTGATTTGAGTAGCTAGTTATACGATAGCAATTAGTACAATACCGGTTGGTAAAATACCAAAAAGATGAAACAGTACAGCAGCTTATCTTCTCCGTTTGGCCAATCCGAGTCAAAATCAGGTCTTCCTCAAGAAAAAATGACGTTCAAGCAAGATAGATCAAAATAGCCTTAAGGAATTTGGTATAAATCGAAAAATGAAGGTCTTTGGTATAGATTTTCACCTAGTAAGGCCGAAAGCCAATAGCTTAGTTTCAACAAGCTATCTACAATGGAAAAATCTACTCGTTTTTGGGATCGCGTAGCCGATAACTCCGGAGATCATCTCGGTGCTACTTCTCAAAAAACTATTGCATTAAGCTTACCCTATTTGAAAACGCAAGACTTAGTTTTGGATTTTGGCTGTGGACCAGGTAATTTATCCAATGCTGTTGCCGAACATGTTCGACAAGTTGATGGCATTGATACTTCTAATAGTATGATCTCGATAGCCCAAGCAAGAGCTGCTAAGCAACAAACCAGCAATGTCCATTATGCATCCATGGATCTTTTTGACCCAAGATTGAAGGTGAACTACTATGATGCTGTCTTGGCCTTTAATGTACTTCCTTATATATCGGATGTCACCCAAGTGGCAGAAAGAATGGCGGCGCTTCTAAAACCAGGAGGGCATTTCATCTCTGCCACTGCTTGCTTAGGAGATGGGCTCCATCCGCTACGGCCATTGATGTTCATCATGTCCAAACTTAGTATTGTACCTAGGATGCAGTTTTACAAAGAGCACAAGTTACAGGCTCAGATTGAAGCTGCTGGCTTTCAACTAATTGCACTTGAAAAACTTTCGGCACTCCCGGAATATCTACTAGTGATGAAGCATATTGGCATAGATCAATCCCCTTAATTTCGAGATTTGGCCAGATTAATGGAGCCTTCTTAAAGTACGTTGTCCTCTGTCAATTCGAGTTCAAAAACAGACTATTGCCCACGACTACCCTTGCCAAAAGTTATAGTGTCTGGTTTTGTAGGTTTACCTATTACTAGGTATTGATAGACAATAAATTATGTGCAAGTTCTTTTAAATATGGAATAATTTACATATATTTGAAAACACATTTTACTTCTCCACCTATAACTCTACAGGTATTATTCCTTAGCGGACCCAAACATTTAGTTAGCCAGCTGTTGATCATTTGATCGCAGCAACCCAACAAACACTTAAACACGATGCTATTACTACTTACCCTAGTTGCCACGCTTTGCGTTGGCTTCAAATTAATCTTTTACTTGAGGCAACGGATTATTCGAGTAAAAAAGGAAATAATCCACGCTTACCAACAAGAGCTTCAAGGTACGAGCCCCATACAAAAATGGGAAAGCCAGATACAAGTATTACCCGATGATGTTTTCTACTTCCTTGCAGAGCAGGTCAACTATAATCCTCCTATATTCTTGGCGGTAAACCAACAAACGCCCGCAAGGAATGCTATTGATTCGAATACGGTTTATGATTCAAAAATCTGCTTGAACTAGAGAGTAGACCTTTCAAACCCTTTACAAAGAAAGATACTGACTGTTCGAAAGAGCCTAGTAACCATAAATATAGATCATTGTTGAGGTCAGCCTTAGTGCTGACCTTTTTTGTATGATGAAGGGGTAATGCTTGATTGAAAGCCAGGATAAACCTACCTTCGGTACGCCAATCCAGTAACAACTTACGAATTCAAATACAATGAATCAGTCACCTGATTGGGAGTGGGGTATTCCTGGCGCTGAATCCTGGGTAGAAATCCGGGCTATCACCAAGGGCTGGTCCCATGATGAGAAGTTCTATATCCAAAGTCGGGATGGTTCAGAATACCTACTTCGCCTTTCTGCAAAGGAAGACTTAGAAAAGGAAGTCGAATTATATACAGCACTAAAACAACTGTCTGGTACAGGTCTCGCATTGCCAGATTTAATAGCCTCCGGCATATCCTTGAAAGGGGAGAAAACCTATCGTCTTTTTGGTTGGGTGGATGGAGTAGAGCTTGGGACCAAACTTCCTCAATTCCCGAAAAAACGACAATATGAACTTGGTAAGCAGGCAGGGCGACTCTTACAACAGATTCATCAGGTTCCAGCTCCAGCAGCCCATACCCCCTGGTCCACCTACTATCAACAAAAAATTGACAAAAAACTAAGCCTGTTCCGTGCTTGTGGTATCGACTTTGAAGGCTCCGAAATGCTTGTGGATTTCATTGCCAAACATCGATCCCTGGTGGAAGATCGGCCACTGTGCTTCCACCATGGAGATTATCATATTGGCAATATGCTGTTGACTCCCAGCGGGCACTTAGCTGCCATTGACTTCAATCGTTTGGATTTTGGTGATCCCTGGGATGAATTCAACAGAATTACCTGGACGGCAGACATGAGCCCAGATTTTGCAGCTGGACAAATTGATGGCTATTTTAATGGAACTCCGCCTTCGACCTTTTTTGACCTCATGGCGCTTTATATCAGTGTGAATCAAATTGGGGCTATTCCCTGGGCCGTTGATTATGGAGAAGAGGAGGTCCAGACTTTATTGCAGCAGACCAAAGTAGTTATGGGTTGGTTCAATGATTTTTCAACTACCGTTCCAAACTGGTATCTTGGAACAAGAACATTTTAAGTACTATATGTGTGACAAAAGAAATTAACAAATTAGTAGACCACCTATTCCGGCATGAATCAGGGAAGCTAATTGCTGTCCTCACCAAGGTGTTTGGCCCTGATCAGTTAGAATTGGTAGAGGATGTTGTACAAGACTCGCTGGTTGAAGCGATGCAAAACTGGACTTACCATGGCATCCCTAAAAACCCAAGTGGTTGGTTATACCGAGTAGCCAAAAATAAAGCGATCAATCTCCTTAAGCAAGGACAAGCCAAGAACCGGAATGCAAAGCATGCAGCCGCTCAACTCAAGGTAGAAGATCTTCAGCTGTCTAGTGAATCATTTTTTTCTGAAAAAGAAATTCAGGATGATCAACTCAGGATGATTTTCACCTGCTGTCACCCCGCTATCACCTCGGATTCTCAAATCGCCCTCGCCCTGAAAACACTCTGCGGCTTCAGCATCCCAGAAATCGCTAGTGCCTTTCTCACCCCACAGGAGAATATCAATAAACGATTGGTGCGGGCTCGTAAAACCCTAAGAGAACAACAGATTCCCTTTGCAGTTCCTACTGGTGCAGCCTTGGCCCCGAGATTAAAAGCTGTACTCGAAACGACTTATCTTTTATTCAATGAAGGATACCAAGCCTCTTCTGGGGATCAATTAATCAAGTATGAATTGGTTGAGGAGGCTATCCGGATGGTACATCTGCTGATTGATCACCCGGCCATTACAACTAAACAGACCGCTTATGCCTTGTTGGCCTTGATGCAATTAAACGCGGCTCGATTCACAGCTCGGCAGAATGAACAAGGCGATATCATTACTTTAGAGCACCAAAATCGGGCCGAGTGGGATAAAGCCTTAATTGACAATGGCTTGATTAGCTTACAAAAGGCTGAACCTCATCGGTACCTCTCCAAATATCATATCCTGGCCATTATTTCATCTTATCATTGTACCGCTCCCCGTTTCGAACAAACTAACTGGCCAGGAATTCTCCAAGAGTATGATCGATTTCTTCTGATAGACAATTCACCAATTGTGCAGCTGAATCGATGTATTGCTCTAGCCAAAGTAGAAGGGGCACAACCCGCCATCGAAACGCTCCGAGCAATCAAAGGGCTGGATAATTATCATTTATTTTATTCCATATTAGCCGAATTTCAAATAGAACTCCAGGATTGGGCCTCAGCCATTAAGACCCTACAAATGGCTGAACCTCTGGCAACTTTAGAAAAGGAAAAGACCCTCATTCAGGGTAGAATCAACTTTTGTTTAAAAAAATTAGCCTCCTAATGTCCTATTTCGGTCGAATCAATTTGTCTACCGGCTGTTAATCAATTTTCTAAGACAAAACAGTACATCTGATGAAAGACTTTTTGCTAATTATTAAGACTGAAGGTAGTGTATGGTCAGATTTATCTCCCGAAGAGTTGCAAAAGCACATGGAACATGGTCACGCCTACATCGGCAACCTCATGCAGTCCGGAAAGCTAAAGAATGCCAATCCAATTGACAAGGGAGGTCGGGTTGTGGTAGAAGAGAATGGAGTAATGAAAGACGGTCCTTTCAATGAAAGTAAAGAGGTGGTAGCTGGATATTTCCATATCACGGTCACTGATATGGAAGAAGCCCTCACCGTGGCAAAGGCCAATCCCATTTTCAAGGATATTCCCACTCGGATAGAAGTTTACCCCATGATGCCAATTGGCGGGAATTAAGCTCGAATTGGAGCTCACCGGGTGAATACTCACCGGGTGAGTCTCCAATAAATGCCCGCTTCCCCTTCTGTTTTGTCCAGTTCACAAAGGACTTCCTTTTCTCTTTCCCTTACCTGCCTTAACTTTAGGAAAAGATCATTCTTCATAAATCTAATATTTAGATCTATGCCTACAGTTAACCTACGTTCCCTTTCTATCCTGCTGGTAATAATAATCAGCTTACAACCATTGAACGCCCAATTGATCGAGGGAGGAACAGTCACTTACGAGCAAGTTATCAATTACGGTTTAGAAGGCGTTTTTGATCACCCCAAGTGGGACGCCTACATTGCCGATTTACCTAAAAGTGGGAAAGCCATATTCACGCTTACTTTTACTGCAGAATTAAGCCTATATCAGGAAGATATTAGTAGAAAAGAACCCATGTCGCAGCAATTGCAGGGCGCTTTGACAAAAGCTAACTACGGAAAGCCGCCGAAAGAAAAGTTAAGGAAGCTGTACTATAACTTTTCAAAAAAGGAACAGCTTGAGCAAGTAGAATTTATGACCCGCTATTTCTTGATTGAATCCGCGGTAGAAGGGCAGGATTGGAAACTCACCACCAAGAAAAAGAAAGTATTGGACTATGTGTGTATGGGGGCTTTAATAGAAAAGGGAAATGAAACCATCACGGCTTGGTTTACACCCGAGATTCCGATCTCTGCCGGACCAGAAAAATTCCACGGTTTACCGGGTTTAATCCTGGGCTTAGAAAGAAATGAAGAAGTCTTTATGCTGGCAACAGGACTAGATTTAACTACACCTAACGAAGTTGATATCAGCCAACCGCAGAAAGGGCAAAAGGTAGTGCGTCAAAAGATGGAGAAGATCAAGGTTGAAAAAATCAAAGAATTCGAGGCAAATAGAAAAGCTAAGAAGTCTCGTGTCAAGAAGTAACTCCCAGCTATTGGAAAATGCCTATTCAATAACCCATATATGCCCTGATTGTAATGCTTAGACCTCTTCTATCCTGCGGATTATTTCTACTGACATACATTAGTATCTCGGCTCAACACAATATCAGTGGAAGAGTGATGGATGAAAACGATCAAGCGCTCAATTATGCTACAGTGGCCTTGCTCAACCCGGAAGACTCGCTTCTGAAATATTTTGGGGTGACCAATGCAAAGGGAGAATATCAAATCAAAAGTATAAAAGCGGGAACGTATCTAATCCAATTCTCTTTTGTGGGGATGCAAACGGCTTATGAGCAATTGGATATACCATTAGTTTCCGGAGAAGAAATGGGAGACAAACAGCTCCAGGCGGCTACTTTAGCAGAGGTGATTGTAGAGGCAGAATTAATTCCTGTTAGGTTCAACAATGACACGCTTGAATACGATGTGCGTGCCTTTAAAACACGGCCTGGAGCAGCTGCTGAAGAAGTATTGAAACAACTCCCTGGTGTTGAAGTGGATAACAGTGGGAATATTAAAGCAGAAGGTGAAGATGTGGTCAAGGTACTGGTGGACGGGAAAGAGTTTTTTGATGATGACCCTAAGGTAGCCACTAAAAACTTGCCAGCTAAAGCGTTAAGTAAGGTTCAAGTAATTGACCGAAAAACGGAGGAGGCTGTCTTTTCGGGTATTGATGATGGCATAAGAGAAAAAACCATTAATCTCAAACTCAAAGAAGATCATAAAAAAGGATATTTCGGCGACCTGGCAGCAGGGGTGGGTACGGAAGAAACTTACCAATTGGAAGGGAAACTTTTCCGGTTTACGCCAAAAACTCAACATTCCCTCTTGGGAATGTATAATAACATCAATCAATTTGGCTTTACCAACAAAGACAACCAACAGTTTGGGCAGAATAACAAGGGTACTAATGAAGCCTTGGCTGGCGGCATAAACCTCTCCTATAACCCGACAAGCCAAAACCGCTACTTTGCGAGCTATCTTGGCAATAGACGGGTGAAGGACTTGATGGAAGAGATTCACACTGAAAACTTTCTCGCAAATGGGACTTATGAGCAAGAGCAGGAAATTGCAGCATCTGATATTGATCGGCCACATCGACTGAATTTTGGGTTGCGACACAATTTTAGTAAACAGCAACGCCTTATCATAGATGGGCGTATGAACGCGAGCACCAGCGATGTGTTAAGTCAAAATTTGACTCATTCAAAGCAGGAAGGACAAACTGTCAATACCCTGGATAATCATACCATTGATGCCTCAGATGCTTTTTCTTACTGGACAAAAGCCACCTTTATTGCCAAATTTAATGGAGATAAAACTCAACTCAAAACAGAAGTGGGAGGTATTTACAACCAGAATGCCAATCGGCTCGACTGGACAAATCGGACCCAGTTTTTCGATCCTTTAAGTGAACTACTATTGCAACAATTCCAAACCAATAAAATCGACAGGTCATTATTTTATATAGAGCCTTCTTTCTTACAAAAACTAAATGCCGCTTGGTCGGTGAGTTTTGGTACTAGAATCGGACTAGATGATAAAGGATTGAATAGAAGAGAAGCCACAATGAATGATTTTCGGGAATTTGAAGAACTCGATATACCCAGTTTTGGTACGCGCCAACGATTTGTCTGGCCCACCTTCGTTGTCAATCGAGTAGGTAAGAAATCACAACTCAATATGCGAATGATACTGGTGGTCAACCAATTCCAAAGGTTACAAGGTGACCTAAGTCTTCACAAAAGGAGGTACCACTACTTCGCCCCGAATTTGAATTATCAGAATGAGTACCGCAGTGGCAGGCGCCTGAATCTACGTTACTCCTCTTCGGTAAATATGCCAACCCCAGAACAGCTGATCCCCATTGAAAATGCTATCAATCAATTGAATATTATAAAGGGCAATACAAATCTTGAACCAGAATTTCGGCATATCGCCAATGCCCGCTGGACTCTATTTGATCAGTTCTCTTTCACCTCCTTTTCCGCAAATCTCAGTGGAATCTATACCGAAAATAAGATCAGGTGGACACAAACTATAAGTGATGATTTGGTAAAGGTGAGCAGTCCCATTAATGTTGAAAATGACCTTAGTTTTAATGGGAAAGTGGAGTTTTCCACGCCTTTACGAAGCCTGGGGTTCAATTTGAGCTTCCACGCAATAGAAAACTGGAATAGAAGCATTGTTTTTATCAACGAACAACAAAATATCAATACCAATTTAACACATGGCTTGAATTTAGCATTACAAAATCGAAAGAATGAGATTCTTTCTCTTCGCCTTAGTGCTGCTGTCAGTTTGACTGATTCTAAATTCTCCCTGGCAGCGGACCAGAACAATATCTTTTACAACACCACCTATGCTGGGGAGCTGCGTTATACGCCGAATCGGAAATGGAATTTTGAAACCAGGGCGAATATCGTCAATTACAACGCCCAAAGTTTTGAAGAAGCGGTCAGCGTACCTTTATTAAGTGCCAATGTAAGCTACTTCTTTATGGCTGCAGAAAAGGGTTCTTTGACACTCAGTGCCTTCGATATTCTGAACCAATACACCGGCTTACAGCGAGTCAGTGAAACCAACTTCTTGATGCAACGACAATGGAATACCTTGACTCAATACCTTATGCTAACCTTTAATATACGATTCAGATAAATTGAAGAACAATACGAGGTCCACAATTGGGTTGTTTTTGATCAGCGGAATCTTGCTAGCCATCTTGTTGAACTACAAGCTATTCGGTTTTCTCATTGATCAATCGATCAATAGTACGCTGCAAGCAGATGAAGGAGGAAAAATGCGCGGCTTGCGTACACAATTTGGCCTATCTACTGTTCTAGTGCAGATACTCTTATTCTGGCTACTTAGTGTTAGCAATTATTTACTCAATAGAAATGGGATTACAAATCAATGGTCCTTCAAAGCGACTCTTGCATTTTGGGTAGGCGTAAACCTGATGCTGTTTACCTCAATTAACATGCTCGCACTAAGCTTTATTAACCAACTGTTGAGTTATACAGGAAAAAAGCTAACGTTATCTCACCTCATGCTGAACACCAATGGGGTAGTAGCCGTAGCCAGCATTAGTGCCGCCTATTTCGCATTGCTGTTTCAAAAACTGAGGAGACAGGAAGACGAAAAGGCACAATTGCTCGAGGAGAAGGCACAAGCTGAGTTATCCGCGCTTAAGGATCAGATTAGTCCTCATTTCTTTTTCAACACGCTTAGCTCCCTGAGTACCCTAGTAAGAAATGAAAGCAAGGATATGGCACTCGAATTCATTCAGGAGCTCTCCAATACTTACCGTTACACCTTAGCTAGTAAACAGGAAGATTTGGTATCAATAGACGAGGAACTGGCTTTTGTCCGATCCTATCTTTTTTTGTTAAAAAAGCGGTTTGGTGAAAAATTGGTGGTGGATATAGACATCCCGGAGGAATTGGGCCAACGGCAAATCCCTCCCATTTCTCTGCAAGTATTGGTGGAGAATGCTGTGCAACATAATGTCATGACTCGAGATCGTCCCTTGGAAATTCGTTTCTTTGTAGAATCGCATTATCTAGTAGTTGAGAACAACTTACAAGAGCAACCACAAAGTAGCGGTTTGGGATTGGGTTTAGAAAATTTGTCAAACCGCTTTAGGTTGTTAATTCAGCAGGAGATCACCATTGAAAAATACGCCAATCGTTTTATTGTGAAGTTGCCATTTTTATGAAAGTTCTAATTGTTGAAGATGAACAGGGCGTAGCGCAAAACCTTTGCGATGTTTTACTAGAGATTGAGCCCACTACCGAAATTGTCTCTGTAATTGAAAGCGTACAAGACGCTATTCAGTGGATCAACACTCACCCGGCACCAGATCTCGGCTTCTTCGATATAAAAATTGCTGATGGTGAATCCTTCGACATTTTTGAACGATCTAAAGTTGAATTCCCCATTATTTTCACTACAGCCTATGATGAATATGCCCTGAAGGCCTTTAAGGTCAACAGCGTGGACTACCTACTGAAACCTATAAACAAGGAAGCCCTGGCTGGGTCCTTAGAAAAATTCAAACATATCTATTCAAGTGCACCTTCTTTAGCGCAAGCAGATCTGCTCCAAGTTATTCGAGAACTGCGAATGGCACAACCTAAGAAATTCAGGAAAAATTTTTTGGTTTACATCAAGGATAAAATCCTACCTATTGGTACGGATCGAATTGCCTATTTCTTCCTGGAGAAGGAGTCAGTTTTCTGTATTACGCAGCAAAATGAAAAATACCTTATTGACCAATCGCTTGACAAAATTGAAGAACAGATCAATCCGGAACACTTCTTTCGAGCCAATCGGCAATACATCGTTTCAAGATCGGCCATCAAGGCTGCCGCTCAACATTTTCACCGCAAACTTAAGCTGGAGTTATTCCCTTCAACACCAGAAACCGTATTGATTAGTAAGATGAAAGTTGGGGCTTTCAAAAAGTGGTTGGAGATGTGAAAGGGAACCTGTTACTCAATTTGTTTCGTTACTCTAATTGTCGCTGAACCGCTACCTTTCTTTCCCGTCTTCGAAACACCAAGTACTTGAATTTCATAGATTCCAATCGCATCGGAAGTGGTGAAATTAAGCTGTGCTTTCCCTGTTTTATCGGTTTGGACTTTTGCATTCCAATAGAGGGTGTTTCGGAAATCGGGAAGTTGGCTATCGCCCTGGGTTTCATAATCTGGGACCAAGAAATTCCGTTCCGGTAAAAGTGTTAAATAGGATTGCTGCAAAGCCGTTTCGGGTGTAACAAAGGAATAGGCTTGATGCTCAAAAGAAGAGATTTGGATAACCCCTTGATAATAATGCGGATTAAGCCAAAAAGGATCGCTAACAACCTCTGTGGATTCAATTAATTTATTGTTGATTTTCAGGAATGATCGTTGATCAAAAATAGGTACTCCATCCACCAATAGGAGCGGACCTCGTTTGTTTTTCGGAGAAACCCAGTCATTGTATATCCCTAATCGTTCCTCCCCAAATTTTCCTCTAACGGTGACCTCTGGTACGATTTCAAAAAAGAATTCGGGAAGCGGGAATCGCGTATAGTCATCCAGGAAGTATTGCGCTTCGGGCTTGCCGAAAAAAGGAATATCCAAGAATGGGTTTTGGGTGGTGTAGGTAGGTGCTATTTCAAAAGCTTTGTATGCATTTCCAACTTGCGCATTAATTAAGGCGGCCTTCGCCATATCTTGCCATGCTAGTGGGATTGAAAATTGACTAGTATCGATACCACGGAATGTATGAAATTCTTCCTCCAATTCGATCGTCACCGGAACTTCATCTTTTGCAATGGCCTGTATCACCACTTGACGGAGGCTATACAAGTCCGGTAGTAGAAAGCTGAAACGCCCAAACTCATCTGTTTGCCCACCGTAAACTAGGGCTGTCTTGCCAGGAAAAGCAAGATATACATCAGCTTTCGCTTCTCCCTGTTTTGATTGCTGATTGATGACTTTTCCTTCTAGTACCATGCCATTGCTTTCCGCAAGAAAAACCGTCGTATTAGCGGGTACCACTCTTGCCGGAATAGTATAATCAATGGAGCTTATATCCAGGCGGGGCAAAGCTATCGACACGGATAGTTCGGCGGCGATGGGTGTACCATTTGCATCGGTGGTCGTAATTTCAAAAACACCTTGGCTTCTTTGTCGGAAATCGGTTTTAGCAGGTGTGATCTGGATGCGCAAAGCCTGTGACTGAACAACGGAGCGGCTGGAGGCTTGTGGTGGTGTAGATAGAGATGATTGCTGCTCATCAACTGGTTTCTTAGCAATAGCTTGGCCAGGGCGCAAGACGGTGAGGGAAATGGTTGTAAATGCCGAATCCCCTAGATTACGCATAGCTCGGGTGTAAGCTCGCAGGGTATACCGACCATTCGGCAGTGCATTCGGAAGCTCAATGGAGCCTTGTCCCATTCCATTTTTTAGTCCAACCTTAATTCGGGAAATCGCTGAACCTTGCTGGTTGGTCATTTCCAAGTAAGCTACCTGACTAAAATTGGCTAGTTGTTGTTTCTGTGTATCGAAATTGTATAACTTAAACCAAACCGTTTCCCCGCTGACATACAATTGACGATCGGTATGAATCCAGATGTGCTCCGGAACAAACTGCCTAACCTTCGTTCCCACAACATTTGCCTGAGCCCGCCCTTCCCGCACAAAAAAACAGCTAATTAAAAGTACAGTGATGTAGGATATTCTTGTCATGCTTGATTTGATACTTGTGAAGTGAGTTTAGTAGTCGATCTTTCTTTCAAGATGAGTCATTACTGGCTACTGGACATCTTGGGAATAGAGGGCAGAAAATAGAATAGGTTTCTAGGTTTGTCTAAGGAACGCTCGCCGTGAAACGGTCCAGCTGCTTACCTCTGATATCCAATCGCCTGACAATGGCTACCAAAAATCAGGTTTAATATTGGTCGCATCGTTTCCAGCGCAACTTGTACAGGGCGGCCTGGAAAGCAAATATCCGATCCGCACATCATTGTCGTCCACATGATAATCATATAGCACCCAACCATTGCTATTCAGTTTCCTATCCAGGGTAATAAAACTCAGCGGAATGGTATCGGTTAAACAACTAGGCCCAAATGGCGGAGAAGTATTAAATGGAGTGTCCGACCGATCAAAAAAGGCTCTTTTCGTACTCAATCCAGCTACGCTAAAGTATCCCAACACTGGAATATTTTTCCCATCTGAACTACTAACGTTTCCAAATACTTCATTGGGAATGGCATCAAACAAGCTACCCGTTGTTTGATTGAGCTCCTTAACCTTGTTGAGGAATTCATAGTTCTTTTTAGAAATGGCGTACTGCTTAACCAATATGCTGTACCTATAGGCCAGGCGCGGTGTCTTATTACTGACGAAATGCAGGGGAAAGTCTGCTACCACATCTTCGGTCAAGTTTTCCGTTGTAGCCACTAAAATTTGGCGAGATTCTTCCGTTTTCCAGCAACGAAAGCCTTCGAATTCCGAGCCAAAGATTTCAAAGATCTCATCATTACCTTGGCCTGGAGATGGTCCAAATTCTACCCCGATAAAAGGGGGATAGCGAAGCAAATATTGATACGTCTCTTCGAATTCCCATCGATAGTATCGAGTATTGTTCTCTGAATCCCTGGTGTTAAGGTACAATTGCAAGCCAGGTACAAGTTTCAGTAATGGATCGTCCGGTTCCCTCTCCATATACTCAGCCTCGATGGCCTCAACAGAAGGAGCAGCCTTCATGACTTCCCACTCGGACTCGAATCGATTACCATCCGGCGTATTGATTAATAGCCGATAACTTCTTCCAATTTGGCCGCGAAACTGGGCAGGGTCCGTCTGGTAGGACCCGTCTTTGGTTTCTTGCAGGACAATGCTATTTCCTTGGTCATCTTCAATTATTACTTCAGCCCCTGTCACCACAGGCGCCTCTATTGCAGCATAATCGAATGAACTCGAAAGATAGACAGTTGAGGGTTCTTCGCTATCGCTGAATATCCCATCTACGACAAGTGCACTATCATAGGTTCCAACCTCTGGCTCAAAGGGCTCCACACAGGTCCAAAGACAGAGTGCGAGCAAAGCAGAATATATAATCCTGTTCATAAAATGAAGTTGTACGTTAAGGTTAAAAATGGCCTGCCGAAAATCGATAATTTATAGCCTTGCGCCTCAGTGCCATCGCTGACAAAATAGATAGAATACACATTTTTCCTTCCGGTCAAATTGTATAGTGATAAGGACCAGGAGTTATGCGCAAATTTTCGCTTTTTATGATTCCCTTGGAGATTGATAGATAGATCCCAGCGGAAGTAATCTGGTACCCGAAACTCATTTCTTTGGGAGTACTGTAATCGTACTCCATTTGCAAATTGATATTTAGCAACAGGAATCGTAATAGGTCGGCCGGTGCTATAAGCTATATTGGTTGAAAAACTCAAGCGGCGAGAAAGTTTGTAATAGCTGACAAAGCTAATATCATGTGGTTTATCAAAATTGGTAGGAAACCATTCGCCTTGATTGATCTGATCTTGTGAAAAAGGGCTTTGGGTTCGAAACCGAGTTTTAGAATAGGTATAACTCAACCAACCATTGAGTTTTCTACCATTTTTCCTGACCAAAAACTCCAAGCCATATGCTCTACCTTCCCCATTGACCACTTCTGTCTCGAGATGATCATTGAGTAGCAGATCAGCACCTGCTTTATAATCCAACATATCCTGGATTTTCTTGTAGTAACCTTCTAGCGACAACTCCCATTGATCATCCTGAAAATTGCGGTAGATACCCAAGGAGGCTTGATCTCCCGTCTGAGGTAAAACATGCTGATCAGACAACTTCCAGGTCGCCGTTGGTGATACCGTCGCAGAATTGAATAACATGCTTAAGTATTGCCGATTGCGATTGATGGCGGCTTTGATAGAAGTATTTACATCTAGCGAATAACGCATGGAAAGCCTGTATTCTGGCCCACCATAGCGTTGCACTATTTTACCCCTTCCAAATTGAGTACTGCCTGTGATATTTTGTTCCGTGCGAGCAGCATTGGGGAGATAATTAAATACGCTTTGCGGTCCTAGGTAGAGATATTGCGTAAAGCGGATGCCAGCATTGACAGAAAAATCATCACTAATCCTCCATTCATCACTGAAATAAATACTACCCTCCAAAGCCCGCTCTCGTTCCAGTTCTTTAGGGTTAATGACCGATTCTGATGAGGTGGGTTGTATCTGCCCTGGGTCCAGCTGATAGAGTACAATGTTAGCGCCAAAGTTGATTTGGTGTTTATCTGTAGGCGCATAAGAGAAGTGTGCTCGCCCTTCTGTATAATTTATGCGATAGGAAAGATCAAAACTCGAAATCGGCTGTTCCTCGCTATTGACCTTAAACTTATATTGGCTAAAAATGCCGGAAAAGGTGCCAAACAATTTTTCACCAAAAGCTTTACGATAGTTAACCGAAGCATTTCTATTTTGATAACCGAAAGTAGTGTCTCCATTTAACTTGAAAACATCATTGCTCAAGTAGGCCGATATATCGAGATAATCGTTTTGCCCAATACGCGTTTTGTAGTGCGCGGTAAAATCAGAATAGTTCGCTTTGCTATTCCGGAAGGCAGCATTTCTCAGTCGACTCAGAATCCAGTTGGAATAGGTGCTTCTGCCACTGACAATCAGGGAACTTTGATCTCGCTTAATAGGTCCTTCCACTGTAACTCGACTGGTTACAGGGCTAATCCCGCCCTTAATGGACCATTTGTCCATATCGCCTTCCTTCATTTGAATATCCAAAACGGAAGATATACGACCACCATATTTTGCAGGTATAGTGCTTTTGTACAATTCGAAGCCTTCAATCACATCCGGGCTGAAAGAAGAGGAAAAACCAAAAAGGTGTGAAGCATTAAAAACTGGGGCACCATTTAATAATACCAGATTTTGATCAGCTCCCCCTCCTCGTACATTAATCCCAGAGGAAAACTCGCCGACCGTCTGAACGCCCGGCAATAACAATGCTGAGCGCACGATGTCCACTTCCCCCAGTAAACTTGGCAATTCTTTAATCGTCTCCGTCTTTAAAGCATCGACTCCCATCTGCACGCCTTCCACACTGGCCTTTTTATTGGCCCTGACAACGACTTCCTCAATATTCAATATCAATGGCCCCAACTCAACATCCAATTGACCACTGGCAAAAAGCTGAAGCCGCCGACTCGCTTCTTTGAGGCCTACACTTTGGAAGATGGCACGATAACGGCCTTGCGGTAGGGAAATCTCGTAATAGCCCAATGAGTCGGTCAAGGTGCCATTATTGCTTCCTTCGATAAAAACGATCACGCCCTCCAAAGCTTCGCCTGTTTCTTCGTTGGAAACATACCCGTTCAAAGTCACTTTGGGTTTTTGCTCCGGAGAACTTGGGTCTCCCATCACAATCCATTCCGTTTCGAAATTCTCCAACTGACTTTGAATGGAGAGATTGGTCAAACCGCTTATATCCTGGCTTACGTCTTGTGATGCGGGATCATCCTGGTCAATCCATTTGAGATCTGGCAGAATACGGTTGTCATAACTCAGTATGATTTGGCCATTGGAGTGGATGAAATAATGATAGTCTGTCTCCGCAAAAGTAGCCTTCAAAACAGCATCGAGGAGAGAAGGCGTTTCTTGCTGTTTAACCTTTATCTCCTTGACCCAACCTGGAAAAAAGTATGTCTGAATACCATGATCCGCCTCCAATTGTTGGCAAAAATCAGCAAAGGTCCAGCCATCGTAATTTTTATTCAGTTGTGGGTTCGATTGTGCGGACAATAGTACCGCGCCCACAAAAGAGATTGAGAACAAAAGTAAATGTTTTATCATGAGCTAATCCAGTTGAAAGCTGTTCAAATACAAGGCTACCTTCCGCCAGCCTTCGTCACCCGATTTTTTCAATTGAATGCGTCCCTTTTTCAAAAAACTAAAGATGGTTTTCTTCCGCTCCTTTCCAACAATTGAAAGTAGACTTCTTTTATTCCGCATTCGGTAGGCTTGTCCATCATATATCAGATAATGAATGTCCTTTCTTGAAAAAGAAGAGACGGCTCGTTCGGTTATCAGTAGATGCCTTCTCTTTATCAAATAAGTAACTCTATCTTCGACTTGCACCTCATAAAAACCAGCTTCCAAGCCCGTTTTAATATGAGGGCTGGAGGCTAGATTAATAAATTGCCGTTCGCCCAAATTAAATTTCTGAATGTACGGCTTAACTAATCGGATCAAATCGAAGTTATTATCCTTACTGGCTAGATAGATTACGTCATCTGCATAAATATCATAGAGGAGAGGAAGGTTAGTATACCACCTACCTTGCAATAGGACATTGCCGAGGGACCAGTTCTTCATTAGATATTGACTTCCTGTGACAGCCGGATAAATTGGGAAGTAAACCCTTCCCTGCAGGATATTATCGTAGGAGGTCTTTGGTATAGGTCCGCCAGTGATACGGCCGGTTTGTGTATAAACAGAGCAGTTGGTGGATAAAATGAGGACAAGGAACAGAATTCCTTTCTTGATCATCGAATGAAGGAAACGCATAGTAACAGTGCAGGTGTTTAAAGTACTTTCGTTGGTTGTTTTTCCTTTTTGACGCAAAATAGTGAAAGCCCTTCGTTATTTGCCCATCGGTTTTCGCAACTAGATTGCAGAATTGCTATTTGTCCGCTTGCGTGAAGGTTTGCTGATTTTCTGACTTAGTCCGGAATTCAAGGGCTCTGATCATTCCATTTTATGATTGATGGAAGATTTTAGAGAATTCTTATATTTGAGTATTCAAAACCGTCTCCACACGCCCGACATTCGCCAATAAGCTGTTTTTCCTATACTATCTCCTTCATAAAATAGAATAGTCATTAAGTCTAGCCACTTGCAATAGTACTGTAGGTAATTGCAGTTAAAACCTTTTTTTTCAACAGCTTACTCACTACAGTACTGAAAGTAATTTGGCTTACTGCTTTGAACTTTCTAAATCCAATAAATATCATATGACACGTTCTATTTCTATTCTATTGATGTTATGGGCAATAATGGCTACTGCCTGCAATAGCAGTACTGAAAGTAGCTCTGATTCATCTCAGGAGGAATCTACTGAGGGGACACTCGACAAGCAAGAACAAGAGCACGCAAATTACCAGGCCAATGAAACGCTCCTGGCCTGGGTAGATCTACTAAATGTCAGAGCTGAACCGAATACCAGCGGCAACATCGTGGCTAGCCTGCGTGAAAATGCTGCTGTCACCTACACTGGAGAACGAACGGATGACTTACACACTATAGAACTCAGAGGTATCTCTTTCCAGGAGCCCTGGCTCAAAATTCGTACGTCAGATGGCAAAGAGGGATGGATTTTTGGCGGTGCTGTCCAACGAGAAGGGGAAAGCAAAGGTGTGCAACGAAGCAGCATGAGTGCGAGGGAACTGGCCAATCTGGAAATGAGCCAATGGTCCAAAAGTACAGCTTGGACTTCAGGTGCCGGAGATGCGGAAAGTAATACCACGATCTACAAAAAGGGAGATTTAACGCTAGCTATCAGAAAGACGGAAGTAGGGGAGTACGGATATAGTAGAACCTATGATCTATTTAATAAGGATTACCAGCTAGTGAAAAGGAGATTTCTGGAATGGGGGGGCGAACATCCTTCTTTCTCCCTAACAGAAACCATCACCGACCTGGAATCTAATCCTGCGAAAACTTTTCAGCGTTCGCAACAGTTCAGCAAGCACTTCTTCCAACTGAAGCCTAGACCCGAATCGGTAGCAGGGGACTTCCAGGAAGGGACCTTGGCTGAAGCTGAGGCAGCCAGCCTCAGCACTAGCATTTTAGTGGAAGCTTTTACATTCAAAGATATACCTTCCCATGTGGACACAGATGGTGGATGCTCCTGTAACTTTGAGCCTTCAGAATCCGCTACGGGAATGATGATCTTTGCTAGTGACATGGGAGACAATGCGACCATAAAGGTAAATGGTAAAATGATCCAATTGAAGGATGGATTAAAAGCCTACCAAGCTGAGGTCCGAAAAAAAGCAGCACAGGATGTCTGGATTACTTTGAAAGAAAAGGGAACGGATGAACTATTCGGTAAAGAGATTGATTTCAGTGGAGATTGGCAGACCTCATTGGTGGAAACACTCAAGGAAACCATGATAGCTATGGAATCTATCCCGACAGAGCCACGCATCAAGTCCATTGGCACTGTTGGCATGGGACATCGCGGTAATATGAGAGATCTTTGGAATGATGCAGCAGCGGCGGCTAAAACCGCAAAGCAAAATGGAAACGATCTTGACCTACACTACCAGGGTGAAGGCTATCGCTGCCAGATTAAAGCTCGCCAGATCAATAGAAATGATGGCGGAGGGGGCAAATACGAAGGATATATGAAAATTTCGTCTAAAGATGGTAAAAGCTTAGGGGGCTGGTTTGTATATGGGGATTGTGGGTGTTGATGCCCTAGCTGAAAAGGCCGTCACACATGTAAGGCATAAGTATTAATGTGCTTGCTGGCCTAACATTACAGAGCGTCGGAGAAGGCCTACCAGAGCAATTAATATAAAATGGAGCCTGTCGATAGGTGTAGTACGTTTCTTTCTAATTCTCGTATACATAGTATATACTTGTCTTTACTGAAAAATGCCTTGGTGCTACAATTGAAGTATTGTATCTTAAGCTGATATTTTCGGTTATCTGACAATTGTCAATATGGAATGTTTCCAACATCTATCGATGGGCAAATGTAAATTATGCTATGAGCTGTCTTAACGATAGTAGGAATTGCCCCAATACGAATCGCTTCCCCTATCTTTTTTTTCTAGTCAAGGCAGTTTGGCTAGTCCTGTTGCTCTCTTCTAGCTATCAGCTTGTGGCGCAAGTCTCCGAATTTAAGAGATTCAAGTTTTACCAGCTAAATGAAAAGGATAATTTAACCAATACCATTATAAATGACATCACTCAGGACACTTTGGGATTCATGTGGATTGGTACCGAAGATGGATTGTTTAGATTCAATGGGCTAGATTTCACTTCTTTCCGAAGTACTAGCCAGAACTATGCCATCAGCAATAATACGGTGAATAAGCTGATGGTAGATGCATCCAATAAAGTTTGGATCTTGACCAATAATGGGCTTTCCTTTTATGATTATCAAACTGATAGTGTTACAAATTACAATCCACAGCAACAAATAACTTCTCCTGATCAAAAAGTCTATACAGCTATTACAAGTGGAGCAGCGGGTTCTGTGTATCTGGGGACCTTTGGAGGTGGGCTATATCGATGGCAAAATGGTGAATTTCGATTACTTGAACAACCTATATCAGCTGAGGAGATAGATATCCACGCTTTGCAGATCTCTGATCTTGTCTTGCAGGGAGAATATCTATGGATAGCAACATGGAATCAAGGATTACTCAAGTTGGATTTGCTGCAAAATCAACTAGTTGTCATATCAAAAGAATCACTAAGCATCAGTGATCTTTTCTTAGACTCCAAACAGCAGTTGTGGGCAGGCACTAACACCGGCCTGATGCGGACGACCCTAACCGACTTCAATAAGATCAAATTAGAAGAAGTACGGCTATTGTCAGGTGCCGTAAATGAAGTCCTATCGATCTTTGAGGATGAGGATAAGTCGCTTTGGGTCGGAACTCGCTCACAAGGTTTATTTCAAATTTCACAAAAGGATGATGCCCCCCCTGTAATTCGCCAATTCGAGCCCAACATAAATTCTAGTAGCATTGCTCATCGAACCATTAGTAAGATTTTTCAAGACAGAGTCGGCAATATTTGGCTAGGAACTCATAGCAAAGGCTTGAATGTGTTTAGTACAAAAGGAGAAGTTGTGCATCATGTAAAACTATCCCCAACAGATCTAATCACAGGTAAAAATGTAACCAGTGTGTGGGGAATTGCCCCTAGTAAGAGCGGTGGACTTTGGTATGGCACAGACGGAGCCGGCTTATTTCACTACGACCTGAGAAATGAACCTCAAAAAATTGCTAGCACCGAAGGGCCTCTAATGATCAGCCATGATGCTATACTATGTGTCAAAGAAGTCGCTAATGATCAACTGTGGATCGGCACTTATGCCGGCGGCATAAATGTAATTGACCTGAAAACGAATCGGGTCAGAAACTATAGTGTCGGCGAAAAAAATGCTTCCTTGTTAGTAAACGATATCCGAGTAATCCATCAAACCACAGATCAAAAAATCTGGATAGGGACAAATAGGGGTGGTTTACACTACTATGATCAGAATCAAGATCAGATAATTCCAGTCAAGGGAACAGCTAATCTGGATATCCGAGGAATGATCAATGACCCTCGACACCCGGAGTTGATCTGGATGGCAACCTACGGCAATGGACTTATATGCTTCAACGTTCTCGAAGAAACACTGACTACTTTTTTATGGAACACAGACCTGGCTAATAAGATCCCTATCGTACTTTCTATAGCCTATCACCACAATAGGATTTGGCTAGGCACCAAAGAAGAGGGTGTAGTGTCTTTCAATTTGAATACCGAGCAATTTGACTCGATTAATTGGCCAAGCGAACTTCAACATCAAACCATTAGGAGTATTATTCCCAGGGGAGATAACTTGTGGCTAAGTACTAATCTAGGTGCAATTTGTTATCAGCTAGATAAAGAACAAATTGCTAGTTTTTATGCTGCTAGTGGCTTCATGGCCGGTCAGTATAACGATGGTTCCGGCACAGCATTATCCGATGATTTGATGGCACTTGGTGGAATTCATGGACTTGATATATTCAACCCCAATGATATATTGTATGACCGCCCGCTACCTAAAATCGTCTTTACCACTCTTCGCCAGAACAATCTTCCTGTCTTCCCCAATCGGCAGTCTAACATCTTGAATAAAAGTGTACCCATTGCGGATCAAGTCAATTTTGGACCGAACCTCAGCATTTTTAGTTTTCAGCTGAGTGTACTGGACTTTCCCTATGCACAAACTATTGCTTATAAGTACTTTTTAGAGGGGTATGATGAAGAATGGAGTTTGGAAAAAGAACTAGGTCAAGTTAGTTACAGACATGTTCCCCCAGGAGATTATATTTTTCAAGCTCGAACTGTAGATCCGGTCACTGCTAAGGAAGGGCCGATCAACAAAATTAGCATTCATATAGCCCCTCCGTGGTGGAGAACGCTCTATGCATATGGGGGCTTCGCTATCCTAGTTTTTTTAGTATTCTGGTTTCTCTATCGATACAACAGAGAACGGATTCGCATGAAACAAAGCTTATTTTATGAGCAGAAAATTAGACAGCAAGAACAGGCAAGCTTGCAAGAAAAAATTCGGCTCTATACCAACTTTTCTCATGAACTCCGCACACCACTGACCTTGATTCTAGGCCCTGTAAAGGATTTGCTTGCCCGAGAAGAGGCTAATACTGATAAAAGGTCTTCTCTACAGATGATCAAAAGAAATGCGCAGATATTATTGAAGTATATCAATAGTATGTTGGAATTCCGCAAATTGGAGACCAATAACGCTATCATGCACATTGGGTATCACGACATCTCCATCTTGGCCTTACAGGAACTAGAACAATTCAGTTATCAGGCCAAACTAAAGGCAGTAAAATTAACAACTGATTGCCAAAAAGATGTATTTGCATGGGCGGATGTGGAAAAGGTTCGGATGTTGCTCAGTAATTTATTGTCCAATGCGTTGAAGTATACTGAAAAAGGAAAAAGTATCCATTTTCAACTATCTAGGACAGATGCTCAATTACAAATAAAGGTGAGTGATGAAGGTCAAGGAATCGATCCAAAAGAGCTGACTCATATATTCAAACCCTTTTATCAAGCCTCCAATTCAATGGGAGTAGGAGGAACAGGGCTTGGGCTATCTTTATGTAAACGTTTCGTAGATCTGCATGGCGGGACAATTACCGTAGAAAGTAGGCCACAACAAGGCTCTACCTTCATAGTCACAATGCCCGTGGGCAAAAGTCATTTTGAAGGAAAGGAGAACTTCAGGTTTATACCTCTTCAGCCTGATCTTGGCGATCAACATCTTGCTGAAAAAGCTACCGAATTTATCACAGATATTAAGGTCTCTGTACATGATAAAGTGATGCTCATTGTGGATGACAATGTCGACATCCGCAGTTATTTGACTTCATTCTTCCAGGAGTCTTTTGCAGTTAAGCAGGCTAGAAATGGGAAAGAAGCGTTGCAGATGGCAAAGAAATTCATTCCCGATATCATTATTTCAGACCTTATGATGCCAGAGATGGATGGCTTGAGTTTTTGCAAGATTTTAAAGGAAGATATCACTACCAGTCATATTCCAATTCTTTTGTTGACAGCCAAGGCCCAGAAAGAAGCTCAAATTCAGGGCTTTCAACTCGGGGCAGATGATTATATCACGAAACCTTTTGATTCTGCTGTTTTGAAAGCTCGCGTAGAAAGCCTGCTCCGAAACAGAGCCCAGTTAAAACGCTATTTCGTAAATGGAATATCGTCTAATAATTCAGGACTTCCTTCCCATGAACTTGCCTTTATGCAAAAAGTGGAAGAAACAGTGTTAGAGATTTTGCCACAGGGTGATCTAAGCGTAATAGTGCTCTGCAGAGCACTGGGGTTTAGTAGGACCTCCCTTTATCGCAAGGTGAAAGGTCTGACTGGCTATTCAATTACGCAGCTGATCAAGGTTATTAGATTGAAGCGAGCAGCGGAGCTGCTAAGCGCAGGGGAATTGAATGTTTCGGAAGTAGCCTTTTCACTAGATTTTACGGACTTAAGGTATTTTAGAACTTCCTTCAAAAAACACTATGGTGTACTGCCTTCTGAATTCCAAAAGCAGGCTAAATCTCAACATAAATTGGATCAAGCTGATGTGCGAAAAACGTTGGACCTTTAGGGCCTCTTCAGGCTCAGGATCCAGCAGTTCTGGGGGATTTGAAAGAAGACTTGATATCTTTTAAATCTTGTTGAATACTGCTATAAAAATTAGACCATGACTATCATAAGGCTCATCAATCTAACTCTACTCTTACCGCTTCTTTTAGGCGCACAATCACCAGCTACCAATCTTCAGACTATTACCATTGATGGGTTGGAACGAAAGTACATCCTGCATGTTCCAGAGAGTTTACAAGAAAATGCTTCTCTCGTAATGGTTTTTCACGGCTATTCGGGAAGTGCAACTGGCGTACTGGATTACTTTGATCTGCGTGCATTGGCAAACCAACATGGCTTTTTACTAGTTCATCCCCAGGGTACAATCGATCAGGAAGGATATAGTTTTTGGCAAACAGATTATTCCTCACACCGAAAGTTGAAAGTCGATGATGTGTCCTTTATTACCCAGTTAGCCAGTTATCTACAGGAAACCTATAAGTTAAATAAAGCGAATACCTTCATTTCCGGTTTTTCCAATGGCGGAGACCTTTGCAATAAGTTGGTTTGCGAGACCCAAGGACTGTTCAAAGCCGCAGCTCCAGTTATCAGCTGCCTGATGCTGAAAACATATGACCGCTGTAAAAATGCTCAAGCTGTACCAATACTAATGCTGAACGGAACCCATGACAAAATCACGCATTGGGCAGGTGATGTTGAAGATAAACAAGGATACGGCGGCTATCATTCTACGGATACCATGCTGGAATTCCGCGTGGCTCAAGCTGGATGTGAGCTTACATCAACCTCCACCATTGAAAGCCCTGATTCCAATAACAAAACCTCCATTACCCTAAAGAAATTTGCAAACAAAGAGACAGGGAATCAGGTGTGGATGTACCAGTACAACAATGGAGGTCATGGCCATCCTGACTATCTAAATCTGGAAAATGAGGTTTGGAATTTTTTCAGTATGTATATAGAGTAAGTCAGATGGGTGGAATCCCCGTATTCCAATTAATTCTCTGTTAGAGGAAAAACTCCATTTAATACTTCTCGAAGAATCGGCAGCAATGCCACTTCACTGCTCTGCGCGTCTTTACAATATCCTGTATAGACTACTACCAAATCTTTATCAGGATTGACCAAAAGGCCTTGTCCACACCAACCACCTTTGAAGAAATCATGGTTTTTGTATACCTGATCCCATTGGTAGGCACTATGTGAAAAATCTTCCGGTAGCCAACCTTTTCCTTTCGCATGCTCCCACAGTTTCGGGTTTCCTTCATCCCTAATAACCTGGATCACCCGATCAGAAATAATGTCCTCTGTCGTGAGGATGGATGAACTGGGTGTGTACAGCATACCATATCTAGCTACATCCCTTAGCCTGGCGAGCAAACCTCCATGGGTGTTGGGAACTCCATATCTGGGAGCGAGTAGAGAAGCATCTGATTCAGCTCCTATCTTTGTCCAAATCTCCTTGGTAAGGGCATCCTGAAAGGGCATTCCCAGTTGTCTTTCTACCAACCAGCTCAGCAAGAAAGTGTTCACCCCTGAATATTCAAAACGACTACCCTGATCATATGAAAAGCCTGGTTTCACAGTTGAAAGGAACTCGTATGGATTTTTAGGTGTGTCTTCGGCCCAAAACCCATCCCCTACAGTAGCCGAATATTTATAGTAACAAGATTCCCAATCCTCGTAATTCTCCTGGCAGTTCACACCACTTGCCATATCCAGTATGTTTCTGACGGTAATATCTTTAAAATCAGAATCTTCAAGTTCTGGTAGGTACTTGCTAATGGGCTTATTGACTTCCACCAAACCTCGGTCTTCCAACATTCCGACCAAGGCTGATACTAGCACCTTCGTCACTGACCAGTAAATCGGCTTTTCGTAAGGCTCCTGTCGGGGATAGTATTCATAGACGATTTCCCCTCCTTGCACAATTACGATACCCATGGTGGTGGACTGATCACTATCAATGAATTCTTTGAATCCCATTTTTCCCTCAGGAGTATCCACCTGGTAATTTGGGATTTCTTCTACTAAGCGCGTCCCAAGACTATTTACCTGCCCTTCCCGGTACACGTTGACAGCCGGATAGAATCGATGCAGGTTCTTAAAGTTCCACATTTGATCTTCCCCGTAGACGTTCCACCAAATATCTTCTTTGGGGAGCTTCTCTATCTGCGCTCGAACTTCGTCAATGGAAGATGCTGGTTGAAATGGTTGCTGAACACTGGCCACTGTAGATTTGGGTACTCCCGCTGGCTTGTAACAAGAAGTCCAAACGAGAAATACGGAAAGTATCAAGATGGAGGTTTTCATCTTCATTTGGTTACAATCTTTTCACCCAATTTATAAAAAGTGGCACCCATTGATTCGTTCCATCTTCTGCTCTTCCCATTCCAAAACCATGGCCGCCTGTTGAGAATAAATGGGTTTCAACACTGATCCTGTTTTCTCTAAGTTTTTTGGCATAGCCTGTAGATTCTTCGACTGAACATACATCATCATCATAAGCATGAACAAGGAAAGCGGGCGGGGTTGCATCGTCAACTTGATCCAGAAGCGTATTTTGCTTCTTTTCTTGTGCCGTCATTTTCCGGTGATAAAGTGCCCTTTCTAACCAGGCAAGGTTTTTATCCGATAGATCTGTCACTCCATAAATTAGCGCGGAGAAGTTTGGGTTTTCATTTTGCTTTTCACTCTTCCAAAGTCCAAGAACAGTAGCTAAATGACTGCCTGCAGAGAACCCCATCACTCCTACCTGATCATTGTTAAATTCCAAAAATCGCCTTCGATCTCGTAGTAGTGTCAGGGCTCGTCGCGCATCAGTCAAGGGTACTAAGTGGGTTGAATCGGAAGATTCAGGATTCGGGATTCGGTATTTCAGAACAGCAGCTGTTATCCCGCGCTCAGAAAGTGCCTTTGCCACGTCATGACCTTCATGATGGATGGCCACCATTCCATATCCACCTCCTGGAATAATCAATACTGCTTTACCAGAGTTAATTCCTTGGGCAGGATATATGGTGAGTGTAGGTGCCGTAACGTCCAGCAAGCATTTGGTTCCCCATAGTTCCTCCTCGTATTCCTGCAAGTCATTATCCTTAAAATAGGGCGTCTCCATATCTGTCCATAAATCAATGACCTCCTGGCTCTGAAGGTGCAACCCGATAAGCACCATCCATATGCTTAAGGCTAACTTTAGAACAGATCTAGGTCTAAATTCTAGTAATGGGCTAACATATGTTCTGAAATTACGCTTCATAGTTGATATCATCTAGTATTTGACAAATTTAACAGCATATCTTTCTGCTGGAATATGCAAAAAATAAACGCCCGCTGGCCAGCTACTAGTGTCAATTCGTTGTTCGCCATTGAATTTGGCAAACCTTACGCCTTGCGCAGAAAAAATCTCCCATGGCTTAATGACTCCTTCAGCAATAATTTGGATGTAATCTTTTGTAGGATTGGGGAAGATTTTAATCTCTTCTTCAGTGGGTAAGATAGGCGGCTCTGCAACGGCATGCATTTCTAGGCTAATATTGTCAAAATCAATAATTGACCCATTATCTGCAGCCAGAATAACCCATGCGCTCCAGCTACCTTCTGGGATTTTTACAGCAGTAGTAAACGCTTGCCAATCTGTACTAAAATCTGGTTGTATCTGCTGAGTTTTAATCGTCTTTTGTGCTTGGTCCTTAAACTCAATTTTAAAAAAGCCTGAATGAATTTCTTCCTTCGCTTTCCCCCATCCTGTTAAAACCAAAGAGTCCCCAATTTCTACTTCTGTACTAAAATTGACCCAACCACCATCTTCCAAGCGAATCACCTTATTTCCATCCAATGCTACACTAGCATCTTGAATCAAGTTTGCCTTTCCATGAGGGCGCCACCCATCAGCTGTACCGGGGAGCGTGCTAACTTCAAAACTACCATTGTAAATTTCACCCTTAGCTACAAAGGAAGTAAGAGGTGAGGGCTCAGGTGTTTCCCAATTAAGTACTTCTGCCAAATGCTTGGCAAGCAGATTAGCAAAGCCTGCATGTTCATTGATCACAGCATGACTTTGACCCCAAAGCCAGGGAAAGCGCACGAAGGATAGACGAGAATCTCCCTCAGCCTTCAACTCAGCTATCGCTTCATGAACGTAATCAGCGGGTTCGTTATATGCCCAGCCATAAGAATTGGCCAATACTATGTGTGTCTGTGGATAGTGTTTCCTTAACTTTTGGGTAATAAAACACTTCCAACCTTCCTTAATCTTTTGTTTAGAAATATCAGCGTAGTAATCGTTAGCCCCGAGATTAACGATTACCGCATCTGGTCTGAACCCCCAATAATTATTGTTAAAATCCCATTCATTATTTGCTGTTCTATCATCTTGCAAATGAATGAGATCATAGAATCGAGTTAGATTCCAAGAAGGGCAATCTGTTATACAGGAGCCACTGCCTCCAATCAAACTAAATTCTGCGTTCAAGAGTCGAGAAGTTATGCCCGGAAAAGTATAATAAGCTCCACTTGTATGCCCCCCACCTCGATCATAAGCATCCCAGGCAGACCAACCAGCAGTATTCGAATCTCCGATAAATTCCAATTGGCGAATTGGGCGGGTCGGTTTGGCTGCCAATCCACTTCCTGTAATCATAAAGCCATGAAAGGAAATCTTAGTTTCTGATTCATTAAGCTTTACCAATTCTAGTGAATGCACACCCTCGGATAAATCATCGGCTATAATATATATTGATTCGGTTAACCCGTCAATCTCTAGAATCTGCCGCTGCAAGGGGTTCGCATGTCCATCAATAATCACATAAAGGTAAGAGGTTCCTCCTTTACTAGAAAAGCGACCATCAATTTTCTGCCCGTAAAAATTGATTTTTATACTAGCACCGTTCATACTAAAAGATGGGTTGAGCTGATCATACATAGCAAAACGCCCCGTGTATAATATGTTGGCATGGTTTGGCATCACGCTAACTTGAGCTTCCAGGAACCAAGTCACAAGAAGAGGCAGAAGCAGCAATAAGTACTTTGTATAATTCATTGCATATTAGCTAAGCTTACCCCACAACTAATCCTTGATCTTGAACTCAGCCTCCATTGCGTAATAGAAAATCCAACCTCCGTTGTCATCTGAATACTCAATATCATAAGCCATATTGATCTTTTGCATGCAAGCATCATACGTTCCTTCTGAGGAAGAATTCAATCGATAAGTAAAACCGTCTGTATGTATAACTTGTGGCTGATCAGAGAGGATTTGAAGGGTTCCAATTTTACTATCTGCTGGATCAGGAGTGAACGTGGCTTTCAGTTGAATCTCGAAAAAGTCGATAATATCACCGGTAATAGTGAGGGTGTCCTCTGCAATCACAGCAGTAGCATCTTTCATGAAGGCATAACCATCAAAAGATCCATCTGTAGTTGTTATATTGACAGTAGCCTCTAAATTCACATCCTCAAAAACCGCGAAATCATCCGTGCACCCTTCAACTACTGATACACTAATACTCGCATTGAAATTGGTGCTAAGGCCTTCCGTGTTGGTTACCGTAACCAATAAATCATAATCTCCTTCAGTTGTTTCTGCGGGTATGGTATAGGTTTCATTTAGTTCAAAGGATAGCTCACCGGATAAGTTAAGCGTTTGGTCAATACCTAATTCAGGAGCTTCCAGTTTAATTTCAGATAGGCCTTGTGCATCAGCAAAGCTTCCAGTGATCGTAATATCTTCCCCTGCAAATACGGAAATACTTTCCTGATTTAGAGTGCCAGTAGGAGGTGCTGGGCCTTCACCACCAGGAACAACAATGCTAGCAGTAATCGTAGATACATACCAGTCTACCCAGGCAGTTGGATCAGGACCGAAGATATCGATATACTGGATAATAGTTGACAGTTGGATCGTCTGCGCACAAATGTCATAGGTGCCTGTTTCTGCTAGAACCCATCGATAATCGTAGGTTCCATCATTGCCTACAGAACTGGGGTCAAAAGTTATCGTCCCAGTGGTAGGAGCATCGGGGTTTGGGGTAATCGTAGCCAAAACCGTAATGCCTACATCATAGTTAGCAATGTCCCCCGTTATGGTCATTTTGTCGCCATTGATGGTGGTTACAAAGTTACCTGCATACTCGCTGTAGTAAACCGTATTGGATCCCTCAAATGACCACTCTGCATTATTAAACAGAACAATTTGATCTGAGCATTCATCATCAACAATCTCAACCTTGGCACGAGTATTGGTCGGGTTGCTTAGCCCTTTCCCTATATTTAAATCAGGATCGGACACGCCACTAATAAGCACTTCGATAGACCGATCTTCTGAACTTTGTAGTCCATTGTTGATTGCCCTAACCTTGAAACCTTCATCAGAAGTAAAAGAGCCAGCAGGAATCACTATAGAAGAAGAACTAGACACAATTTCATAGTCCTGTCCTTCAATCGCATTGGTCCCTGTAATCGTGAGATTTAGTGTGACATCTTGAGACCTTACTGCTGCCAGCATTTCCGCATGGATCACGATTTCATTGCCAGCAGTGCTATTGGTAAGTTCATTCATCGAGAATTCTGTAGCAGAGAGATAAACAAACTCAAAGACGTCGTCGGTGACGCCTATTTCTTTTTTGTTACAGGATAGCAAAAGAAAGAAACCACAGAGCACCAGTAAGTATATATTTCCTAAGATTTTCATAATAGCGTTAGTTTAAGAGCCACATCACATTATTGATATTATCCTGACCACCAAACTGCTTCTGTAAAGCAGCTTCCAGATTTGCTCGATTTAAGTTGGATTCCGACTCCGGGTACATCCATCTTTTGGGAATTTCACCATTATTTAAAGTCCCTTCTCCAGTCGAAAAATTAGGCACTCCCGTACGACGTTGATTGTAAAAGGACTCCCAGCCACCCGTAAAAAAATAGGTGAGATACTTCTGGGTGTTGATTTGTGCTATCCCATGGCTGGAATCATAGGCCACTTCCTCTCCCAAGAGATATTGATCGATAGCTGTTTCATTAACTCCGTAGTACCGCATATTCGCTCGGATACCATTATTGTAAAACACCTCGGGATCGCTAGAAAACCACCCCAATTCTGCTGCTTCAGCTAGAATGAATTGCAATTCCGAATAACTCATTACCACACTAGGCTCCACCGTCGGATTCATATGATAACGAGCATTGACAAGAGATCCGACTCCAGATGCCTTTTCCGTATTCAAAGCATCAAAAAAGGCGCTACCATTAAGGCCTCCATATGCACTGAAATCATCAATAGAAAGGCCTTCGGCTTGCGCAATAGGAGTAATTGATCCAATAGCAAATAGGCGAGGATCTTCTCGTTCTTTCATGAGTTCCACAAAAGTTTGCTCCATTAAGTAAGCAGAAGTCAAGTTCTGGTTTTCAAAGTAAGGGTAACGATTGCCAGCTATATCAAAATAATTGAGGGCTAGATTATCCTCATTGTTACTTATTAGAGGATAAGTAGATGGATCTGAAATGATCTTAGCAAACTGTGGCTGTATATCGATCGAACTGCTACCGCTTTTGTTTGACAAGGTCATCAAAATGCGAAGCCTAAAGCTATTGATAGCCTTTCTCCATTTGAATATATCTCCATTAAACAGTACATCTCCCAGAAGCGCCCCTGTTGTATTCTGCAATCCACTATTCGCTGTTTCAAGATCATCTAGAATTCCAGCAAAAACCTGCTCCTGCGTATCATAGGCAGGTTGAAAATCTCCGTCAAACCCACCCAAGGCCGCCTGATAAGGAATATCTCCAAACGTCATCGTCAAATTATAGAAATGATAGGCTCTAAAGAATCTTGCCAAGGCGATATATTGAGGTTGCTCAGTACGTTCAGCCTCATCTATCATTTTCTTCACCTGCCGTAGTTGATCATACGCCCCGAATCCAGCTCGCGTCCAGCCATAGTACTGACTAAGGTCTAGCCCATCAGTATAAACCAACATCCTGCTTGCTAGCATGGGGCTGGCATCAACAATATTGAAAGAGTTGACGATCAAGTCAGTAAGAACAAGTCCGGGAGTAGCATCCACGGTTCTGTTTGGGTCCACTTGAAAATCCTCAAAACTACAGGAAGGGACCACGAACATACTTGAGAGCACCAATGCTATAGTGAGTATTCTTTTCATCGCGCTAAAATTTAAAGTTGAGATTGAAGCCAAAGCTGCGGGTAGATGGGCTTTGAAATTGGTCATCGTAACCTTGATCTGGGTCGATCTGCGGAACATCGGTAAACAGAAACATATTTCGAGCAACAAAGGAGATGGAAGCCCCCTGTAAAAAACTCCTTTCTATGAAGCTTTTGGGGAAGTTGTAGGTTAGAATAATCTCTCTTATCTTCAAGAAGGTTTCATCAAAATAAAAGTCTTCTCCAGCCTCATTCTTCTGGTATATATCTTTCGCCCAGGATATATAATTGACAGCCTGGCTATTCGGCGCGTAGATCCGCGTATCGTCCAGAATATTACCATCGAGATCATAATTTACACTTCCTTCAACTACCACCAAGCCAGGATCAATGTAGGAAGCAACACCGGCATTGGCGTCATCTCGTTCGGGTCGAACAGTGTTCGGATGAGTACCCGCCCAATGCATCTCAAAATTGGTAATAGAGTAAATTAGTCCCCCTAAACGACCATCTGCAGAAATGCCTAAGGCAAAGTTTTTGTATCTGAACTGTTGTTGCAAACCTACTACCCAATCAGAGTCATTAAAGCCGATGTTTCTGATGAATGGATCAGGAACCCTAGTGCCATTCTCTATGATGTATTGACCTCCAGGTGACTTCTCGAAAACGTTGGTCCATATCTCATCCATTCTACTGCCCTCTCTGATATTGTTGAACTCCCCGGAGTCGTCAAAGGCCTTCTGCAGGTATCTTCTATATTGAGTCCAGTTAGTAGAAATGTTCCACTGAAAATCTTTTGTTTTAACAGGGATGGTCGTCAGAAGAATCTCTAAACCTCTTCTCCGAAACTCTCCTCCATTTTCAAGCCTTGCCGAAAACCCAGAAGATTGAGAAACCGGTACTGAAATGATATTATTAAAATCGAGGATATCATAGTAGGCAATATCAACATTTAATCTCCCTTTGTACAATCGTGCATCTAGCCCAATTTCCCAGGTGTTAGAAGTACCAGGTTGGAGACTGGGATTGATCCGAGTGCCCGGGAAATTAACAGAGTTGACATTATTCCAACTTGTACCGGGGTTGTAAGCTTCGATATGATTGTAAGGTTGGTTAACCAGGTTTCCAGCATTGGTGATAAACCCATCACTCACCTGTGACCAAGATGATCTGAACTTCAAGAAGGAGAAGGTTTCAGGCAACTCAAAGAGTTCAGAAAGCACCACACTGGCGCTCACCGAAGGATAAAAGAAGGAGTTGTTATCTGTCGGTAAAGTGGATACCCAGTCGTTTCTACCAGTAAATCCCAAATAAAAGGCATTGAAGAAATCCAAATCAAGCGTGGCATAAGTTGATGCTACACGTTCCTTAGTTTCTCGATTGTCCCCTATAATTGGGTTAGCCGAATTGGCAATATTGTAAAAATTGGGAACGATCAGTCCATCTGTGAAAATACCAGAACGAAGATATTCGGCATTTCTAACGGCTCCCCCTAGGTTGGCACTGAGGTTAATATTGGAACTCAATGCCTTTTGATAGGAGAAAACGGCATCGGTATTGAAGTTAAAATTAGATTCATTGGTCACGAAAAAGTTACCATCTGAATAGTCATTAAATCCTCTGATGTAGCTTTTGGGTTCTTTTTCTGTAGCCAACACTGCATAGTAACTAAAACCGGATTTGACTTTAAAATTTAGGGCATTTGAAATGCTATAGTTCAAGCCAGCTTGACCAAAAGAAGAGTTTCTAAACCAGCCTCGGTTATACTCATTGGCCATAAAGTGCGGATTATTGAACCACTGCTTATTGTATTGAAATTGTTGGAATCCTTCTCGACCTTCCTCCCAATAGTTTTCCATTTCTCGTAGGTCGACATTCGCACCTAGCCACATGATACTGTACAGATAACTCTGCGATCCGTATCCAAGATTGGGATAGTTTTCAGATTCCTGCCTCCCGTAGTTTAAACTAGCATCCACACTTACTTTATCCGACAACTTATACCCTCCGGAGACATTTAAGCCCCAAATGTCGAGATCTGTATTGGGAACTTGGCCTTTTTGATAACTATTGGAGGCTGAAACCCTAAAATTACCATCTTCATTTCCCCCCGTTACACTAATATTATTACTTTGAATCATACCCGTTCGGAAAAAGTTTTCCATATTATCTTTTCCCTTACTGATAAATGGGGTAGCTGATCTTACTCCTGTGACGGGATCTACTGGACTATTGTACTGAGGCGTGACAAAGCCGGGTTGATCTAGTTTTGGGCCCCAGACATAACCGCTATATTCAAAGCCATCTACATATACATATTCGCCCTGATCTCCGGTACCGTAAGTGGTTTGTATCCTGGGAACCCGCAAGAAACCCGTTTGAAATTGGGTACTCGAATTCACCTCGATAGTCAACTGGCTCTTACCACGTTTGGTAGAAATGAGCAAGGCACCATTTCTACCTATAGAACCATAAAGAGCTGAGGCATTCGCCCCCTTGAGCACACTAATCTTTTCTATGTCATCCGGGCTGATTTCCCAAAAGTCAGCATTGGGGTTTGGTACTCCATCGATAACAATAAGGGGTGTGCCTCCTCTCATCGTAATTACGGGATTTTGGAAAAAATCTGTGGGCGTTTGTATGCTTAGGCCAGCAACTTTTCCTGTCAGGGTACTAACGGGATTGGATTCCCGAGCTTTCACCATGTTATCTCCTTCGAATTCCGTCACGGAGTAACCCAGCGATTTAACTTCTTTTTCTACACCTAACGCAGTTACCACAATTTCGTCCAACTCGTATCTATCTGTCAGGAGTATCACGTCAATCGTGCTTCGTCCATTAATTTCGATCGTCTGAGTTTTATGACCAATAAAGGAAAATACCAGCACCTGCTCTTGGCCCAATAAGTCTAATTGATATTTTCCATCTACATCAGAAACGGTACCCTTAGCAGTACCTTGTATCAAGATGGAAACTCCGGGTATTGTCTCTCCTTCTTCTGAGGTTATTGTACCGGACACCATTCGACTTTGCGTCAAGGCTGCAGAACAAAATACAAAACTCAAAAAGAGACATAAGATAAAGTTGCGTTGGCTTTTTGTCATGCTGTCTTACATTTATAGTGAGGCTTGTTGAAGGAGGAATTTGCAGTTATTCCTTCTCTAAAATAGTAGGAAATACAGGGTCTCCAGCATGCCGAGTATGAGTTGGACAATCTGTCCCTCTTATTTGGACTATCCTTCTATAGGCTCCAAGTTTTTCCCATTATTTTTGAGAAAACACTATCAAAACTGAATTCATAATAATGTGGAAAATTGGACTGACCTTCCTATTGTATTTCTTCGTGTCGGTCTCGCTGATATGGACACAAGAACAAACAGTGGGCTTATTCCAACTGCAAGAAGGCACCTTTGAGGGTTATACACTTTTCTCTCCTTCCGCTAGTACAAACGTATACCTGATTGACAACTGTGGGGAAATGGTACATGCCTGGGAGTGTTCCACGAAACCTGGGAATGCTACCTATTTAATGCCAGATGGCAGCTTATTCCGTGCGGGACAATTGAATAACTTAAAAATTCATGCTGGGGGAGCTGGGGGACTAATTGAACAGTATAGTTGGGATAACCAACTGCTTTGGCAATTCACCTACAACACAACAACAGTTAGGGCACATCATGACTTTCAGGTGTTACCAAATGGAAATATTCTGATCCTCGCGTGGGAAGTCAAAGATCAAGAAGAAGCCATCCAAAGTGGGCGTAGGCCTGAACTCTTGGCTGATGATAAATTATGGCCAGAACACATTGTAGAAATTCAACCTATTGGTACTGACTCAGCAGTCATCGTCTGGGAATGGCATGTCTGGGATCATCTCATTCAAGACTTTGACCCAAGCAAACAGAACTTTGGAAAGGTGGGAGACCACCCTGGTAAAATAGATATCAATTATACCCGACCAGAAAGATATGGAGCCGACTGGCTACATGCCAATTCCATCCACTACCATCCTGGTCTTGATCAGATCTTGCTAAGCGTATTGTATTTTGATGAGATATGGATTATCGATCATAATACCACAACAGTTGAAGCTGCTGGTGATCAAGGTGATCTATTGTATCGCTGGGGGAACCCACAGACTTATCATCGTGTAGATAGCCATGACCAAAAGCTTTACGGCCAGCATGATGCGCGTTGGATAGAAGAAGGGCTCCCGGACGCTGGCAAGATTATGATTTTTAATAATGGGCAAGGACGACCTGATAGCCTCTACTCAAGTATTATAAAAATACAGCCAAATTATGAAGATGGTGCCTATGGAGTAAATGAAAATGGCCTTTTCCTACCTACTCAAGAGGATTGGTCTTACACAGCCGACCCTCCAAGTTCCTTTTATGCTAGCTTTGTATCCGGGGCCCAACAACTGCCTAACGGGAATCTGCTAATCAATGATGGTGCACACGGTACCTTTTTTGAGTTAAATGATCAAAATCAACAACTTTGGAAATATGTCAACCCTGTAACCATCTTTGGTATCGCTGCACAGGGAGCCCTAGTCGTAAACCCTGCCGGGAATGGCACTAATAGCGTCTTTCGAGCTACTAAATACCCTAAATCCTATCCGGCCTTTATCGCCAAAGATCTAAAACCCAAGGGCATTATTGAGGATGATCCTAATCGATCGCCCTGCCTTGTGCCTAGTACAAAGGAGGAACAGGAAGAGGACATGCCCTTTGCCCTTTATCCCAATCCAGTACATGATAAACTCCATATTCGAACATTTACTGGCACTTACGAACTATTCAATATGCAAGGGCAAAGAATACGATCAGGTTTTGTAGAGCAAGAAGCGGTATTGAGGGTCGAAGCTTTAGCCTCAGGTATCTACTTACTCCTATTGTCCGATGGAGGTACGCACAAGATCATCGTCCAACATTGAGCGGAAGACCCTCGCCTTTTAAATCTCGAACACACGCATGCTAAGTCCTAGTCAAACAAATGATCCAACCATTGCCTCGACTCAATCTGGAAGAATACAAGGAGTCCTAGAAGATGATATATGCGTGTGGAAAGGTATTCCTTATGCTCGCCCTCCAGTTGAAGAATTGAGGTGGAAAGCGCCACAAGATGTTGAACCCTGGCAAGGAGTCAGGCGAGCTACTACCTTTGGTAACATCTGCCCTCAGACCAGCTATAGCAAGCAGTCTATCTATGAGATCCCTCCCGAGAACATGTCTGAAGATTGTCTCTATCTAAATATATGGGCCTTGAGAAAGCCTAGCAAGAAGAAACGGCCCGTCTTTATTTGGATACATGGTGGGAGTCTGACTCGAGAAGGAGGAACCTATCCACAATATTTTGGTAAGAACCTAGCCAAAAAAGGCTTGGTTTATGTCAGCATTAATTATCGCCTCAATGCTTTTGGCTTCCTTGCTCACCCGCACCTATCCGCAGAAAACAAACAGGGCGTTTCTGGCAATTATGGCATCCTGGATCAGATCAAGGCGCTAGAATGGGTCAGAGATAATATAACAGCATTTGGAGGAGACCCCGGAAATGTAACGATTGCAGGGGAGTCCGCCGGGGGCTGGTCAGTGACGTTGCTAACTGCCACTCGCCAGGCCAGGGGCCTATTTCATAAGGCTATTGCCCAGAGTGGAGTCTACCTCTGGCCAGGACCACATCTTAAGAAATCCAGATACACCTATGTTTCAGGGGAGGCAGAAGGCATGGATTTCATGCAAAAACTAGGTGCGCAAAGCCTAAATGAAATGCGTGAGATTCCCGCCCAAAAACTTGTAGACCTAGTTTTCTCCAATGAAAGCAACTTTAGTAGTAAACCGGTAATCGATGGCTATCTGTTTGAAGAGGATGTGTTCCAAATCTATGCCAAATCACGTCACAATAGGGTCAATATTCTAACCGGTGCCAATGCAGACGAGTGGTCTCTTTGGATACCCAAAGACCTAACAACTGAAGTCGAACAATACAAAAGCCAAATTCGTACGCTTTACCCCAAACATGCTGATTTACATTTTGCCATCTACCCTGTACATGATTCAGCCAGCATTGCCCAAGCACATGCGAATTTTCAAAGTGATCAGACTTTTCATCTACCTATCAGGAATTGGGCCAGCGCAATAGCAGCAGGAGGAAATCGTGTATTCATGTATTATTTCTCTAAGGTACCCAAGGAGCGATATCCTAAGAAGTATGGTGCCTTCCACGGCGCTGAAATTGTATATGCACTGGACAATTTAGAAAACGATCCAGGACTAATTGGAAACGGAATTCCTTCGGAGGCGGATCAGGAATATGCTGACCAAGTCTCAGCATACTGGGTAAATTTTGCCAAAACCGGAAACCCAAATGGCCCAGGTCTAATTCCTTGGCCGGAATGGGATGCCTCTGGGGAGCACTACCTTGCGTTTGACGATCAGATTACTAGTCAGCAATTCTTACTGAAGTACCGATTGGATGCACTCGAACGATTTCTGAACGCCCAATCAGAAGACAAAGCCCCGTAGATAGCCCGGCCCTAAATGCCTTTTCCCACCTCGCTTCCTAAGAATCCCTCAAACTACATTGTCAGTAGAACACAGCCGTAGTTATCCCCAGCCTCAATCATTTCATGAGCCAAGGCAATTTGCTCCAGCGGAAATGTCTTGCTGATACGATGCTTTAATTTGCCATCTTGCAAAAGAGTCGTAATATCTGCAATAGCCAGCTGTTTGGCCGCTGTGGGCATAGCATACACTAATACTACTCGTATACTCACATCCATGTAGAGCATTTTCCTAAAGGGAAGACAAGGCTCAGGAACAGTCATGGAGGAGTAGGTCGCTATTACACCACTAGTATTCAGGATATCTAGTACAAAAGGGAGGTTGACTCCAAAATCTCCTTCCACCACCAGGTCCAATTTTTCGTTATTGGTAAAGGCAAGGATCGCTTCATTGGATGCATTGGAGGGGTGGCCAACGACTAAATCTGCTCCGGCTTCCAAACAGTGTTGCTTAGAGGCCTCCGAACCAGCAGTAGCAATCACCTTAGCTCCAAAATGCTTGGCCCACTGAATAGCATAATGACCGACTCGGCCCGCTCCTCCCGTTACCAGTACAAGTTTGTCTTTGATGTCACCATCGGTAGTCACACAACGATGTGCCGTCATGGCAGGGATGGCCATGCAAGCCCCCACTTCAAAACTGGCTTCTTCAGGCAAAAAAACGGCCTGCTCCTGTGGTAGGCAGATATACTCAGCAGAAGTACCCAATCGCCGACCGTATTGACCATTGTAAACCCAAACCCGTTCACCGATACGTTCTGGGTTCACGCCCTCGCCAATGGCTTCTATAATACCAGCCCCATCGCTATTAGGGATCACAGCTCCATTGTCCAACAGGGTAGGGCTGGCACCTGCTCTTTTTTTCGTATCCGATGGATTAACTGCCGATGCCATTAACTTGACCTTCACCTCTCCTGGTCCTAGTGTTGGTGTTTCCCACTCACCGACTTGTAAAACTTCCTTTGCTGGTCCAAAAGCATTATACCATGCTGCTTTCATCTGTTCCTTTTTATAGATTAGTGGACAAACCCTCTGTATGGCCATCAAGACCAATGGCTTGCCCTGAAATGAATCTTCCGTGTTTTGAAGTCAGAAATATAACCAAATCCGCCACATCTTCAGGATCTACAAAAGTTCTCATAGAGACTTGCTTCACATATAGTGTTTCAATATCCGCGAGTGACTTTCCTTGTTTTGCGGCATCCGCCTGTAAAACGCGATTGATCCGCTCTCCCTTTACGCTTCCGGGGCAGATAGCATTTACCCGGATGCCATGAGGCCCAAGTTCCATAGCTAAAGTTTTCGTCATTCCTATAGTTGCCCATTTCGCTGCACAATAAGGAGATCTGTTGGGATACCCGAAGAAGGCTGCGGAAGAAGCAAGATTAACGATAGAGCCAGATGTTGACTTCTTGATCCACGGTATCGCCTCTTTCAAACAATAGAACATGCCGTTCACATTTATGTCTAATGTCTTACCCCAATCGTCTACGGCTACATCTTCCAAGGAAGCTGTAGGTCCGGCAATGCCTGCACAATAAATCAGTACATCAATGTGATTAACCTGCTCCTTGATCGAATCAAAAAACAATTTCACTGCTTCATAATCTGACACGTCTGTTCTTTGGATATAGGCCTTAGGGAAGACTTGTTTAAAATCTTGTATAAAGTTCCTAGAAATATCACAAACAAACAGCTGACAATTTTGCTGATGATAAGCTTCTGCTATAGATTGTCCTATGCCGGAAGCCCCTGCTATAATAACCACATTCAAAGATTGTTCTAGCCTTATCATTGATGTTCCTTTAAGTTCAGGTATAAAGCGATGCTAAGGAGTAGGTAGACAAAAACCAAGGGCAAGGCAGAAATCAGAACTGCCAACTTAAGCGATTCAAGACCACCTACATACATTAGGGCAATGGGAAGAATGATGAGGGTAAAAGCCCAGAAGAGTCGTTGCCAACGACTTGGATCCTGATGCGCTTCTAAGCGCTTGGTTGCGCAGGAAGCTAGGGTATAGGAGGTAGAATCAAAACTGGTTGCCATAAATATGATACTCATCAAGCAAAATATCGACAATACAACCGTCCCGTCACCCAGACTTGCAATGATAGCAGCAATGGCCTGTGCGGCTTGCCCTTCTCGTACCATTTCCAGGATCGGTAGTTGGCCACTAAGCTCCATATGCAATGCATAATTGCCTAATATAATATAGAAAAGTGCACATCCTGCTCCCCCGTATATAATCGTCCCCAAGATCAACTCTTTGATGGTTCGGCCGCCTGAGATCTTGGCAATGAAGATACCCATAAAGGGCCCTACAGCCACCCACCAAGCCCAATAGAAAATACTCCAGTCTTCCACAAAACGAGAATTGGTAAGCGGGTCGGTCCAAGTGATCATACGGATGAAATTTTGGGCTAACAAACCCGCACTATTGACACCCATTTTTACAATAAAGACTGTAGGTCCGATAAAGAAAATCACCAGCAGCAGAATAATGGCAGTAGTGGTATTGAGGTTGCTTAAGCGTTTAATCCCTTTGCCTAAGCCCATATAAACAGATATGGAAAAAACAATAGCACAAAACAAGATAACTATGAGCTTTAGTCCAAAAGTATCAGAGATATCAAACAGTGCCGCCACGCCAGCGGTGATCATTGGAGTACCTAGCCCCATAGAGGTACCTGTAGCTCCAAGTAATCCCACCATAAAAAGAATGTCGATGGTTTTGCCAATAACGCCATCCGCTTGTGATCCCAAAACCCGTTCACAAGCTTTACTGATACGGAGCATCGGCACTTTCTTTACATAGTACACATATCCAAGTGCCACTGCTGGAAGGCTATAATAAGCCCAGCCAACAATTCCCCAATGGAATATTCCATAAGTAGCCGCATACTCGATGGTTTCATGACTCCCGGGCTCCAAGCCGAATGGGGGAGTGTCCATGTAATAAGCCCACTCTATTGTCCCCCAATAAATGATCCCAGTAGCCACCCCAGCACAAAACAGCATAGACACCCAACTAAAGGTGCTGAAATTATAAGTATTGGTCCCTAACCTTATTTTCCCGTATTGACTAAAGGCGATCCAGAGTACAAAGACAAGTACAGCAATGGAAAGTAGTTGATAGGTGGTGCCGAAATTATCCTCAATGTATACCTTCCATTGATTAAGCAATTGCTGGCTTTCAACTGGCCAAATTAGCAAGGGTAGGGTACAGGCAATTAGCACCAACAAAGAGATTGAGAAAATATTCCAATCAGCTAAAGTTCCTTTTCGATCTGGGGATCCATCTGTCTTCATCCACTAAAAGTAATAAGGCAGATGGATTTGTAGGCAAAAGGATTGTCCAATAAAGGGGGGTAAATTCGCGTTCTTCCATGTATTCGGACTAAGACGCTGTGTTAAAGTCTTCAAGGATGCATGTCAGGAATGCACAAGCTTAACTTGCCCAAGTAGGAAGCTTTGCAGGATTGGAAGCCTATTAAGAAGTAAGGTGCAGGGGATTAGTTAGGGGGCTACGGCAAGAAACTAGACATCCTGGCCTATTCCTTGGTTAGGCCATCGTCTTCAGCCAAGAGTAGTTTTTCTCCGGCTAAGTATTCTATCTCCTCGATAATCTCTCCTTCCACACCAAAGGCTTTTGCTGTACCATGCAAAACTCCATCTTCATTAAAAGGTAAAGTAAACTGCAATTGCCCATTGTCGTAGAAGTGTTTCCACTCTCCAACTTTTTTATTCTTTTTAAACATCCCAACTTTCGCTAGCTGGCCATTATCATGGTAAAAATTCCAAGCTCCCTCAGACTGCCCTGCTGCATATTCTCCCTCTTGCTTCAATTCTCCATTTTCATGATAAACGAGCCATTGCCCCGCAAACTTGTTGTCTATATATTCTCCTTTAGAATGTAATTGGCCGCCTGGATAGTAGGACTCCCAAGCCTTAATTTTCAGTCCATTTTGGTATACACCTTGCGACTGTAGTTTACCGTTTTTGAAATACATATACCAAGGTCCATCCTTTTTGCCTTGGATGTATAGCACCTTAATTCTTTCTTGTCCGTTGGGATGATAGCTGATCCATTCCCCATTTACTTTACCTGCGTTATAGTTAGTACTTAATTTCAAACTGCTATCCGGATAGTAGACCAGATATGATCCCTGGATTTTCTGATCTTGGTAGGCAAAGCGCTTGTGTAATTGGCCATCCTCGTAAAACTGCTGATATAATCCTTCATAAGCTTCTCCGAACCGCGAGCACCTAATTTTAAGTGCTCCAGATGGGAAGTATTCCAACCAAAGGCCAGCGGGTTCTTTATTTTCCACCGAAAGCTCCTTGAGCTGATAGATTTGTGTAGTGTCATTTTCGTAATAAACCGTATCAATATAGGTTTGGGAGGTCGCTACATTCGTCAACAGTACCAAGCACCCAATTAGCAATAGAAAACGATTATGATCCAGCATAGCAGGGGGATTTTTCGGTAAAAACCAATGATGTTATTCCAATTCAATTTGCAGTCTAGCCCCCTTGGGCCTTTTCTGGTAATCTACTTGCCATATGGTCGTGATTTGATAACTGCCCTCCACCAGATCCTCCGGTAAAGGAAATTCAATGGTCTTTCTTTCATCTGGCAATAGACCCACCTTAAAAGGGGGTAGCTGTTTCTTCTGACCTGTATCTAAATGTGTAATGGTCCGAAGGATTTGCCCGGTAACTAATTTATCTCCACTGTTGATCAGATCGGCATAATACATCTTTGCTTCACTATAATTCGCCGCCCGCATATTGGTTACTTTGGCTTCAAAAGCAACATTGGAAGCAGGGGATTGCAAGACAGGAATGGCAATTCTACCTTGCGCCTGAAGCTGGGACTGCAAGGACTTATCTGCCAAGGCCGGCAAAGACAATAGTTCTTCTTCTGATCGGATATATAGCTCTGCCCATTTAGTAGCTTGTTCTCCTGGCGGAATCGCTATCGCAATTCTGACCTTCTTACTCTCGTTTGGTGCAAGCTCAAATGTAGTCGGAGAAATCTGCAGCCACTCTGAACAAGATCGGGGAGTAGTTCCGGAAGGGTATCGAATGGTATTGCCTAGGGTGTCGGGCATGAAATCACCCTTTGATACGATATAGGTCTTAGGCTCATCCGTCATATTGGTTATCGTGATATGACGATATCCGGATTGACCTGGTTCTAATGGATATTGAAGGCTAGTAGGTTTGACAGAAAAGGATTGGGCTTGCGCCCCATACACCGATAGAATAGCTAGCAGTAGCATTGGGACACGGGTGATCCATAGGGATTTCATGCAATATGATTTTTGAATATGAACGACACTTATTACAAAAAAAAGATATTTATCAAAGCCCTGCGAGAGGTTTTCGGGTTTTGGTAGAAAATGTCCTGATTTAGGTAATAATCGGCTTATTTTTGGTTAATTCCACTCCACTTCCACACTAGCTTCCTTTAGGATTAATTGCACGGGTGGCACCTCCGCATTGGGTTGTAGTGGAATTTTCACCGCAGCACGCTTCATTTCAAAATGCTCCTCGTACGGATTACGTAGCTGGATATTATAACTTGTACTGAATGGCACAAAAAGGCTAAACTTACCATCCTTATCCGATAACGCTTGGAAGACTCTTCCCGAAGCATTAGTTGCCGTTATTCTTATCCCATTTAGCGGTAATTCACCCAAAGCGGAATAGTCATCCCTTTCCAAAATCACCTGCCCCTGAATCTTCTGCCCTTTTCCGAAGGGTAGCAGTAGATCTTGGTTGGTTAACAATTCAATGTCCCATGCCTCTGCGGTAGTACTGAAATAGTTATCATGGGTAGCTCCTAATCGGAAGATGGTCACCTGATAAGTCCCGGCCGGCATATGCTTAAATTCTGCCTGCCCTTTGGCATTGGAGAAAACAGCAGCTTCCTGAACCCGACTTCTTGACTGGTTTTGCTCTTCTTTACGGCTTAGATGCAAGCGAATATCCGGCATGGCTTCCTCCCCTTGATCCCAAATGCCATTTCCATTGTCATCCTTAAAACATAACACCTTGAGATGATGAGCTGGCTCCTGTTGTAATTCCACTCGCATATCTTTACGTATTCCCACTTCAAATTGGCTGCTTAGGTCTCGAGATAGAGTAGAAGCCTGAGTAGAAATCTGCCCTTGTCTTTGAGTCAGTTGTCCACTGAGCAATAAGTGCCAGCCCTTGTCTACATGCCAATCCACATGGGCTCTACCCAAGAGGGAGGTGGATTGGTCGCCGAATTCATAGATTAGATTGCTGGCCACACCATAAGAAACTCGGTTCGCCCACAAGCGGCCTCGCATCATGAAAGGCAAAATAAGCCGACTATCTTGATCAAGTTGCTGATACTTCAGTCCTGCATACAGATTGCGTTTTTGCACTTGCATATGCAGTGAATGTCCTGCTGTTTCCCGGTTTAATGAATCCGATGGAAGGGCCGGGATACCTGAGCCATCCTGATATTGATAATCAATGGAGAAAAATCGATGCCGGAAACGGCTGCGGACCTCCCAATTGCCTTCCTGGAGGTTCTCTCCGGTATATCCAGCGGCCTCGCTTTTAAGCGTAGATAAAGAGCGGTTAATACTCAGGGAAAAGGCTCTTTTATGTCGAGCTTCAAATTTCCAGGTCCATTGTGAAGCCTGAAGCGGAAATGAACTAAGTTTATCAACTGTAGGCGAGTCCTGTATTTGATTCTGATATTGAGAGCCGAATCTAAGCAAAGTTTCTGACCCCAAGAAAAAGCCGTAATCCAAGGATAACTGAGACTGTTGATACCTTGGTGAAGCTATAGATTCGCCTCTTTCAAAACTTTGGGAAGACTTATTGATAAAATTTCCCCAAAGGGACAGCTCTTGCTTCTGGCTTTTGGATCGATAGGCCATATTTCCGGTGGCTTGAAATAAGCCCGCCTCAGCCAACTCAAATTTAGGAGTCGTATAGTTTATATCTAGCGTACTGTTCCACTGGATAGAATGTCGGCCTTCATAGCGAAGCAAATATTGTTGCGCATTGCTGATGTATGCCTTTTCTCCCCGGTCGCGCACATGTAGGTGTTGTACCGAGAAATAAAGGTTGTCCTTTTCTCGGTAAGGCATATCTATCACGAATTGGCTAGAAGCCATATCCCTATTGCTATTTGGATCTCTAAAATATTCTAGTGCTGTACTTACTCTTCTATTGTTTCGGATACTTTGACGGCTTAGGTTGAATTGTGTCATTCCACTCCTATGATATTGAGCCACTCCAACGCCCCAATTACTCTCCGTGTCCTTAGCTGTTCGATATTCAGTGCTGAGAAACTCATTGCTCGCCTCTACCTCAAGTTGTTCATCTTGATATTGTAGTAAGTATCTATTTTCAAGATCTATATTACCTTGCAGGTTTGGCATATTAATGTCGATGGCCAAACGCCCATTTTCCTTGATGTCTACCTGGCCATTTGCCCTCAGTCCAACTCCTACTTCATTATCCCCCCCAGTGTTACCCGCAAACAGTTCTACGGATAGATTTTTGCCTTTAGTACTTAAGTAATCGAATTCATTGTCCAATAAAATGAAGAATATATAGCCTTTTACCTTGTAGTCTGTAGAGGAACTTTCTAGCATAAATCGCAGCGGGAGTTTCTGAGCAGTAACCGGAGTTTCCAAATAGCGAATGTGGTAAGAAAGAGTGGTATCGGCACCTGCTGCCAGTTTTATTTTCCTGGATGGCCCCTTAAACACATCTAGATTCGGGTGTGTGAGAAAATCAACCTTCAATTCCTCCTCCACATTTCCTGTATTTCGAACGAAGATGTCGAATGAAGTTTTCTTAGCCTCCTTGGGTATAAATAGCTCATTGGACTCACAATAGGCTTCCCAACTGCGACTGACCGGTATAAATACATGGAAGGATTGAGTATTAATCGACTGGCCAACTGCGTTTTGCAAACTGAGTTCAATACGGTGGTGAGTTCCGCCAGCAGCAGTAGTTGGAATAGCCAAATCTAGTGTAAGGAAGTTCTTGGTACTTTTGGGAGGTAGTACGAGTTTTTCAGGTAAGGCAAAAATCAAATGCCAATTGGAAGGTAGTATTACTTTTGGGAAAACCGTAATCGCTTCTTCGGAAGGATTGGCAATCTTTAGAACATTTGTCAATTCCCCAAACTCATCATCATAGTGAAGACTATCTTGCGTAAATCGCATTTCAATACCAGGTCCCTGACCAAACAGTAGTTGGCCACATACCAGTATAATGGGTAGGCAAAGGGTCCGTAATTGTTTCATGATAGTCTACAGCTTCTTATATAGCAGCTTGCTTCGCGTAAATGGTCTTACCCAAGTACAAAAAAAGCCTTTATCAAGGCAGGGAGGCATTATTTTTCTGATTTTGGTAGGAATCGTCCTCCTTTTGGTAGGATTACTGCTTTTTTTGGTAAGCAAGTGCTGAGAAACAGCCATACTCACCTATCTTCCAAATTTTTACATAATTAATTTTACAATAAATGGCAAAGCCAACAAACCTATCTGTTGGAAAAATGAAGAAGTAACTAGAAATAGAAAACGAGGCCAGTTAGCCTCGTTTTCGTCTTTATCTTTTAGTATTTTTAATTAGGACTAAGGAAAGCTCCTGATCGTTATCCACCTATTTTTTCGGTAAATACTTAGCCGGTAAAGGTATGGCTTCCGTTTCGCCTAACCAATATATCTGTACAACCCACCACCGTTCGCCATCGTTCATCAACTGGATACTGTTAATACCCCGAGCAAAAGGCTCTTGATCCTTTTTGGATCGGTACGATTCATAGGTACTGAAAACATGCACCAGCGAACCATATTCAACCACTTCTCGGCTGATTTCTACTTCATGGAACCCATTCTCCTCCAGCCACTTGCCGGAGCTTTTCACGTACCCATCTGGCGTCATGATTCGGTATCCTACCTTACCCTCCTGATTTTTACCACTTGGCATCAGGCGAGCTTCTTTGATAAATAAATTCCGGAATCGATCCCAATCACGCAACACTCCTTTTTCACCGGAAATAGATGCATATAAGGCTTCGAGAATATTATCCAAACTGGCCACATCCTTTGCAAATTTGTCAGCGGGTTTGTTCTCCTCAGCCGATCCTCCTGCACCGCCCTGGATACTGGCTAGGTAAAGACTCGTTTGTTCCATGTAGTTGGAATTCTTGGCCGCAGTGGCCCATTCATTCGCCATTTTGACCATACTGATGGCCTTTGCCTGATTTCCTTGCTCATGGTAGATTTTAGATTTCAAGAGGCCGTAGCGGAAGTTGTTTGCACTCTTAGCAAGGGCTGCATCTATCCAGTCCATAGCCTGATTCAGATCAACTTTATTGTGTAGGTAATATTCTGCTGCCCGGAAGTAAGTACGATGTGGAATCTTGTCTGGTGCTTTCATTAACTCCGCCATCTGTGCCTCAATTTTTGAACCCACCTGTACTTCAATCGGGAATTTGACAATGGTATTTTCCCAGGACAGCTGAACCTGACAGGAGTTGGTTGTGATATCAGTGAACTGAATAGTAAAGGTTTCTACCCGGACCGGATTATTCAATGGTTTCACATTAAAGCGGAAAGCATCGTTTTCGGGTTTCACCCGACCTCCAGCAATGCTCCGCATATTCGTTTTCTTATGAACAATAATGGTCCATTCATTGGGATTGGGAATCGTATACAAGGCATAGGTTCCAGCCGGGAGGTCATTGCCCGCAATCTTAACATCTTCTGTAAAGGTGAGTTTAGAGGAAGCATTGGCTCCAGTACGCCAGGTTTCTCCAAAAGGAACTAGGTTACCCATGACGGATCGCCCTTTGGCACTCGGACGAGCATAGGACAAAGTAATTTCTGTTAATCCGACTTCCTGCTTGATCTCAGAGAATGGACTAAGCGTGGGAGTACTCAGGTTTTGCGCAGCAAGCTGAAATCCTGCAAAAAATGCAAGGATAAATAGGTAGGTTTTTCTCATGATGGACGATTGTTTCGTTTCAACCAAAGGTACTGAAAAATTGAGGTAGGGAATTTGAAGACTTTCTGAATTTGTGCAAGTATTTCAACTCAGCTAATGAGAGTTTAGTGGCCATGCTCAATGACCCTAATCCAGGTGAGGAGCGGTATTAGGAGGGATATGCGGAGGGCAAAGCGAGACTTAGCCTTCTACTTTCAACGCATATCCGGCTATTTTCGGTTGATTTCCTTCCTTTTTTGGTAAAACCAGCCTTTACAAGGCTCCAAACCATATGTTCAATTAATTAAAAATCAATCAATTACAAGTTAAAACCAAAAAAAGAGAATATCCCTCCAAAAAGCTGATGTTCTCGCCGGAAAACAGAAAATTCAGCATCTCCAGCCCGTTTTCCCCTTTACTTTGTAGTGCAATTACAAAGAAGCCTATTCAAAACACGGTCTTAATTCTCAAACAAATTT